>ERZ1740067.105-NODE-105-length-64897-cov-30.793806_pt1 | contig 64897 bp, 80 predicted proteins | sample MGYA00581736_ERZ1740067 | MGnify/ENA primary metagenome ERZ1740067 (study PRJEB43018, sample SAMN04849236) | marine metagenome | isolation source: floating plastic debris | place: Pacific Ocean | collected 2008-08-27 | study: EMG produced TPA metagenomics... | reverse complement strand
GGGCCGGGGATAAGCGTTCGCCGGGTCGGCGACCACTTATCCCTCATAATTCAAGTGAAGGTCAGCTTCGCTCATGAGCGAGAGAGAGAGATCGACAGAGCTAGTCGTCATCACAAGTGTTAGTGCCAGAGGATATAGGTGGCGGGAAAGAGACGACACCTTCCTCGTGAGAAAGGCTGTGGTCGATCGTGCGTCGTTGAGAGGGCTTAACGACTTTCCCCTGAAACTTCACCTCTGGCGCTGGAGGTGGGGCCTCTGGCGCGACAGGTTCGGGAGCACTGGCTTCAGGCGGGATATTGGGAGTAGGCGACTCAGGAGAGTTCTCAGGCATGGCAGAACCAAATTACACACAAGAACATCTTGACAAAATCGACTTAGCAGAAAGGCAGAATCAGAGGCTCATCCAACTCAATATCAACGCCATCGAACGCCTCGAAACCAAGCTGACATCAGGCGTTGGTGTTTCTGGCCTGTTCCTGAAGTTCGCTTCAGACCTACCCTCCGATCGCCCAATCCTGGCGATGTGCAAGATTCTGGCCGTTGTCGGGCTGATCGCTTGCGCAATTGCATGCATCTGGGGACTCTTCCCCATGAAGGCAACACAGGGGTACGTGCTCCCTTCTGCCATCGTGGGGGATTACTTCAATGAACCCACACAAACTCTCAACAACGACATGCTGGCAACTGAGATGGCTACGGAGGCGGAGCTAAAAAAACTTAGCTCCAAAAAAAAAGAGTGCACGCGGCTTGCCCTCCGGTGGCTCTTGGTCAGCATTGTCGCAACGGGCTGTAGCCAGGTCATAGGAGCGCTGTAGCAGCTCCGCCTCTAAGCCCAAAGTGACGGTTGGATTTTCCAAAAAGCATGGGTGGGGGTGGCTGGCTCAGGCGTAGTCTTGCAGCACGGTCTTCGTGACCTCTAGTGGGTCTACACCGGGATATTTCGGCGTCTGACGCATCGCGAACCGCTCAAAGCACTCAATCTCTCGCAGCTCCTCCGTCGTGGCGTTATTCAGGCGGTCGGAGTTGAACGACCATCGCTCAAACAAACCCTGATTGATGGCAATCGCGACCTGCTGGTAGTACCGACGGTCTGGCTTCCGTCCGTAGAGAGCTTCGTGAGTGTCGCGAATCCAGTCCTGATACTCGTGGTACTTCGTCAGGTAGAACGACACCACAGCCTGACGTTCGGCCACCGTGACCTTGATGCCACACTGCTCCAGCACCAACGATGTGAACGAGTCCGCGAAGCCCGCAACGAGCAAGGCAATGGCCGCATCGTCTTTGTTAGTCGCTAGCCACTTCACAACCGTCAGGAACGTGTCAAAGGGAACAGCAGTGAATGTATTCGGGCGGTCGGAGACATCTTTCGCCTTCACCTTTTTCCCGACCGTCAAGCTTTTGCCAGCAAAGGACTTCAGAGATTTAGATGCGAGTTTTTCCCGAGCGCTATCTGCACGCCATCCCAGCATTCGCTCCATCACTGGCCGCGTCACCCACAGCTCGCGGGTCTTCGGATCGACCAGCACCTCCAAGTCGCTGAAGCTGCCGTACTGGATCTCGTCAAAGTATCGAAGTGGCATTTTTTCAATTTGAAACGACAACGCCGCGCTGGTTTCCAATACGTGAACCTTCCAAGCGCGGCGTCATGCTTTTTCCTACGTTGCGTCCCCGCAGAGCGTATTAGGCTCATTTTACCGCCCTACCACCAGTGGCCGCAGGCGTCTAGGAATCGCTGTAAATGCTTTGTGCAGCTTATAAGTTGAACAAACGTGTCACGCCTTTACACCGGCTTTGAAGACTGTGGATAGAACAGGCGCGATGAGAGGTCATACGACCATGCGATACCTGCTGGATCTCGTTCTTTCGTTGTCTTCTCGATCTGCTCTGGTGTCTTCGCACGCTGCCCCTTCCCCACCCATCGCTGCACCGCATCCTTCCCAATACCAAAACGACGGGCAAGAGCTTCTGTCCCGAGAGGCGAAAGCTCAGATGATTTCTGCGCATCTGTCGCTAGCGGCAAACTCAGTGTCACCTCCGACGAATCAGCAGACTTAAGCTGAGTTGGCTGAGGCTGCGCGACCAAAGCTTTCAATTCACCAAACTGCTGCGCCTGCTCCACCAGTTGTCGCTCTAGCACTTCAACACGGTTAGCCAAAAAGCTAATCGCAGCCCGCCCCTTTTCCAGAGAGGTCAGTCTTTCCTCGATCAGCTCGGGTGAGCTTTGGTGAGCCTTGGTAGCACCTAGCTCGAAAAACTCACGCAGAATCGCAATGAGAGCCGCTGAGTCACCGTCAATCCTACGGTTGTCTTTGAAAATCGCCAGTGCTTCGTCTATGTCGGAGGGAAGGTAGACCGCAGCACGTCGGTTTTTGGTGGACATGTCTCAAAAGTATGCTACTCAAAACTCACTCTGAGCCTATCACGTCAGACAGCGAAAAGTAGCACACCTGACAAAATAGCCGGTCACCCTCAACCTCCTCTCCCAAGGGCTTTGTAAGCCATAAGCTCAAAATAGCCGGTCACCCAAATCGAAGGCTAAGGTGAGCTACTCACCCTCAATAACGTATTTCCGTAGAGCTATACGAATGGCATCATCATGAGCTTCCTGTAAATCTCCAGCAAAAATCTTGACAACCATTTCTTCACAAAAGGCAACAGCCTCCAGCCCGCGAGCCTCTGGGATATAGTTGCGGCCAATAGAAGGATTTCCAGCGATCAGCTTCCACTGCTTCTTCATCTCCCACGCCTGCATATTGAAGAGACCTATGTAGACATAATCAGTCCACTACGCGTAGTCGTGGCGGTCTGTACAGCCTGCTTGCTTGAGAAGATCAGTGTATTGATTTCGCTTCGGGACACCCAAAAAACGGGCTTCTAGCCAGCGAGTAGTCGCTCTGCTGTCTGACTGGGTGTATACACCCTTCAGGACAACATAGACTTCAGCGTAAAACCCCTTAATAGCAAACCAGCGCAAAAAAGAAAGAAGCTTAGATCTAACTCCCTTGGACACTCGACCAGGCTTCTCTAGAACGTCAAACGCAAGCTCAAACCAGTCAGTAGCCTCGATAACGCTGTGAGAATTGCCATCAATCCCATCAATATCGAAAACCTTGAAAGTATTGCCTGACGGCAGGCAGAGATACGCTCCATCTTCTGAATCAGTTTTCCAGTCAGACGCCGTGGACTCAGGTAACCCGGCATGACGCTCCATCATACGAAAGTTGAAGCCTACCGTAGGCTGACCATCACCCAATCCATCAGGGTCAATAACAACAACTTCAAATTTGCGACCTTCAAACTCAATTTCAGTGACCTGACCTACTTGAAAACTAGACATAAGTTACAGAGAAAAGAACAATCCTTCATGCAGCCTACCAAAGCCTACAGTAGCTCACTACAGCCTACCGATCGACCTGCTTATACCGCTTCACCTGCCGCTCCCACCCGAAGTACAGCTCCCCCGCCAGCCCTTCACCCGACTCCTCAGCACCGATGAGATCGTCCGGCTCCTGTTCGAGTTCGCGAAGGTAGTCTTTTAGCACACCTCCCGTCGCCACGCATCGCATCTTGTGCATCTGTCGGGTCAGCTCCAGGAACCACTCACGATCGTTCACCATGTCCGATTCCTTGGTGACGTACTTCAAGATTTCCGGCACAAGCTGCATAGGCTGTTGACCCTTCTTCACTGCCCGCACATCGATGATGGGGTTGTAGTCGAGCTTCATGCAGGAGCGCCACAGCTCGACCCAATCAGCCTGTTTCATATAGTTCTTCCCAAAGTAGCTGGGCGGAACCATCAGAAGGCAGTGGAAATGAGGGTGGGCGCTACCGTCGCGCCCTCGCGTCACCTCAGTCGAGCGCAACCACCCATCCGGCAACCACCGCTTGCGCCGAGTCATCCTGCGAAATGCTGCATTCATCTCCTGCAACACCACTCGAAGCTCCGTGATAGGGCAGTTTTTGAGCGTCAGAGTCACGAATAGCCAGCGGTGCTTGGGGTATGTCGCCACCACCTTTGGCAACACTTTGTACGCCTTCGCCTTCCACATCAGAGACCGCCGCCACTGACACACCGGGCAATGACGAACACGGCAAAATCTCGCCGCCATGAGCTTCAGTTTTCGCTTCGCAGCTTCGTCTGGAACGATTCCGAACGACAGAAGCTGCGAGCATTCAGCTACACGGCGGGCGTAATCCTGAAAATCCTGGCTGTGGAAATAGTGAGACTGCACGGAGTCAGCGTTGCTCCTGTGCTTATCCCACGGCTTATCCTTCGGGCTCAGATCGCTGAGCGCTGGCGAATCAGCACACTGGTCTGACGCCGGATTAGACGCTAATATGGATGCACAAAAGCTTCCGCCCGCTCCGTCATCGCGAGACAGTGCGGACACAGAAATGGCCCCTGGTATTCAATTGGAGAGTGGTATCCCAATTCTACCAGGGGCTTTCTGTTGCAAAAATCAGTCGGGCAGATCGGTCGACCGCGATTTACCCAATTTACCGCCCAAAATCACCCTCAAAGCTATACGGGGCCGGGGATAAGCGTTCGCCGGGTCGGCGACCACTTATCCCTCATAATTCAAGCAAGCGTATCATTCCTGGCTCAAGGTGCTGCGATTGCCGAGTTATGGCGACGGCAATGACACGCACCACGATATGACCGTGGATTTTACGCTCGCAGATTTTTGGAATTGGGATATCGTCCCTGACTGGAAGTTTGCCGAGACACAGGCTTGGCATTACGCCCCATGGTATCGCCACATCTGGGAGCGAACGCCAGAACGGGGGGCTGAACTTACTTGCGAAGATTGGCGGTGGGCAAAAGACACGATTGATGAACTGCTCGCCGAGCGGGCGTCATTGTTCTAGCGAACCTCCGACCATGTATCGGTACTGCCGATACATGCGATCGTTCTCCCGAATCCAAGGCGAAGGGTATCGCTGCTAGCGATACCCTTCGCTCTAGCATTAAGCACATTGAGATATCCGAGCATGATGGAAAAACTTCTCGAAATCCCACTGATCGACCGTTTCCTCGACTGGCTCGCCGATCGGCTTTATGTCGGATATGTCACTGTAAATGAGCGGAAATTCAAAGGTGAACTTAAAAGTCTGATTCCCGAGTTCGCCCTGAAACTTGAAGCCGCACGAGAACGCGCTTTCGCTGACGATGATATGCAGCGATACGAGCTGATCGGGCGTATATCAGATGACGCGCTGGATGCTCGTCACTCAGGAGACCCGGTGAAATTCAAGCAGGCGATCGCCAAACTGGGCGAAATGGCCTGAGCGCTGCTTTTTGTCCGCCACTATGTCCGGGAAAATGTCCACTCAGATGTCCAGCTAGAACCCTCGACGTACAAGGCGTTCGGCGATTTCCGCGCTCTCAAATGTCCACTCAGGTGTCCGCCACTATGTCCACGAAAAGCACCCCCCTTGCAACACTCTTCGAGACCAGCCGGGACTACCCCAAATTGTGGGGACTTATCCACGACGGGTATAGAATCCCGGCTTGGATTTTTCTGTCCCCATCTATGGAAGATGCGTGGCGCTTTCTGACTCCGGACATGAGCCAATACTCAGACGATCCAGACCATGTGCTGGTGGAGGTCTCGAATCGTTCCGGCAACGAAGGCTATTACGAGATTGGGTATCCAGGTCAGTGCTTTGGAAGAGGCATCGACGACGTGGAGAGGTTCGCCGAGTCTTGCGAAAAGCTGCAACTTCAGTTTGTCGAGCCCACGCCTCAGTATGAGCTTCTGCGCGAACTGGGTAAGCTTGAGGGGGAAGCGGTCTTTGAATTTCTCACTAAACACATCAAAGAGCTGCCCACTGGGCATTTCCCGGACGCAGTGTCTGGCAACGTTCTCTTTTGAAAACAGCGAGGATGGGTACGTTAGTAACGTACCCATCCTCTGGGCGGGCTAAGTTTTAACTGGGTTCCTACGCCAGCGATCGCGGGAAAAACCTCGATCGGCTTGAGCCGTCCACCACCCTGCCTTTGCTGGTACTGGTGACAGGGAACATGCAAACCCCGGCGAACCGGGAACCAATCACGCAGAAGCGCGAAAATCACGACCACATTCTAACAAGCGTTGCGATGACCATCTATCTGCCAGAAAAATGTTTGCGAGGCCGAAGCGATTGCCGTCCGCTCTCGCAGGTTGCCGCTGACGATGACACGAGCTTTTTCTGTTGTGGCGCGAACGACATTGCCACGCGGAAAGTCCTGGACGATGCATTTACGCTGTGCTTCAAAAACGAGGACATTGACGAGCGAACCAACTGGGATCGACGTGACATGCTCGACCAAGCGAGCGTCATCGCGCAGGCTCTGTCGATCGACGAAAATAGTCGTGTGGCTGGTGCGCCGCTGGTTCAATATCGGGACTCGGCTTCGGCTGAAGTCTAATTCCATTACTGCAAATTACCGGAGTACCGCCGATGAACCCTGGAGACGAATCCGATCGCATGGTGTCCGACGCTCACGACGCGCTATCCCGTTTCGGGGATGTAGCTGCTAATGCAGCCGCCAAAATGCATAAACCTCTCTCTGACCTGGCGGGGACGTACCGTAGCGAACTTGGAAGTCGGATTTCCGCGATCGCCAAAGCGATCGTAGCGGCGGCTGAGGATCGTGAGAAATGACGATCTTCAAGGGCTTCCGCCAATTCCGCCGCGCACTCGCGGCCTGGTCGCGCCACATCGAGATCGGCAACGCTGACGATCGCGACTGGTGGGACACGCTGGACGCGCGATCGGGGTTCACGTTCGTGATTCGAGCCGATGTAAGGCCAGCGTTAGCTCAACTCCAGAGTCTTCGGCCACCGCGCCGCGTTACTTTGAATGTCCAATAAAAAGCTGACCGTACCAGAAATTTACGAACGAATCCCTGACATTAATTGCAAGGGGCTGTGTCATGAGAGTTGTGGCCCGATCGCAATGTCGCCAGTAGAGGAAGCTCGAATAGAGTCAAAGACCCGCCAGCCAGCCCCAAGCATCAAAAACGTGGCCGCAGACTTTTCGTGCTGCCGACTTGACGAGCAAAAGCTGTGCTCTATCTACACACATAGACCGCTCGTTTGCCGGTTATTTGGCGTAGTGAAAGCGATGCGCTGCCCACACGGGTGCGAGCCTAATGAATGGCTCCCGGAGCCCCAGGCGCGAAAGTTGCAGAAAGCGCTAGACAAAATTCCGCCTCGCTCTTCACGTTTCTAAAAAGCTCTCATCTGGGATGCAGGTGCGGCGGATAAGTTAGTAGGAGAAAGAAGCTTCTAGGGTTGATGCGATCCGGCTGTCGAGGTACATGTGGTCACAGAACAAACGCACAACCGCACAAAAATGATCCTCCGCATGTCGCCTCCCCCCACCTACGCTAACCGCCAAGGCCGACACCAACATATCTGCGATCGCCTTCAAAGCGCGCTCGATCGCATCAATCACCCCTCAATCGAGTTACAACGTTTCCAGCTAATTAACGATTCCTACGCCGCCGCGCACCAACTCGGCGAACGCGACGCCCTACCCTATATCAAGAAATTGATTCGCTCCGAGCGCTGGCCGGAGATCGAAGCGATCGCCGCAGCATGGAACGAGGACGCCCAGGATGCGGTCGAAGCCCTGAAGCTCGCCCCTCAATTTGAATGTGTCCAGCTAACTTTTGAAGGATTCCTTGAAAAGCTGGAACACCTAGCCGATGCAATCGTATGCAATGCCTACGATTGCGATCGCCTGCAATACCTACGATTTTAAGAAAAACGAACTACCGCTACCGCTAAGCGATAGCGGTAGCGGATTTTAAGACTCCAGCATCGTTAAAATCCGCTTCTTACGCTGAATCGCCTCCTGGTCGGGGACGAACCCACAGTTCTTCAAAGACGAGCGCATGATCTCCACCGCCTCGCCCAAACGAACCGCTCCTACAGTCCCACGATTGAACCAGTGATCGATCGCCTGACGTGAGATTCCTAGGCGCTCCGCCAGCAACTCTTTCCCATGCCCGGCTACCGCGAGACGAAATTCCTCCGCATCAAGCCATCCGTAAACCTCCCGCCGATCGACGACTTTGATTCGCGTCGGCTTCTTTTTTTTGCCTGCAACATGACGTTGCGCCAGCTCGATACGTCCGTCCGCCAGGGCTTCCCGTCGGTTTGTCATTTCTTATCCGCAACACGCGGTTGCGCCTTCGTTTTGTTCTGGGCATATCATACCAGTTAAGGAGTTCTGCCCTGTATCATGGGGAAAATTATTCCTTTTATGCCCAAAACATCTCCCAGGCTGGGACTAACGATCGGGGGGATTCACTTCCCGCCGATGCAGGTTGCATCGGTCTCCGAATTCTCGGAGTCGCCCGTGCTTGCGGATGTTGAAATATTTCAGGGGCAGACGCAGCAATTTAAGACCGGCCTGAGTCTGGCGATCTGGGGTGCGGTTCTGGAGTTGACGCCATTCCTGGAGGTGCAAGATCCCGATGCGGTTTTGAGTTCGTTGCTCTCCATCGAGGCCGAAGCCGCTCCTGTCGCGATCGCGTACAACGGTCTCTATGACGGGCTCTACCGAATCTTCGTTACTGCCTCCGAGCGCCGTCGTGCCGCCCACCTCACCCATCTACAGGTAAGCCTCCAGTTCAAAGGCTCGACCCGCGCGCTTCCTCCCGCCCCTATCGCTCCCCCCCCGCAAGCGGTCAGTCCGTGGGCGGCGATCGCCAAAGTCGGCACGGCAGTCGAGCGGCTGCTCAAGATCTAATGGCTCAGAAATACCAGGTCTACACCGTTCAATACCGTGATCGTCTCGACACGATCGCGCGGCAAGGCGGTACGACGATCGGGCGGCTGATCGCACTCAACCCCAGCCTCGGTGCGGCACGCTTCCTTCCGGTGCTGCCTGCCGGTGAGCGGCTGATCGTTCCGCTGCCGGACATCTCGGCCCCGCAGATCGTCCATCCCGCCCCGCCGTGGCGCACCCAGCAACGATGACGGCCTCCACAGATATCCAAGCGCTCGAGCCGTTCTTCGCCTTCCGCCACCGCGCCCTCGGCGCGATCGAGGTGGGTGGCGAAACGCTCGATATCATCGATATCGTCGATGCCGAGAATCCCTATATCTCGCTGGAAGTCACCGATGCGATCGACGATCGTAGCGATGAGTTCGCGATCGAGATCTACGACCCCGACCTGCGCTGGCGATCCGACCTATACCCCCAGCACGGCGAAACCTTCGAGGTGGAGTTCGGCTGGAAGACGGGCGAGCTGGTTTACGAGTCGGAAGTGATGGTATTTCAGGTGGACTCGATCGACTCCAGCCTGCGCGATTCCGTTTCGCTGAAGGGCGTTGCGACGCCACCACTCAGCGGCCTCCGTACCCGCAACGATCGAAGCTGGCAGAGTATCACCCTCCACGAGCTGTTCGAGTTCTTTGCCGGTGTACTCGGACTGGAACTAGTCGGCGAAGCGTCGGATGTGGAGTACGAGGAGCTACTGCAAGAGAGTCAGACCGATCTCGAATTCCTCGCGACCGAAGCCGCCAAGCACGACCATCTGTTCAAGATCGAGGGCGCGCGACGGCTGGTGATCTTCCGGCAGGCCGACCTCGACGCCGAGCCACCCGCCTACACCCTGACGCCCCAGGACTTCCTGAAAGGTGCAACCCAATATTCGGACAACCTACGCGACGTCTACGGCAAGGTGCGGGTGAAGTGCGAGAACCCCGACACCGACGAGTCGATCGCTTACGAAATCACCGCGACCGGCCTGCCTGAAGGCGAGTGCTTCGAGATCGTCGAGCAGGGCATCGACAGCCGCGACCAAGCGATCGAGCGTGGCGTGGCGGCACTGCGTAAGAAAAACGCCGACATGGTCACGCTGAGCTTCAAGACGCTGGGCTCGACCCGCTACCGTGCGGGTCTGAACTTTGCGCTGGAGGGGGCGGGTCGCGCGGTGGACGGGAAGTTCCAGCTCAAGCAGTCCAAGCACAGCCACCAGCGCGGTAGCGCCTGGACGACCCGCCATCAATCGCGAAAGATTATCGACCTCGGTGAGATCGAAGTGGAGGAGATTCAACTGCCACCAGAGGAGGACAGCGATGCCCAGCTCGACACAGGCGACGAGTAGCGCCGACGACGCCACCCCGCGATTCCACCAACACTGCCGAGTCACAAAGGTTTGCCCGAACCCGCTGCGGGTGAAGTGCGAGCTGCCCGGACGGCGATCGGGCGGTGGCGTGAACCCCGTCGAGTCTTCGTGGTTGCGTGTCCTCGTCCCGCTCGCTTCCCAGTCGGGCTTCCGGTGCTACCACCCGCCGAAGAAAGGCGATCGGGGGGCGGTGCTGTGCAACCAGAACGGCAACAAGGGCATCTGGCTCGGCGGCTACTACAACGACGAGCGTCCCGCGCCTTACGACGATCTCAACATCGACGGATGGAAGCACGACGACGGCGCGGAGAGCTACTACAACGCCGAGCTGCACGCATTCTTCGAGACGACCCCAGGTCGTCGCGTCACCCACGCCGATATCAGCCAGAAGCACACCGCCGGGAAGACGTACGAAATCCAGGCCGAGATTGTCTCGCTCTCAACGCCGCAGGGTGCGTCGCTGACGCTGATGAAGGGTGCGGTTGTCTTGCAGAACGCCCTCGGCCACAAGTGGTTGTTGGGCGGTTACGCCGGAGACGAGCTAGTGGGGAGCTGTCGGTTCGATATGGGTGGGGCTGAGATTGAGTGGGACAACGTCGGCGGGTTCAAGGTCAACCGCGAGGATGTGACAACCGTCACACACACGCACCCCACCACGGGGCGGGCAAACTCGCCTGGTTCGTATGTTGAGTTTTAGAGCTTAAAAACGGATGGCAACTTACAAGGCCGCAACTGACTGGCTGGCCGATCGCGGGCGGGCGCACCTCGCCGCGCTACCCGACGCCCTGCCGCAATATCGAGCCCTCGACCTGCACGCCGTCCCCGGACGGGTAGAGCTGGAAAACGATCGAGCGATCGCGCAGGCGATGGGCGTCATCCTGCGGACGCGCCCCGGCGAAGTTCCGCAGCGCCCCGAGTTTGGCTCCCGTCTGCCCGACCTGATCGACGAGCCGCTGACCGGCACGACCCTGGGCGCGATCGAGCGAGAGACAATCATCGCCCTCCGAATTCACGAGCCGCGTGCCAACATCAGCCAAGCGATCGTCGAAGCCGATGCTGCGTCCGGCGCGGTGTCGATCGACATCAAATGGACGGCCCCCGAAGCGCCAGTGCCAACGCCGACAGTTTCATCCCTCACCCTTGCTAAGTCGGCATAAAATACCCGCTTGGGTTAGTATTGGCATAACTCGGCAGTAGCGCCGACATCCATCCCAACGCCCCGAATCTCTCTGGCGGGGCTTCCTCAACAGTGAGCCGTCCAGCCTCCGTAAAACTTCAGCAGTTGCAGATATCGATCGGTTGCTGACTGCGCGCCTACCCCGTGGCCGCTTCAATAATTCTCCTGGCGCTGTTCGTGAATATCTGTATCGGCCTCGTCGCACTTCTCAACTCCACACTCTCCTGACGCCCGCGATGACGCTCGCACCGCCCGTCTTCACCACGATCGCCGCAGACGGCACGCCCACCGAGACTCCCGACGCCTCGGCCAACGCGCTTGCGCTCAAGGCTCTATTTCAGGAGATCGCGCAACGTGACGTTGCAGATGGCGACCCCGCCTCCATCCTGCTTGACCTATTTGCGTACGGTTACACGCTCTCGCAGTGGGAGACGATCGAGGCGGCGCGTCAAACGCTTCTCGAATACGCTACCGGCACGAACCTCGAGCACATCGGCCAGCCGTTCGGCGTGACTCGCTTGCCCGCATCAAAAGCCCGCGTCACACTCACTTTCACCGCCAACGATCCGCTCCCGAGCCCACGCTTCGTCGCCACCGGCACGCGGCTGCGCTCTGCAACCGAGCGGCTGCTGTTCGAGACGATCGAGTCCGGCACGCTGCCCGCCGGTGTTGCCGGTGCTGAAATTTTCCTGATTGCCGAGTGCATTGTCTCTGGCGATCGCGGCAACGTTCCTGCCGACTCGGTTACTGAATTCCTTTCGCCCGTTCCCGGCGTGACCGTCACGAACGCGATCGCTGCCACCGGTGGCACGGAGCCGGAAACCGACGATGCCTTGCGGGTGCGAATCCCCCAGGCGATCGAAGCGGCGGCTCCTGGCAGTGCGGAGGGCTACGCAGCGATCGCCTATCAAGTCGATGCGATCGTCGTCGATGTCTCTGTGTACGGCCCGATCGAAAGATTGGAGGAAGACCTGGAAGCTCTTGATGGTCATGCGTGGCTGTTCGTGCTGACGCGCGACGGTCTGCCATCCGACGAACTGCTCGACAAAATCGAAACGCAGATCCGCACCGATAGCCGTGGCCGAATCATTGGTGACTACGTGTTCGCGCTCGCTCCTGGTGACGCCCCGTTCACCGTTGAAATCGACATCTATCGCGACCCCGCTTTCGATCCGGTAGCGGTGCAGCGCGATGTTGCCGCCGCCGTGCAATCCGATCTCGACGGGCGAGCGCAACAGCTCGGGTCGTCTGTCCACCGATCGCAGCTCGAATCGATCGCCCTCTCCATCGATGGCGTTTTGGCCGCAAACTGCACGCTGATCGGCTCGGAAGATGGCACCGACTCGATCGTTGCGACCCGCTCGCAATGGCTTCATGCCACCGATCTGACAGTAAGGATCGTGGGGGATAGTTTGCCATGACAATTAATCCCTACGCACCTCAGTCGCTGCATGGTTCCAAGGTTGCGATGGCCTTAGTAGATGCGATCTTTTTCTCACCCGATCGCAGCAGTATGGCGATCTACGACATCGCCAACGCGCACCCGTCACTGTTGCCCCATTTGCTCGCTCAGTTTTCGCTACAGGAATATGCAGCCTGGGCAGCGTTTGGTGAAGGCGGCGTGCGCTCGGTCATCGCCAACGCTTTACCGATCTCGCGCTACAAAGGGACGCCGTGGGCGATTGACTTTGCTCTCGGCCTGGCAGGCGTCAAAGCTGAAGTGCGCGAATGGTGGCAGCGGACGCCGAATGGTGAGCCCTACACGTTCGATGTGACGGTTTGGGCGAATGAAAATTTGGCAGCGGCGATCGATCTAGCCGACGCAGGCCGGATGGCTCAGCTTCAAGCTGTCATTGAGGCCGTCCGCCCCAAGACACGCCGCACGACGATTTACGTCGGCTATCGATTCCCTGTTGTGGGGTCTCCTGGAGCGATCGACGAGTCACGTTCGCTGGCTGTCGCTGCAACAATTTCGGCGATTGCTCCGATCGTGACTCGCACGCAGTCGGTTCTATCTGCATTGCCCGTTGCCGTTCCCATCGCTGCTGTCGTCTCAGCATCACCACCAGCTCGAATCTCTGCGCCTGCATATTCCATGCAGGTGGCAAACGGTGCGGCGATCGCCGCCACTCCGATCCTTTCCCCTCGCGTCTCGATTGCGGCAGCGTAACCCATGACTATCACTTCACAGATCACAGACGCTGGGCGCGCGGCTGCCAGCGCAGCCAAGGCAAATAGCTTGCTGATCGAGGTTGCGGAATTTGCGATCGGAACGGGGAAATATACCCCACTTGCGAGTCGGACATCGCTAGAAGCTGAGGTGGCTCGCTTTGCCATTTCAGAGTCCAGCGATCTTGGGGGCGGGCTAATTTCCGTATCGTCGATTTTGCAAGATCCGGTCGATACTGCGATCGTCTTTTCCTCTGACACTGTGACGCTCGCCTCTAACGCTGAGGTTCGGGGCGTCGTTTTGAAAAGTGCTGACAGGAATACGACATACACAGTTAATTCCGACTACACCGTTGACGAGGCAACTGGTGCGGTTACGCGGCTTGGCGCTGGCGCGATCGCCGCAGGTGCGACGGCGCTTGCAACCTTTCGCTACTACTTCGATGTTGGTGAGATCGGCGTGTATCTCGCCGACGGAACGCTGTTCGCGGCGGCTTCGTCTCCAACCGATTTGATCGCGATCAAGTCCGGCGTTATCCCCGGCATCCCGATCGAAGTCCAACTAAACCTGGTCGGCCTGCCCGCCGAAAACATCACCGTCACCACCAGCGGCGAAGCGCTGAATTTATTCAATGCCGAGAAGGAGCTGTCTAATTTGACGCTCCACCTCACCCATGCCGCCAATCACGTCCGCCTATCCACCGCCCTCGCCGCTCGCGGGATTTACGCCTAGCCTCACGCTGAATTATGCCTACAATTCAAGACCAGCTAACCGCTAACCAGGCTGCACTGAACGACGCGGTCGTGGCCATCAACGCAAGCATTGCCGCAGCCTCGAACGCGGTCAAGATCCAGAGCAAGACCGTGGCCGATCTCAGCCAAATCGGCCACGGCACGCTGCTGGTCTACAACGCGACCTCCGAGCAGTGGGAGCCGATCGTCGTACTCGGCGATCTTTCTGGCGCGGACGAAGGGCAGATCCTTCGGTGGAAAGCGACCACCGGACGATTCGAGCTGGCGACGCTCGCTGAAGCGAAATTGGCGATCGGCGACCTTACGGATGTAGACCTAACAGGCATCACCCACGGCCAAATCATAAAGTGGAACGCCGAAGCGGGGGGATTTGAACCCGGCAACCTAACCGCTGCTAGCGCGGGAAATTACGCGGTGATCGATCGCATCCAGTTGGTCGATGGGTCCCAGATAACGATCAGCGCGGGGATCACGGCGATTCAGAATGACGTATCCCTCCTCCCGGCTTTGACCGGGGCTGATTCGCGCGTAACGACTAGCTCACAGTTCTCTTCCAGTTACCCAGGCTGGAAAGCTCTCGATAAGCTCTCGGGATTGTACCGAGAATGGATTTCGGCTCCGGAGCCGCATGCTTGGTGGAAATTTTCTTTTGGATCGCCCGTTTCAATTGGCCGAATTCTGCTCCAGCAGCGTAGTTACGGTGGTTCGTACGATCTAAAAGACTTCAAGATTCAAACATCACAAAATAATGGATCGAGCTGGGCAGATAGCCTAATCGTTTCAGGAGAACCGGTCTGGGGCCCTGGGGAAAAACGCAACTTCGCGCTCGGATCGGTGGTTGCCAACGTAACCGACTTGCGAATCTACAACGTAGCCGGACACGACCCTCGCGGCTACATCAATATCGAAGAAATCGAGGCGTACTCTCAAGTTGCTGCCTCGTCTGGCCTCGGCTCAATTGTTGGTGGATTTGAGAAAGCACGGCAGGCGATTCTTGCCTCTATTGCACTCCTGGACGATAACGCTTTCGTCGCCTGTGGCTTTGCGGAAGCCCCCGATAAAATCCTCCGATTCGATACAACAACCCGCTCGATCAACGGAGATTTCTCGCTCGACGGCTCGACGATTTATGAGGTGTTCACCAACGCTCAAAGCGTAGGCGGCAGCTTCAGCTTCTCGATCGAGAAAAACCAAGTCGCAGCTCCCATCGTTGCGACGGGAGCCAAGATCTACATCGCGATCGACGCCAAAGTCCTGGTCTACTCTGCCAGCAACGGCAACCTCATTCAGACGATCGACTGTGGTGAAGCCTCAGCAATACAAGGGCTTGCCGTTTCGGAAGAGCAGCAAAAAGTTTACGGCGCATCCCTTGCCGGTGCGGTCGTCGTGATCGACACCGGAACCGACACGCTGGCAACGATCCTAACGGCCACCGACGATGCCGCTTTCGGCGGCGAGAATTACGCGGTGGCGATCGACGACACGCGAGACGCTGCTTATATCACCTCGCGATCGACCAATAAGGTTCTCGTCCTAAACACGGTCACAGATAGCCTGACGACGACCGTTAACGTGGGCTCGAAGCCGGAAGGGATCGCCCTCAGTCCCACCCTCGGGAAAGCCGTGGTCTGCAACCGCTCGGCCAACACCGGCTCCGTGATCGACACCACGAACAACACGGTGAACGCGTCGATCGCCATGTCCGATGTCGGTTCCGGCGCAGAGCCCACTGCCGTCGCGATCGACGAAAACACGGGCAAGGCCGTGGTCAGCCTGTACGCCTACCACCAGGTCGCAATCGTCGATCTCGCCACCAACGAGATCGAGGGGCGCGCTGCCACCAGTCCCAACCCGATCGAAGCAAAGTTCGTCCCTTCCACCGGCGAGATCTATGTCGCCTGTGAGGGCGGCGACATCACCGTGATCGGTGTCGCTTAAGCTGCCCCTCGTCCTCCATCATTCCCGCCGACCTCATGACGCAATATCAAGTCTCTCCCGGCCACCAGGCCTCCGGCATGCCCGCTGGCTCGATCCTCGAACTCGACGCATCCGACTCCACCACGATCGCGCTGCTCGAATCCGGTGCGATCTCCGAGGCCATCGACCCTGCTCTCGATCCGACGCGATCGCCCAACCTAACCGGCTTCTTTTGGTCGCTCCAAAGCGACCCCATCTATCAGTCGATCGTCTCCGCCGCCTACGGTGTCCCCGCCCTGCTTGCGGCACTCGATACCGCCCGCCTGCTGTTCCTCGCACCCGACGTATTCGAGGCCACGATCGGCTGGGGATTGCAGCAGCTCGCCGACGCGATCGCCGCGACATCCGCCGATCACTCCCTCGATCGCGACGCCATCGTCACACAGATAAACGCGCTGGCCACCGCAAACGACCTAGCGATCGCCCTCACCTAGCCATGCCGATCGCCGATCTCCCACTGTGCCGCACGCAAGAGCAGGTCGAAGAAGCGCTGGCGAAGCCCATTGCGTACGCCCTCGCCCCCGACCTCTACTGGCGCTCGCGGATTTTGTCCGCCTTCGCCAGGAGCGGCTGGCGCGCGCTGCTCGGGCTGTGGCGCACCAGCCGCCAGCGGCAGCGCGATCGCCAGTTCGCAGGAAATTTCTGCCAGTCGCGCGGAATCGAGCTGCTGTGGAGCCACGGCGATCGCCGCACCGGATTCGAGCTGCTGCTGTTTGCGTGGGCGGAGCGCGTGTACTTCGTACCGCTCGGCTCGAACGATGCGCGCGACTGGTGGTCGAACATCACCGACCCGCGCGTCGGCGAAACCTCGTATCGCGCCAACCAAAGCGCGATCGAGCGCGCCTTCGCGATCGCGGCGGCAAGAGAGCCCACCGAATACGTGGCGATCGGGCATAGCCTCGGCGGTGCATTGGCCCAATACCTCGCCCACGACTGGGCGACCGTGGCCCGGTGCGTCACCTTTCAGACCGCAGCCATCCCCCCCGATTGGGTCGATCGCATTGCCGCTGACTCCAGCGATCGCACTCTCTATAGGCACTACCTCCACCGAGGCGATTTGGTCTACCCGCTCTCGCGGCGGCGCTCGCGCGGCGGTTTGGCGGCAGGCGATGTGGTCGCCGTCGGCGAGCGAAAGCGCGGTGTGCACCGCGCGCTCGAGCGTCGCAAAGCGCATCTCGCCATGCTGACGATCGATGCCGAGGCCTCGCACTCTACCCAGCACCTCAACACTGAGACTGTATAGATGAACGTTTCACGCTTGCCCAAGGCTCGCATCACTTCAGTCCTGACCACTGCCGAATTCATCGGCTGGATGATCGTCGGAATCGGCGCGCTATCAGTTACCGACGCTCGCTTTGCAGAACTGGGGTATGCCTGGATTAACCGCTATGTGTTCGGCGTCTTTGCTGTTGCGCTGTCCTGCGTCAGCGCCCTGCTGCGCTGGGAGCTCCAGGAACACCCGACCCGCTGGGGAGTTTTCCAAACCGTCGCGATCGTACCGATCGGTGTCATCGGTTTTATGTTCTTGGGGGAAGGATCGCCAACCGGGCTGGGGTTCATGGCGATGATCTGTTTTGGGAAGGCCGTCGAGGTGTCGTACCACCGCATCGTCACTGCCGTCTACGAAGCATTGCGTGCTGGGGTGCTCGTCGTTGCACCGTCTGCGCGGTCCCCGCAAGCCGAACGTTTCCGGAGGATTGCGGATGGAGCTGATTGAAGCACTGAAGATCGCCAGCCTGGTTTTAGGGCTTGGACGACTCGTGATCGGAATGCTCAAAGATTCGCTGTCGATCGGCAGCGACATCTCGAAAATTCGCGGTCAGAAGTCGGACGTCCCCAGCAAGGTGCAGCCATCAGGGGGGACAAGCACAGCGTCCGTAGTAACGGCATTGGTAAATGCCGCTGACGTCGTTCGAGAGCTGGAAGAACAACGCAACACGGCGATCGAAGAGCGAGACACTGCCCGCATGGAATTGTCTGCACTAAAAGATTTGTACCGATCCGCTATCCAGCAAGTTAGCGAATGACCCCCGAAACCCTCTCGGCACTGCTCGATGACGATCGCCCGAGTCCGAGATCGCGATTGCCCGACGATCGAAATACAGATCTGCCCACATGAGTGAAACTGACGCCTTCCATACACTCTTACATCTCGCGATCGCCGCCGCGTATTTCACCATCCCGCTCTCGGCGTTGCGGTATGCCAATCGCCTGTCAGGCCAGTTGCGCGAGCCCATTAGCCTGATCGCGGTTGCGCTGCTCTGTAGCGGCATTAATTACGGGCTAGAGGGGGTGAATCCCCAGCCTGAGATGATTGCTCGTGGGCTGCTCATCCTCACCGCCACCATTTCCTGGATGGCGGCGCTCTACTTCGTCCGCAGGCTTCCGACCCTGCTCGATCGCTTCGATTTTGGGCAGCAGATCCTACGGCACTCGCCGTCGGGGATTGCATTGTTTGAGGAGTCTATCGCCCCTGATGGCGTGCGAGATCTGAAGTGGAGGATGCGCTCGAACTCGGCACTCGCAGACCTCGGCTTCGACCCTACGGCGGCCCCAACCTGGCTGGGGATATCTCAACCCGGCCACCGCAAAAAACTGCTCGCAGACTATCTGGGTGTTCTCGACACCGGCAAGCCGATCGTCGGGAGAGAAATTTATTACGACGACCCGATCGCGATTACGTGCGGCTATTTCCAGCAGGATGTCGTCCGAATTTCGAGACGTTGCTTGCTCATCACCTGGACGAATATCACGGCGCTCAAGCAGGTGCAGAGAGAGCTGGAAGAGCGAGTTCGTTCTGATGCGCTGACAGGGATTGGCAGTCGCTACGCGCTTGGCGAAATCGATATATCCCAGTTCTCGGGCGGTTTCTTCATCGACCTCGATCGATTTAAGACCGTCAACGACACGCTCGGCCATGATGTCGGTGACGCGCTGCTGCGCGCTGTCGTCCAGCGGCTTCAGGCTGTCTTGGGCGAAGACGATCTCCCGTTTCGCATGGGCGGCGACGAATTTTTCGTCGCGATCGCCAGTCCGTCTTCACTGCAAGATCTCGTCTCCAAGGCCAATTCGTTGCTCGTCGAGTTGCAGCGCCCCTACTGGATCGAAGCGCACGAGCTGCGAATTGGCGCGTCGATCGGTGTTGCCGATCGTAGTGCAGGCGACCTTTCTGAAATTTTGCGTGCCGCAGATATTGCGATGTACGCGGCCAAGAAGTGTGGTTGCGGTGTCCTGCCGTGGGATGGCGTTCGGATCGCCAATCACGTCCGGAACGAGCGGATAGCGCTCGAACTTAGAAACGCGCGATCGCGCTATGACGAAGAGATGGAGCTGCACTATCAACCGATCGTCATGCTCGACAATCCGACAGTCGCGGTCGGCTACGAAGCACTGCTACGGTGGGATCCTCCCGAACTCGGTCGCGTCAGCCCTGGCGACTTCATCCCGATCGCCGAGGAGTCTGGCGAGATTTCGCAGGTTTCAGCCTGGGTGATCGAGAACGCTGTCAAGCAGGTTGCCGCCTGGGAATGTCGGTTCCCGGTCAGTATCAATGTGAGTCCGCGAGACTTAGAAAAAGGAGATTTTACCCCTCAGTTATGTCGTGTTTGCAATCTACATAACGTCCCCTTCTCCCACTTATCGCTTGAGGTCACGGAGCACGCCGTCGCTGACAACTTGCGTTACTACGAAGCCGTCCTCGACGAGTTGCACGCGCTCAAAGTCGCTCTAAAAATCGACGATTTTGGCACGGGCGACAGCAGCTTAAAGCGCTTACTGCAAACGCCGTGGCATTCGGTAAAAATCGATCGCCTGCTCGTACCAGAGAACGGTGCTGACGAAGATCGACTCAAGGTCTGTCGCGCGATCGCGAATCTCTGTCAGGATCTAGGGATTCACACGATCGCCGAAGGAATCGAGACAAGCGAGCAGCTTGAATTGTTGCGGGGTCTCGGCATCAACTCTGGGCAGGGCTACTATTTTGCCCGCCCCGTGCCACCGGGAGAAATTGAGCTATAACGTCGATCGTCGATCCTGCTGCATCACGGCCTTGCTTTGTCGCGCATTCCACCTTGCGGTCGGCGATCAAGCTTGAAGAGGAATACTTGAGATGTCAGGGGTCTACCTTGGCCGACCTGTGCCACCTGACGAAATTGCAGTGAGCTGTCCTCCAGCTCCTCCTCTCCGCTAACTCCCAGGTTGGGAGTTAGCCCTATTATCTGGCGAGAGCTGTAATAATATATCCGTGCGGTTCGCAGCCGCCCAGACAGCACCTCCATGAGTACCGGCTACAGGCCGCAGCTCAGTCAGGTGTTCTCTGAGATGAGAACCCTTAAGCGGAGCACATAGTGTTTTCGTTTTGTTCTGCCAGACGCCTCGCCCCTGCTTCAGTGGGTGGGGTGTTTTGGTATCTGGCCTGCGGATGTGTCATTTTGCGTCGCGATTCCAGCCGCGTTCTCATACTCAAGCGACCGCGCCAGGTACAGTCCAGCCGCGTCGTTCGGGTCGGCGTGGACGTATTTCGTAGTGGTTGTGAGGCTGGCATGCCCCAGGTTCTCCCGAACGACGCTGATATCCGCTCCGGCGCGCAAGGCGTGCGTGGCGTTGCAGTGCCGGAGCCAGTGGGTCGAGACGGCCTTGTCGATACCTGCGCGGGTCGTTGCGGCCAGGACGGTTTTGCGGACGGTCTCGGCACTGACGCCGAATGGCCGATCTCTGGGCTGACCGTCCGTCAGCTCGCGCAGGATTTCCAGTTGCCGCCACATCTCCGGGTGCAGCAGGATCGTCCGCTCGGCGTTGTCCTTGCCGATGACGGTGACGCGCGTGCCGTTCGTACCGCGCCGGAAATCCGACCACGCGATCGCCACCAGCTCGCTCACTCGCACACCAGTGTCGTAGACGAACCGCAGCAGCACCTGATTGGCGAAGTCGGGCTCGAGCGCGATCGCCTTCAGCACTTCCTCGGCGGTCAGGATGCGCTTCGTGGTCATGTCCTGCTGCGCTGGAACCCTCAGCGATTGGGACGGGTCGCGCAGCAGCACCCGCGCTTTGTTGGTGGCGAACCCGTAAAACGATCGCACGCCGCGCAGCCGCCTCACCTGACTGTTGTGCGACAGCGGCTTGTCCGTCGGGCGTCCCTGGTTGTCGAGCGCCGTCGCCGATCGCAGCGCATCCTGAAACTGCCGCAAGTCCCCGGCGGTTGCCATCGTCAGGCTCGAGACGTCCCGAGCCGCGAGGAATGCCTGGAGGCAGGTGATGTCGTAGCGGTAGCCTCGCCGGGTCGTGACGGCGAACCCGGCCAGCCATTCGTCGATCAGCTCGCTGTCGCTACGGGCGCGGCTGAATGGAGCGGTGGCAAGGTTGGCGTGGGCTGCCCACTCTAGATGTATTCGGGTAGTACCAAGATCTGCTTGCTCGCCCCGCGTCCGCGCGAGATGTAGCCGATCTCCCCACTCCGAATCGCATCGCAGACCGCCTTCCATGCGGCCAAGTGTGCGATCTCGAACTCCTCCTGAATCGCTCCGATCGCTGCCGCTTTCGTGACTCGCGAATCGGCCATCTCGCGAAGACGGGCTTGTATTGCTTGATTGATATTCATCTTGCGGCTTTTTTGTTTTTCGTTCTGTTCTAGGCATAGTATACCTCGACGCAACACGACGTTGCAAGCTTGTAGCGCTTGTCAGGCAAGGGCTTTAGCGTTTACTCACCTTCGATTTCATCCAGGATGAGGCGTAGCCCTTCTCTGGCGATCTCGACTTTGGTGCATTCCAGATCGACGGCGGCGAGGGTCAGCCGATCGTGCAGACTTTTCGGCAGGTGCATGCTGAACGCGACGATCGGTTCGCGATCGGGTGCTCTCAGGCGGTCTCGCGCCGACTTCGCGTTTGGCGTTTTCGGCGTGCTTGCAACGTCGTGTTGCGCTGGCTCGCTTTCAGGTTTGGCGAACTTCGCGGCGGCGTCGCTCAATGTGCGGCGGGCGGGTTTATCCGACATGCTGCATGGCCTCCGCGAACAGGGCGTCGAACTCGGGTGCGGCGGCGTTGCGTGCCATGTCCCAGGCGGTGCAGCTCTGGCCGCTGGCGTCAGCGACGGCCTGCCGCTGGTGGATGACGGTGCTGAGTAGCGGGATGTCTTCGATGTGGCTGAGGGCGTCGATCGCTTCGTTCTTCAGGCGCGTGCCGCCGACGGCGCGGCTGAGGTACATCACGCCCCGTGGTCGGTCGCTCTCGCGCGCCTGCTGCGCTTCGCGGATGAGGGCGATCGCGGCGGCGGACGATCGCAGGTCAGCGCCGGTGGGCTGGACGGGGACGATCGCCAGGTCGGAGCAAATCAGGATCGCCCGCGTCGCTTCGGATAGTCCGGCGGGCGCGTCGCACACTACGTAGTCGAAGCGGTCGCGGAGGGCGGGCAGGTGCTGGGCGATTTCGTCGGCGTCGGTGGTCGTCACCACGTCCTCGGCATCGGCGTCGGGGTCGAGCCATTCGGTGCTGGAGCGCTGGGCGTCGGCGTCTACAAGGAGGACGCTGTGGCCGCGCGATCGCAGCCAATGGCGCAGGTGGACGACGCCGGTGGTTTTGCCGACGCCGCCTTTCTGGTTGATAAAACTCACGATGGGCATGGTTGTTGTCAGTAGCTTTAGCTGTTATCTCACAGGTCGTGCGCTGCTACCAAGCATGAAAAAGCTGCTGCAACGACACAACGTCGCAGCAGCTTTTTTAAGCAATTAATTACGCAATGAGTTACGCAGTTAGTTACGTAACTGCTGAAACGGCCAAAGGCCCGTTGTTTTTATCGAGCAGTTCCATATCTTTTGATTGAACGAAGCGCGGATTGCCACATTCGGGTGCAACGATCCAGGCGCGATCGCCATTGAGGAAGGGATGGCCGCGCTTGACGATTCTGCCGGTGCGCCAGCCGAGGCCGTAACCGCTGTCGTCGAAGCGAACGAGGTCGCCGGGTTCGATCTCGGGAGGCGTGGTTTCTGGCATAGTTTGCAGTAGGTTGTTGGGTCAGGTCTGCTAGGTCGCAGTTTAGAAAAGGTGAGGACGGAGGCGTACGTCCCTACGGCGAAGGCAAGCGCGATGAGGGCGATCGTGCCCAGCAGGATTTCTAGGGTGGTGAAGCGTCGGGGCATGGGGCGTCGAGTATATATGTCAATGCTAGGTGCCGCCCGCACGGGGTGCGCGGGGGACGTTAGTTATCAGTGGTGGTGCGGAGTTCGGCTGCGATAGAAGCTGGGAGGATGCAGTCAGACTTCTGTGGGTTAACCGCCATCTTGCAGGATGCATGATTGACTTCGAGCCCGCCCAAGATTGAAGATCAACCTGATCGCAGCCACCCAGTCCGCTTAACTCATGACAGAACCAACCCAAAGAGAAACCATCTCACAAGCCGCCTGCGACTTCGAGGCCGCTGCCCACCGTTACGCACTGGCCTCCGAAGACGAAGCGGATGCGCTGGGCGCTGAACTCGACGCCGCCGTTGAGAAATTCATGCAGGCCGCCGAGGCGATCGTGCCGAGCTTCCGCGATCGGGTCGTTTCGTTAGGAGATCGGATCGACAGCTTGACCGATCGAGTTGACGAGTTTGCAGACCGGATCGATTCCTGATCTTGTAAAACGCCCCACACCTGTGAAGATAAGCGCACCACACCCAGAACAAAACGTGAAAACCTCAGCCCGCCCGATCGCCCTACTCCTCGCCATCGCCCTCACCGCCTGCGGCACGCCACCACCACCCGCCACCGACAGCAGCGCCCCGCCCGAAGCCGCCACCCAACCCGCTGACACCCCGATCGCGATCGGCACCGCCACCGCCGTCCGCGACGATCGCGAAATCACCGTCACCAGCAGCGAGCGCACCGACAGCCTCACTCCCGCCAACGAATTCTCCCAGCCGATCGAGCCAAAAGGCGGGCAACTCGTCATCGTCCGCATGAGCGTCGCCAACACCGGCAGCGAATCCGGAAACATGATGTTCTCCCAATTCAAACTCGAAGACAGCCAGGGCAGGAAATTCGACGAAATTTCCGACTTCAACGAACTCGCATCGTTCGCGATGTGGGCGCAAGAGCAAGGGCTCGACGACACCAACGCAGACATCTTTCCTGGCGGCACGTTCCAGGTCGCCAAAATCTTCCGAGTCGCGCCCGACGCCGAAGGACTGGTGCTGGTGGTCAACAACAGCCAGTTCGCGATCGAGTAGTGGTTGCCTTGCTCTGCGGCTTGTTCCAACATCACCAAAGTTCCGCCCATAGCGCTTCATGCCACCACCTGCTGGCGAGGGCATCCCCAGCGGGCGATCGTCCCTGCCACCCTCTGACATCTCCGTAAAATGGGCAAAGATGTAGAGGCAAAATGGCTAAGGCTTCCAAGGCCGAAGTCGATCGCCGCGTGCGAACCGTCGTCCGCCACCTGACGCGCTGCGATCCGACCTGGCAAATCCTAAAGACGATCGAGGCCGAGTGGGGGCTCTCGTCCCGGCAGGCGAAACGCTACCTCGCCAAGGCGCGCGACCTGATTCGCGAAGAGTTCCGCCCCGACATCGCCCAGCTCCGCGCCGAGCAGTATGCCGTCGCCGAGCAGCTCAAGACCGAACTGTGGAAGCAGGGAAAATACCTCGGCGTGCTGGAAGCGCTCAAGTTCCAGGCGAAGCTCTCCGGCACGGCCTTCGTGCTCGACGACTGCATCAAGGTCGTACTAGATGCGGGCTACGAGGTGCGTTCTCCGTAGCTATACGCCCGCGACATGCCTCGTTAAGATGGACGAAGCAAGAGGTATAAAATGCCAGCGTGGCGCAATCCAAGGCGACAACCGAACAGAAAACTCAGCGGACTCAGGCCGTCGTCGAATGGATTCTGGGCTTTGTCCCAACTTGGGAGATAATCGCCCGCGCCAAAACAGAATGGAAGATCGACGAGCGGCAGGCCAAGCGCTATCTGCAAGACGCGCGCAAAGCTGTCCGCGACACCATTGAGCGAGACCGCCAGAAGCTCGTCCAGGATCGCCTCGTACTGATCGCGCAACTGGAGTGGAAGCTCTACGAACGCGAAGAATTCAAAACGCTAGTCGCACTGATGAAGCACCGCGACGACCTCATCGGCCTGCGGTTCGATCGCGACGACCACCTGCGAGTACTGCTGGAGGCCGGGTATGAAATCCGCAAGCCCGAAGACTGACGCCGCGAGCCAGCCGATCGCGGTGCGCTATGTTCGACTGACCGAGCTATCCGACAAATTCCTCGACAGCAACGCGAAGTTGCACGACCTGGATCTCATCACCGCGTCGATCGAGCGCTACGGATTCCGCGACCCCTTGGCACTGGACGCCACGCTGAACGCCGGGGCGGGCGGAGTGGTGGAGGGGAACGGTCGGCTCGGAGCGCTGCTGGCGATGCGCGATCGTGGCGACGCCCTGCCGCGTTTCGTTGTCTCCATCGAGGACGACTGGGCTGTGCCGGTGCTGTTCGGGGCGGACAGTGACTCGGAGTCAGAAGGCAAGGCATACGCGATCGATCACAACCTGACGGGACTGAAACCGTCTGACTTCGACGCGGGCGTGCTGGCGACGCTCTTTGATGACACCTACGTCGAACTGCTGCAAAGCCTCGACGCCTTGCCGCTGATGGTGACTTCCGACGACCTGCTAGAGTTGCTCGACACCGAAGACACCGACGACGATCGCGACGCCGACGAACTCCCAGGCTGGGACGAGTCCGAACTGCGGGTGCGGCGGGGCGAGCTATGGCAACTCGGCGCGCACCGGCTGCTTTGCGGAGATGCCACCAGCCACGATGACGTGGCAAAACTGATGGGGGACGATCGCGCAGTGCTGTACCTGACCGACCCGCCGTACAACGTCGATTATCAAGGCAAGACGAAGCAGCAACTCGAAATCGAGAACGACAGTATGGACGACGCGATCTTCCAGGACTTCCTGGCGCAGGCCTTCGCCCATGCCGATCGCGTGCTGCACCCCGGCGCGGCGTTCTACATCTGGCACGCCGACACTAAGCGCTTCGAGTTCGAGTCGGCGTTGCGGTCGGTCGGATGGCCGATCCGACAAGTGCTCGTGTGGGCAAAGAACCAGTTCGTGATGGGTCGCCAGGACTACCAATGGCAGCACGAGCCCTGTCTGTACGGCTGGAAAGACGGCGCGGCGCACTTCTGGAACAGCGATCGCAGCCAGACGACGCTGCTGGAGTTCGATCGCCCAACACGCAACGACATCCACCCCACGATGAAGCCCGTAGACCTGCTGGAGTATCAGATCCGCAACAGCAGCCGCCGCGACGAGATCGTCTTCGATTCGTTCCTCGGCTCCGGCTCGACGCTGATCGCCTGCGAGGTGGCCGTGCGGCGCTGCCTCGGGCTGGAGCTGGACGAACGATACGCCTCGGCGATCGTCACCCGCTGGGAAGAGCTGACGGGGCGGAGCGCCAACCGGCTCGCGGACTAGATGAGCCAGATCGTCACAATCGAAGATCTACGAGCGAGGCAGAAGGTCGGCCAGCGGTTGACGCCGCCGAAAATCGAGCGACGGATGACGCGGCGCGAACCCGATCGCCCGCCCGAGCCGCCCAAGCTTACGCTGCACGAATTCGTCCTGCAATCCTGGGAAATCCTCACCCCTGGCACGACCCTCATAGACGGCTGGCACATTCGCCTGATTTGTGAATACCTGGAGTGCGTCGCGGCGGGCGAGATTCCAAAGCTGCTGATTAACATCCCGCCACGCCACCTGAAATCGACGATCGTCACGATCTGCTACCCCTGCTGGGAATGGCTCTATAAACCCTGGCTGCGGTTCCTGTGCCTCAGCTACTCCAGCCTGCTCGCCAACGACCACAGTGACCAGCGCCGCCTCGTCATCTCGTCCGACTGGTATCAGGAGCTCAGCCAAGGGCGCTGCCAGTTCTCGCCCACCAAAAACCGCCTCAGCGAGTTTGCGAACAACTCCGGCGGTGTGATGATCTCGCGCGGCCTCGATGGAACCGTTACCGGCGTCGGCGGCAATCGGCTGATCTTCGACGACCCAAACAATCCGGGCGCGGACGACCCGAGCAACGCGATCGACTCCAGCGCTGTCCGCAAAAAAGAGAACACGAAATTCAAAACCTACTCGATCGACCGGCGCAACGATCCCACTGCGCCGGTCATCGTCGTGCAGCAGCGCACCCACACCCACGACGTATCGGGCGCTTGCGATAACCTCTCTTATCGCAAGCTCGTCCTACCTACCGAGGCCGAGCGCGACGAGGTGCTGGTGTTCCCGAAGTCCGGCGAGATCGTGCAGCGCCACAAAGGCGACCTGCTCCAGCCCGATCGCTTCGGTGTCCCGCAGGCCGACGAAGCAAAACTCACACTCGGGGACTACGGCTGGGCGAGTCGTCACCAACAGCGCCCCGTTCCACTGGGCGGAGAAATCCTCAAGGCCGAGTGGATCGAGCGCTACAGCGCCCCGCCGTCCGGAGCCGACGCCGATTCAATCGTCATCTCGATCGACACTGCCCAGAAGAAGGGCAAGCTCAACGACCCGTGGGCGATGACGGTGTGGGCGATCGTCGGCAAAGAGTTTTACCTGCTCGAAGTCGTCTGCGAGCGCTTCATCTATCCCGAAGGTAAAGCCAAAGTCCGGGAGCTGTGCGCGGCGTGGGAGCCGGACTGCGTGCTGATCGAGGATGCCAGCTCGGGCGCGTCGCTCTGCCAGGACTTGCAAAGCGAGATCGGATTCGCCTGGAATATCATTCCAATCTCACCCCGTGGCGACAAGATGTCCCGGTTCGTACTGGCGACGGCCACGTTCCAGAGTGGGCGCGTCTACCTACCAGAGAGAGCCCCGTGGCTGGCGCACTACGAGCGGGAGCTGCTGTCGTTCCCGCGCGACGCCCACGACGACCAGGTAGACAGCACAGCGATGTTTCTCAACTTCGTGAAGTTCTGGCTGCGGACTGCCGAGGACGTGCCAATCGCCTCGAGATCGCTTTACCAGCGCGTGACGGACAGTTTCTAGCGCCTCGAAATCCAGTAATGCAACATGACGTTGCAAACAAGAATCACGGTATAATATGCCCAGAACAAAACGAGAACCCTTATGACTGCACAAAAGCTGACATCCACGCCTCCGGTGGTGGATGAATCGCCCCGCGCGCGTCCTTCCACCCCCGGCGAATGGACACTCGCGCAAATCCAAGGAACTCTGTCGCGAGAGTTGCCGCAGTCGCTCCTCAGCAGCCGATCTCAAGGCGGAAAGGCGATCTACTATCTTTCCTGGCCGACTATTGCCGGAATTTTGGATAAGTACGCGCCGGGATGGTGCTGGGAGATCGAGGCAACCTCCTTTACTAGCGATCGAATCTTTGTTGTTGGCCGACTTTCTATCCAGACCGCTGACGGCGTGGTTACGCGATCGGCCACGGGGACGGAAGAACTGAAGCGATCGAAGTTCAACAAGCAGACACAACGGACGGAGCTGGTCGAGCTGGCGTACGGCGACCCCAGCAGCAATGCCGAGTCGATGGCGCTGCGTCGCGCCGCTGCGAAATTCGGTCTTGGTCGATACCTCTGGGAGAATTGAGTGACATCAGCAATCCCTAGCACCGCTTGGCGCATTCACTTCCGGCACATCGAGTGCCTATCCGCCGTCGCCGCCGCCGAAACCGCCCCGAATCTCATGCAGGTTGACGACAACGAGACCGTAACCGCCCCAACGGCATACCAGGCCGCAATTCGGTTCGCGCTCTCGCTTCTGAGGTTTGGACTTCACGAGCCACGCATCGTGAGCATCACGCCCACTCCGATCGCTCAGGAACCTCATGTGTTTCAGGAGTTCGACGACGAGTTTTAGGGGTTTCTGCCCCAAGCCCAGCACACTAACTCTCCGTCTGGAGTTAGTGTGCTGGGCTGTAGCGCCCCGATTTGCGACAATCAAATAAACCATTTATGCCACTATGCCCATCGACACCCGGAGCCCCGACACTAGTGCTGCGTCCTCGTTGGCGTTTGGTGGCTATTTACTGTCCGATGACGTAACGCTACGCCAAAAACTTGGCGGGCAGTACGCAGAGTACAAATCACTGCTCCGCGATCCGCTTGTGACGGGGCAGTGGCGGCAGTTTATGCACTCGATCGTCTCCAACCCGCTGCGCGTCAAAGAAGCCAGTGACAGTACGGCAGATGTCGTCGCTGCCCAGCTCGTCGCCAGCGTCCTCGGTGGCGCACGCCACCTACCTTTCTCCGCGCCCTTGCTTGGAGCCGAGCCGATCGGCTGGCAGCTTGGCAAGCTCAAATGGGTGGAGAAGCGAACAAAGCTGAACAACTTCGAGTACAGCGTGAAAGTCCCCGCCGCCTTCACGCCTATGCCCCTCGATACCTTTCGGTGGAAAGCAGTCGAGGGTGACGTGCCGGACGACGTGCCGATCGACGCGGGCGAGAATTATCGCCTCGTTCAACTCACGCAGAATGCCGATCGGGACTTCCGAGGGTTCCCACGTCACTTCCTGGAGCATACCTGTTTCGCCTTCTGGCGCGACTCGGACTCGCCGCTGGGGCGCGGATGGTTTGAAATCCTCTGGTGGTGGATTCGGGCGCTGAAGCAGGGTGGGCTAGGGTCGTGGACTCAGCACCTCGAACAGAACGGCTTTCCCACAGTCGTGATCACTCAGGATGGGAAACAGGCTGGTGGGACGACGGGGAAAAAGCCTAAGAATGCGCTCGAGGCCGTCCAGGTGGCGATCGCGAACCGCTCGGCGATCGACTTCTCCGAGTTCCCTGGTACAGACGCAAAGTTCCTGGCCGCGCCGGGGAATATCTCGCCCGAGAAACTGTGCGACTACATCGACACGCTCGTGAGAATGTTCATCCACGGGCCGAACCTGACGAGCCGATCGGAGCAGACCGGCTCGCAAGCGCTCGGACGGGAACACACGAAGATTTCGCGGCGGATCTATAAGGCCGCTGGCGACGAGCTGTGTCGGCCTCTGTCACGGCTTGCCCGCTGGATTACTGAAGAGAACGTGCCGGGAGCCACGCCGCCGGAGCTGGAGTTCGTCTTCCCGAACCAGGACGAGATTGATGGAGAGGTGGAGCGGTGGGTCGAGCTGTCAAAAGCTGGTTATCGCCCCACTCTCGAGCGAGTGCAGCAAGTTCTGGGTGACGGGTACGAGCTAATCCCGCAGGCCACGCCCACCGCACCGCCGATCGAGCTGGCCGCAGCATCGAGCGCTCCGCCAGTGCCGCCCGACATTCTGATGCTCGACGCCGTGGACAAGGCTGCGTCGCCACACCTCGATCGCGGCTTCGAGGCCGTACGCGACCTGCTGCGGCAGGTGAAAACCGACAACCCATCCGCCAGCGATCGCGAGCTATTCACGATCGCCCAGCAGCGCATGTGGGGCGTCTTCCCCGAGATGCAGTCTGAGGTCTTTGCTCGTGCGTTCTCATCTTGGAACGCCGGGGCGAACCTTGCCGGTCAGTACGATGTGCGGGGCGAAGCTGTAAATTCCAACGTTTTGAGAAATGAGTAGAACTTCCACGTCGAGCGCAGTTCCATGCGAGCCAACAAAACTCCCGCTGTGCTTACGACTGTTCGCCCTTCAGTACCTCTGGATTGGAGGGCTTGTTGACGCCTGGAAAGCATTTAAATCTTGGCGTTATGTGATGAGTCACCCAAAAGAGGAGGATTACGAGAGCGAACTGGTCTGGTTTTGGTGGCTGCTGTCGTGACCTCAACAAAGCTTCTGGTGTGCGGAAAGAAGGTCGGCGGACTATACTGCCGACTCTCGCTACGTCGGCGACATCCAGAAGAGATTTACGACGTTAGCTTCATTGCACACCGTTCGAGACGTGTTGCTAACGATTGGGCTAGATTTCGATGGCGCAGCAGGAATATTACCGGGACAGTGACTGGAGACGGATCTATCACTGCTCTCGTATGGGCGGCGCAGAAGCTCCAAGACCTGTCGCAAACAAAAAGTCTAAGAGTCGAGACGAATGACATCAGGCTTGCTCGCATCTATGACAGGCTTGCCAGCAAGTATGGCTGGTCATCTGTCGAGCAGCACGGCTCAAGGGTGAAAATCTGGTTAAGCAACCCGGAGGCCGACTAATGCCCGACCCCGTTCCCAGTAGCATCATCCGTCAGCCCGAGGAGTGGCGGCAGTGGTTCCTTGATCGCGTGCCGATCGCCACAGCCGACTACCGGACGCTGCGCGATCGCGAGCATCGGTGGGCGATCGCGATCGCGGGCGTGACCAACCTGCAATTTTTGCAGGACGTGAACGATCGCATCGCCGCGAACCTCAGCGACCCGCGCGGCAGTAGCTACGATGAGTTCCTCGAGCGCTTCGACGAGCTGGTGGCCGACAACGGCTGGTCAGACGATCGCCCGTGGCGTCGCCAGGTGATCTGGCACATGGCGACGCGCAATGCTTACGCCGACGGTCGCTGGTTCCAGCTAACCGACCCAGCCGTACTGGCGGGAACGGGCGCATGGCGGTGGGAACATCGCTGGCCGCGCAACCCGCGCCCCGACCACCTAGAGATGAACGGCAAGCTCTTTCCGCCTGGGACGCAGTCTTTCGACGGTCTACGATACCCGCCGAATGGGTACTTCCGCTGTCACTGCGTGATTACGATGGTTCCTAAGTCAGAAGCCGCAATGACGCCCGCGATCGATGTGCCGCGCTACCTTCCCGGTCGTGCGCCCGAGGATCGGCAGGGCGCGATCGACGGAATTCTGTCGCGCCTCAGCACCGCCGCGCAGATGGCATACCAAGCGTACGTGACGAAGTGGGCGGACAGGTTGATTGACGAGCTACTGGAGGAGTAACCATCGTGAAAGTCCGAGTCAACGTCGCCGAACTCGAAACCTTCGCCGCCCGCCTCGCCGACCAATCACCGCTCTGGAAGCAGATCGCCGCCTTCGCTGACGGCAAGCTCCAGCAGACCCAGAGCGCCGGTCAAGATCCCTACGGCAGCACCTGGGCGGCGAAGGCCGACGGTAGCGCTTCGTTTCTGCGCGATCGCGGCGAGCTAGAGGCTTCGCGCAACTTCACGAGCACCAGCAGCTCGGCAACCGTTTCGTTCGGCGCGCGCCACGCCGTCTTCCACCAGGAAGGGACGCGGTACATGGTTGCTCGCAAGCTCGTCCCCGACTCGCTGCCGCCCGCGTGGCAGGCTCCGATTGAGGCGATCGCAACGGCATGGGCGTCCAGCCTTTAGCATTCGCGATCGCCCTCAGCACTCCCAGGCTGGGACTAAAATACCCAAAAGCGATCTAAATCCGCGATCTAGGGGATAGAATGCCAGTAACTCTGTAGTTCGAGAGTTCGATGTTCGACGTTGTCAAAGTTCGGGCGCTTCAGCCCGGAGTCAAGCTAGATCGTAACGGCAAGGTTCAAATCCTAGGCCAGGACATCATCGACTCGATTCGCCAGGGGTGGGCAGAAACGGGCAGTTTTTTTCAGCCGCCTATCACCTGCTTGCACCAAGACGGCGACAACCGCGACAGAAAAGTTGGAGAGGATGCCGAGGGCGAGGTGCAGAACCTAGAGTTTGAGAGCGACGGCGGCGTTGTTTTCACGCTCGGGCGATTGCAGAAATCCTTCTGGGACGGAATGACGGGGGAGAGTGGAGACGGACTCGCTCGCTACTTCTCCCCACAAATTCTCCCACCAGGGCATCCGTACAACCCGTCGAAAAAGCACTGGAATATCGGGCATCTCGCTCGGGTTCCACGTCCAGCCGACCCGACTCTAAACCAAAAGCCGATCGACCTGTCCGCTCAGCCGATCGAGCTTTCCGCCGACACGACCCCCACTCCTGCACTCGTTCCCCCGATCCCCATGGAAGACGACGAAAGCGACACGGACGCTGACAACAAAACGCCCGCGCCAGCTCCCACTCCGTCTCCGGAGCCGACGGCCAGCGCGACTCCTCCGGCAACACCAGCTCCTGACGCAGCCCCGGAGAAAACGCCGGAAGCGACAAGCGATCGGGCTCCCGACCTCGCCACCGTCAAGTCGGAGCTGGCAAAACTGAAGGCCGCGATCTCCGACCTTCCTACGGCGCTAGCCGCTGCGATCTCAAACGCAGCCCCACAACCGACGACGACCGCACCGGCGGCCACCGAGCTAAGCGCCAGGGTTGACGCCGAACTGGTGGCGCTGCGAACAGAAAGATTCAAGACGAAAGTCGAAGCGCTCGCAACGCAAGGTTGCATCCCAGTCGGAGAGGTAGATGCTCACGTCAAGAAATTGATGGAGTTCTCCCAAGCTGAGCAGTTGATGGAGTTCTCGGCCTCACCCGTTGACACATATCTCGACAACCTCGGTAAACAGTCGCGCGGCACGGCACTCGGCCAGCCGGAGACTAGCAATGGCGCGGTCACGACGGAGCCCGACGCCGCAGCCGAGTACACCAAGAAAGCCGAGAGCGCTTGGCAGACGTTCTAGTTCGCCCACTCTAACCCCTCGATCGACTCATGCTAACTCCCTCTCGTCCCCCATACCTAGAGCGTTCCGGCGGCGAAGGTGCCGCCGCGTCTGCCGCGCATGTCGAAGCGCGAGGGGGCGAAAACCACAGCGGTAGCGTTCTCGCCTATGGTCGCGCAGTGAAGTGCGTGGGGTGGAGTGGGTCTCTGCCGCTACTGGAAATTGTCTCTGCGCCTGCCGATATTGTTTGGGGCGTTTCGTTCCTCGACGACCCGGTGAGCCGAAAGCCGTCGCGAATGGACTTGCTCGGACACTTCGGCTTTGAGGTCGGAGAGTCGATGTCTGCCGTAATCCGAGGCACGCTATTCGTCGTGCCGGAGACGACAGGCAACATCACTGACCCCGTGTTTGCGCGCCACACGCTGACCGGCGACCCTGCCGCACACGAGGCTCTGGGGCGCTTCCGTACTGACGATGGCACCGGAACCGCACTGGCGGTCGCAGGAGTTCGTTGGGGATCTAAGCCTGTCGCAGGTGAAGTCGCCATTCTCGAAATCAACCTCCCGGCCTAGTCGCCCGCCGACCTCGCCGCTCACACCCTTCATCAGAAGAGACCATGCCCGCACCGCTAGCAATCGGCCAGATCGAGACATACCTGGAGCAACGGCTTCCGGGCATTATCGAACCACAGCAACCGCACCTCCCGCACATAGATCAGCGCGTACCGATGAAGGTCGATCTCGACCCCGGCGTCGAAACGGTCAAGCAGATAATCGTTGAAGAGTCTGGCAACGCAGAGTTGCGAGATGGTACGGCAAGAGACCTGCCAATCTCGAGCGCTGTTTACTACGATCGCGATCGCCCCGTGCGTGGCATCTGGACGGCGGTACGCTTCTCCTACAACGAGATGCGGCGCAATGACCTGGCCGTCAAGAACGGCGCGATCGATCTTGTCGATCGCAAGCTAGGTGTTGCAGGTCGAGCATTGTCGGAGGCCGAGAACAAAATCGCGGCGTGGGGTAAGGGCAGTGCCGGGTTTGACGGTTTCGTGAACCATCCCGAAGTGACCCCGAACGATATCGACACGGTCAACATCTTCAACCCTGAGACCACCTCCGTACAAATCTTCCGGCACTTCCTAGAGATGTTCCGGTCTGTGCGCTACGCCACTTCGCTGGTCGTCAGCGACAACATCTTTGCAGTTCTGGCTTCTCCACGCAGCGAAACGGACAAGACGACCGTCGCACAGATGTTGCTGGAGAACCTGAGAATCAAAGGGCTGCGAGAGATCGTCACCGACTATGAACTCGACGGCCAGGAGCTGATGGCCAACGGCGTCCGAGAGGACACCGACCGCGATCGCGTCGTGATCTACCAGAAAAACCCTGCTGTGATCGAGCGACACGTCGAGCTACCACAGCGTGCACCGGTCGAGCAGCGCGACGGCGTGACGATTATCCCGCTGTTCAAGTGCATTACTCCGATACTGGTTCAACACCCCGAGTCGATTGGGTATTTCGACATCCCGAACCGAGCCGCCTAGCATTTTTACCGCTGGCAAGCGTCGTACGCTTGCTTAAGCCGTTACGCAACACATTAAGCAATTAAGTAATGAGTATTGTCGTCATTTACAACCCCGAGCAAGAAGGTCGCCCTCGCGAAAAGCACATTGCGCGAGGCATTAACGGTGTGCGGCTTGGGGCTGGAGCGACAACTTTGTCCGAGTCAGAGTACGAACGAGTAAACAGCAACACGACCTTCCAGAAGGGCGTGAAAAGTGGACTCTTTGTCGTTCGCGGCGGGGGCGACCTCGTTCCCGACGACGCCCCCCCCTCCGGCATTAAAAAACTCCCCCAGGCGGAGGCAATCGAGGTCGTTGATGGCACTCACGACTTGGACACGCTGAAAGGCTACCTCGAAGGTGAGAAGCGGGTAAAAGTTCGCAACGCTATCTCACTGCGAATCAAGCAGATCGAAGGGGGTGAGGCCGCGTGAACCAGGCAGCCAGCCACCGCGTCGTCAGACCTTTTCGGGACAGAGATCGCACTATCCCCGTCAACACGATCCTCAGCCCCGACGCTCTCCCGCCGCACGCTCAAGCGCTGATCGCCCAAGGATTCCTGGTAAGCATCGAGCGCCCGCCGCCCGTATCGCCTCCAGATCGAGCCGCAGAGCAGCCGATCACGCCCTCGCCGCCAGAGGTTACCTCCGACGCTGAAGCCGCGACAGCGATCGATCTGAACACTGCATCAACGGAACTGCTAACAGACCTGCCCCATGTGGGCGAGGTTCGCGCAGGCGAGATCGAAGAGAGCCGTCCCTTTCAATCCGTCAAAGCCGCGATCGAGGCGCTCCCCTACCTCGAACCGTCCCGCCATCTCCTGACATGCTCCGAATCGCCAACAACGGCGGGAGATTCAGCGGCAACATCCTAACCTTGCCGCTCGGGTTTCTCGGCCAGTTAGAACTGAAGCGCCCGGTCTATGCGCCCTTGATTGAGGGTGTGGACTGGGCGCTGCGCGATCGCGGCGATGGCTGGCAAGAGGTTTGCGCCGTCCCCGAATCACTCCCAGACTGGGACTTCCCGGTGCTGCTGGAGTATCGAGAAGAGGGGGCTCCCGACTGGGAGAGCGTCAAGATTCCGCAGCGAGTGCCGTTCGATCTGCCACGAATCAATATCGCTGAGTTTCGGGTCTGGCCATCGCCGGGTGCTATCCCGACCTACAAGCACGAGGCGGATTACACCGTGGACTATCGGAAGGGGTTTGCACGGCGGACGCCAAACAGTCGAATCCCGGCGAGCGGCGATGTTTCCTACGGCCTGACATTCGGGTGTCACACGCTCGACGCCCACCACGAAGTGTTCGCTTTCGATGATCGGGGAACGCACGCGCTCGAGGCAGGCATCGTGTTCGACGATCGGGTGGGCGACTACCTGCACGGTCGGGACTACACGATCGACCGATCGGGTGGCGTCGTCATTCGGGAAGGCGACGACAGATTGGGGGAAGGCGAGACGCTCGAGATCGAGTACAGCGTCGCGACGCCGAGCTGCTACGCAATGCCCCAGGACTACCTGGACAGCTTCGAGCAGCCAGACGCTGCCAACAAAAACTGGGTGGCCGTCGCCCGTGCGCTCGAGGCCGCAACGGAAACGGCGAAGCGCTACTTCTGGCAAGCGCAAACGACACCGCCAACGCTGCCGCTCGCCCCAGAGTACGAGTGGGTGCGGGGCGCGTGCTTGCGGCTGGCGCACATCGAGTTGCGGCACTGCCACCCCGAACACGTCCGCGACGAGCTTGCGGCGGCGCTTCGCCCGTTCGAGCAGCTCAAGAATTTCCCGATCGCGCCCGAAGAGACTGCCTCCGATAGCCGCGTTGCCGCCGTCGGTTCGCAGAGTCGGTTCGCGAATGCCGAAGGGATCTACGGAGACTGACGATGCTACCCGAGTACGCCAATTCCCTGCTGGAACATCTCGAACCGCTGGTGCGCGACCTGGGCGCAACGGAGCGACACGAAGGCCAGGGGACACCCACGACCGTCATATGGGCGACGACCGTCAGTGACGACGCAATCGTCCGCGCGACATCGTTTCAGCACGGATTGGTCATCCTGTCGTTGCGCGAGGCCGTCCGCGAGGGCAGCCCGTCGCGCAACGGGCATGGCGTGACGACGACCGATCGCTACCAGTTCTCGGCGCACTGCGCCTGGAGGCATGGCGAGAGCGAAGACAGCACCGGGGCGGTCGTTTCCGACTTTGCGCGTAACGAGCGAGTTCGCAGCGCGATCGAGTCGCACTCGTATAAAAGCGTCCGCGCCCAGCACGAACAGACGAAATCGCTCGCCGCCCTTTCGGACTGCTGCATCTCGGTCTACGAGATTCAGTTCTCGATCCCGCTCAATCACCATCTCGATATCGTCCCCGAGGACGCTGCGCCGCTCAAGCAGGCCGTCGTCCAGCAGGGCGACGATCGCGATCGCGTCCCTCATAACTGACTCTCATGGCTCAAGATTTTCAAGTCCACGGTGTAGAAATTCGCCAGCAGCAGGGCTCGCGTCTGATCGTGACGCTCGACGGCGAGAAGCTCGGGTTTGTCGGCACGGCTCCGATTCACAAGGCCGACCCCGCCAAGGCGTCGATCGATCGGCTCGAGTACATCTTGAGCGAGGCCGACCTGAAGGCAGCGTTCGGGCATCGGATGCGGGGCTACAGCATCCCGGAGGTGTGGAATGTCGCCAAGGGCTACGGCGTCGGAGAGCTGTTCTTCGTGAACGTGTTCGACCCGGCCACGCACACCGGGACAAGCGCTCAGCATCACACAATCGACTCCGGCGTGGCCGATCTCGGCGAGCTGCTCGAACACAGCGCGATCGAGGTGTACGCTTCCGAACCCGTGCCGGGAGCGACATGGAACTGGCTCGACGGCGCGATCGACACTGGCGAGACGCACCTAGCCGATGTGGTCGTGATGAATGCCGCGCAGACGGTGACGTACCGCGAGGGGGCGGACTATACGATCGACGGCGGCACGATCTCCGTGACCGGCAACGGCGCGATCGACACCGGCGAGGATGCATGGCTGGCCTACGCGCGACCGACCGGAGCTGCAAAGGTGCTGGGCACGGACTACGCGATCGCCGACACCGATGGGATCGACCCGGACACGGGCGAACCGTTCGCGGGCGGCTACTCGGTCAAGGCCGTGTCGCTGAGCAGCATCACGATCGCCGAGGGCGAGTCGATTTTCGTCATCTACCAGCACGCCGATCCGAAGTTCGTGCCAGACTCGGCTTTCGTTGGCGGCATGTCGATCCACGACGAACCGAGCGGCCTGGAGCATTTCCGCTTCGTGCGATCGCAGCAGGGCTTCGATGTGACGCAACTCTTCTCGGAGCGCAGCGAGTCGCCCGCGATCGCGTCAGCGCTCGAGGCGATGGCGAACAAGCTGCGCTGCCGCTGCCACATCAATATTTCTCAGTACGCGACCACCAGCAACGCGATCGCCGGACGCGCGAACAACACCGGGCTGGTAGGAAACGCCTTCACCCAGGACGACGTTGTTTCGCTCTACACGGAACATTTCTTTATGCCGTTTCCCGACGGCGGCTCGATCCTGGTTCCTCAAGCTTGGCACGGCGCGATCGCCCGGTATGCCGCCACTCGCGACTATAACTTCGGGCGATCGATTTCGAGCTTGCCGATCGAGGGCGTCATCGTTCCGTTCGCGACGCGCAGCCTCAGTCGCTCGGACACCAGCGCCGACAACCAACGCCTCTCCGAGCAGGGCAGCTTTGTGACGGCGTACCGAGAGTTCGGCTCGGGGTGGGTGTTTGACGGATCGAAGAACGCTGCGTTCCCGACGGTCAACGACGGGTCGCATTTCGGCTGCGTCCGCAACCAACGCGACACGGTGCTGCGATCGGCCGAGCGGTTCGTGAACGGCCACCTCGACCAGCCGCTGACGCAGGTGCTGGCGTTGTCGCTGGCATCGAAGATCGACGCCTGGATCGAGAGTCTGACCAATCCAAACCGCGCAGGCGGTCAGGTTTTGGCCGCACCGGCGGCGGGGCAGGAAAAAATCGTCTATTGCACGATCGATGTCCCTGAGAACGACGGCACGGCGCGGGCGCAAGGAATCCTCTGGATGTTACTGAACGTCCCGTACCTGACGCCGTTCAACACCTGCATCATCGCCGAGAAGTTCAGCTTCACCGGCTTCGCCGCCGCGTAACGATCGCCCTTTACCACCTACAAACTCATGGCAGCAGTCATCGAATCAAATTTAACCGCCTACGCCATGACCAACGGGCGACAGGAACCGCTCGGGAAGATGGTCAACGAACTCCAACTTTCCCTGCCCGTCTCAGTCACAGACTTTGAGGCGGTCGGAAAAATGTTCAAGCTGGAGATCCTAAACGGCTTCGAGGCTGGGAAGGGCGAGATTAAGTTCTCGGGGCTGAACACGCCGATCAAAAACATGATCAGCAACCCGACCAAAGTGTTCGAGCTATTCCTGGCGGTGAACGTGCGGACGGAGACGGCGGAGACCATGATCGGCGACCCCATTCGTCGGGTCTATCAACTGCTGGTCAACTTCACCGGCGACATTCCACTGATCGGCTCGCTGGCGGCGCAAGAACAGGCGGAGTACGACACGGAGTTCAAGCTGCGTCGCTGTCGGACGACCGATAACGATCGAGAAATTCTCTACGTCGATCCGTACGAGGACACGTACCGGGTCAACGGCCAAAACATTCTGGAGTTCATCTAAACGATGTCTGAAGCTGCCGCAGAAGCACCGATCGAGCTGGTTCGCATCTGGCCGGATGAAGAGGACTTTGATACCTCCGACGACACGATCGTCGAAGGCGTTACCAAGGCTGCCGGGTGGCAGTTTTGGACACACCAGCATCTGATGAAAGAGGACGAGAACGCCGCCGAGACCTGGCTGCTGTCGGAAATCCTGCGCGTCAACGGCAAGGTCGTGACGCCGCTGGATGTGGAGACCGCGCCGTGGATGACGGGCGACTGCTACACCGCCTGTCTCGCGCACATTGCAGATCGCCTCAACCCATGGCACAAGCCGAACAAGGGCATCAAGGGCGAGCCGACACCGCACGGCGAGCAGGTCTACGAACTCGACAACGGTACGGCGATCGTCGCGGTCGAGCTGAAGCGGCAGGAGCTCAGCGAGTACCGGCGAAAATCGCAGAAAGATCCCCTCAACGCCCAGAAGTGGGCGATCGTGCAGGCGTTCCGGCTCGTGCCGCCAAACGGCGAACCGACCGCGATCTCCAAGTCCGACTTCCCAAGGTTCAACGGCTCGACCTGCTCCGGCGGCAACCCTAACTTCACCTGGGACTGCTGGTCGCTGCTGACGGCGTTTTTTTTCAAGCGGTGGTTCAGCCACTTCCTCACGTCGTAGATCTTCTGCACCTGATGGCTATCTCCCACGGTGGGATTTCGCTGGGCGAGATCGACGCGATGACGATCGGCGAACTCCAAGAGTGGCTTGAGGCTGCAAAGGAATATGTCAAACGCACCACCCCGAAAGCCACGAAGCCCTAACCGCATGATCGGCCTCCAAAAAGATTTCCCCAGAGCCCACAGCCAATTCAGACTGCTCGGGCAGATGGAGGATTAGGCCGTGGGCGCGACCGTTCAGATCATCTTCGAGGGTGTCGATAATGCCAGCCGGGTCGCGCAGTCGATCGCGCGGCAAACCCAGGCGATCGGCGGCAAGATGCAGGCCGTGGGCGGGCAGATTATGGATATGGGCGGGGCGCTGACAGCGGCGACCGCGCCTGTAGCGATCGGCCTCGGCCTCAGCGCGGCGGCGGCGATCGACTTCGAGACGGCGATGGCGGGCGTCCAGAAGGCGGCGAACCTGGATGCGGACGGATACGCCGAAATGTCCGACCAGATCCTGCAACTGTCGCGGACAATTCCGCTGGCGGCGACGGAGATCGCGGGTATCACCGAGGCGGGCGCGAAACTCGGGGTCAGCGGCGCACGCAACCTGGGGCAGTTCACCGAACTAATTAGCGAAATGTCGGTGGCGTTCGATATGGCCTCGAGCGACGCGGCGGACAGCGCGGCGACGATCGCGAACGTCTTCAACCTGAAGGACGGCGCGGGCAATCTCGACTTCGGCGCAATCCGGCAATACGGCGATGTCGTCAACACGCTGGGCGACAACATGGCGACCACCGAACGGGCGATCGTCTCGGCGACGCGCGAGATGTCCGGCACGGCCAGCTCCTACCAAATCACGGCCAACGAGACGGCGGCGCTGGCAGCGGGCTTTACTTCCCTCGGCGTGCAACCTGGCGTTGCCGCCAATGCGTTCAAGGTGGCGATGAGCCGCATGAGCAATGCTACCCCGGCGGTCGCGGCGGGCATGGAGGCGCTGGGGATTTCCGTCGAGGACTTCCAGCAGGCGGTCTCGAGCGGCGATGGAGCCGAGGCATTCGCGCAGGCAATGCAGACGATCAAAGACTCATCGCTCGATCCGATCGCCAAGGGCAAGGCGATGCGCGACGTGTTTGGCGGCAACTTCGACGACACGATGGGTCAGGCGGCAGCGGGCGCGGAGCAGTTCTCGCAAGCGCTGGAACACATGGGCAACGCGATGGACGGCGGCCAAGGCGCGTCTACGATGGCGTCGTCGTTCGAGATTATGGCGAACACGACGAAATCCCAGATGCAGATCGCGAAGAATGCGGTCACGGAGCTGGGCATCACGATCGGGTCGGCGATGCTGCCCGCCATCAATTCAGTGCTGGGCGGCCTGACGCCGCTGGTGCAGAAGTTCGCGGAGTTCGGTCGCGCCAACCCGCGCATCCTGTCGATCGCGACGGCGTTCGCAGCGGTGGTCGCCGCCGTCGGCCCTGTCCTGGTAGCGATCGGGGCAGTGGTGTCGTCGGTGGGCAAAATCGGGACGGCGCTGGGGGCGCTGAAAGGGATCGGCGCGTTCTCGGCGCTGAAGGGCGCGATCGCGGGCATCGCGGCGATCGGGGCGGGGCCGATCCTGGCGATCGCAGCGGCGGGGCTGGCAATCTTCAAATTTTGGAAGCCCATCACGACGCTCCTGGGCGGTATCGCCAAGGGCTTCTCGTCTGCGCTGAGCGCGATGAATATTGACGTGGCCGGGATGCTCGCACCGATCCGGTCGGCGGTCGAGGCGGCGAAGGGGCTGATCTCGAATATCTTCAGCCAGAGCGATATCGACCTGTCGGGGCTGGGCGAGAAAATCGGATCGGCGATCGGTGGCGCGGTGGCGGGCATCGGCAATGCGATCGCCAGCATCCCCGGCGCAGGCGCGGCACTGAAGGTCATCGGCACGGTGGCGATGGCGGCAGTGGCCGGACTGGTGGCACTGAAGGCTGCGTTCATGGGCGTGAGCGCGGTGATGGGGGTCGTGGTCGGCGTCATCGGATCGTTTAGTGCGATCGGGTCGGCCATTCTCGGCGTCGTCGGCGCGATCTCCGCCGCGTTCTCGACGATCGCTGCGGTGGTTGGCGCAGTGGTTGCGGCGATTACGTCGCCAATCGCGCTGGTGATCGCAGCGATTGTGGCCTGGGGGGCGGTGATTTACACGCTCGTCACTCGCTGGAATGAGGTGAAGATGGCCGCAATGATGGCGGTGACGGGTATCGCGACGATGCTGACGACGGCACTGACGACGATCGGCACGACGATCGGGATGTTCATGGCGAGTATCGTGGCGCGGGTGGTGGCGATCGGGATGAGTATTTCGATGGCGGTGATGGGCATCGTCATGCAAGTGCAGATGGCGATCGCGAATGTCATCACGGCGATCGGGGCAACGATCGGGGCGATCGCGGGCGTGCTGGCATCGATCGCCGGGACGATCGCGGGCATAATCGGCAGCATCACGGCAACGGTAAGCAGCGCGATCGCCGGGACGATCGCGGCAGTGCAGTCGGGACTGGCGGCACTGCCGGGTGTGATTCAGGGCGTCGGGGCGCAGATGATCGGCACGATTACCGGGCTGGCGGGTCAGTTTTTCAGTGCGGGGCAGGCGCTTATCCAGCAACTCGCGGCGGGCATTCAGGCGGCGGCGGGTCAGGCGATGGCGGCGATCTCGTCGGTGGCGGCGCAGGTGCGGGGCGCGATGCCGTTCTCTCCGGCGAAGTGGGGGCCCCTCTCTGATATCGACAAGACGGGCGGGGCGCTGGTGCATGAGTTTGCCCGTGGCATCGAACCCGCGCCGGTGACGCGATCGCTCGACAGCACAATGGCGGCGGTGCGGCGAACGCTGGAACCGTCGTTGGTGGCGTCGGTCGGTGCGCTGAATGAAGACCGGGGGCTGACGGCTGAGCCTCGGTTCGTTCCGGCGTCGGGCGGGGGCGACACGACGAACAGCACGACGACGGGGGGCAGCAGCATCGTAGTGAACTATTCACCGACGATTAATGCCGCCGGGGTTGACGACCTCGAGCGCCAGGAAGAGGAACATTTCGAGAAGCTGCTTCAGATGCTGGAAGACCGGCAGGCGCGATCGCAGTACACCAGATACGGCGCTCAGCTCTAACTCCCAGGTTGGGAGTTGCGGTTCCGGGATCGGCTGTGGATGCAACGTGAAGTTGCAGGAGACTCTAACGCTTGGCATCTTATACCCAATGCGAAGCGCAAAAGCTAGAATAAATGCCTGGGCAAGAGCATGTTGTGCTCGTTCAGTAGCTAAACCCTAGGTAGCCGAGCTTCACGCTCACTACCTGGGGTCAAAAGTTTTTTAGGCTGGTGGCGGTTCTCCTCAGCCCCGGTAGTTGAGCTCCGTGCTCGCTGCCGGGGTTCAAAGTTTCTGAAGCGATCGCGCGATCGCGGCTGACAGCATTGGCGGGACGGCATTCCCAATACCGCGCATCGCATTGTGCGGCTCCGGATGATGCTTGTAGCGATCGGGGAACGTCTGGATGCGGGCGTAGAACTCGATCGAGGGACGAAGGAAAATCGCGCCACTCCACCACACCCCACCCTGCTCCGGCTCGTGCAGGAAATAGACGATCGACCACAGCAGCCAGCACCTGTTGTGTCCCAGCGCCACGACTGTATGTGCAGGCCGATCGCCAGCTCTTGGTTGACCAGTATTGACGTTGATTCCCGTACGCCGAATCAGCATCGGGCGATCGGTGGGCAGCAGCGCAAAGCGATTGAGGAACCGGCTCTGCCCATCTGTCACCTGCTCGACATGTAGTGTGTCGAACAGATCGGCAGTGACAGCCTGCCAGCCTACCTGCTCTACTTTTGGGTAACAACCGGGAATAGTCGTCGGGACGCCACACGGTGGCGGCAGTTCCCGCGCGCCGTCGCGCTCGAACCGAGCGATCGCGCGGATGCGCTCTTGCGGCACGCCCAGGTCGGCGGCGTTCACCACCGCGATCGTCGCGCGGTAGCCCATCGCCTCGAGCTGCTGCTGCACCGACCGGAACGTGTCTGACTCGATGTATGCCCGCACGTTCTCGACGACGACGAACTGCGGCTCGATCGCCCGGACAACTTCGACGATCGCGATACCCGCCGTCGCCTCATCGCCGCCCGCGCCCACCTTCAGCCGGTTCGCTGTCGAGTACGCTTTGCACGACGGCGACGCCAGCACGGTGTTAACCACGCCTCGGTAGCGCGACGCGACAGTGGCGGCGAACTCGCGCACGTCCATACAGTGCGCCTCGGCGTGCGGGTGGTTGGCCTGAAACGACGTCAGGGCGATCGGATCGAAGTCCACGCCCGCGATCGTGGTGTGTCCGGCAAACTCAAAGCCGGTGCTGAAGCCGCCGATGCCGCAGAAGAGGTCGAGGATATTGAGTCGCGTTGTCATACCGTCAACTCCTGCTGCTCGAACTTTTCATCAAATTGACCGATCGCGCTCGCTTCCAGCAACTGCCGGAACACCACCCCCGACACTTCCTCCGACAGCGTGAACACACCCTGCTGGCCGCGTTGCGGAATAGGTCTCTTCAGCGCGCGCACGTTCCGCAGCTCCCAACAGAAATCGCTGCCGTTCTGCCACGGTGACACCGCCGCTGCAAACGGCGTGCATTCGCCCACCGTGGCGATCGCGACGATACCCGTCGGGTGCTGGTCTTTCGGCGGGACGGCAATTCCCATCTCGCGCTCGATCCACTCCGCACCGTCGGCCTCAAACTTTTGACCGGCGTGAATGGCAACGATCGTTCCCGGCGGCAGCGGACACTGCCAGTCGCGATTTTCCACATCCTTGCCCGCGTGCGCCACCGCCCACGCCCAAGGGCGACGCAGGGTCAGGCAGCGAACTTTCTGGAAGTTCGCCTCGTACCACTCGCAAGCGTCGATCAGAACGTTGCAGTGGCAGGGTTTGGGCGCGCAGTGGCAGCCCATCTTCAGGCTGTCGTCCTGCTGGCGCTGCTTGTAAATCAGCGGTTCGAGCAGGCGTTGCGCGCCGTCGCGCTCGGTAATTTCCGTCCAGAGCCAGCGCTTATAGGCGCGGATGACGCGATCGCGCTCGGCGTCGGAGTGGTGCTGCATCGGGAACGGATTGCCCCAGATCGATTTGCGATCGCAGCGCACGTCGCAGTGCTCGCGCTTCAGGTCTACTGGGTGCATTACGCTTCACCTCGCTGCGGCATCTCGCGGACGCGAACACGAAGAGGCCACTCTTCCATGTCATCGCCCTTCTTCGCAAAAATCGAGTCGATCTTCGTTCCCGCCCATCCTCGGGGGTCAGATCCTAGCTGCTTCACGAATACCGGGACGCCGAAATGAGCGCATACATCAACAAGGCGCTCAGCCCAAAAAACCGAGAATGGACGAGCGCCCGCTCCCGACTCACCACCAACAATCAGCCAGTCAATACTTTGAAGGTGCGGCTCGACTTCCGGGACAAGATCCTCCAACAGTGGCTCCGCGCTGACGAAGCGGACAGCCGCCGGAGTTTGCGCGAGGGTTTCAATGCGATCGAGGCAAGCTTGATTCTCAACACTGACACCGAGCCAGAGGTTACCGAAAGGCAATCTCCACGCCACGTTATCGGGCATGAATTCAAAACCGAGCGGTTCCATCTGGTGCAGAACGCACCGGAGGTCAAAACGGCGAAAATACTCGCGCATCCGCTCGGGGCGCTTTGTCAGCACTTGAAAGGTGTGCTGAGGACAAAGGCAAATGACTGTCATCACCTGATCGATCCACTCATCCGGTACGGACTCATGGAACAGGTCAGCCATACTGTTGACGAAATACATCGTCGATTTGCGGCGACGCAGCGGATCGGCAAGCGTTTCAGGAACGAGTCGTACTTTGCCCGTCCACTCAACAGAGTTCGGCTTTGGGTTGAGTCCAAGCTGAAGGTAGCGTTTCTCTTTTGTCAGCCCGACGTAAGCCTCAAGCTTGCCAGGGGGTTGGCTCTTCGCGACCTTGGCGGCGCTCATGGCCGCGAGGCGGTGCGCCATGCTTATGGCGTAGCAGTTGTGGCATCCGGGGCTAACTTTTGAGCAGCCGACGATCGGATTCCACGTTTTCTCAGTCCATTCGATATTGCTCATCAGCCAACCTTCCGTCGTTCAATTTCTTCGTAAACTTCCCCGGCCTCGACGCCGAGGATTCGGGAGGCACATCGTTCCCAGCCGCGCGTTGCCGCGTCAGCATTGCCCGGTGCGTTGCAACGCTCGTACAGCCGTCTCGCATCCGCGTAGAGCGATCGCGCCCGAAGCCAATCGCCCTCCTGCTCGGCAAACGTCGCCTGGATGGCGAGGACGTACGCGAGACAGTCGGTGGGCAGCTCGTCGCGGCGATCGTAGAGCCAGTCGAGCTTCGCCTCGGCGTCGCGCCACTGGCCGTTCTGCCGCACGCGGATAGCAGCGGAGATCTGAGCGTTGATTGCGGTGCGGTTCATGACGCCCTCTGCTCGGCCAGCACCCGAAAGTGATGCTCGATCGCGTCTGTATCGTCGGGGAAACAGACGAGCAGGAAATCACGAAACTCGCCGTCCATTCGCGGAAGCGACGTGCGCGGAACTCGACCTCCCACGCTATACATCTGAAAAAGACGTGCGGACTTTAGCTGGGCGGCGTCCGTTGCAGCGATTTCGCGCCACCGCTGTTCCCAATCCCATCGTTGCTCGCGCTCGGTCTGCGGATCGAAAACGACGATCGTGAAAGACTGACCTAGCGCTTCTAACTGAGCCGATGTCGCCGAATCAACCAGGTAGAAATCGCTAACCAAACGTACCGGCAAGCACTGCGCGAGGATTGCCGCTTTTGCTGAGGCAATATCGACTCGCGCTGAAGGGTAAAGCTTGTAGGACATCAGTGGCCTCCCTTCCAATCCGTGATGAACTGAAACGGGCAAACGACGCCATGCTGCCGCCAGCTCCAGCCCTTATCGAACACGAACCAGGCGCACGTCACCGAGTCCGACCCGCTCACGTCCGTCCGAAACTTGATACGCGGGTTCACCGGAATGAAGAACCGCAGGCGATCTACATTCTCGAACAGCCAATCACGGCGAGTCTCACACTGCTCGATCCACGACATCCGCAGTAACACGATCGCCCCACGCTTCGAGTTCTCGAACGCCAACGGCACGATCGTGTCCACCAGCGAAAACGGCGGATTCGTAATCGTCCACTCCGGACGGTATGGCTCACAGAACCGATCCCACGACGCCGGATCGGTCGCGTCGAGCAGGTAATCTGGCATGCAAGCCTGCGGAGGGAACGGCTCGTTCGTCTTCACCTTCAGGAACGGCTTACGCTTTTTCAGCACCTTAGAGATCGCACCGTGACCATCGCAGCATTCCAGCCAACGCTTGCCCAGCGTCAGGTGGTCAAACACCGTATCGATCAGCGCGTGTGTCACCGCCTCCGGCGTGGGATAGTAGTCGTTCGCTACCCGTTCGCGGCGCGTCGGTAGTTCGTCAGTGGCGGGCGGTGCATCGGCATCAGACGGCGGCGTAACGAACGGGAATATATCATCCTCGTCCGGCGGCACAGCGTCGCGGGTCGGGCGGGTCGGCAAAACCTGCTGGCGCGAGGTGGACAGACCAAGTGCGCGAGCGCGATCGTCCAGCTCGGCCTTCAGAGAACCGAACGTTTGAGTGCGCGATCGCGTCGCCTGCCGCCATTCGAGATTGTGCGGGAACACCGTGAACGTCGCCACCTTCGGCTGGCGGAACTGCACCACTAACCCTTGTGCGCTGGAGCCGACGTACTCGCATGGGAAATCGACGTGCGGCTCTAGCAACGCAGCCTGGGCGACCTTGCCCGCAGCATGATGGGGCAGCGCACTGTACAGGTACAGCTCTTTGCCTTTTGGCGGCGTCCGATACCGATCGAGCCAGTCGTTCACCTCCGGCTCGATGAGGATCTGCCGCTTCAGGTTACGGACGGTCTCGGTCGCCAGCCCGAGCGACTTGGCGATTGGTGCGATCGCACCGTGCTCGCCGTTACGACCCTGGCGAAACTCGTGGTCGTGCGGCAGACGCGGGATGAGCCGCAGGACACGCTCGGCGGCAACGCGCTTCTCTTCAATGCGAAGCGGGACGCCAAAGCCGTCGTTCGTGCCGTTGGCGACGCTGGCGCGAACTACAGCCTCGTCGGGCGACAGGTCGAGGACGATCGCCTCAATCTTGGTGCGCCCCTCGCGGAGCTGCGATTCGAGGCGATGGTTTCCGTGGACGAGCAGGTATTTTTCGGGGCCCGAGGGTATAACCTCGATCGGCGGCGGCTCGCTGCCCAGTTGCAGCAGCTCGCGGTAGCGCAAGATCGCCTCGTCGTTAAGACCTTCGCGGGGCTGATAGTCCGCACTCCGCAATATCGAAATCGCCGGGATCGTTCGTCGCGTGCCAGACGGGCTGGCATCAGAAATCTGTGGCTCCAACAGGGAAGCCTGTATTTGTACGGCCATTGGCGCTCTCGTTCTTGTTCTAGGCATAGTATGCCACAAAAGTCCCAAGCTAGGACTTTTAAACGGAGCGAAATCCCGGATCGGGCAGCGGATTTAGGGGGTGGATTTAGGCATATCGTCGTCGAGGGGGCAATCGTCGTCAGCTTCTTGGGGTATTTCGGAGTCTTGGGTCTTACGGCACACACGTTCTAAGAGAGTTTTAGTTAACTGGTCTGTGCCGACCTGAAACCCTTTCTCTGTATGGCGCTTCGCGCGGCGCTGCAATATCTCGCAGATGCGATCGAGCGCCGCGTCGTCGATCTTGTAGGCGCGATACCGCTTGCCATTGAACCGGAACTGGCCGATCGTCTCGGTTTTTATGCCCAGTGCGTTCAGCGCCATGCCCACGATCGCGCAATTGGACTGCTGGCGGTTGACCTTGAACCCGCAAGCGATTTTTAAATCGGCAGCGAACTCGCGCATGTTGTCGGCGAACTCGCGCACCCAACGCGTGCTGTCGTTCCAGCCGTCCTCCGCCTCGATCGCCGCTAGCAGCATCTCGCGCAGTCCGACGCGCTCTACCGCCTGTGTGTACAGTTCCCGCCCCGGCAAGTCGTGGGCGAACACCCGCAAGCCGCCGCCGGTTAGCGCCTCCAGGTCGGCCAGGTCTTTTGATTTGGTCAGATCGGCAATCAGCAGTCCCTCAAGTCGGGATAGTTTGCGGCGCATGCGCCCGTCGCGATCGAACGCCACGTCCTCGAGCATCAGTTCGCTCTGCTCGATCGCTAGCCAGTCGCACAGGTCGTAGCGGAATAGCTTGAGCGCGTCGGCGTGCTTGAGGTGCTTCTTCTGGCGCAAGTCGGCGGCTTCGGCAGTGTCGATGTGGGCGGCGTCAAACTTCTCTTGGTTGCTCTGCTCGGTCACGAGCTTGCCGAGGCGGTTCCACTCCGCCGCGAATCGGTTTTCCCCGTTCGGATCGACGTTCGCGACGGTGACGTGGTGTCCGGCGTCTTCGAGCAGCGCCTGCACGTACACTCCGAAGTCGCGCATCATCTCGTTGCGCTCCGCCATCTTCGCGGCGTAATACTTCGCGAACGCGCCGAGCCCCTTCGGATCTCGAACGGGGCTGACTACGTCGAGTTCGCGATCGAGGACGTTCGAGATCGCCTGCGTCCGACGATCGAGCTGGTGCTGGAAGTCAGCGGCGCGGGTTTCGTCGATTGCCTCGGCCTTGCCCCAGTGGGAAGCGTAGACGTAGCGCTGGATCGGCTTCCGCACCCGCGCCAGCGCTTGCAGCACGTCGTCGGGGCTGATGCTCTGTCCCTCGAAAATGCCGACGCAGACATCGAAACGATCGCCCTCGATGGAGATGCCCGAAGTCATTGACGGCGAGTGCGTCAGCAGCCGGATATCGTGCTGCGCCAGGAAGCCGTCCGGATCGTCGGCGAACTCGCGCTGCCACTCTTCCGAGCTGGTCTCGCGATCGAAGCGCAGGATCTGGTGCGGCATCAGGCCAAGCTCGAGACCGAGCTGCTCGACCATCCGGCAGGTTCGCAGTTGGTCGGAGGGGACGATCGCGCGCTGCCCGCGCTTCACGGCGATCGCCAACTGTTCGACGACGGCTGCCCGCGCCTGGGAGCTACTGCCCTTCACGCTATGTTCGCCCCGGTAGAGTTTGATGGGGTAGCTGTTGGCTTTATAGGTGTTCTCGAGTATCCAAGTCCGCTCGCCGCGCAACGCCTCGACCAGCTCGAGTTCGTTGTCGGTCAGCGTCGCCGAGGCCATGATGACGCGCCGCGCTCCGAGCAGGAACTCAAGCGCGCGCTTCGATAGCGGCTCCCGCTTGCCCGACTTGCCGCAGGTTCCGCCGCCGATCAGGTGGACGAAGCCCTGGTCGGCCTCATCCAGGATCAGGTCGTAGCTACCGTCGGGGTAGAGAAAGACGGGGACGCCCAGCAGCGAGTCCCAGCACAGGCCGACTTTCCAGGTCGGTCGCCCGTCAGCGTCGAGGATGTGTCCTGCCCCGCGATCGCCGTCTTTGATGTAAGTCAGCCCCAGCCGCCCGGATAGGCCGCGCTGGAGCGAGACGCGGAAGCCAGGGGCGAGTACCGCGTTGACCTGGGCGGCGAGCTTCGTCAGCAGCTTGGTTTTGCCCGTGCCGGTTCCGCCGACGATCGTGACGATTCCGGCCTCTGGGATCTGCCCTGAGAAGGTGCGCGTGCAAGGGTCGTTCATGCTGTTGTCAGACTTGCGGGTTCGGCGAGTTCGGGTGTTTTTGCGTGCAAAATGCAGCGCCACATCGATCGGCGGCTTGGCCTCCGCGATCGCCTTGGTGATGTCGCCGCCGCTGGCGATGAAGTCATCGACCCCCTTCGCGTTGCCGCTCCAGGTGACGACAAATGGCTTCGCCCCAGCAGCGGTCAGCAGCTTGCATGTGATGCCGAGCGCCGCGCTGACCTTCTCGCGCGTCTCGGGTTTGGTGTCGCGATCGAATGCGATCGCGAATTTGCGTCCGTCGTTGGCGAATGGCAGCAGGTCGGGGTGTAGGTAGCGCTCGATCGCCTTGCCCGCACTGTCGCGGATAACGCGGTAGCCGCAGTTCACGCCCGGTACGGACACCGCTGCGAAGCCCGCCGATAGCAGTGCCAGTGCCTTCTTCGCGCCCTCGGTGCCAACAATCTCGACTTCGGGATGTGCCTGCACCCACTGCCAGAAACCCAGCGCTGCGCCTTCCTGATTGGTTTCGATTTCGGTGGGGGCGGCCACCTGGTAACGCGCGGCGATCGCCCGCCATACATCCGGCGTGACGGCGAAGTACGACACGCGCAGCGGCTCGCCCTTCAGGGTTTCGTATTTGACGACCTTCTCCGTGGAGCGCCACTGGCCGCGATCGTCCTGCTGATAGCCGATGCGGGGTGCGACGGGTTTACAGCGCACCCAGCTCAGCGGCTCGTCGGTCAGCGGCTCGATGCCCTGGAAGAACAGCGCGCCGCTGGCGATCGCCCGGAGCTGGGCTTTGCCGCCCCGCGTCACTAGCTGCTGCTGGCCGTCGATAATCTCGGTGCGCTGGTGGCCGCGTAGCGCCCGCCACTGGGCGTCGATCTGACGGCGGTCGGTGAATCCGACGATATCAACCGGCTCGACGAACCGGGCGACGGCGGCGTCACCGTCCAGGTAAAAAGTGTTGAGGTCGGCCAGGTCGCGGCGGATGGCGCTGGCTTTGAGCTCTTCGACGAAACGACCGGGTAGACAAGGGGTCGCAAGATCTGCTATATTCATTGAAGCTTTTTTATAAGAACACAAAACAGCCCTTGGCGTTGGCGCGCCGGGGCTATTTTTTTGAGTATTTTTGGTGCGGCACGAGGCGCGCGGGTTTCCCCATTCTATGCCTATTAGTCCCGATTGCGATCGCCGCGATGGTGATTTATACCTGCGATGCGGTGTTGCGCGGACTGTGGAGCCTGGACGGGCTGGGGCATACGGGGCGCGGTGGCGGTAGAATAGCCGCAGCTACTGAAGACGAAAATGACTACTTCCTCAGCCCCTCCTCGCGAGCGGAAGACCGCTGCGCGCCGTACCGTGGATTCCCCGCTCCGCCGCTATTTTTCCTGGTTGTTCGGCCAACTCTGCGATCGCCATGCCGACGCCGGTGAGGTCGAAGGCTGCGATCGCACGTTCACCCAGGATGAGATGGCGGAGCTGCTGGAGGTCAAGCAGACTCAGGTTTCTCGCTACAAGACCGGCAAGCGGACGCCGTCGCGGGAAGTCCAGGGGCGGCTCGCCAGCAAGGTGCTGGATCGCGATCCCGTGGAGTTCTTGCGCTACGTTCAGGCGATCGAGGCGGGAGAGATTCCCAACCCTGGCGATACGCCCGAGCATCAGCCAACGCTGGATGATGTCGTGGTGTACGCCCGTCGCTTATCCCTGGCGGACAGGTTGCAGCTCGCTGCTGTATGCATGACCGACCTCGCCGTTCCGGAGGTGGCGCAGTTGCTCGATCCTCCAGCGGAGAAATCAGACGACGAGCTAGCGGAGGCCTTCGCACAGCTCTTAGCCAAGTATTCGCAGCGCGAAGTATGCCAGCTCTTCAATCTGAACGATGACGAGGTGCGGCGGCTGTTGCAGGGCTTTATACCTGACTCGATGACGACGACCTCTCGGGGAATTCTCCTGGGGACGCTGGGACTAGATCGAAATTAGGCGGCTCGACGGGAATCGGCCAGGACATGTTTTCCGTTTCAGCGGTGAGCGTCTGGGCGGTTGTAAACCCGAGTGGCCAGAGCCGAGCGGAAATGTCGCTCCAGTTCTCTATTGCGTACTTCCAGAAGTCCCAGTCCGTACCTTCGATGGCGCGGACGATTGCGTGCCTGCCGCCGTTCTGCGGGGTTGTTAAGATTTGATATTGCATTGTGGGTCTGAAATGCCCCAGTGCTGGGCATGTTATGACGCTAAAAATCTTCGCGTTCAGTGAAGCGCGCAGCGGCGATATGGGCAGGATGCCCTGCCGTAGCGTTGTTGTTGAGGCTTCACGAATTTTTGATTGCTATCGGGATTCGCAGGCAATTCGGGTCTATGCAGCTTTTGCCTGCCTCTGTTCGGCCATCTCAGGCGCGCCACTGTCTCTGTGAATTTCAGCGGCCTCCTGACGGCTCTTCGCTGCGAGGTGGATGGGGGTGGGCATAGTTTGCGTTAAAGGAGGGCGATTGCCTGACGCTGTGGGGTGCAGGCGATCGGGTGGATGAAACGAGGTTTGCGCTAAAGCTTGTTGCGATCGAGGCTGACTTCTTCCTGGCCTTCACGGGCGGCAACGTCGATGCGAGAGAGAACCCAGTCGGCGCAATACTGATAAGCGTCGTAGCGGCTCATTATCGTCTCGCGGGCATCGCCTATTCCCAGGATGGCCTCGAGCGTGAAAAGCGGAAGCCCGAAGAGGCTAAAGATGCTCATCGACGGTAGTGCGAGAATCGCATCGCCGATCGAGTAAAACGTTGCGGGCTCGCGATCCTTCGACCACTGTGGTGCGACGTAGCGCGCCTGGTTTTTTAGCTGGAGAACCAGCAGGTGTGCGTCGAAGTAAGTCAGTGTCAACTCGTGATTTTTCCGGAACTGGTAGATCGAGCCGTAGCCTTTGCGCGCGCGCGATTTGGAGGCTGCGTTTTTTGCAGAGGCGGCGGCGCTGGCGGTGTTGGGATTTTTGGCGTACACAACTAGAACGGAATATTGTCGTCGTCTTCATACGGGGTTGCTGTCGGTGCAGGGGCGGGCATCGGCATGGGTACGGGCATTCCCCGTCGGTGGCGCTGCTGCGGGGTATGGCGCAGGGGCGGGCATTGGGGCAGGGACAGGCGCGGCATACTGCGGGGCAGGGGCAGGCTGCTGTTGCTGCTGCTTGGGGGTGAGCAGTGCGACCCGCTCTGCGACGACGACCGTCATCGATCGCTGCTGCCCGGTGTTTTTGTCGTTCCAGGATTTAGTCTCGAGCCGTCCCGTGATGCCGAGCTTGTTCCCTTTTCGGACGTGGTTGGCAATGACCTCGGCGGTCTTGCTCCAGGCTTCGACGCGAAACCAGTCCGTATCGGGCTGGCCTTCTTTTTTATAGGCGCGACCAACAGCCAGACTGATGGCGACTTTCACGGAGCCACTGTCGAAGTAGCGGACATCGGGGTCGCCGCCGACGTTGCCGACGAGGTTTACGGAGTTGAGCATGTTGATATTTGAGTTGCGGTGTTATTCGGGTAGGTCGAGACCGCGATCGGCGATGTAATTTTCGAGCAGTTCGAGTCGGGCGCGCAGGTAGTCGGTCTCCGTGCCTTCGATGTTGGCGCGGGTGGCCTGTTCGCTGCTGAGTTCGAGGGTCAGGCGTTCGGATCTGGCGAGCAGTTCTTTGACCTGCGCCTCGGACATGTCGAGGGCGTCGAGTAGTGCGTCGAAGCCCTCTTGGAGCTCAACGCGGCCTTTGGTCAGTAGGCGTTCAATGACGCTGTAGACCCATACCTCGAAGTAAGGGTTGAGCCATGCCGCAATCTTGAGGGCTACCCGAGGGTGAGCCCAGGTTGCTTGTCCTCGTCCCTTGCGTAGCTCCATCAGGTTTAATGCGGGAATTCCCGTATTTTCTGAAAGTGCTTCTATATAAGCCTTTGAGCTGCCGAGGCGCGCAAAGTCGTTTAGTTTTCGACCGTAGCGCTTACACATCTCGGTCGCATTCCAGTAGCCATCCGAGGGGCGGATGGTGATCTGCTGGCCTTCAAAAAATTCGACGATCGCGTCTTGCATGGCACTGAGCTGTAAACCGGTTTATTACTCCTCGGGCTCGATCGCACTGAGGTGGAGACGGTTACGGAAGTCTTCCCATGAGGGGGTGAAGACGACACCGCCTGCTGGATCGATAGCCTCGCCGTCGAGGTCGCTTGCCGTCCCGCAGACGAAGCAGATGTAGGAGTGCATCACCGACTCGACTTGCTTGACGGCGAGGTGACGCCGCTTGCTGGGGATGGTGCCGCACAAAATGTGTCGTCCCGCGAGGTTGTAGATGACGATGTTGCAGTACTCGGGGGAGGCCGTATCTTCCTCGACCGCGATCGAGGCGTCGGCCATATCCCAGATGCCGCCGTCTTCGGCTTGGACTTTTGCAATCATTTTCGCGCTGTAGAGGTGGGCATCCCCAGCGCCCGCCGCCTCGCCCGAGGGCGGTGGTAAACAGGCGTCGGCTATTCGCTGGGGACTTCGGGTTCGACCTTTCGGCCTTCTTCTATCTGGCGCTTCAGCTTCAGAAGCTCAGAGTATTCCTTTTGCATCCCGTCAAAGACAAAATCCGCGATCAGTGTCGCGACGGGACGCCCCGTCAAGCTCGACTTTAGCTCCAAGTAATCCATCGACTCTTCGGTCAATGTGATCTGTGGTCTTAGGCTTCGCTGACTGGCCGGACTCTTTTGCTGCTTCTGCGCCATTGCTTGATCGAGGAAAGGATGTGTCTATTATCCGTGACGCCAATCGCGCAATAACAACAAGAGAAGACGAATACTCAGCTCTCTAATTGCTTGCTAGATGCTATCACATTAGCAAGCTATATGCTATGCTTCTACGCATGGAGCGGACACGGACAGGCTTAGCAATGCATAGGCATCCGTCACCCACGCCCATGACTCAACACACGGACGCGCACGCGCACAAGCACCTGCACTGCACGCCCGCTGCACACGTCAATCCATGTCGAAAGTTGAAATCGTCACCCCGAACACCCTTGCCACGCTCGCCCAGCGCTACGACCTGAGTAAGCGCACCGTGAGCCGCCGCCTGCGTTGCGTCGGCGCGCCCCGCCGACCGCGAAACCAATACACCGGCGAGTTTCTGATCCCGCCGGAGTACGTTGCCCAGGCCGACCTCCTCTTTGTCCTGCAATCCTCCGGCCTGCTTTCCTCTTTGTCCGAGTACGAGACCATCACCGCGCCATGCGCCAAGTCGAACCCACTTGGCCTCGGCGTTCAGTCAGCAGCGCAAGTCGATCACTTCTCCGCCGTCGCCACCTGGCTACAGCGTGAGTGGCGCATCTCTCCTGCGCAGTTCATCGACCTCGCCAGCGTCCTGAAGGCTGGACACCCTGCACTCAAAAGCGTCCGGCATGAGTTCGCCCGACGTGGCCTCATCGATACCCCGATCGCCTCCTAACGATCGTCCCATCCTTCACTCCCAACCTGGGACTTAAGACTATGAGCAACACCCTCATCGAAATCGCGCAAATGTGCGACCTGCCCGACTCCGAAATCCGCGCGGCCTTCGAGCTGCTGAACCTCGATCCCACATCCGCCCACGGCGACGATGTTGCCGACGCGATGCTGAAATTTGCAGCGCAGGCCGAGAGCAGCGGAGCCGAATTTATCGAAGTCGTCCGCGAGCAGATCGCCTTCGCCGAGCAGCAACAGCAGCCGCAAGCCACCGGCAGCGCCTACAGCATCGATCGTCAGTACGGCCAGTTCCGGGAAGCGTTCGTTCCGGCGATGTCCACTCAATTCCTCGAGCGCGGCTGGAACGAAGTCCACGGGACTGTCGCCGCTGCGCTCTCCGGTCAAGCACCGGGGAAGCAAGACTTCTCAGCCCCTGCACTGTTGGGAGTCTCCGACTTGATGGCGGCGGTGACGAGCGGCGACCTGACGGCGGCGCTGCCCGGTTCGGACTCAGCCCCGCCGCAACTCACAGCGTCGAAGGCACACATCGGCTAATCGAGGCCGTCACGGTCAAAGCCGAAACCGAAACGGCCAACCGAGGCATGGGCGTCTATCTCACCAGTCTCGCCGTCACCGGCCTGGGAACGGCGATCGGCTCGGCCCTCGCCCCCCAGCCAACCGTGACGCCTGTTTTCGGTTTTCTCGCCGCCGCCGTTCTCTCCCTTCCACTCAACCTCTACCAGCGGGGTCGCTCATGAACCTGCTCGCTACTGCTATCGGATCTGCCGCCCTCGGCGCAGCCGCGATCGTCGGAGGTCTTGCCGCCTCCGCCGGAGCTGCCGCCGTCGCAGGCACGAGTGTCGCCGCTCTGGCGCTGGCCGGGGCGCTCGTCTCCAGCATCGCCATCACTACCGCGATCGCAGGCTCCACCGAGTCGGTCGAAGCGATCGTTTGCGTCACCCCTAGCGGCGAACTCATCAGCGTCGCATACCTCTAATGTTTGACACTTCGTCTACGCCTAAAGCCGACACATCTGTTGATGCTGCTGACGGCATGACTGCATCTATTCCCGTTGTCCCCAAGCGCTCGAAAGTACCAGCGCTCATGATCGCTGGTGGCGTTACAGCTGTACTTGCGATGATAGGTGTCGTCGTCGGCATCGTCATGCGTGGCGGCGATCGCGTTAGCACTGGCATCGACCCCCATCGCGAGGCCGCTGAAATTCAGTACAGCGCCGCCCGCGAAGCTATGCTCGAGCTGCTCAGCGCGACGGATACCACCAGTGGTACAACCGCCATCGTTGATGGTGTTAAGACCCTGCGGCGTTATCCCGAATTTATGGGATTAGAGCAGCGGTTGCGGATGGCTCTTGCCGCCGAGATGGTCGCCAACGCTGCTAAGGAGACCGGCGATCCCGACCACCCAGCCTACCGCCAAAGTCCGATCGTGCCGCTTGACGCCCGCATCGAAGACGCGCTCCAACTCGCCTCTGTCGCAATGATGGGCGAGCCGGTCACTCCAGTCCGGCTCATCTATACCGACCCCAACACCGGCGAGGATGCCACCATCTGGCTCACTCCTGACGAAATGGCGGCGGCCCTCATCAACCGCGCCGCCGCCGCCAGTGACGCGATCGCCTTTCAGTACGCAGCCAAGCCCCAAGGCACGCCAGCCGCATTTTCCCAGTTTGTCCAGGCGATGCGCGCTGTCCGACAAGCTCACCAAGCGCTGCTGACTGCACGCGGCGAAGGCGAGACAGCGCTCGACATCGAGCACCGCTACGACGCTGAGGGGGTGACGCCATGAATCTTCTCCTAATGCGCGATCGGCTTTTCCTTCAGTGGGTGTTCAGTTCGCTTGGCGCGTTCGCGATCGCGGGATTGTGCCTGATGTCGGCGCTGCGTCCGGTGCAAACCGTAGTTCCCGTAGTTCCCGGCCACACTCACTCTGTCGCCGTACAGCGATCGTCCGACGATTCGCCGCTCCTGATGCTTCTGACGATCGGTCTCGGCGTCGCAGGTGCTTTCGGCACTTACAAGGCTGCCGATCGCGGACTCGCTCTTTGTCAGGCTCTTGAAGTGGCGGTATTGCGTCGTCGTCAGGAATTGCAGGCTCAGGCACTTGCTGCACCGCAGCCTGCCGCGCCCGCTCTGCAGCCACTGCCACAACCCGAGCCGGAGCCGGTCGCGGTTCCCGCTGACGAGCCGCGCTTCCCGATCAAGCGCGAGCCGCTGCCGCCGCTGCCCGAGCTGAAGCCGCACGATCGGCGATCGGTCCCGGACTCTATAGCAGACGACCCGTGGGGTGAACTGCCTTCTGAAGAGAACGAGCCGGGAAACGCTCTCGATCGGTTTTCAGAACCTGAAGACGCTTGGATCGATCGCCTGATCGCTCCCTCCTCGCTGCTCGTTTTTGGCGGCGACGGTTCGGGCAAAACTACGTTTGCCCTGGAACTGTTGCGTCGTCGAGAAAAAGCCGGACACAGTCGTATCGCTCTAGACCCTCATAGTCACCCTGGCAAATGGCCGGGGTGCAAAGTTGTTGGCGGCGGCCTAAAGTTCAGTGAAATCGCAGTCGAGATCGATAAGCTCCAGAAACTCATTAAGTATCGTTACGAAAAAATCTCTGCTGGGGAGGTTAAACCCGGTGAGTTCCCGCCGGTAACAGTCGTTTGCGAAGAGATGACCGTTTGGAAGGCTCTTGTCGGCAATTCCGGTTTGCTCATTTGGAAGATGGGTGACTACCGAAAAGCCAACATTCACTTACTGATGGTGGCGCATGGGAACACGATGTCCCAGATCGGTGCGCCTGACGGATCGCACGAAGTCATCAAAAACTGCATGACCCAGGTGCGATTGCTGAGTCGGCCCGATAGCGATGGCCGTCCAGTTCCTGCGATGAAGGGCAGCGTTCAATACCCGCTCCAAGAATGGTTGTCCGTCACCGTTCCGGAGTTCGCGCCTGTTGAGACTCCTCCTGACGATACGTACGCCATATTCAAAGCCCGAGTAAAAAAACTACAAGACGAAGGACGCCTCTAAATCATGACCCAGCAATCACCATCCGGCTCCAACACGCGCGGCGGCTCGCTCGCTCGTCAAGACCCCGCCACGATCGAGACTCAGATCGTCGCCTCATCCCCGCGTGAGGACGTTCTCGAGGAATACGTGCGCCAGCGTGCGATTTTGCAGGCCGCAGAGTTGGGCGTACAAGGACGAATTCGTACGGCAGACCGGCTGGCTGTTGAAGCCGAACGCCGAATCTTGAAGTCACGGACTTTAGGCGGCTGGGCTGAAAGTGGTGTCCAGTTCGTTCGTGATGGCTCGCTCCTTATCGTTTTGGTTGTCGGCAGCTTTGCTACTCTCTGGGGGCTCTGTCTCCTGATGCAGCAACAAATGCGAGCAAACAACGTGTCGATGCCCACCGCGCCGACGATTTCTATCACGCAATGAGCCGCTGTCGTTTCTTGTGCCTCCTGGTAGCGATCGCTTGCCTAGCCTGGGACGGTTGCGCCCACTGGCGCGGAATCGCTCGCTACCAGCCCGCTATCTATCTAGAACGTTGGATGAAGCCATGACTGCCTTTTTCTCACCCAAAAAACGAACATTTAAGGTCAGCTACCACCACCCTCAGTTAGACCAAGAAGTCTCTGAGTATGTCCGTGCAGCTTCTGACGTAGATGCGTTGCGCCTCCTGCACGCCCAGCTTCGAGCCAAAGGATTCTACTGCGATCCGCGCAACGGGCGCGCGACAGAGAGCGATCCGTGGTGGTATCCCATCAAGATGGCGCTTCTGGCGTACCTGGGGGCTTGGGTTGTTGCCACTGGATTGTCATTCGGTGGCGTCTTGGCTATTCAGCTCGTGCAGGGAGCAGCACGAACGATCGACTTTATCGTTCCCGATATCCCGAGATGAAAACTGCCGATCGCCAAGCCATCACGATTGAGCTGAAAGTCCCGGCGTTGCCGCCGCGATCGACCCTCGGAATCTGGCTCGGTAACGTTGTCTATTGCTCTGTTCTCATCGCCTGCCTTATCGTGCTGTCCTACCCACCAGCGAACCAGCGCTACCACCAGGCTTTGGATGCCGTCAAAGTTTTACTTCAAGAGCCATGAATCCTCTTCCCGCAAGTTCGCGTAGCAAGAAAACAGAGCAAATTATTGAAGATTTGTGTGCTGCGCTCGTACAGCACGAATCGCACTCTGACATCAAAGAGCTCAGCTTTTTGGAATTAAGAGAATTGCAGAAGGCGATCGGCGAAGCAGGGAAGGCTCTTAGAGATTTTGAGTTGTCTAATAAGTGGGGAGTGAACCCACGAGTTGTAACTTTGGTGTACCGCCCGGACGGGCGTGACTATAAGGTTTACTACCCTGATGGCTACGAAGAGCATGACGACTTGAATGAGATCGTTCCCCGTGTGACCGCGCACTTTGAGGAATACTTTCATTCCGATGACGAAGAACTCTCAGCAAGTGATGAAACCTGTTGAGCTGTTCGGCATAACCATCTCCGCCGCCTGCCTGGCGTCGGTGTTTTTCTTCGGCGACGAGCCGACCGCCACCGCCCGGCCCAGCGTCGAGCCGCAGCTCCAGCGCGGCGACATCATCGGTGGCGAGTACGTTGTCTCCGACCCGTATCTGCCCTGCCTCAACCCCAGCGTCACTACTAAAGACTGCCGCACCTGGGAAGGCTACCCCCGCGCCCATCACGGCATCGACGTAGCAGGCGGCGCGATCGACACCAGCTCGAAGCGCCTCACGGTTCCTGGCGTGAAAGGCAAAAGCTATCGCGTCACCTGCCACGGCGATCGCCACTCGTCAAAAGGCTACGGCCTCTGGGCCGATATTGAAATTGACGGGCGCATCGCCCGCTGGGGACATCTCAGCGCTTGTCATCCCGGCGATCTCAAGGCCGGGTCTACCTTCGCCGTCACAGGTAACACTGGCTATTCAACAGGGCCACATATCGACTACTCGATGAAAGTTGAGGGCATTAACGTCCCGCCCGAGGCGAAGTATCTGAAAATGTCGCTCACCGGGGAAGTCCTCAGCGCTACCGCCGGACACGACGCCGATGTCGAAGCGCTCTACCGTGCGATCGTCGAGCACGAATCGGGGGGCAACTCTGCTGCCATCAACCCGGACAGCGCTGCGATCGGGCTCGGCCAAGTGATGCCCGAGAATGTGCCGAGCTGGACAAAGGAATGCCTCAATCGCGCGATGACACCTCAGCAGTTCGCCGCCGATTCACTTTCACAAGAGAAGGTCGTCAAGTGCAAGCTCGATCAGTACCTCACGATCGCGCGCGGGAAGTACCCCGGCGATCTTCCGACCCAGGTGCGGTGCGCCGCTGCAACCTGGTATAGCGGCCAGTGCCGGTTAATGGACAGTACCCGCCCGCAGCCCTACGGCAACAACACTTACTTGAGCATCCAGGCGTACACCTTGGCCGTGCGGGAGAAGTTCGATCGGCATCGCAGCACGATCGCCTCAAGCGAGCCTCCTTCCACCGCCCCGCCCCCCGGCCAAGCGTTTCGCAAAGCCGCCAAAATCCTTAACGCTCTGACCAACAACTAAGCCGCCCCCTCCTACGAGCCAATAACTCTCCCGCGCGGGTTGACACTTCACGAAATACGCGGCATAATTGAGCCAACGAAACAAACACGCCCGCAACGAGGGCGCTGAATCGTGAACGGAAATCGAACGAAATTCTATTTCGATGCTGGCTTGGGGCTGGAGCGCAGCGACCTGATAGACGCCCTGGCCGCGCTGGGGATAGCGGCCCGCCCCGAAGGTGACACCGCCATCGCGACCCTCACCGGCCACCAGTGGGCCGCGCTCGACGCCGCCATCGCCGCCGACCGCTTCCCCTACGAGTTTTGAGCTCGGCCCGCAGCGCCGACCCCGATCGCCCCGTCTGCTGCGGCCACCCCATGCGCCGCAGGTCCGTGCGGCCCAGTGGCGCAGTTCAGTATTTCTGCACCAAGTGCGGGTCTTATCAGACCGTCGGCGGTAGAAAAAAGGCGGGCCGTCCGCCCATCGGCGATCGGGCCGCGACTCCCCTTCAGCGCAAGCGCAAACAGCTCGGAATCGACCCCGATCGCCCCGTCTTCAAGCCCGCTGTAAGCCCGCCCTGCCCCGACTGTGGCAGCGCCGACACCCGCAAAAATGGGACGAAGCGCGGACGCCAGCGCTATCAGTGCAAAGCCTGTGGACACGTTTGGAGCCGAAAGAAATAGGCATGGTGAGGATGCGTCGAGATTTATCGCGCCATATCCTTGCCCTACAAGCATTTGAGCGTGCCAAGCGTGCGCTGAGCGTTTAAATCCAATAGCTTGACTAACAGGAGCTAGAAAATGTCCTCTCAAACCTACGAAACGCTCTGTTGTGTGACCGTCCGACAAAACTACAGAGACTACTCAGTTCACAAGCGTTGCAGTAACGGTGGCCAGGCTTACTGGGTCGGCCTAATTGACGGCAAGGAAGCTACTTCCGTTTACAACCTCTACCTCGAAGCGATTTCTGCTTTGCTCCCTGAATGGGGAGCCCGCGAGTTGCGCAATAGTTTGGAAGATGCCGTCGTCAAAGCTTTGAGACTCCCGACCGACGCCGACAGCTAGCGATTTCCCCTCTCGAAATTTAAGTCCCACTGTAAATCTTATCGGAGGTAGAGGTAATGCAAGAGCCTAATTACACACTTGCCCTCGTCCTGTTTTTTCCTGCGATGCTGCTGTGCCTCTGTATCTTGGGTTTTTTTGCTCTAGCTGCCGTACTGCTTATCGACGGTATGGCACAACACCCCTGCTTAGCGAAAGACGCCACTCAATTCGTAAATGCTCAGCGCCGAGATCTTCCAAGAGGTGTTAGCTTCCTGATTGGCTTCGGGCGCTCAGGCGGCTTTTACGTTAGCGCCAAGCTTGGCCTCCACGTCAACTTAGGTTGGGTGGCAATTCATTTTCTACCGTTCGATCAGGAACGCGCGTTCGTGCAAGCACAGCGAAGAGCTAACCGAACAGAAAGCCCTTCCCGTTTTCACTTGTTGGCCGACGGCGATTGATGGCTTAGATCCAATAGCACGATTTACAGGTATTTGGAATGAGTGTTTTGTCAAAAAAGGATGCGGCCTTGTTTTACGAAGGGATAGCTTTCGCAAATGCTGGCGACCACGGTTCAGCAATGCAGAGACTCTTAGTGTTCCCTCCATACTGGAAAGTCTTTTCGCCAGAGCAACTGTCGTTGTTGCATTTGGCTTTTGCTGGAGAGGCCGAAGTACGAGGAGATCTTTCACAGGCGGCTTTAAGTTTGGATCGTGCGATCCATTTTGAAACGGGAAGCCGACGCTTAGTCGAACACCTAAAGCCTTTGTAAAGCTCGCTAGTAGTCCGATCCTCTTAACGCAAATATCGGCAATTTACTTTTTCGAGAGCTTGAATGAAAGCGAAAAAACTTCACCCATTGAGAAGACTCCCGAGATGGTTTGTCTATGCCGATCTGCGCCAACATGGCGGAGTCTTCTATTTTCTGCATACGGCCTGGTCGTGGGCGATGCTGACGCTAGTAAATGACTTCAATTCGTCAGACGTGGATTGCCGAGAGGCTCAAAAGTGCTTTTTCGACAGCCTATCGCGCCAACCTTGCCCCCTCTGTTCCAAGGACTACGTTTAGATCGCGTAAGGCAATTTATCGGCTTTTAGGTTCAAAGAATAGGTCAAGAAAATGGATACCATTATCTTAATGAATCGCCCAATGCTGGGCACGGTTGCAACAGAGCGAGTTAGCGCGACCTCTTACACTTCTGCCTCGGTGGGAGAGGCAATCCGGGTTCGATACAGTCCCGCGAAAGCTGCCTTCACTGTCTCTGCTGAATATCGGGGGCGCTGGCATTGTGGAGACCGCTACACACTCGAAGAAATCCTCGAATGCTGTGATTTGACTCGTGAGCAGCTTGAGCAGTTGCGAGAAGATTCGATCGCTTACATCCCGGCGTAGACCTATGAGCTGAGTTTGGCGCTCTAAATGTCCAGGCAAATGTCCAGCCGGTTGTCCAGCCAGAACCCTCCACGGGCAAGGCTTCCGACGATTTTCGCTCTCTCGAATGTCCAGGCAAATGTCCAAGGGTGTGACTACTAATCACACCCTTTAAAAACGGCGAGGATGGGTACGTCACTGACGTACCCATCCTCTGGGCGGGCTAAGTTTTAACTGGGTTCCTACGCCAGCGATC
>ERZ1740067.104-NODE-104-length-64954-cov-40.515909_pt1 | contig 64954 bp, 63 predicted proteins | sample MGYA00581736_ERZ1740067 | MGnify/ENA primary metagenome ERZ1740067 (study PRJEB43018, sample SAMN04849236) | marine metagenome | isolation source: floating plastic debris | place: Pacific Ocean | collected 2008-08-27 | study: EMG produced TPA metagenomics... | reverse complement strand
GTCTGTCCGGGAAAAGGGGGAATCTGCTCATCAACCGATTTGTGCAACAAAGCCGCGGCACTCTGCCTCTCTTTCAGGAGCTTGAATTAGAATGTAGACATCGACTGCCAGCACCAATGGCGTCAGCAAAACAAATGGTTTGAGAAGTAAATCTGCCCGTAGGTTTCTTATTTCGAGGTCGACTTTTCGAAGAGGAAGCTGCTCGGCAGTTGCATCGATCTCTTGAGCTTCACTGTCTGTCTTTGAACTCAACGGAATTTAGACCACCCACGTCTATTCTACTTACTAATTCTGTCCCAGGTTTTAAGAGTTCTCAACGCCAAGGAAAGGCTGCCCAAATGAAAATGCAGACCAATTTCGGCCTTCGCTTGATTTTCAGGACCCGTGCCTTGGGGCACATCAGGAGGCATAGGATGCGAGTCGCCGCCGTTCTGGATTCGCCACCTTTCAACATCCCCTGTATGACGCGATCTTAGCGACGGTCGCCTCAGAAGCCTCTCGCATCGGTCCGAGCAGGTTTGCACGAGTGATGTAGCTCCAAGTGACATCTGTGAACTTGTGGTTCATCAGCAGCTTCGCCAGCTCGATCGACACGCCCGCCTCCAACGAAAAGGTCATCCAGGTGTGGCGCAACGAATGCGGCGGGTGTGGCGACGACTTCAGCCGCTTGAGCGTCGCGATGTGCCCGCCCTTTGCCCCAACCGATAGGAACACGAAGCAGCTCTCGAGCAGAAGCGTGTGCTCACGGACCGCCTCGAGTTCCTGGAGCAGCCGGCGCTGGCGCGGCAACTTGAATGCCCTACCTTCGCCGCCCTTGGGCAACGGCACCGTGAGCACCCCGTCGTCGTCCAGGTGCTCCCACCGCATGGACCTGACGTCGTTGGACCTAAGGCCGGTCAAGAGAAGCGACATCCAGCAGCCGCGACTGACGACGTCGTCCATGGCGTCGAGCTTCCGCCACAGATTGGGCATCCCCTCGGGCGATGTCGCCCAGTTCCTGGGCCGCTGGGGGTGCATCCGGACGCCCCGTGTCACCGGGTTCGGGGGTCCGATGATCATGTCCGAGATCGGCAGCAAGGCCTGTCGCCCGGCGTCAACGATCTGGGTACGGTAATCGGCATATTGAACCGCATCGGCCGGATCCGTCCACTTTGTAAGGACCAAACGGTTGCAGATGCCGAACCGGCTTGTCGGCGGTTCTAGGCACCTCCTTTGTATCGGGGCGAACTGATCATCGACTCATTCGGCGCTGTCTCGCGGGACGGGGTGGATCAGACAGAGCTGCAGATGCATCTGCAATCCATATTTGCGGGACTGATGGAGCATCCGGATGGGGGTTTCGGACAGCCGTCAACCCCCCCCCGGGGGGTATCTCAGCCGCGCGCTTGCTGCGTTGGAATGGTATGCGGATTGTAGTCGGATTTTGGCAGGGGTTCATCCCGACACCCGTTCGAGCGCAAAAAACCACAAATGTTGGACAAAGACGACGAAGACTGTCGCGGCAAGACATCTTGACACCAGAAGGCACCTTCATGCTCGCTGCTAGCTTGATCAAAAAAGGGTCTTCTCATGCGCAGTCACGCCCAGGCCGTCGTCATCGGTGGCGGTGTCATCGGTTGCTCGGTTCTCTACCATCTTGCAAAACTCGGTTGGACGGACGTGATGCTTCTGGAACGGGACGAGCTAACCTCCGGCTCGACCTGGCATGCAGCGGCCAACATCCATGGCTTGCACGACAGTACGAATATCAGCCGACTACAGCACTACACGATGGGACTTTACAAAGAGATCGAGCAGGAAACCGGGCAGGGCTGCGGCGTCTTTCAGCCCGGATCACTCTACCTCGCTCAGACAGAAGACCGCGTGCATCAACTGCAATTGCAAGCCGCCAAGGCCAAGCTTTATGGCATGAACTTTCACGAGATTGACCGGGCGGAGGCAGAGCGGCTGAATCCTCTGGTGGATTTCGATGGCATCCGCTGCATCATGTGGGAGCCAGATGGCGGCAATGTCGATCCGTCCGGGGTCACCAACGCCTATGCAGCAGGCGCGCGGGCCATGGGGGCCGAGATCCATCGCTTCACGCCTGTGACCGCGACCGAAATGCAAAAAGATGGTCGTTGGATCGTCCGCACGCATATGGGTGACGTCAAAACGGACTGGGTGATCAATGCGGCTGGCCTTTGGGGCCGGGAGGTTGCTGCAATGGCGGGCATTGATCTGCCGCTTTTGCCGACCGAGCACCAGTATTTTGTCACTGAAATGCTGCCCGAGATCGCCGCCTTGGACCGCCGCCTGCCTTCGATCGCGGACCGCGACGGTGAATACTATCTCCGCCAGGAGGGGCAGGGCCTGTTGATCGGCGCATATGAAAAGGATGTGCGCTTCTGGGCGCAGGACGGTACACCCTCCGATTTCGGTCATGAGCTTTTTGCGGATGATCTTGAAAGGATCGAGCCTAACATGATGCGCGCCATCGATCGTGTGCCATCGATCGGGCAAGCGGGCATCAAGCGGGTGATCAACGGGCCGATGATCTGGTCGCCGGATGCAAACGCGCTTTTTGGCCCTGTGCCCGAACTTTCCGGGTATTTCTGCTGCAACGGCATCATTCCGGGGTTTTCGCAGTCGGGCGGCATGGGGCTGATGGCCGCGCAGTGGATTGTCGAGGGCGAAACCAGGCATGATATGTTCGCCTGGGACATGGCACGGTTTGGTCCTTGGGCCACGAAGCAATTCACCAAGGCGCGGGTCGGTGATCAATATGCCAACCGCTTTAAGATCCACTTCCCGAATGAAGAGCGTGAGGCGGGCCGTCCGGTTCGAACGCGGCCCGTTCATGAGCAGCAAAGCGATATGGGCGCAGTCATGGGACTGAATGCCGGGTGGGAACATCCGTTGTGGTTTGCGGATGCGCCAGGGGTCAAGGATACCGACGGCTTCAGGCGTCAGAACTGGTGGGAACCCGTTGGCCAGGAATGCAGGATGTTGCGCTCGAAGGCCGGTATCATCGATATTTCGAACTTTGCCAAATACCATTGTGAGGGGCCTGGGGCCGAGGATTGGCTCAATGCCGTATTCGCAAATCGTATGCCAAAGGAGATCGGGCGGTCTTGCCTCACGCCACTGATCGGCCAGCGCGGCGGGATCGCTGGGGATTTCACGGTGACCCGCACAGGAGAAACAGCCTTTTGGGTCATCGGATCGGGTATGGCGGAACGCTATCACAAGCGTTTCTTCAGATCTGTACCAATGCCCGAAGGCACGGCGTTTCAATCCATCACCGACAAGACGTGCGGGTTCAGTATTGCCGGACCGCAAAGTCGCAATTTACTCCAGCGGTTGACGAATGCCTCTCTGGACGACGGGGAATTTCCATTCATGCGCTCCGCCCGGATCGAAATCGCCGGCGTATCCTGTCTCGCCTTGCGGGTGTCATTCACAGGCGATCTCGGCTGGGAATTGCATTGCGACGTTTCGGATCAGGCGCAGCTTTATGCCGCGCTGCTGGACGCGGGCCGCGATCTTGGCGTTGGGCCGGTTGGCAGTCGTGCGCTAATGAGTCTTCGCTTGGAGAAGGGCTATGGCTCATGGGGGAGGGAGTATTCGCCCGAGTATTGGCCGCATGAGGTCGGATTGGAGCGGTTGTGTAAACTTGACAAGTCTTTCTTGAACAAGTCGGCGCTCCAGGAGGTCCTTCAAGTGGCACCGCGCGAAAGGCTGACCCTTTTTGCGCTAAATGCAAAAGAGACGGACGCATCCTGGGCAGACGCGACAGGAGGTGAGCCCGTTTTCAAAGACGGGGAGGGTATCGGACGTGTCACATCAGGTGCCTACGGTTACAGCGTCGGACAAAGCCTTGCCATGGGGTTTGTAACCGGGGCAGAGGCCGGTGATCAGGTCGATGTCATGGTGCTTGGTCAGGCGCATCGCGCTGTCATCCTTGATGCGCCCCCGTTCGATCCGGAAGGCTTGCGGCTTCGCGCTTAGATCAAAGGTGATCGCGGGCCAGATCCTCGGACACCCAGGTGACCGGACCAATGCGTTGGCCTTGCCAGATCGTTCTGCGGACCGACAAAGTGGAGCGGTTCAGCAGATCCGTGATCAAGGTCCTTGGTTTGCGTTCGTCAAAAAACGCCGTCACCTGACCCCCACTGATCTTGTGCGTGCGGCTGGTCAGTTTGTCTTTGCCAAAGCTAATCTCGCAAATGAGCCCACGATGGCCAAGCATTTTCACCTCATTCAGCGTGTTGTCGGATGGCTGAAACCGGAACCCTTTGACGCTGATAAGGGAGACATGTCCCTGAAGGCGCCATGCGCCAATATCGACCACTGCGGGGATGCGGCAGGCGTAGCGGTGTTGGATATAGGCCCGAGCCATGACCGCCAGAAGCTGCAAAGCGGTCAGCAAGCACAAGGCCATCATCCAAACACCGAACACCGAGGCCACGCGAAGTCCGGGCCGGTTTGAGCCGAATGTGGCGTCGCGGATCCGGCGATATGTACGATCAATGGCATTTGGTTCGGTCTCTTCCGTATCAACTTCCTTGGACCGGTCCGCGTTGGGCGCGCTGCAAACCTGCAAGAGCAAGTGGCGTGTTTTCCGAAGCATCCCTTGAAAGCTCGGGCGTGATGCAACCGCGCGCGCTGCCTCTGGACCAAATCGCAAACCGGCAGACGAAAACGTGGCGATTTCGGTGATGAAAGCAGTTGTGGCGGCAAATTGATGTCCGTGGCCCACGGCGTCCAACTGGTACTTCAGGGATCGGATATCGGTCTGTTCAAGCCTGTTACGCAAGGTGCGAAGAGCAGTCCTGGAGGGCAAGTCATTTGGGCCAAACGACGCACCCTCCGTGCGAACAAGTTGGGCGAAACTTGGAAGAGCCGGGCAGTTCACATCATCAGCGCGCGCGTCCAAGCCCGATGCAATAAACAGCAGGAAGCCCAGAAAAACATTCCGGCCAGACCAGTCAGATCTGATCGCGTAGATGCCGAATGCCAGCCAGTGCGCCATCAGACCGCGTTAGCAGCCGCACGTGAAGATTGGACTAATTCAGCCGAGCGCCTTGATCTTCAGGCCGGTGATCCGGTTGCCGTCACGCCCTGTGACTTCAAACCGGAAGCCGTGGAAGCTGAAGACTTGGCCGACCGTTGGGATCATCTGCGCCTCATGGATCACCAAACCCGCGATCGTATTGGCTTCATCGTCGGGCAGGCTCCAATCCGTGGCGCGGTTGAGATCCCGGATCGTCATGGCGCCGTCGATCAGGAAGTGACCGTCGCTGCTTTGTTCGGGAGCATCGTTGGCATCCGGGTCGAATTCGTCGGTGATCTCGCCTACGATTTCTTCCAGAATGTCTTCGAGCGTGATCAAACCCTGCAGCGATCCGTATTCATCCACCACCAGCGCAAAATGCGTCCGCATACGCAAGAACTGGCGCATCTGTTCATCTAGCGTCGTGGTCTCCGGAATGAAGTACGGTTTCATAGCAACGGCGGCGACGTCGAAATTCTTCAATTGGGACGCATCCCCGTCAGGCCCGCCGATTGTTTGGTACATGGCTCGCAACAGATCTTTTGCGTGGATAACACCGATGATGTTTTCCTGCTCATCCCGGAAAACCGGTAGTCGCGTGTGGTTTGAATGCAGGCATTGTTCCAGGATTTTTTGCGGATCATCCCCAAGATCCAGCATTTCGATGCCTGAGCGGTGTAGCATGATCTCTTCAACAACGCGGTCGCTCAGATCCAGTGCGCCAAGGATCCGGTCGCGGTCTTCCTTTTCGACGACGCCCTCTGAATGACCAAGTTGGAGGGCACCCGCGATTTCCTCGCGCACCGCCATGATGTGGCTGTCAGGATCGATCTGCACGCCAAAGACGCGTAGCACACCTCGGACGAGTAACCGAACAGCCGCGACAATCGGTGAGAATACCCTGACGATCAGAGAAATCGGCCCGGAAACGGCGGCAGCCGCCTTTTCGGCATTGGTGATGGCGTATGTCTTTGGCAGAACCTCGGCGAAGATCAGCACCAGCAGCGTCATGACCAGAGTGGCGAGCGCCACCCCGCTTTCTCCAAAAGCGCGTGTGAAGATCGCTGTGGCAAGCGAAGCCGCGAGGATGTTGACAAGGTTGTTGCCCAAAAGGACCGAGCCAATGAGGCGTTCGTTGTCTTCGGTGATGGTCAGTGCCCGCTCCGCTCCGCGTGAGCCCTTGTCGGCTTGGCTGCGCAGTTTGCCACGAGAGGCCGCCGTTAGCGCGGTCTCGGATCCAGAGAAGAACCCCGACAGAACGAGAAGAAACAGGATCACCCCGCAGGTGATCCAGAAGGCTGCATCAAGCATGGCGGCTGGCTCGTCCATCAATCCCGGCTGTCAATTTGTTGCCATGGGTTATGGGGGTGGGCGGCAATCCGTTCAAGAGATAGCAGCAGGCAAGCGGCGCGCATCATTTGGCCTTTTTGGCCAATGGGTGATGTTCCAGCACCAGTTCGGTCAGTTGCGCATCGACGACATGTGTGTAGATCTCGGTCGTCGCCACATCAGCATGGCCCAGCATGGATTGGATTGAGCGGAGATCGGCCCCGCCAGCCAGAAGATGCGTTGCAAATGCGTGGCGCAGCGTGTGTGGCGTCAACTTTGCTGGGTCCACATCAGCACGGACCGCAAGATCCTTGATGAAGGTATAGAACCAGATCCGGGTGAGATGCCCGGCTTTGCTGCGGGACGGAAAGAGAAATCGTGACGCAGTGCCGCCTTTCGCCGTCCCTTCGTCCTCGATCACATCACGCGCCTTTATCCAGAGGGCCAGCGTCGCACGCGCCGAAGGTGACAAGGGCACCAGTCGTTCCTTGCCGCCCTTTCCTTGCACCAGCAGCATTTCAGGATCACCGCGCGCGGCGCTAACAGGCAGGCTCACGAGTTCCGTCACGCGCATGCCTGTCGCATACAGTACTTCCATCAGACAGGTGTTGCGCAGGCGATCGGCTTTGGTTCTTCCAAAGTCGCGTGCAGCCGCAAGAAGACGTTCGACCGCCTCGAAATCGACCGTCTTTGGCAGGCGGCGGTCCAAGCCGGGGCTGGGGACCTGAATGGCTGGATTGTCAGTGCGCCAGCCCTCTTCAAAGGCAAATCGGTAAAGCTGCTTAAGCGCACTTAACCGTCGCGCTCGGGTGGCTTTGGACAAACCTTGGGCGTCGCAATAGACAAGATAGGCCTCGACCTGCATCTGCGTGGCGCTTTGGAAATCATGGCCCTGATCCTTTAACCAGCTCGCCGCGTCTTTCAGATCGCGGCCATAGGCCAGCAAGGTGTTTCGGGCGGCGCCAAGTTCGGCGGCCTGAGCCTCAAGAAAAGTCGAGATCCACAGCGCATCTCTCATGATGCAGATCCAAGGATGAGAATTTCAAGTGCGGCCTGCCGAGCGGCCACTTTCTGGTCCAGGGCCCTGAGCGTGGCGAGCGCAGAAGTCAGGGCCGAAACATCGCCACCTGCACCAGTATGTAACTGCTCAATCGACCGCAAAAGTGCTGCACCCGTTTCGCCGCGCTGGATCAGTGATGCTGATTTGCCGTCAGGTATTGCGTCCCGCAATCCCCGCATTACGGCGCGCTCTTTTGCTGACACGTTTGTAGGCCACTCTGACGCGTCAGTTGCAATGGCCAGCAGTATTGGATCTTGGGTTTCCGTCGCTACACCGCTAAGCAATTGCATTTCGGTCGCGGCCCTTCTGGCTGCCGGCGTCATGCGGGTTGGATCAAGTTGCTCCGCAAACAGGCGCGCCATTGGAAGGGCGAGGCGGTTTTCCTTCACCATCTTCCACATGACGGGCAGGGTCTTGTTGACGGCGTCATCGCTGCCCGTGGCAATTGCGGCCTCTAGACGCTGGACCGCTTGCACCCGATCCCAAACTCCTCCCGACGCGGCAGGACGTCTGTTTGAATAGATCCCAATCAAACGATTTTCCGGCAGCGCCCCCTGCTGGCCAAGTCGCTCTGCCGCTTCAAGCTGGCCTTTCCATCCTGCATCTGGACTCAGATCCGCATTTGCAAAGATAACCGGCAGCGTGCGTGTGGGGATGGGCTGGCCGATCGCCGCGAACACCTTGAAACGCAGCGGGTCGACGTTATCGGGCAGGCTCAGCGGCGGGGACCCTTCGAAAAGGTCTGGATCGAGAAAACGCGCCAGCGCATCCGCATCCTGTTCAGTCAGCGTTTCGACGGCCGCGCTGGTTCCGAGGATAAGCGCCGCCGTCTCCCAATCGTCGGTGCGTGCAATACAGAATATCCGCATGGCTTCACCGGGAGACAGGTGCGGCATGTCTATCAGCATCGCACAGGCTTCTGCTTCGGTGCCGTTGAGCAGGCTTAGATCAGCGAAGCGCGCAAAATGCGCAGGCGTTCGATCCGGTCCGATCTGCTTCAAAAGCGTCAGCGCCGGATCAAGAGCTCCGCGCGCGGTCAGCGCGTCCACCCGCGCCAGATCCACCACATCAGACGAGCCCTTTGCCGGATCGGCCTCCAGAAGAATAGCTTTGAACAGAAGGCCTTGTGCGGCGGGCAAATGTAGCGAAGGCATTCGCTGGATCTGCTGTGCCAGCGTTCGGCCGTCGCTTTGCGACCAGAGATCGGCAGGCAACCCCGCAAGCTCGGCCGCGGCAAGACCAATCCGTCTCGTGCCATCCTCCAGCAGGGGACGCGTCGTGATGGTCGGAATATCGCCAGACTGGGTCACGTCGGGTTCATTCACCTGCGGCACGATTTCGTCAGGTTGTTCGTTCAGCCAGTCGATGACCGACAAAGGGGATGCATCCTGCGCCCATGCCGTGTGCGCATAAAGACACAATCCTGCAAGAAATGCTCTAGTCCACATCAAGCGTCACTGGTTCGCGGGTCTCAGATTGCGGGGCAGAGAAATCCACCCCAAAATAAGGGCCGACATAGGCATAGCCCACAAGCCCGATGAATCCAAGAATGGCGAGATAAACCAATAATTTAAGGATACGCCACATCTTCGTGCTCTGCCTCGTTATTTTCTCATTTTTCCCAAAGCATATATGGCCTTTTTTGCAAAATCACGTCATTGAAAAGAGAATGAGCGAAATTCGGCAGTTACCGACGGCCTTTCATCTCAAGAAGACGATTGCGATGGTGGGGATGATGGGGGCGGGAAAAACGGCGGTAGGCCGAGCCCTCTCAGCCCAGCTTGGCGTGCCTTTCCTAGATAGCGATGTTGAGATCGAGTCTGCAGCCAATATGAGTGTGCAAGAGATTTTTGAACGTGATGGTGAGCCGTTTTTTCGCCGGAAAGAGGCGCAGGTAATCAAACGCCTGCTGGAAACAGAGCGGTGTGTTCTTTCGACAGGCGGTGGTGCATTTCTGGCCGAAGACAATCGCAAAAACATCACGGCCAAGGGCATTTCGGTTTGGCTGGATGCCGATCTGGATTTGCTTTGGAGCCGGGTGCAGCACAAAAGTACGCGCCCTTTGTTGCGGACATCTGATCCCCGCGCGACATTGAGCAAACTCTTCAACAGCCGTGTCCCGATCTACGCGACGGCCGACATCCGCGTGGAATCCTCCGCCAGCTATTCCATTGAGAACATGGCGCAAAAAGTGATTGAGGCTCTTTTGCAGCGGCAAGATGTTCTGGAGAAGAGCCATCATGTCTGAAACCGTTCGGGTCGATTTGCCCGGCCGCGCATATGATGTCGAAATCGGTCCGGGCCTGCTTGATTCAGCGGGCGATCTGATCGCGCCGCTTCTGCAAAGATTGTCGGTGGCGATTGTTTCTGATGAAATCGTCGCCGATCTGCATCTTAAACGTCTGCAGGATGGACTTGCAAACGCCGGCTGCGCGTCAGATGCGCTGGTTTTACCTTCAGGTGAGGCGACCAAAAGCTGGACGTATCTGACACAGACGGTCGAGTGGCTGCTCGACCAAAAGGTCGAGCGTCGCGATATTGTCATTGCGCTTGGGGGCGGGGTCATCGGCGATCTGGTCGGCTTCGCGGCTGCCGTCCTGCGGCGCGGCGTGCGTTTCGTGCAGATCCCGACATCTCTTCTGGCGCAGGTCGATAGTTCGGTCGGCGGCAAGACGGGCGTCAACACGCGCCATGGCAAGAACCTGGTCGGTGCGTTTCACCAGCCATCGCTTGTTCTGGCAGATACGGACGTCCTGAGCACCCTGAGTGATCGAGATTTTCGTGCAGGATATGGCGAGGTGATGAAGTACGGTCTTCTGGGAGACGCGGGCTTTTTCAGTTGGCTTGAATCAAATGGGCCGACGTTGCGCGATAGGCCCGACGACCTGGTCCGGGCCGTCAAGAGGTCGGTCGAGATGAAAGCCGAGATCGTCATGCGCGACGAGACAGAACAAGGCGACCGCGCGCTTTTGAATCTGGGTCACACCTTTTGTCATGCGCTGGAAGCCGCGACGGGCTATTCAGATAGGCTGTTGCATGGCGAAGGCGTGGCGTTGGGCTGTGCGCTCGCCTTTGACCTGTCATCCCGGCTTGGCTTCTGCAGTCAGGAGGATCCAAGCCGCGTGCATGCGCATCTAGGCGACATGCAGTTGATGCGAAATCTTCGAGACATTCCCGGCGGTCTGCCGGAGGCGCAGGCGCTTCTGGATCTGATGGCGCAGGACAAGAAGGTGATCGACGGTAGTTTGCACTTCGTCCTCGCGCGTGGAGTTGGTGAAGCTTTTGTGACGTCCGATGTCACGGCCGATGCAGTTTTGGATGTGTTGAATGCCGCATTACAGGATTAGATTGGCATCAAATGGCTTTTTCAGCTGCTTGCAATTCCGCAAGCAGCCGCTCAAGCTCTGGAACTTCTAGCGGGAACCGACCAACTCAAAGTGTCAGACGAAGGAATCGACCACAAGGCAAAGTGCTGCATCGGCTTCCGACAGCATCAACCGGCCGAACGAGATCGGCATCAGAAGGGGATTTCGTCGTCCAGATCGCGTGATGGGGCCGGGGCTGCTCCACCGGCGCCGCGATCATCATAGCCCATGGACCCGCCACCGCCGCCGCCAAAGTCACCACCCTGGCCGCTATCCCGTCCGTCAAGGAATGTCAGCTCCCCCGCATAGGGACGCAGAACAACTTCGGTGCTGTAGCGGTCCTGACCGGATTGGTCCTGCCATTTTCGGGTCTCCAGCTTGCCTTCTATATATACTTTGGACCCTTTGCGCAGATACTGCTCGGCCAAGCGGGCAAGGTTCTCGTTGAAGATCGCAACCGAATGCCACTCCGTCCGTTCGCGCCGTTCACCCGTGTTGCGGTCTTTCCAGTTTTCCGATGTTGCAATACGCAGGTTGCAGACCTTGCCACCGTTCTGAAAGCTGCGCACTTCGGGGTCGCGCCCCAGATTTCCCACGAGGATCACTTTGTTGACCGAGCCTGCCATGGCGTTTCCTTTTCTGAGTGGATGGTCCGCGAATCCATCCGTTGTGTTTGGGTCACGTTATACCCATCGAAAATTGGTGCAAACTCGGTAAAGATTGGAAAGGCTGGCGCTGTGGACAAAAGTTCGTATAGTCTTCGACGCATTGGCTGAGAGAACATAGGGTTGGGGATTATGCGTGGAATTGTCGCCACCATGGTTATTTTAGTGTTTGCCGGGCAAAGCGCCTATGCTGATATTTTTTCATCCAGCAATCGCGCGAACCTTTTCAAGTCGCAAACAAAGATTCTCGATACGCGGGCGGCGGCCCAATACAACAATTCGGTCCGTTTGAAACCTGCGCCGATCAACACCCCAACAAAGTGGGGCAGCGCCAAGGCCTATGATGGACGCTATAAGGGTAAGTTCCTGGCGATGGCAAAGGATGCCGCTCGGCGTCATGGCGTGCCGGAGGACCTGTTTCTGAGACTTGTTCAGCAAGAATCGAATTGGAACCCGCAAGCTGTTTCGCACAAGGGAGCCCTTGGTCTGGCTCAACTGATGCCGGCCACTGCGAAGAAGCTGAATGTGGACCCCAAGGATCCCTATCAGAACCTTGACGGTGGCGCCCGTTACCTGAAGCAGCAGTATCGAACGTTCGGCACCTGGCGTTTGGCCCTGGCAGCTTACAATGCCGGGCCTGGCGCTGTTCGTCGTCACGGTGGCGTCCCACCGTTTAATGAGACGCGCAATTACGTGAAGGTGATTTGGGGCAGCTGATCGCCCCAATATCGAACAATCTGACCTTAGTTGCCGGTCAGCGCCGCAAAATGGTCAACAGATTCTTACCAATGTCTGGATCTGACCCCAGTCTTGCCCCGTTTCCTTTCTAGCTTTTGATGAAAGAGGATAGGGAAGATCGCAATGCCTAGTTCCACATTCGAAGACCGGCTCGCCCGTATGAAAGTCCAAGAAGCCGGTCCGTCAGCTCCGGCAGCACCCACCAAAGCCCCGGCTGCTGTGGTGGAGGATGCAACCGAAAGCAAAAGCCTCCTGTGGGCCATGCTTGTCTTTGGTGCTCTTGTGGGCGGGACAATCGGCTACCTTTTCGACCTCCGCGTCGGCCTGCTCTTTGTTCTTGAGGTGCCTTCGCAAGAGCTTTACGAGGTGTTGTCGGCCAATCTGGTTGCGGCTGGTCTGACTGCAGGCGTCTTGCTGGCGCCTTTGGGCTTCATTGCCGCACTGATGCTCAGCTACCGCGTACCATCGGCCTATTACTTTTGGATCGGCTACCTGATTGCTGCATGCGGTGCGAACTACAACGGTGTCATCGAAGTCTACGAGACAATCGCCGCCATTCCATTGCCCGGGGCATGATCCTCGGGCTTGGGGCTATTCTGCTGCAAGTTTGATCACAGCCTCCATGCGATCAAGTGCTTCCGAGGACAGGTGACATTTGATCTGGTGCCCATCGGCGACCTGACGAACCGGAGGCACCTCTTTCTCACAAAGCCCGTCTGCGACTTCCGACTTCCACCGACAGCGTGTTTGGAAAGGACATCCGGGGGGTGGGTTCATGGCGGACGGAATGTCGCCCTCAAGCACAATATGTTTTTTCTCCACCGACGTGTCGGCAATAGGCACGGCTGACAACAGCGCCTCGGTGTAGGGGTGATAGGGCGGTGCGAAGACCTGATCTGTGCTGCCAAGCTCGACCACATGACCAAGATACATCACCATCACGCGATCGCTCAGATACCGCACGATGGAGAGATCATGACTGATAAAAAGCAGGGTTGTCTTCTGCTCGCGCTGGATCTCCATCAGCAGATCCGTGACTGCCGCCTGCACCGACACATCCAGGGCCGAGACAGGCTCGTCGGCCACTACGATACGCGCATCCCCCGCAAAAGCACGGGCAATTCCAACACGCTGCTTTTGCCCGCCGGACAATTGCCTTGGCATACGATCAGCAAAGGCGCGGGGCAGCTTCACCAGGTCCAGAAGTTCCAGCATCCGCTGATGCCGTTCCCTTTCGTTCTTGCCCACCTTAAAAATTTCGAGCGCCCGGATGATCTGTCTGCCGACTGTCATGGATGGGTTTAGCGTGTCAAACGGGTTCTGGAACACCATCTGTACGTCCGCAATCGTCTTGGTGTCTCTTGCCTCGATCGGGATATCCTCGATGCTATTGTTATCGAGCGTGATTGTCCCATCCGTCGCCGTTTCGAGCCCCATCAGGACCTTGGCGAAGGTCGACTTGCCGCATCCTGATTCTCCTACAATGGCCAGTGTTTCGCTTTCGCGCGCTTCAAAGCTGAGCGTTTCGTTGGCCTTCACGACCTTCTTCTCACCCCCGCCAAACAGGGCCGAGGCAGCCACTTCGTAGTACTTCTTGAGGTTGTCCATCTTGAGAACGACTTGTCCGGGTTCGCTTCTTTCCTTCGCGTCGCCGATAGCCGGCGGGGCATCCCAATCGATCTCTTCAAATCGCAGGCACCTCGTATGATGCCGGTCATCCCCTGCGACGGGCGACATTGTGATGTCCCCGTGATCACAGCGCCCCGCTTCAAAATAGTCGCAGCGCGGCCCAAAATTACATCCTTGGGGGCGCTCATGAGGCAGGGGAAAGTTGCCGGGAATGGCGATCAGCGGCCGACTGTTTTTGTCCGCACCCGGCAGCGGTATCGACCGGAACAGTGCCTGCGTATAGGGGTGCTGCATTTTGTTGAACACATCTTGGATCGACCCACGCTCCACGGCTTCCCCGGAATACATCACGCAGATCCGGTCGCAGGTCTCAAGAACCAGGCCCAGATTGTGTGAGATGAACAGCATGGAGGTGCCGTATTTTTTGCCCAGGTCCTTTACCAGTTCTACGACAGCCGCCTCAACGGTCACGTCAAGGGCGGTTGTCGGCTCGTCTAGGATCAGCAGCGACGGTTCCGACATGAGCGCCATTGCTATGACAATACGTTGCTGCTGGCCGCCGGAAAGCTGATGCGGATAGGCGTCTAGAATCCGCTTTGGGTCGGGCAGCTTCACATCCGTCACGACCTGCAGCGCCCGGTCATAGGCCTCTTTCTCGCCCATGCCTTGATGGATCATCGGCACTTCCATCAGTTGTTTGCCGATCTTCATGGCCGGGTTCAACGACGCCATCGGCTCCTGATAAATCATTGCGATCTCGGATCCGCGTATGTCACGTAGTTCTTCCTGGCTCATCTCGCTCAGGTCTCGGCCTTTGAACTTGATCGTCCCGCCGACGATACGGCCATTCTTGCCAAGGTCCTGCATGACGCCCAATGCGACCGTCGATTTGCCGCAGCCGGATTCGCCCACCAACCCCACTGCCTCGCCGGGCTGAACCGTAACCGAGAAATCCATAACGGCTGGGATTTCCCGCAATCGGGTGAAGAATGAAATCGAGAGCTTATCAATTTCTAGGATGGGGCCGTCATAATCCGATTTTGCCATTTCACGTTTCCTCTTGGACCTGGTTGCGCAGCCTGTGCTGCTTCTCTGGGTCAGAAGTATTCCGGGAGGCGGGGGGGAGCGCCCCCCCCCCGACATCAGTCTTTCAGCGATTCCTCCCGCAAGCCATCAGCGAGCAGGTTCAACCCGAGCACGAGCGTCAGAAGCGCAAGCGCCGGTACCAGCGCGGCATGCGGATAAATCGACAAAAGCCGACGCCCGTCATTGATTGTGGTCCCCCAATCCGGGCTTTCGGGCGGCAGCCCAAGGCCAAAAAAGCCAAGTGTGCCCAGGAGTATCGTCGTGTAGCCGATCCGAAGGCAGAAATCGACGATTAGCGGCCCTCGCGCATTCGGCAGGATTTCCCAGAGCATGATGTACCAGGGACCTTCGCCCCGCGTTTGGGCCGCCGCCACATAGTCCCGAGTCTTGATATCGAGCGCCAAGCCCCGCACGATCCGAAAGACCGTCGGCGCATTCACAAAAACGACCGACACAAACACCACCAAAATGCCGCCCGGAATGTCGAACAGATCAAGCGAGGCGGGCAGTATGTTGATCTTTGTCCCGCTGGCCGAGATCAGCGACAGATAGATCCAGCCCAAGAAGCCCAAGACCACAAGCAGCAAAGGTGTTCGGATCGATGGTTGTGTGTAGTAGCGCGCATTCAGGAGGACACCCACAAAGATCAGGGGAAAGATGAACAGAACTGCCGCCATGTAGTTTGGCAGCCCCGTCGCCACGATTTCGGGCGTGACCAGCAGATAGAATAGCAGAATTACCGGGAAGGCGAGGATCAGGTTTGCGATAAAGGACAGAACAGTGTCGAGCTTACCGGCATAGAATCCCGCAGGAAGTCCCAGAGTGATGCCCACCATAAACGCAAAGAGTGTCGCCAAGGGGGCAATTTGAACAACCACCCAAGCCCCTTTGACCACTCGGCTGAACACATCTCGGGCGAGGTTGTCCCCCCCCAGAAGGTACCATTGGTAATCCCCTTCCTCCGCCCCGCTCAGAGGTGTGCCCGGCACCTTGTTTTTCATGCCCGACACCTGGCTGAGCGGGTCATGCGTGATGATCATGTCAAGTGCACCAAAGACACCGGTGAATACCCAGAACATCACGAGCGCAAAACCGATCATGCCGACAGTGGAATCGAAGAGCTTTCCATATAGGCCCAGCTTACGTTTGAAGCCGATGGAAATAGCAAATGTCAGCAGCAACGCAATCCAGACGGGCGTCATCCGTTGGCTCAATGCACCGACGATCCCGCCTGCATCCGGTCCGCCGAAAACACCGACCACGAAATAGGCAAGCACCAGACCGATCAGCGCAACGCCAATCCACTTCACAGCGCTCGCCAACAGATCGTAAGGGCTGCCGGATGTGCTCAGCGTTCCGTCTGGATTGGTGACAACACGGCCCGTCGCGCCAGCCGCGTTCAAGGCGATCATCGCCAGAACCGCGACGAAAAAGGCTGCTGCAAGGGCAAGCGTTATCGTATCAAGATAGGCACCAAGGGGGCCAGTCCATGTCAAAGGTTCCATGATCAGCCTCCCTTACGAAATCCGAATGCGCGGGTTGAGATAGACATAGCCGATGTCCGAGATCAGCTGGGTTATCAGTACGACGACCACTGACACAACCGACACGGCCAGCAAAAGTTGGATGTCGTTGTTGCTTGCCGCCTGAACCAGCAACCAGCCAAACCCCTTGTAGTTGAACAGGGTTTCGACGATCACCACGCCGTTCAAAAGCCACGGGATCTGTAGCATGATCACCGTGAACGGCGCTATAAGTGCGTTTCGCAAGGCGTGCTTCAGAACGATGTTCGGAAAGCTCACGCCTTTCAGCCGGGCTGTGCGGATGTATTGCGCTGTCATCACCTCGGTCATGCTCGCGCGGGTCATCCGCGCGATGTATCCCATGCCGTAAAGGGCGATCGTGATGACAGGCAGGAAGAAATTTTCGAACGTTGCGTTCTCGATGGCTTGCGTTGCTGAGCCTTTGAACCATTTCAGCCCGAAAGCGGATGAGGCGAAGATCGCAACAAATATGACACCCGAGACGTATTCCGGGGTTGCTGTTGTGGTGATCGAGAATGTCGATAACGACCGATCGAGCCCCGATCCTTCGCGCATTCCGGCAAGGACCCCAACGATCAGGGCCATGGGTACCATAACCAGAAGAACAAAGCCCATCAGCTTGCCCGTCGCCGCAAGGCGCGTGGAAATCAGGCTGGCCACATCATCCTTGAAGACAAGCGATCTGCCCCAGTCCCCCTGCAGGACGCCGCAATACCTGTCCCGACTGTCTTCCAGAGCATTTTCCGCAAAGCACTGGCCCGTGACGGTGCCATCTTCTTTCTCCGTTACCCAGCCGGGCGCGACGCCCAACCAGCGCCCATATTTAACGAACATGTTGTCGGTATAGCCGCGATCGCCAAGCCAGCTTTCCACCGCTTCTTCCGACATACGGAAATTGCCCTGTGTCTTTGCCAGCTTCTCCAGGTTTGGGTAAAGGTTGGTCAAGAAAAAGACGATGAACGTCAGGCATAATGCGGTCAAAAGCATCAAACCCAAGCGTCTGAGTATGAATAGTCCCATGCTGCGCCCCTGTTGGATGAGGTCAGGCAGGTTTGCCCTGCTGTTGATTTCGGCTCAGGTGTCTTTTGCTCCTGTCGCCTTCGCTGTTTGGCCGCCAATGACGGTCAGGCTTTGCGCTGGATCCTCTTTGCTAGCTTTCGCGCCGTCCGGGCTTGCTTGTCTAGTTGCCTTAGTTCAGGCTTAATTTTTGCCGGTGCCGCGATCATTCCCCTGAAAGCATGAGGCAACAGATCAAACCGCAGGTCAATGTTGTGTTGCAAAAATTTTGGTGATTTTCGGTTTTTGCAATTGGTTTATGCGCGCGGCGAAAGAGCTGACCGCGCCGCCTTTGCCGCAGTTTTGCGCAAATGTGTGGGGGTCTGGCCCGTTTTGGTTTGAACGAAACGGGTGAAATAAGCCGCAGATCCAAAACCGAGATGCCGTGCGATGTCCTGAACGGATGCGTCGGTTTCCGTTAGGGCGCGCCGCGCGGAATGAAGGTTGTATTCCGCAATGAGATCCGCCGCCGTTCGCCCGGTAGAGGCCTTGCATGCGCGTGACAGATGGGTCGGCGTGACGCTCAGCCGCGTTGCATAATCCGCCACGTTCAGCCCCAAGTTCTCAGGCTGCGCCATCAGGCTGGTCAGACGCTGCGCAAGCCGGGCCGCCGCATTGGGCGCGGTGGGCAAATGATCGGGCAGTGCGATCTGACGTTGCCACCAGACCGATACAAGCGTCATATGCGCGTCGAGCGCAGATTGCGCGAGGGGGCGTCCAGTACTGAATTCCCGCATCGCCGTTTCGAAGAGAACCGTCATTTCGCTGATTGCGCCGGTCTCGCGAATGCGCAGATGGCGCGGTTTTTCGGGCAGGGCAAATCCATGATCCGCTGCCACGAGCGCTACAAAGCCGATCCCCTGGCGGCCCGGGTCGAATGCGAAAACTTCGTTTGGCGGAATCGCAATGGCGTTGTGCGTGCCGAGACCGGCCTGAGCGCCATTTAACAGGATCCGCCCCTGTCCCCGCGTCGTCCACAAAAGTGTGTAGTCTGACGCGTCGTGGGCCAGTTGCACCCGCCAGTCCTCCCCAGCGGTCCACTGGCCGAAGCTGAATATGCGTGTCGGTTTCGCGCCCATGGGTCCCGGATTGTCAATTGGTCATCGTCATGGAAAGCCGAGCCCCGTCGACCCATCGCCAATCTGCCATCTTAGACCGGAACCAGGTGCGCTGACGTTTTGCATATTGTCGTGTCGCGATCGTGGCCGATGTGATGGCTGCCTCGCGGCTCATCGTGCCGGTGACCACGCCCATAGCTTCGGCTACGCCGATTGCCTTACAAGACAACAAAGCTGGGTCATAGCTGTCTCGCATCGCCTCGGCCTCCTCCAGTCCGCCGTTGTCCAGCATCCGCGCAAACCTTAATTCTATCCGCGGGGTGAGCCATTCCTTTGGCGCGTCAAGCAACAGACACGTCGCCCTCTCACGAGGCAAGAGCGGACCAGGCGTGTCGCTATGCCAGTCGGCAAGAGAGCGCCCGGTTGCTTCTTCGACCTCCCAGGCGCGCTGCACCCGCGCGCGATTCTTTGTATCGACACGGGCCGCAGATGCTGTCGATATGTCTGCGAGCATCGCGCTATGCGTCAGTGCGTTGGCGCGCGCGCGTATCTCGGCAGGCACGGCGGGTATGTCAGCGAGCCCTTGGGTGAGCGCCGAAAGGTAAAGCCCCGTGCCACCGACGATTATGGGGCGGTCGGACTCATTTAGAAAAGGGGCGACTTCCCTCAGCCAGTGTCCGGTTGAGTAGGGGGCGTCATGCGAAAGATGACCGAACAGTCTGTGCGGCGCGCGTGTTTCGTCAAGCTTTGTCGGTCGGGCCGTCAGAACCCGCCAGCACGCATAGACCTGACTTGCATCAGCATTGACCACCACACCGCCCTGCGCTTCGGCAATGGCAATGGCCAGCGCGGATTTGCCGGATGCGGTGGGCCCTGCAATCAGCACGGGATGGTAAGGTGATACATCGGCCAGAAGCTGCTCCAAATCCGCGCACTCCGCATTGAACTGAGAAGCATTTTAAGACAGGTTGCCGCCAATCACCACATAGGGGCGGGCATGCGATGACCGAACGGGAAACGACCTTCAAGCGGGTCATGTTGAAAATCTCGGGCGAGGCGCTTATGGGCGACCAGGGCTTCGGTCTGCATCCCCCAACCGTCGAAAGGGTCGCCCGCGAGGTTCAATCGGTCCATGATTTGGGGGTTGAGATCTGCATGGTGATCGGTGGGGGAAACATTTTCCGCGGCCTGCAGGGCTCCGCACAGGGGATGGAGCGGACGACCGCCGACTACATGGGAATGCTGGCCACAGTCATGAATGCGCTTGCCATGCAATCCGCCCTTGAAGGGCTGGGCATTCACACGCGGGTCATTTCAGCGATAACCATGAACGAGGTGGCAGAGCCCTATATTCGCCGCCGTGCCGTACGCCACCTTGAAAAAAAACGGGTCTGTATCTTCGCAGCGGGCACGGGCAACCCCTATTTTACAACCGACACGGCGGCAGCCCTGCGGGCCAGCGAAATGGCCTGCGAAGCCATTTTCATGGGCAAACAGGTCGATGGTGTTTATGACAAGGACCCCAAGAAGCACCATGATGCAAAGCGGTTCGATGTGATCAGCTTCGACGATGTGCTGGCAAAACGATTGGGGGTCATGGACGCCTCGGCCATCGCATTGACCCGCGACAACAACATGCCAATCATCGTGTTTTCTCTTGATGAACCTGGTGGTTTTCGCGGCATCCTGGCCGGACAGGGGACCTATACGCGGGTGCATGGATAAAGTGTTGCACATCGGGCCATTTTCCGCTGACCGATCGCTTTGAGATCCCAAATCTGGGATTTGCGCGGCTGCCCTGTGCATGCTCTGCACGAAACCGACTGGCTTTCTGCACATCGCTTGATCTATACCCGGTCAAAACCAAAAACAGACTGATCGCAAAGACAGGAAGACCAGATGTCAGACGATTTCATGCTCGACACCGACGATATTGAGCGGCGTATGGAAGGCGCAATGAATGCGCTGAGAACCGAGTTTGCGTCCCTGAGGACGGGCCGCGCGTCTGCTTCGATGCTCGAACCTGTCATGGTCGAGGCTTATGGCCAGAAAACGCCGGTCAATCAGGTCGGTACGGTGAATGTGCCCGAACCGCGCATGGTGACCGTCAATGTCTGGGACAAGTCTATGGTCAATGCGGTGGAAAAGGCCATTCGCGAATCTGGCCTTGGGATCAACCCTCAGCTCAACGGCACGATCATTATGCTGCCCATTCCTGAATTGAACGAAGAGCGCCGCCGCGAATTGGGCAAAGTCGCCGGGCAATATGCCGAAAGCGCGCGTGTCGCAGTGCGCAACGTGCGCCGTGACGGGATGGATCAGATAAAGAAAGCCAAGGACGGGATGTCGGACGATGACCAGAAGTTCTGGGAAAACGCGGTCCAAGAGATGACCGACAACTACATCAAACTCGTTGACAGCGCGCTGGAAACAAAACAATCCGAGATCATGCAGGTATAAGGCGCATGATAGGGCCGCAGGTCGCATCGGGCGACAAGTCAACGGAGAATATCATCCCGGACACGATGCGACATACCGGACCACGCCATGTGGCCATCATCATGGATGGCAACGGGCGTTGGGCGACGCAGCGGGGCAGGCCGCGCCTATTTGGGCATCATGCCGGTGCCCGGCGTGTGCGTGAGGTTGTTGAACGGTGCCCGGAAATCGGTGTCGGTTATCTGACGATTTTCGCATTCTCGACCGAAAACTGGAAGCGGACCCAGACTGAGGTTGCAGGGCTGATGAGCCTTTTCCGACGCTACATCACGAAAGAGGCGCGTGCGCTCAAGGAATTTGGGGTACGCGTGCGGTTTATTGGGGATCGCGTCCGGCTTGATGACAAGCTGGTCAAGCTCATGGACGAGCTTGAGCAACTGACCGAAAACAATGACGTCGTTCATCTGACAATCGCGCTTAACTACGGCGGACGGGATGAGGTGGCGCGTGCAACCCAGCGGCTGGCTGAAGACGTGGCAAAAGGCATTCTGGATCCCGCCAAGGTAGATCAAGAAACGCTGCCAAAGTATTTGGATACCTGCGTTTTACCGGATCCAGACCTTGTCATTCGTACAAGCGGAGAGGCGCGGATCTCCAACTTTCTTCTATGGCAGTCCGCTTATGCGGAATACGAATTCATTGACACGCTTTGGCCTGACTTTTCGGCAGATGAATTCACGCGGCTTTGTGAAGCGTATGGTGGCCGTGAGCGGCGCTTCGGTGGGGTCACCGTGTGAGGTCCACGACCGGCAGATGGTCTGATCTTGCAACACGGATTGGATCGGCCCTTGTCATGGTTCTGCTCGGCATCTGGGGCATCTGGTCAGGCGGCGATATCTTCCACGTTTTTGTTGCAATTATCTGCGGCCTGATGTGCTGGGAACTGACTCGCATGGTGTCACCCACCAATCTGAAGCGATCCTGGAACCTCGGCATTTTCACCGGGGTTTCGATACTGATTGCGATCGAGGTACCTTTTCTGTTGGGTTTCCTGATCCTGCTGGTCCCAGCCGCAATGGGCGGTTTTGTTCTGGACCAGAACAGAGCGCTTTTCGTCACTTTTTCGGTGATGATTTGTCTGTCAGGCTTTTCAATGATCTTCGTGAGGGACGGTTTGGGCCTTTCGTGGATGGTCTGGCTGATTTCATTGGTGGTGGCAACAGATGTCGCTGGTTACTTTGCCGGGCGCTTGATTGGTGGCCCGAAGTTTTGGCCGACTGTAAGCCCCAAAAAGACCTGGGCGGGCACAAGCGCCGGATGGATCGCTGGCGGATTGGTGGGCGCAGTGTTTGCCTATAACTCAGGCGCGATGCTGCTGATTGTCTCGATCTCTTTCGTTTTGTCTTTTGCCTCGCAGATGGGTGACATTGCGGAAAGCGCGGTGAAGCGAAAGATGGGGGTGAAAGATTCAAGCATGTTGATACCGGGCCATGGCGGCGTGTTTGACCGGTTCGACGGGTTCATGGGTGCAGCCCTTATGATGCTGCCATTGAAGTACCTCGGCTTTCCGCCTGGCGTGTCATGACACGGCGGCGCATCAGCATTTTGGGTGCGACAGGGTCAATCGGTCAGAATACAATTGATCTCATCCGTCGTGACAGCAAAGCCTTCGACGTCGTTGCGTTGACTGGGGCAAGCAATATTTCGCAATTGGCCTGCGACGCGATCGATCTGCAGGCGGAGGTCGCAGTTACGGCCCATCAAGACCTCTTGCCGGATCTCAAGTCGGCGCTGGCGGGTTCCGATGTCGAAGCTGGGGCCGGACAAACCGCAATTGTCGAAGCGGCGACGCGGTCTGCGGATTGGGTAATGTCTGCGATTGTTGGCGCGGCCGGACTGGCGCCTGGCCTCGCCGCGCTTGAGGCCGGAACGACCCTCGCGCTCGCTAACAAGGAGTCTTTGGTATGTGCAGGTGGTCTGCTGCTTGAGACAGCGCGCAAGAACGACGCGTGTATCTTGCCAGTAGACAGTGAACATTCGGCAGTATTCCAAAGTCTTGTTGGCGAAGACATCGAAAGCGTCGAACGCATCATCATCACGGCCAGTGGGGGGGCATTCCGGGATTGGCCGATTGAAAAGCTCGCGCAGGCCACGCCAGAACAAGCCGCCTCACACCCGAATTGGAGCATGGGGCAAAGGATTACAATCGACAGCGCATCGATGTTCAACAAGGCATTGGAACTAATTGAGACTAAGGAGTTCTTTGGCGTTTCATCAGATCAGATCGAGGCCGTGGTGCACCCGGAATCGCTGATCCACGCGTTCGTGGGTTTTCGTGACGGCGCCTTAATGGCGCATGTTGGACCGCATGACATGCGTCATGCGATCGGATTTGCGCTGAATTGGCCGAAGCGGAAGCAATTGCCAGTAGAGCGTCTGGATCTTGCAGCCATTGGTCAGCTCAATTTTCGCGTGCCGGACGAAAAAAGGTGGCCCGCTCTGCGCCTGGCCCGCGATGTCATGGATCGGGGAGGCCTTTCGGGCGCCGTCTTCAATGCGGCGAAAGAATGCGCTTTGGATGGTTTTATCGATGGACGGATCGGCTTTCCAAAAATGGCGGAAGTTGTCGAAGAAGTGCTCAATAGCATCAATCCGAGTCATATTGATGCCAAAATGACCCTTGATAACGTCGAACAAGCAGACCATGTGGCTCGTCATGCAGCACGCGCCCTGATCGAAAAAAGAGCAGGATAGACATTTGGATCTTTTGGCACTGATCCCCGCATTTGGCGGGCTGATCTGGACGGTTTTGGCATTCATCGTGGCGCTTAGCGTCATCGTTGCGATTCATGAATACGGCCATTACATCGTCGGACGCTGGTCCGGCATACATGCTGACGTGTTCTCGATCGGGTTCGGCCCAATCCTGTGGAGCAGTGTTGATAAGCGCGGGACGCGTTGGCAGATTGCTGCCTTGCCGTTTGGCGGATACGTGAAATTTGCCGGTGATGCCAATGCAGCCTCCGGCAAAGACGAACAGCAGATGGAAGCAGCGGCTAATGATCCAACTGCGCTGAGGCGGACGATGCATGGCGCACCTCTTTGGGCGCGGGCGGCGACGGTCGCTGCTGGGCCGATATTCAACTTCGCACTTTCCATTATCGTTTTCACCGCCGTCGTGGTCACAAGCGGGGTGGCCCGCGATCCCCTGACGGTCGGGGAACTACGGCCGCTTCCGGCGGAACAATCGGGTCTGCAAGCAGGCGATGTGGTCTTGGCGATCAACGGGGTGGTGGTTCCATCACTGGATGATCCGGCCTACGTCGATTTCATCTCGGCGCTACCTGCGGAGGAATATCTTGACTACACGGTTGAGCGGGATGGCCTGCAGACAAACGTCATGGGCCCTTTTATCCAACCGCCTCTGATAGATCGTCTGAGCCCGCAATCAGCGGCCATGGACGCCGATCTGGAGCGCGGCGATGTCATAACCGCAATCGACGGTGAGCCCGTCTTTGCGTTTTCTGAGCTGAAAGAGGCCGTAGAAAGCTCTGACGGTCGTGCACTTGCACTGACTGTTTGGCGCAACGGCCAGGAGCTTCAGAAAACTCTGGTGCCGCGCCGTGTGGATGAACCGCAGGCAACCGGCGGCTTCGCCCGTCAATGGCGGATCGGCATCGCAAGCGGAAACGCCTTTGATCCGGCAACTGAGTCGCCCGGTATAGGTATGGCTCTGGTTGGCGGGATGGCCCAGACGTGGCGTATCGTGGAAGGATCAATCTCAGGTCTGGGGCACATGATCACCGGAGCGATTAGCACTTGCAATCTCTCGGGACCTATCGGCATTGCGCAGACATCCGGCGCCATGGCCAGCCAGGGTGCGCAGTCTTTTATTTGGTTCATCGCGGTTCTCAGCACCGCGGTTGGATTGCTCAACCTTTTCCCGATCCCCGCACTTGATGGTGGGCACTTGGTCTTCTATGCGTATGAGGCGGTCACAGGAACGCCGCCAAGCGACCGCGCGTTGCGTGTCTTGATGGCTGTGGGGTTGTCTCTGGTTCTAACTTTGATGTTGTTCGCACTCTTCAACGACATCTTCTGTCCCTGATCTGGTTTCGGTCGCTGCCGCATTGTCGCCACATTTGATCAAATTTAGGTCTCAATCCTTCTGTAAAAGATACAAGGGGGAAAGAAGATGCAGATGATTCAGACCAGATATCCGGCCCTTGGCCTGCTTATGACGCTTAACTGGGATCGCGCACTCTACCTGTGTACGATACTCATTGCGTTGATGTTTGGTGCCTGGATCGGCAGTCTCTGAGCCGTTTGAGCGACACCCAAAATTTTTGCCACAAAACCCGCACTTTAGCGCCAGCACGTCTTTGACAAGGTGGGGTATTCCAAGTAACCAGAAGGCATAAAAGGCGGTTAACTTGGGGCAAACCATGGGACTGGGGACTACGGGCAACAGCGGAAGAAATACCCTATTCGCTGCAACTTTGATCCGGGCATTTGTGATTTCTACATTGGTTTCAGGCGCTTGGTTAACACAAGCAAGTGTAGCCGTTGCCCAGCAGTATCGCTTCAATCAAATCGTGATTGATGGCAACCAGCGCATTGGCGATGCCGCCATCATCAGCCGCGCAGGAATCGCACGCGGAGAAGCCATCGGCGCCGGTCAGTTGAATGATGCGTTGCAACGGCTCCAGAACAGCGGCCTCTTCGAGACAGTGAGCATTGATCCGCAAGGCAGCACATTAAGGATCGTCGTTGTCGAATTCCCAACCATCAACCGCATCAGCTTCGAAGGCAATCGCCGGGTCGATGACGAAGCGCTCTCCGCCTTGATCGAAAGCACGGAGCGGCGTGTTTTCAGCCCGACCCAGGCCGAACAGGACGCCTCTGCAATCTCGGAAGCCTACGCAAATCAGGGACGAACCGCCGCTCGCGTTACCCCGCGCATCATTCGTCGCAATGACAACCGTGTGGATCTCGTATTCGAGATCTTCGAAGGCGATGTCGTAGAGGTTGAACGTCTGAGCTTCGTCGGCAACCGTTTTTATTCAGACCGCCGCTTGCGCCGCGTACTCGACACAAAACAGGCAGGCCTTTTCCGGGCGCTCATCCAATCTGACACGTTCGTTGAAGACCGTATTCAATTTGATCGTCAGGTGCTTCAGGACTTCTATCAGTCGCGCGGCTTCGTCGATTTTCGCATCAATTCAGTAAATGCCGAACTGACGGAGGAGCGTGACGGGTACTTCCTGGTTTTCAACATCACCGAGGGACAGCAGTTCAAGTTCGGTCAAATCACCACAACATCCGAAGTCCCCGAAGCGGATGCGGAAGAATATCAGAACGTTACGAAGATCCGCCCCGGTGTTGTGTACTCTCCGACACTGGTCGAGGCCGAAATCGCCCGGATGGAAAGACTGGCCATTCGCAACGGGGTGGATTTCCTGCGGGTAGAACCGCGGATCAGTCGCAACGACCGTGACCTGACGCTTGATGTTGAGTTTCTTTTGACACGAGGTCCGCGTGTTTTCGTTGAGCGTATCGATATCGAAGGGAACACGACAACCCTCGACCGCGTCATCAGGCAGCAATTCAGGATCGCAGAGGGCGATCCTTTCAACCCGCGCGCAATTCGCGAGGCAGCAGAGCGGATCCGAGCGCTCGACTATTTTGAAACGGCCGAGGTAAACGCTCGGGAAGGTTCGACAGGCGATCAGGTCATTGTTGATGTTGACGTTGTCGAGCAACCAACCGGTTCGCTTAACTTTGGTGGCTCTTACTCCGTCAACGATGGCTTCGGCGTTTCAGTGGGCTTTGTCGAAAGAAACTTTCTCGGTCGCGGGCAGACCCTGTCGCTCAATGTCGCTGCCGCAACGGAAAACGAGCGGTACGGTCTCCGCTTTGTCGAACCGCGCTTTCTTGGTCGCGATGTCGCGTTCGGCTTCGAACTTGACTATGCCGAGACCGACAGCAGTTCGCTATCATTCGACACCAGCGCGCTGACATTTAGACCGAGCCTGACATTTCCCGTGAGCGAAAACGGTCGTTTGCAGATACGCTACACGGCAATCGAAAACGAGATGGAGGCGCGTGACCCGGCGGTGAATGGCGCGATCATCGGTGCTGAAATCGCAGTGGGCGAGCAATTCAGCAGCGCGATTGGCTACGAGTATACATATGACACGCGCCGCACCGGTTTGAACCCGAATGCAGGCTTCCTTTTCCAGTTCAGCCAGGATTTCGCTAAGCTGGGTGGTGATAGCGACTACATCAAGACAACGGCAAAGATTGTCGGACAGAGGACAATCCTGAACGAAGAAGTCACGCTGCGCGCAACACTTGAGGGTGGTGCATTGAGCTGGTCCAGCGGAACCAACCGAACTGTTGATCGCTTCATCCTTGGCCCGAATATCATGCGTGGTTTTGAGCCGGGCGGTTTTGGTCCACGCGACAACAATGTGGCCGACAGCAATGCTCTGGGCGGAAACCTCTATGCCGTGGCCCGTTTCGAAGCAGAGTTCCCATTGGGTCTGCCAGAGGAATATGGCATTCGCGGAGGGCTTTTTTACGACATTGGAAACTTGTGGAACCTTGATGACTCTGCTGCGTCCGGCGCTGCAGGCGTAGTCGGGGAAGACGGCTCATTCCGCCATGTCGTCGGCTTTTCGATCTTATGGGATACGGCCTTTGGTCCTCTGCGTTTCAACTTTTCCGACGCGATCCGCAAGGAAGAGTTCGACCGCGAACAGAGATTTGACCTGACCCTTTCAACGCGGTTCTAGATCAATGCATCGGCTCGTCCTCGCGGGCCTCATGTCGATATGTTTTGCACATTCGGCACTTGCGCAGGAATTGAGCGTTCCCAAAAGTCCTATTCTGGTGATTGACGACCGGCGCCTGTTTGTCGAAAGCGATTTCGGTAAACGAGCCGTCGCGGTCATAGAAGCCAGGGGCAGGGCGCTTGAGCTCGAAAATGAGCGGATCGTCGCTGAACTGGAGGCCGAGGAAACCGCGATTACAAATCAGCGCGAGTCACTGACCGTGGAGCAGTTTCGAGAATTGGCTCAGGACTTTGATCGGAAGGTCATTCAGATCCGGCGTGACAGGGATGCCGAGAATCGAGAACTTAATCAGCAGATCGATGTCCAGGAACAGCGCTTTTGGCGGGCAGCTGAACCAGTGATGAATGAAATCATGCGGGAAGCGGAGGCAGCCGTGATCCTCGACAGACGCAGCGTTGTTTTGTGGGTGCGCGCCATCGATATCACCGATGTCGCCATTGCGCGTATCAATTCAGCCATAGATGAAGAGGCCATGATCCCGTCCGAGTAACCTTGCCCCGCTCTGGTCGGCTTGTTAGGCCTTTGCGTCAAAGAGCAAGCGAAAGACACCCATGACGACAGATCTCAAGACGGCCGATATTGGTTTGATCCAGCGTATCCTGCCCCACAGATATCCCTTTTTGCTGGTTGACCGTGTAACTGATATTGACGGCTGCGAAAGTGCCTTAGGCATCAAGAACGTCACCATGAACGAACCGCATTTTCAGGGGCATTTCCCCGGAAAACCGATCATGCCCGGTGTAACAATTATTGAGGCAATGGCACAGACAAGCGCTGTTATGGTCGGTGTGTCGATGGACACAGCTGATCAGAATCTGCTCGTGTACTTCATGGCAATTGAGAAGTGCAAGTTTCGGCGCATGGTCGTGCCAGGGGACCGTTTGATGCTTCGAGTGAAAACATTGCGTGGCAAACCCGGCGGCAAGGTCTGGCGTTTCGGCGGGGTGGCTGAGGTAGAAGGTGAACTTGCCTGCGAAGCCGAGTTCACCGCCATGATGGAACTGCCATCGGAATGACAGGGCCCATGATACACAGTTCGGCTATTGTGGAAGACGGGGCGCAAATACATCCGACGGCACGAATTGGCCCGTTCTGTGTGGTTGGCAAAGATGTACAAATTGGCCCCGATGTCGAACTGCGCAGCCATGTGGTTGTCACGGGCAAAACGACAATCGGAGAGGGCACACTGGTCTTTCCGTTCGCAGTGCTGGGTGAGATCCCGCAGGATCTGAAATTCAAGGGGGAGGAAAGCGCCCTTGTCGTTGGTGAGCGCAACCGGATCCGGGAACATGTCACCATGAACAGCGGCACCGAAGGCGGCGGTGGCGTGACGCGGATTGGCGATGACGGGCTTTTCATGGCCGGCTGCCATATTGCGCATGATGCACAGGTAGGTGACCGGGTCATTGTCGTGAATTCAGCCGCAATTGCAGGGCATTGCGTTCTGGAAGACGAGGTGATCGTTGGCGGGTTGTCTGGTGTTCATCAGTTTGTTCGTATCGGCCGCGGCGCCATCATCGGCGCTGTTACGATGGTGACGAATGACGTCATCCCCTACGGTCTTGTTCAAGCCCCGCGCGGAGAGTTGGACGGCCTGAACCTTGTCGGTCTAAAGCGCCGGGGCGTGGCGCGATCGGACATCACGGCGTTAAGGGCGGCGTTTCAGATGCTTGCACAAGGTGAAGGCACCTTTCATGACCGCGCCGAACGTCTTGGCGCAGAGACGGAAAGCGACTATGTCAAACGGATCGTGGCTTTCGTTATGGGCGATAGCGAACGATCGTTTCTGACGCCGCGATGACGGCCCTTGCTCTTATCTGCGGCACCGGGGCATTGCCTGCTGAGGTCGCAAGCGCACAAACGCCTGCGCCATTCGTTTGCGCGCTCGATGGCTTTCTTCCCACCGGTTTAACGCCAGATCTGACATTCCGGATCGAAACGCTGGGCACTTTGCTGGGCGACCTGAACGACCGCGGCATTGCCTCGATCTGCCTTTGCGGCTCGATCCGTCGCCCGCCTGTTGATCCTATGGCAATCGATGCGGCCACGATGCCTTTCGTACCAAGAATTGTCGCTGCCATGCAAAGGGGCGATGACGGTGCGTTGCGCGAGGTTATGACGATCTTTGAAGAGGCTGGCTTTGCGATGAAGGCGGCGCATGAGCTTGCGCCAGATCTTTTGCCGCAGAGTGGCGTTCTGACGAGTGCTCAGCCTGGGCCGGATGTCGAAGATGCGCTCCACTTGGCCGAGGCGGCTTTGATTGACATGTCTCAGAATGACCTTGGGCAAGCCTGCGTTGTGCAAGACGGACAGGTCATCGCGCGTGAGGACGATGGCGGAACCGACGAGATGTTGTCGCAATTGGGCAATCCGGACGCCCGGTCAGATGCAGAAGATCCGATCAACTGGACGCTCGACGCGGTCGGCCACATGCTTGGGGACGCTGCGGATTGGCTGAGCGGGCTGGAAGAAAGACCGATCACCAACCGGAACGGCTTCCTATTCAAGGCACCGAAAACGACGCAAGACAGACGTGCCGATTTGCCAACGATCGGGCCGACGACGGCAAGGGCGGCGGCGCATGCCGGTCTTGCGGGCATTGTGGTCGAGGCGGGAGGCGTCATTGTGCTGGATCTGCAGGCGGTCCTCGACGTTCTCAACAGCCAGGACATGTTTCTTTGGGTGCGTCAGCCGTGAAAGTCTTTCTTATCGCCGGAGAGCCCTCGGGCGATCTGTTGGGTGGTGCGCTGATGGCTGGGCTGAAACAACTGAAGCCCGAGGTTACATTCAAAGGGGTCGGCGGCACAATAATGCAGGCAGAAGGCCTCGAAAGCCGCTTTCCAATGGACGAGTTAAGCCTGATGGGCATTGCCGAGATCTTGCCGAAGTACTTTCATCTGAAACGGCGGATCAAAGAAACGGCGGAAGCGGTGGCCGAAACGCGACCCGATGTACTGATCACCATCGATAGTCCGGACTTCTCGTTGCGCGTGGCCAGACAGGTCAAGGCCGTCTCCGACATTCGTTGCGTGCATTATGTCGCGCCAACCGTCTGGGCCTGGCGTCCGGGCCGGGCGCAAAAGATGGCGCAGATGATCGACCATGTGCTCGCGCTCTTCCCGTTTGAACCGCCATACATGGAGGCGGCAGGAATGGAATGCGATTTTGTCGGGCATCCGGTCGTTGCCCAACCACAGGTCAGCACGGCCGACGCGCAGGGCTTCCGGCAAAAACATGGGCTTGAGGCTGCAGCCCCGCTGCTTTTGGTGTTGCCCGGATCGCGCCGTGGGGAGGCGGGTCGACTGGGTCCCATCCTGGGGGATGCGCTTCAGTCGGTTCATGCACATCATCCGGACATGCGCGTCGTATTGCCTGCCGCCGGACCCGTTATCGATCTTGTTCGTACATTGACAAAAGACTGGCCCAGCCGCCCGATCATCCTCGATCCGACAATCTCTGAGGTAGCCGCGGCGCAGACGGAGAAGCGCACTGCGTTCAAGGCTGCCGACTTCGCTCTGGCAGTTTCAGGTACGGTTGCACTTGAACTGGCGGCGGCGGACACCCCCATGGTCAGCGCGTTTGACCTCAATTGGATCAGTCGGGAAATCATTCAACGAATGGTGAAGGTCGATACCGGCAATCTGATCAACTTGGTGTCAGACACCCGCCATGTGCCCGAATTTGTCGGGGCGCGTTGCAAGGCGGATCTAATCGCGGAGGGGCTCGCCGGCTTAATGGAAGAGCCTGAACCGCAGCGGGACGCGATGCGCAAGACGATGCAGCTTTTGGGGCAGGGTGGTGAACCGCCCGGGTTGCGGGCGGCTCGGGCCGTTTTGGAGAGGCTCTAGTTTTCGAGTGTCACCAGCGCGTGGCGCTTCTTGCCGGCGCTTAGCTTGATGGGACCGGCCAACGCCTCTACGTCGATCATTAAACCCGCATCTGTCAAAGGCTCATCGTTCAGCCGCGCGCCATTCTCTGCGATCAACCGCTTGGCGTCTTTGCCGGACTTGGCAAGGCCCGATCGGACGATGAGCTGTACTACGCTGATGCCTTCGGATACATCCTCGGTAGACAGGATCAGCGTGGGCAGGTCATCACCGATCCCCCCTTTCTCGAAAACCTCGCGGGCCGTCTTGGCTGCGGTTGCTGCCGCTTCGGCCCCATGCATCAGCGTCGTGACCTCTGTGGCAAGAAGTGCTTTCGCCTCGTTGATTTCGGATCCTTCCAAGGCCCCAAGACGTTCACACTCGTCCACTGGCAGTTCGGTAAAAAGCTTTAGGAACCGCCCAACATCGGCATCGGTCGTGTTGCGCCAGAACTGCCAATACTCATAGGGGCTCAGCATGTCTGCATTTAGCCAGACCGCACCGCCTGCGCTTTTGCCCATTTTTCGCCCGTCAGACGTGGTTAGAAGGGGGGTCGTCAGCCCGTAGACCTCTTTGTCAACAACGCGCCGTGTCAGATCGATCCCATTGACGATATTGCCCCATTGATCAGAGCCTCCCATCTGCAGGATGCAATTCTCACGTCGGTAAAGCTCCATGAAGTCATAGGCTTGCAGGATCATGTAGTTGAATTCCAGGAAGGACAGCGATTGTTCGCGGTCCAGTCGAGATTTTACGGATTCGAACGATAGCATTCGGTTGACCGAAAAGTGCCGCCCGATGTCCCGCAGAAAATCCAGATACTTCAGCCCGTCGAGCCATTCGGCGTTGTTGAGCATGACCGCATCGGTTGCGCCGTCGCCATAGTCAAGAAAAGCGGAAAATGCCTGTTTCATCCGGTCGATGTTGCCATCAATTGCGCCTGGCGTCAGCAAGGGCCGTTCGTCGCTGCGGAACGACGGATCGCCCACCTTAGTCGTCCCCCCACCCATCAGGGTGACGGGCCGGTTGCCCGTCTTCTGAAACCAGCGCAGCACCATGATGTTCATCTGATGGCCGACATGAAGGGACGCAGCGGTTGCATCATAGCCGATATAGGCCGTCTGGGGTCCGCTGCGGAGTTTTTCATCCAAGGCTTCCAGGTCGGTGCAATCGGCCAGAAAACCCCGGCTCTGTATTGCATGCAGAAAATCGGATCGTGGTGTGTACGCCATTTTTCTGTCCTTGGGACTTTTGATAAGGCACCCTATAGAGGCCGGGCAGGCAAAGGAAAAGAGCATGAGCAGGCTGACCGATCAACATTTGGTTTTGCGCGCCCTCGGCCTAATGAGCGGAACATCTCTAGACGGTGTCGATGCGGCCGCGATTGAAACGGATGGTCAGCAGATCTTCGACTTCGGGCCTAGTGAATACCAGCCATATATGCCCGACGAACGCGCAATTTTGTCCGAAGCGCTCGGACAATGGTCGGGGGCCCAAGTGAGAGCGGCACAGGCGGTTATTGAGCAAGTTCATCAAGAGCTTATAGGGCGCTTTGAACCTTGCGACCTTATCGGTTTTCACGGCCAGACCTTGGCCCATGCGCCGCGCGATCAGGGTACGTTACAAGTGGGTGACGGTGCAGCCTTGGCGAAGTCAGTCGGCACGCCGGTTGTTTGGGATTTTCGGAGTGAGGATGTGGCAAAAGGGGGCGAAGGTGCGCCACTTGCCTGTTTCTATCACTTCGCTTGCGCGCATTGGATGGGGGCTAACGAACCGCTCGCCTTTCTCAATCTGGGCGGCGTTGGCAACATCACATGGATCGATCCGACAGCCCAAGCGCCAGAGGATCCCGGCGCTCTTTTGGCCTTTGATACCGGGCCGGCAAATGCGCCGATCAATGATGCCATGCAGGCGCGGTTTGGAATGCCATTTGATAGGGACGGAGCAATTGCGGCGACGGGCGTCGTGAACGATGACGTGGTCGCGGACTTCCTCACAAGTCGGTATTTTGAGCAGAAGCCGCCAAAGTCTCTGGATCGAAACGCTTTTGCGCAGGCTGCAGGCCGTGTCCGGCACCTTTCAGATGCGGACGCCATCGCCACGCTGACTGAATTCGTCGCCGTCTCTGTCGCGAGGGGCATGTCGCACTGTCCGACGCCGCCGCGTCAGGTTTTGGTGACGGGCGGCGGGCGGCATAATCCTGTACTGATGGCACGGCTTTGCGTACATCTGGACTGCGCCGTGCGGCCGGTTGAGGATGCTGGGCTGGATGGCGACATGCTGGAAGCGCAGGCTTTTGCCTATCTCGCCGTCCGCGTCACGCGCAACCTTCCGACAAGTTGCCCGGGCACAACGGGCGTGCCGTCACCGGTGGGTGGCGGGACCCTCAGCACACCCTGATAGATCGTGCCGGGGATCCAACCACGGTGTCTCCCGGGGCGACGTCTTTTGTGACGACCGATCCTGCGCCAACGATGGCCGCATCGCCGATTGTTACGTCAGGCATAACGATCGCACCGCCGCCGATCCATACATCGGCGCCAATGGTCACAGGGTAGGCGATTTCTACACCGCCGCGCCTTTTCTCGGCCGTTTTGTGATGCTGCGCGCAATAAATCTGCACGCAGGGCCCAATCATCGTGTGGTCGCCAATAGTCACGGGGGCACTGTCCAGGATGACGCAACCGCTGTTGATGAAGACTTCCCGGCCCAGGACAATATTGATCCCGTAAGAGCAGTGAAACGGCACCTCGATCAGGCAGTCATTGCCATGGGCCTTCAGCAATCGAGCCAATGGCGCGCTAAGCGTGCGGCGGTGTGCAGGCGGCAGATGATTGTGTGCATGCGTGGCGTTAAGAGCCGCCAACCGCAACATTTCAAGTTCCTCGTCAAGGCAAGTGTACCAGTCCCCTGCCACCATCTTCTCGCGTTCAGATGTCATCAGCGCATCCGTAGTGCGCCGTCGATACGGATTACTTCGCCATTGAGGTAACCCATCTCCACGATGAAACCGGCCAGTCGGCCGTATTCGGCGGGATCGCCCAAGCGGGGAGGGTTGGGCACATCAGCTGCGAGAGACGCTCGAACATCATCGGGGAGGCCCGCCAACATCGGTGTCATGAAGATGCCAGGTGCGATTGTCATCACGCGCACACCGATCGATGCAAGATCGCGGGCCATCGGCAACGTCATGCCGGCCACGCCGCCCTTCGAGGCAGAATAGGCGGCTTGTCCTTTTTGTCCGTCGAAGGCCGCAATCGAGGCCGTGTTAATGATCACACCACGCCCGCCATCAGGTTCCGGGTCATTTTTCGCCATCGCTTGTGCGGCCAGACGCGCCACGTTGAAGGTGCCGACCAGGTTAATGTCAATCGTACGCTGAAAAGCGTCCAGCGGGTGCGGGCCGTCCTTGCCGACCGTTTTGATCCCATAAGCAATGCCAGCGCAGTTCACGGCGATATCTATCTTGCCCATCCGGTTTAGAGCGAGATCAATCGCAGATGTGACTGAGGCCTCATCCGTAACATCGGTCTGAGCAAAATGGCCACCAACATCTTCTGCGACAGACTTCCCCCGTTCGGCATCTCGGTCCAAAAGGGTAACTGTCGCTCCTTGCTCCGCGAAATGACGGGCTGTCGCCTCACCAAGGCCTGATGCACCGCCCGTGACTATTGCCGATGTGGTTGCCAGTTTCATGAGCGCCTCCCCTGATCCGCTTTCGCAAGGGGTAGGCAGGTGCGTGGCACTTGTCCAGTTCAGCCCTTGTGAATCCAGCCGCCACCCAAAATGCGGGATGTCTCGCGGTCGTAGAAAACGCAGGCCTGACCAGGTGACACGCCTTCTTCCGGCACTGTCAATTCGACGACCGCCTCTGTGTCTGAGATAGGGCGCAAGGCGGCGTCGGTCGGTGGTCTGGTAGAGCGAACCTTTACGGCCACGTCCCATGCTTCCCGGGATGCAAAAGGCGCGTCGCCCAGCCAATTGATTTCACGCACAGGTACGGTTCGCTTGGCCAGCATGTCCTTGGGCCCCACGATAACCTGCCTTGTATCAGGGTCCAGTTTGATAACAAAAAGCGGCTCGCTTAGCCCACCAATGCCAAGACCGCGACGTTGCCCGATCGTATAGTTGATCACGCCGTCATGCTTGCCAAGCACTTGTCCTGACACATCGACGATCTCACCGGGCGCTGCGGCTTCTGGCCGCAGCTTGCGAATGACAGAGGCATAGTCCCCGTTTGGCACAAAGCAGATGTCCTGGCTGTCGGGTTTGTCCGCGACGATCAGCCCGTATCTTTCGGCCAGTGCACGCGTATCGTTCTTCGAAGGCAGATGACCGAGCGGGAAACGCAGAAAATCAAGCTGTTCCGATGTTGTGGAGAACAGAAAATAGCTTTGATCGCGCGCTGCATCCGCGGCGCAGTGAAGCTCTGCTCCGGCTTCGCCCATCTTGCGTTGAATGTAGTGCCCGGTTGCCATGCAATCTGCATCAAGGTCTTTCGCCGTGTGCAACAGATCCTTGAACTTCACCCGCTCATTGCACCGAATGCACGGAACTGGTGTGGCTCCGCCAAGGTAGCTTTCGGCGAATTCATTGATTACCGCGTCTTTGAATATGTTTTCGTAATCAAGGACATAATGTGGGAAGCCCATGTCTTCCGCAACGCGGCGCGCATCATGAATGTCCCGGCCCGCACAACAGGCACCCTTCTTAGCCAGTGCCGCGCCGTGGTCGTATAGTTGGAGTGTTACGCCGACGACGTCATAGCCCTGATCGGCCAAAAGTGCTGCAACGACGGAACTGTCGACGCCACCGGACATAGCCACGACGACACGCGTTTCAGCTTCGGGTTTACGAAAGCCCAAGGAATTCAGAGGCGTGGTTTGGTCAAGCATCCATAAGCTCCGCGGAAAGACCGACAGCAATATAGGAAAATCCTAAACACTCTCAAGGGGCTGTTTCACCCATCATTAAGACTGAAAACGCATGTTCCCAGTGTGAGTTCAGCAAGAGCAGACCAATGTATGTTAAGAAAATCGACGCGCCGCGATCCGTGAAGCTTGCCGATGGCAGCATAATGACCCAGGCAGATCTGCCTCCGCCGACGACACGTCGCTGGGTGGCTTCTCGTAAGGCGGCTGTCGTGCGTGGCGTTGTTTACGGTTTGATAAGCGAGACGGGTGCTTGTGACCGCTATGCGCTTAGCAAGGAAGAATTTCAGCAATGGGTCAAGGCGGTGGCCGAACACGGGGAAGAGGCTTTGAAGACCACAGCACTACAAAGATATAGACAACTTTAAGTTGCTCATTTAGCATTTTCCACGCCGGTAACGGGTGGTTAACCTTTTTTGTCCACCGTTAAGGAGATTGCTGGTCCGAGACGCGGAGAAAAAAATGCGTGTGCTGCTTGTAGAAGACGACCCCACGACATCCAAAAGCATCGAATTGATGCTGACCCATGCCAACCTCAATGTCTACGCGACGGATCTGGGGGAGGAAGGCATAGATCTGGCGAAGCTTTATGATTACGATCTGATCCTTCTCGACCTGGATCTTCCGGATATGAACGGTCATGAGGTTCTGCGCCAATTGCGCCTGGCCCGGATTGAAACGCCGATCCTCATCCTGACCGGATCCGATGACACGGACAATAAAATCAAAGGCTTTGGCTTTGGTGCCGATGACTATCTGACCAAGCCATTCCACCGCGAGGAATTGGTTGCGCGCATCCATGCGATCATCCGGCGTTCCAAAGGGCATTCGCAGTCAGTAATCAAAACGGGCGACGTTGCAGTGAACCTCGACGCGAAGACCGTCAGTGTAGATGACAAGACAGTTCATCTGACTGGCAAAGAGTATCAGATGCTGGAACTGCTATCGCTGCGCAAGGGCACCACACTGACGAAGGAGATGTTCCTTAATCATCTTTACGGTGGCATGGACGAACCGGAGCTGAAAATCATTGATGTGTTCATTTGCAAACTCCGCAAAAAATTGAGCAACGCGACCGGCGGGCAAAATTACATCGAAACGGTTTGGGGCCGTGGATACGTTCTGCGTGATCCAGAGCCGAAGCCAAGCGAAGATGATCAAAGACTGGCTGTCGGGGCCTGATCCGACCGAAAGACAGAAAACGGGGCAGGAAAGGCGCGCCATCGGGCGCGTCTTTTTTTTTGCTCCGGACAATGGGCTCCTGAGAAGGCTGCAATCAATGCATCAGCGTTCAGGTGAGCGGTAGCGTACCAGGTCTTTCGGTCACAGAACAAAAAAGTAGCCCTTTAGCGTGGTCGGCCCCGCGCGTCGGCCATCAAGCCGACATCACCTTATCGGATCTCACCTTGGTCGTTCATCATTGAGCGGCTCACGGCTTCTCTGTCTTTCAAAGCGCTGGACCTGTCTTGGTCGCAATCCTATGACTAAAGGCAGATGGTGCGAGGTTTTCGGAATTGAGTAGCAAGATAGATCCTTCGACGCTCACCCGAAAGGACGCAGAAAAAGAGCTCGCTGACCTGGCAAGGGTCTTGAATGCGGCCAATAAAGCCTATCACAGGGATGACGCGCCGGATCTCAGCGATGCGGAATATGACGCCTTAAAGCGCCGGAATGTCGCGCTGGAAGAACAGTTCCCTTATCTCAAGCGCGCCGACAGCCCGACGGATCAGGTCGGTGCGATACCAGCGGAGGGTTTTTCCAAGGTTCGGCACGAAGTTGCCATGCTGTCCCTGTCCAACGCTTTTGACGATGATGACATCGCGGATTTTGACCAGCGGATCCGTCGCTACCTTGGGCTGTCGGAAGAAGAGGCATTGCGCTATGTGGCAGAGCCCAAGATCGACGGCCTTTCGCTTTCGCTGCGATATGAGATGGGCGAGTTGGTGCAGGCCGCGACGCGGGGCGACGGTACGACAGGCGAGAACGTTACAGCCAACGCCCGAACAATCTCGGATGTACCGACGCGGTTGACAGACGCGCCTGATATTCTTGAGGTCCGTGGGGAAATCTACATGTCCCACAGCGACTTTCAGGCGTTGAATGAACATCAGGCTGAAGCGGGGGACAAAACGTTCGCCAATCCACGCAACGCGGCGGCTGGATCATTGCGCCAGCTTGACGCAGCCATCACGCGCCGCCGTCCCCTTCGGTTCTTTGCATATGCGTGGGGGGCGCTGTCTCAACCGCTGGCTGATACCCAACTCTGCGCCATCGCGCGTTTAAACCAATTGGGATTCCGGACCAACCCGCTGACCCGGGCATGCGGCGGACCGAAAGAGATGGTCGCGCACTACCGCAAAATTGAGACGCAAAGGGCAGAACTGGGCTATGATATCGATGGCGTGGTGTACAAGGTAGACAATCTTGACCTGCAACGTCGCCTTGGATTTCGGTCGACCACGCCCCGTTGGGCGATTGCACACAAGTTTCCGGCCGAGCTGGCCTGGACCAAGCTGGAACGCATTGACATCCAGGTGGGACGAACCGGCGCGCTCAGCCCTGTGGCACGCTTGGTCCCTGTGACGGTCGGCGGTGTTGTTGTTTCAAACGCGACGCTGCACAACGAGGATTATATCGCAGGGCGGGACAACAAGGGCGGTGAGATACGCGGCGGAAAGGATATCCGCGAGGGCGATCAAGTTCAGGTTTATCGAGCCGGCGACGTGATACCCAAGGTGGCGGATGTTGATCTGACAAAACGGCCTGTCGACGCTAAACCATATGTCTTTCCAAAGATTTGCCCGGAATGCGGAAGTGACGCTGTGCGTGAGGCTGGCGATGCGGTGCGCCGTTGCACCGGTGGTATGATCTGCCCCGCCCAAGCCGTTGAGAAGCTAAAGCATTTTGTGGGACGTGCTGCTTTTGACATTGAGGGGTTGGGCGCCAAACAAGTCGAACAATTCTACGCCGACAAATGGATTTCAGAACCAGCGGACATCTTTACGCTCGAGGATCGCTACGGAACAGGTCTTCAACAACTCAAGAACCGTGAGGGATGGGGCGAAAAGTCGGCCACTAACCTCTTCGCGGCCATTACGGAAAAGCGCAGCATTGAGCTTGGCCGCGTAATCTTTGCGTTGGGCATTCGGCATGTGGGTGAAAGCGCCTCCAACCTTCTGGCCCGTCACTATGGCAGTTGGTCGGCTTTTTCCGAAGCGATTGGCAGCGCTCAGGATCCTGAATCTTCGGCCTGGGGAGATCTTCTGTCGATTGACGGGGTGGGTTCGGTCATGGCGCAATCGCTGGTCAATGCTTTTGCGCAAGAGGCGGAACGGGCTGGCATCGATCGCCTTGTCGAGCAACTGGATGTTCAGTCCGCCGAACGCCCGCAATCGGATGGAAGCCCCGTCGCTGGAAAAACGGTTGTGTTCACTGGCACGTTGGAAAAGATGACACGCGCCGAAGCCAAGGGGCGGGCTGAGGCTTTGGGGGCAAAGGTATCTGGTTCGGTCAGTGCGAAGACGGACCTTCTGGTCGCCGGGCCAGGGGCTGGATCCAAAGCCAAGAAGGCGACCGAACTGGGCATTGAAACACTTGATGAAAACGGCTGGCTGACCCTGATCGGAGAGGGATGAGCCGACCAGAGGTTTTATATCCGCTCTTTGCCGATCTTACCAGATTGACCGGAATCGGGCCCAAAACCGCGCGTTCGCTGGAACAGATCGGCGTGACACATCCTAGGGACGTTTTGTTGACCCTGCCATATGCCGGGATTGATCGACAGCTCAGGACCAGTGTGTTGGACGTCGCGTTGCCCACAACACTGACCGTCGCGGCAAAAATCGGACCTCACAGGTCACCGACCAATAAGGGCGGGGCCTATCGCGTACATGCCGAGGATGCCAAGACGACCTTTCAGATCGTCTATTTCCATGCGCGTGCTGACTATTTGAAACGGATCCTACCTGAGGGTTCGCGGCGCATTCTGTCTGGCAAGGTCGAGCTTTTTGATAGCATTGCGCAGATGATACATCCTGAACACGTCGTCGAAGAAGCCGCGGCGAGCGACATTCCGACCTTTGAGCCGATCTATCCTTTGACTGCCGGCGTGACCCAAAAGACCATGTTCAAGGCGACACGGTCGGCGTTGCAGATGGTCCCGGATCTGGTGGAATGGATCGATCCCGCGCAAAAAGACCAAGCTGATTGGCCATCCTTTTCCGAAGCCCTGCAAGGGGCGCATAGCCCCACGACGCAGGATGATCTTGCCACAACCGCATCGGCACGGGAACGGCTGGCATACGATGAATTGATGGCGCATCAACTGACCCTTGCCCTGGCCCGTGCGCATGTGCGCGGGGGGACAGGTATGCGCACAGAAGGCGATGGTCATTTTCGGGAACGAGTGATTGCAAATCTGCCTTACAAGCCGACTCGAGCGCAGAACCGTGCCATTGACGAGATTGCGGAGGACATGGCCGGCCCGCAAAGAATGAACCGTCTTCTGCAAGGTGATGTCGGGTCTGGCAAGACTCTGGTCGCCTTGCTCGCCATGCTGATCGCGGTCGAGGCAGGCGGGCAGGCCGTGATGATGGCCCCCACTGAAATCCTTGCGCGACAGCACCTTGAAGGTCTTCAACCCTTGGCAATGGATGCTGGAGTATGTCTGGATCTGCTGACCGGACGGGATAAAGGGCAAGAAAGACGGCGCAAGCTTGATGCTTTGGAACGTGGCGAAATCGACGTTCTTGTCGGCACACACGCGGTCTTTCAATCTGACGTGGCCTTTGCCGATCTGCGGCTTGCCATTGTCGACGAACAGCACCGCTTTGGGGTCCGGCAGAGACTGGCATTGGGTGAAAAAGGGCGCAGGGCTGATGTGTTGGTGATGACCGCAACCCCGATCCCCCGCAGCCTTGCGCTGGCGCAATATGGCGATATGGACGTGTCTGTGTTGGATGAAAAACCGCCCGGTCGAAAACCGATCCGGACCGCTTTGGTCAGCTCAGAACGCATAGAAGAGGTTCTTGAGCGGCTCAGAGTGAACATTGCGGACGATCGTCAGTGTTACTGGGTCTGCCCGCTGGTGGAGGAAAGTGAAGTCGTTGATCTGACGGCCGCAGAAGAACGCTACAAGCGATTGCGCGCGGCGTTAGGTGCACACAATGTGGGACTCGTCCACGGGCAGATGGCACCCGGTGAAAAGGACGCTGCAATGGCCCGGTTCCAAGCCGGCGACACGAAGATCCTGGTCGCGACCACGGTGATTGAGGTGGGGGTGAATGTCCCAAATGCCACGATCATGGTTATTGAAAGGGCCGAAAGGTTCGGTTTGGCCCAATTGCACCAATTGCGTGGGCGTGTCGGACGTGGAGAGATGGCGTCAACCTGTTTGCTGATGTACCAAGCGCCCCTGTCCGAAAGGGGCCGTCAAAGGCTTGAAGTGTTGCGTGAAACCGAAGACGGCTTTGTCATCGCGGAAACCGACCTGCGCATGCGAGGCTATGGTGATCTGATTGGCACAGCACAGTCCGGGGTGCCACGGTTTCGGGTGGCGGACATTGAACGCCAATCTGCGCTGATGGCGATCGCCCAAAGCGATGCGCGGCGGCTTCTAGCAGATGACCCTTCCCTTAAATCCGCAAGAGGACAGGCTGCACGCATTTTGTTATGGCTGATGCGGCAGGACGAGGCCATTCGGTTCATCAATGTCGGCTGAACTATAAAAGTTCACATTTGTTCTCATAAAGTTCTTTACAATCCCCTAACGATATGAGAACAAAGTGGCAACTTAAGGCTAAGGAGACTGACATGACCGCTCTTCACCAGATTAAGCAGATCACGAACCGCTCTGATGCCACGTTGTTTCAAGATGCCATCGGGCTGGCGGCGCTGACCGTCATGCTTGTCGTTGGCCTTCATCTTCCTGTTCTGGTCTGAGTTCTGCCTGCGATCTCGTGCAGTCGTTACATGCACTTATGTCCCTTTAATGTGCATTTGCCTAAGGCAGGTCAGCCCGCTCTGATCTGGTAGCGTCTGGTCCCTCACGAGAAACGCCTTCCTGCGCCGCCATCCCCTCGGATGTGCGGCGCTTTTTTTGACTGGATGTCATGCGCAGTCGGATTGCAGTGCTTTTTCCATAGCCTCAGCTGTGGCTTCGATGCTGAGAAGGATGGACGCGTGTCTGTTTTTATAGCCGCGTGCGGGCTCCAGAACTTCAAACCCTTCGAAAGGAGCAGGGGGAACGGGCCCGTCTGCCTTTAGCATCTCTTTCAAAGCATCGCGGGCCGCACTTACTTCATTGAGGTTGCATCCTATGACGCCGCTCCCGGTGACAGCCGCTGCTGCCTGGCCTAAAGCGCAAGCCTTGACGTCCTGACCAAAACCGGTGATCCGTCCGTCTTTCACAGTGATGTCGACTGTGACAGTCGATCCGCAAAGCGGCGAGCGTCGCTTGACTGTCGCATCCGGCGCGTCAAGGCGACCGTGATGGGGGATATCAGCCGCCAACGCCAGAATGCGGGACGAATAGAGCTTAATCAGATCGGTATCAGCACTCATGCCTGTTTCCTTACCTGTCTGTTGCCTACATAAGCGGATCGTCACTAAAAACAAAAGGTGCCAAAATGTCGTTTGATCCGGCCACGCTTGTCTATGACGATCAAGGTCTTATTCCGGCGATCGCGCAAGACCACAAATCGGGCGCGGTCTTGATGATGGCGTGGATGAATGCCGAGGCCGTCTCTAAGACACTGAATACAGGTCGCGTCACCTATTGGAGCCGGTCGCGTCAATCCTTCTGGATCAAGGGTGAAACAAGCGGTCACACACAAGAACTGATCGACTTTCGACTCGACTGCGACCGGGACTGCCTTCTGCTTCAGGTCAAACAGATTGGACCGGCCTGTCATACCGGGCGCGACGTCTGCTTTTTCACCGCTGTTCGGGACGAGGTCGAAATCGAACTTTAACGCCGACGGGACGAGCGTGCATTGGTCGCCGCTTCGACACGAATAGTGTCCACCCCGGCCAGCTCTTGGTCGGTAAGGGTGTAGGCTGCAACAACGGTGCGTGTGCGTGGATTGGGGCTAAGTCCTGTGACCTCAGGGGTGATGCCCTCCAAGCGAAAAAGCAGCACGCCGTCGATCGGCACAAGGTCTTCGTTTTCCGGCGTCAATTGTACGGAATGAACACCGTCGCGGGCCGCGACGCCTGTCGCACGAATAATTGCTCCGCCAGGCACGCGATCGATGGCGAGATCTCTGATGGCCTGAACGGGCTGCCCCTGATAGATGGCCTCGCGCTCGCGTCTCGCGCTGAGAAATCCGCGCCGTCTTTGTGGAATGAGAGGATTGGCGGCGTCGGTCGATTGATCAATAACCGGGGCGGGCGCCGGGCGGCTTGATCCGAACCAGTTCGCCGGGTTGATGCGGCTATCGCGGACCGTTGCGCAGGCAGACAAGACAGTCGCGGAAATCAAAAGCGTGGCAATCCAAATACGCATGGCACAGTCCCATCAATCTTTTTCCTGTGGTAGCGGATGATGCCGATATTGAAAAGCCGAAGTCGTGGCTGGACGAACATCCATCGGGTGCCTAGGTGTCGGTGGACACAATCGGAGTTGGCAATGACGGAGTTGGCAATGACAACCGAAGCCTTTGAAGAGATCGTGGAAGATTTCGAATTTCTGGAGGACTGGGAAGACAGGTATCGGTACGTGATTGAGCAAGGCAAAGCAATGACCCCGCTGGATCAAGCGCTGCGCGTACCCGCGACCAAGGTTGACGGATGCGCTAGCCAGGTTTGGTTGCATGCCGTCATCGAAAATGGAGTCTTTCGTTTTGATGGTGAAAGTGATGCGATGATCGTACGCGGCCTCATCGCTGTCTTGCGGCGACTCTACAATGGTTTAACGCCAAACGCCGTCCTTGGGGTTGATGCAAGAGCGGAATTGGGGCGGCTTGGCCTGAACGACCATTTGTCGGCCCAGCGATCCAATGGGCTCCGGGCGATGATTGAGCGCATTCGGCAGGCGGCGGCCGAAGCGGCTTAGCTATCACGTTCCAAAGCGCTCAACACTTTTCCAAGATCGCCATAGCCGGTCAAGCGCCGCTCGAAGGAGAGCCCCAGGCGGTCGGCGCAGTCGCGCGCCTTTTGGGTCAGATCGGGATCGTCGGTTTGTGCTTGGTAGACCAGCTTTTCGTAATTCCCAAAGTACATATCTCTTAGCTCCGGGTGCCGATCCAGCCCCATGGGCTTCCAGACAAACGCGTCGAATTGCCGAACTAGAAAATCCGTCAGATAGAACGTCGTGATCTCACTTTCACTGTGCCGCGCAAACGTCTCATTTCCTTCAAAAAAGCTGTAGCAATGCGGACCCTCGATCATTTGTACACCCATGTCATCGCAAGCTGCTTGCAAAAGACCACCGGTTCCGCAATCGGCGTAGACCACGAAGATCGTCTCGTATTGTTCGCGATGCACAGCCACCGCCTTGCGCACCGCGTCGGCGATTTGATCGGGAAAAAGATGCAGCTTGGCTGGAAGACAAGTGAGATCCATGTGCTGCCAGCCGTTCGCCGCTTTCAGATCGAGTATCTCTCGTGCCAAGGCACCGCAAGCAATCAAAAGGATGGAGCCATTTGCCCGTTCGGTCAAACCCTCTTCGGTCAGGTTCGCATCATCAATTCGGACGACAGGATGATTTGATCGGGCGCGCTTCATATTCGTCATTCTATCAGGGCTTTACACCAATCAGGAAGGCTCGTCGCGAGCGAACGCTTAAGGCATGGAGCGATCAGTCAGACCCAGATTTCTTGCCCTCAGATACTTGAGGCACAGCAACAGGTTCCTTCGCTCAGTGTATGCAGCCGTTATGGGCTCGTCGGCTTGCGCGCATCTGTCAGAGTTTTTGTAACGATTGTCCGGTATGCCCGTTTTTGATCAGTTCCGCAGTTGGTTGTGTTTGCGCGCCACAAATTCCTTTGCGGTCTCAACAGCGACGGCAGCATCCCGACAATATGCATCCGCGCCAATTGCCTTGCCAAATTCTTCGTTCAGTGGGGCACCGCCGACCAGAACGATGTAGTCATCGCGCTTGCCTTGCTCGATCATGGTGTCAATCACAACTTTCATGTAAGGCATCGTCGTCGTCAGAAGCGCGGACATTCCAAGAATGTCAGGCTCTTCTTTCTCGAGCGCCTCCAGATAGCTTTCCACCGGGTTATTGATCCCAAGATCAACAACCTCGAAACCTGCGCCTTCCATCATCATGGATACAAGGTTCTTGCCGATATCATGTATGTCGCCCTTGACCGTACCAATGACCATCTTCCCAACACGCGGCGCACCGGTTTCGGCCAGGAGCGGTTTCAGGATCGACATGCCGCCTTTCATAGAATTTGCGGCTAACAGCACCTCGGGCACAAACAGAATACCGTCCCGGAAATCAGCGCCGACAATTGTCATTCCACCGACAAGAGCTTCGGTAAGGATCCGGTAAGGTTCCCATCCACGCTCAAGAAGGATATTCACGCCTTCTTCGATTTCCTCCTTCAGACCGTCATAAAGGTCGTCGAACATCTGCTGGACGAGTTCTTCGTCATCAAGTTCGCTCAGGATGATCTCATCTTCATCTGACATGGCGCTTCCTTTTGCGTAGGCAGCTGGCTCTCGATGGCTTTGTTAAAGACAGAATGCCGCAATGTGACTAAGCGAATTGCGACATCGGTGGCTTCAAGGGCGACGCAAAGCCTTCTTTGACCGTCAATTGATCGACTGATTTCATTATCATTCTGGCGTTTGTTCTTTTTTTGTTCTATTTTTATGGTCATGACCAAGTCCGTTCTCACAGGCGTTCCCAAAGGTCGCGGCGCGATCAGCAACGAGGTAAGCCGCTTCGATCCGCTTAAGCACGAGGTGTTTGATGATGGATGGGGTGGCACGAGAGAGGATTTGCCGCCGTTGCGCACGGAAGTGCAAATCGAACGACCACGTACGCTGATCACGTACAACAAGTCGCCCGATTTGCCCTTTGATCGGTCCATAAACCCTTATCGCGGTTGTGAGCACGGCTGCGTTTATTGCTTTGCCCGCCCGACCCACGCTTATCTTGGCCTTTCCCCGGGCCTCGATTTCGAGACGCGTTTGATAGCACGACCGGATGCAGCCGACGTGCTGAAGCGCGAGCTTGCGCACAAAAGGTATATGGTCGATACGATCGCAGTTGGCACCAACACCGACCCGTATCAGCCGATCGAGAAAGATTTCAGGATCATGCTTGATTGTCTTGAGGTTCTGGCTGCGTGTCGGCATCCGGTTGCTATTGTCACTAAGGGCAGTTTGATAGAGCGTGATATCGACATTTTGGCCGAAATGGCGCGTCGCGGCCTGGTCGCCGTGGGCATTTCTGTCACGACGCTTGATCGCGATCTGGGTCGCAGTCTCGAACCACGCGCACCGACGCCCGTTCGGCGCTTGAAGATGATCTCGGCGTTGACCGATGCGGGCATTCCGGTTCGCGTGATGGCATCGCCGATCTTTCCAGGTCTCACCGACACCGAGCTGGAATCCATACTCGAGGCCGGTCGGGACGCTGGCGCAATGACGGCCAGTTGGAGCATGCTGCGTTTGCCCAGAGAAGTGTCGCCGCTGGTGCAGGAATGGCTTTGGCAGCATGTACCGGGACGCGCGGCCAAGATCATGGCGCGGTTGCGGGAGATGCACGGCGGTAAAGACTACGACGCCAGATGGGGACATCGTATGCGGGGGGAGGGACCTTATGCCGAGATGATCGCGCATCGGTTTGCTCTTGCGGTTAAACGGTTGGGCTTTGTAGATCGCTTGCCGACTCTTCAGAATCACCACTTCCGACCGCCCGCCGATCTCGACGGACAAATGTCGTTGTTCTAGACCTGAACTCAAGTCATGCGGCGCGGCGGCGGCGGCGACGTTTGGGCTTGTCGCCATCGCCTGTTCCATCGCTTTCGGATGAAAATGCTCCCAGCTTAGCCACAATCTCTTCAAGCTCGGGAGCCCCGGCTGTCGGTCTTGTGTCGAGGGCTTCGCGCATATGGCGCAGATGCTCCGGTGTCGTACCGCAGCATCCTCCGATGATACTGGCACCGCAGTTTCGGGCCAGTTCAACGTAGTCTGCCATCAATTCTGGCGTGCCGTCGTAATGGATGTGACCGTCATGATACTTCGGGATGCCAGCGTTGCCTTTTGCGATCAGGGCGCGCGATGTGCCGCTTGCTGCAAAGCCGAGGATCGTTCTCAAAAGATCCGAGGCCCCGGTGCCGCAATTTGCGCCAAAAGCAAGTGGCTTGTTTGGTATGTCCTCAACCAGCTTGGCCATATCCAAACTGGTTACACCCATCATGGTCCGACCGGCCGTGTCAAAACTCATTGTGCCGCACCATGCGAGATCTGCGCGGGCAAATCCTTCGGCGGCGGCGCGAAACTCTTCAGGCGCTGAGATCGTTTCGACCCAGCCGATATCCGCCCCACCTTCTTTGAGCCCGTCCGCAGTTTCGTGAAACATCTCAACTGCGAGAGTGTGGCTGAGTGCGCCGACAGGTTCCATGATCTCGCCCGTGGGGCCGACAGACCCGGCCACGATAACCTTCCGGTCCGAAGCATCCGCAATGTCGCGCGCGATCTCAGCGGAGATGCGGCTCAGTTCATGGGCGCGCTTTTCCGCATTGTGCAACTTTAGCCGGGACGCATTTGCACCAAACGAATTGGTCAGGAAAATATCGCTCCCCGCGTCCACTGCGCCACGATAAAGCTGGCGGATTTTCTCGGGTTCTTCATCGTTCCACATTTCCGGTGCATCACCGGACATCAGCCCCATGTTGAAAAGGTTTGTCCCCGTCGCGCCATCTGCCAGCAGGGCGCCTTTTGCTTGAAGCATTTCAGTGAGGATACTCGGCACGATGATGGCTCCTTCTACGCGGTGCTAATGTCTCTCACGCCCGGCGGATTGAATCCAGTTCATTATCTTCATCAAAATTATGAGCAAGACTTGGTATTTGCATGTCCAGTTCCGGCGGGCGCAGAACCTCCTTAGCGACGTCGCAGAGGCCGATCACCAGCTGCGCGCTGTTTGGGGCCGCTGCGTAGCGTGGCCTCCAAGTTGGACCGAAGCTCGATTTGAACTGCCGCAAACCATCTGCCTTTATGTAGTGGGCCAGCTTGAATGATGCCCACCGCCAGAAGGCCGAATTCGGATCTGGGCAGGCTTGTGTTGCTGCTAAACATACCTCTTGCGCGCCGGCGGCGCGAGCAGAACGAATGCCTGCTTCGACCAGAGCATGCATCGTGCCGTCAGGGGCATCTGCATCTGATCGCATGAGATCCAGGCACCACTCATACTGGCCGATATGGAACGTCACAAAAGCCACGACCTTGCCGTCGATCGACGCGGTTGCGATCCATTGCTGATCGACATAAGCCGGACTGTAGCGGCCCATGGTGCCGCCCTTCGCGGGGCCATTGATTTGCTGCCAGCGCGAGTCAATCCGCTCCAGATCCGCCCATGGCCGCATATGGGGCACATCCACTTCCAGCCCAGCACGCTCTGCTTTTCGGATCTTGCGTCTGAGCGTGCGCCGCTTTGGTGTCTCGAGCGAGAAGTCGTTCAGATCGATGATCGCGTCATCTGCGATGTGCAGCACCGACCAACCACCGTATCGAAGGTAAGCCGCAATGCGCGCCGAACACTTGTAGACCAGCGGGATGCGTCCATGACGTCGACCAAGATGCGGTAAGCCGTGCATCAAGTAAAAAGTGCTTCCATGTATGGGATCGCCGAGCGCTGTGACAGTCTGACCCGTTGGCCAGACAGCGGCCGCGCCGTCCAGAAGATGGATAGCGGTTCCCCCGTTTTGGCGAATAACACCGATCTCACTCCGTTTTCCGCTTGTAATGTTCGGCCTTTCGCGCAGGGGGCGAAGGCCCGCCGCTTCAACCGAAAAAGGACGCAAAAGCGCGACAACGCCGATGCAGGCGGGCAGGGCATAGTAGATCAGGCGGAAGGCAATCACGCTGGCCAGAAGATCAGCTGCAGGCACTTGTGGTAACGCTATCATTAACAAAAGTTCAAAAGGTCCCACACCGCCCGGTGCGTTTGACAAGAGAGCGGAGCCAAGCGCGATGCAGAACAGTGGAAAGAAGGCTGCAAATCCAAGCTCTGTCCCCGCCGGAAGCAGAACAAAAAAAGCCAGTGCTGCGGCCGTGACATCCAGGCAGGTCCAAAGAAGACAGCGAAAAGCCAGGTGAATGCTAGGCAGTTGGAATACACGGCCCCTCGCGTTTAACGCTGGAAAAAAGAACAGCGCGATCAGGCCGATTTGCGCGCACAAAAGGACCGACAACGCAACAGGAAGTGTCCAGCCCGGCGCGGGCAGAAAGAGACATGCCAAAGCTGCGACAACTGCAAAGGATGACAGGAAGAAAACGCAAACGGCACAAGAGACGAAAGCGGCCTGTGTTGCCGTAAGTGAAGGCAGGATGCGCCAGCGCGCGATCGCGCCTGTAACGGCGCCAAAGCCCAAGATCTGGCTGAGCGAGACCGAAAAGCAGCCCGAAAGCCACGCATGGCGACCAGAGATGCCAGTTTGAAGATAGGTATGTGCGACCTGTTCGTTTTTTCCGACAGCCCAGAAGCTGATGGCGGTCAAAGCCAGGGAAAGCAGAAGGGCCCAAAGTGGTATGGAGCCCAATCGATCTGGGATGGATGCCAGAAGCGCAAAGTCAAATCTTTCGCCGATCAAATAGAGGCAGACCGTAACAACGGCGAACGGCACCGCAAAACGAAGCGTCTGACCGCATCCAAGAAATACTCTGTTGCGCATATCTGTCCCATCCTACACCACCATCTGGAACAAACTAGCAACATCCGCGTGAGGCTTTCGTTAAATAGGCCACCGGAATAGATAAAATGCGCCCATTCAGGATTGATGGGCACATCCAGAACCGCATTTTGAAAGCGAGTTAAAGCTCGTTCATGATCTGAGCTTTGGCCTCTGACATAAGTTCGACCATTTTCGTGCGGATTGTCTCCTCATCCGCCTTGTCGCCCAGATCGCCGGACACTTTGCGGTAGACGTCCTCATCACCGGCCTCTTCAAAATCGGCCTTGATGACCTCTTTGGCGTATTCGGCCGCATCAGCGTCGGCTTTGCCGAGCAGTTCAGCCGCCCAAAGACCCAAAAGCTTGTTTCGACGTGCTTCGGCCTTGAACTGCATTTCGGCGTCATGGGCGTACTTTGATTCAAACGCGTTTTCTCTGTCGTCAAACGTGCTCATTTGGCTCTCTCCTGTTGGGCCGTATGTTGAAGAAGATATGCGAGGCCTCGACCTGACGTGCAAGCCCTTGCTTGCGGGGGGGTCCCCCTTCGCTTAAGAGGACGCATCTGATGGTATCAAACCGCACCCCTTGAACGAAAGGATGCGCATGGCCCGGCGCAAGAAAATCTACGAAGGCAAGGCGAAGATCCTTTACGAAGGGCCGGAGCCGGGCACGTTGGTTCAGTACTTCAAGGACGATGCGACCGCCTTCAATGCACAGAAGAAAGATGTGATTGACGGCAAGGGTGTTTTGAACAACCGCCTGAGCGAGTTCTTCATGACTGGCCTCAACCAGATCGGGGTGCCCACGCATTTTCTAAAGCGCCTGAACATGCGCGAGCAACTGGTGCGCGCGTGCGAGATTATTCCGCTTGAGGTGATCGTTCGCAACTATGCGGCAGGAACTCTGACCGAGCGTCTGGGCATCGAGGAGGGCACGCAATTGCCGCGCCCGATTGTCGAATATTGCTATAAAGATGACGATCTTGGAGATCCGCTTGTCACCGAAGAACACATCGCCGCGTTCGGTTGGGCAAGCCAGCAGGATATGGACGACATCCTGAGCCTTGCCTTGCGGGTGAATGACTTTCTCAGCGGTGTCATGATGGCCGTCGGCATCCGCCTCGTTGATTTCAAGATCGAGGTCGGGCGGATCTACGATGGGGACTTCCAGCGTTTGGTTGTGGCGGATGAGATCAGTCCGGACAGTTGCCGCTTGTGGGATCTGGAAACGGGTCAGAAGCTCGACAAGGATGTCTTCCGACGTGACCTCGGCAACCTTGCCGATGCCTATACGGAGGTCGCCCGTCGTTTGGGCGTCATGCCAAAGAACTCAGCACCAATCACAAAACCAACTTTGATCAATTGAGGATGCGATCGACTTTACAGAACCTCTTTCAAAAGCGCCAAACACCTGGAAAGGCTTTCTCAGGGATTTCGAAGCAGTTTGAGGGGACGCAAGTGTATTCGAACGAGGCTCTGCGTAAAAACCCGAGTGATATGGGTGACGACGGCCCTTCGGTTCGTCATGTTGTTCACTTCGCTTACCCACAAAACAATTCTCAAGTCGGCAAATCGAAATCCCAAGACGTAGTGCATTGGGTCAGTCAGAACTTTACTGAGAGCCCGGATGCGACCGGGATCGTTTTGGGGCACTCTCGTGAGGTGGCCCCCAAGGATTTCGATCAGTTAACCGAGAGGCTCGCCAAAGAACTTGAAGCGATCGGATGGGCTTACGATGGTTGGGAATGTGCTGTAACATCGGGAGCAGGTAATGAAAGCGCGAGTTGAGGTGATGCTTAGGAACGGCGTTCTAGATCCGCAAGGAGAAGCTGTTCGCCACGCGCTCGGGGCGCTTGGATTTGATGGGGTGCATGGTGTGCGTCAGGGGAAGGTTATAGAGCTTGATTTGGCTGACGGCACAAGCGAAGCGGACGTGCATCAGATGTGCGAGCGTTTGCTCGCAAACACCGTAATCGAATCCTATCAGATCGAGATATCATGATGCGTGCCGCGGTCATCGTCTTTCCCGGGTCAAATTGCGACCGCGATCTTGCTGTCGCTCTGCGCGCAGCCGGTGCAGACGTGACGATGGTTTGGCACAAAAATAGCGATCTTCCGGAAAATATCGATCTTGTTGGCGTGCCGGGTGGTTTTTCATTCGGGGACTACCTGCGCTGTGGTGCGATTGCGGCCAATTCACCGATTTGCCGGTCGCTCAAAGCGCATGCGGAGCGCGGCGGATATGTCATGGGCATTTGCAACGGCTTTCAGGTCTTGAGCGAAACGGGCCTCTTGCCGGGCGTGCTGCTGCGAAATGCTGGCCTGAAGTATATTTGCAAAACTGTTGGTTTGCGGGTCGAAACGTCGGCGTCGGCTTTCACCCAAGGTTACAATGCCGGGGATGTCGTAGATATCCCAATCGCGCATCACGATGGCAATTACTTCGCGGACGCCGAAACCCGAAAGATGCTGCAATCCGAAGAGCGCATTGCCTTTCGATATACCGCCAACCCAAATGGGTCGCTGGACGATATCGCGGGCATCCTTTCACCAAACCGTCGCGTATTGGGCATGATGCCGCATCCTGAAAGGGCGGCGGATTCAGGCCATGGCGGAACGGACGGGCAGGCTCTTTTTCGCGCATTGGCCACCAACCTGACTGTAGCGTGACTTGAGTGCGCGCATCTCTCTCAGTACGTTCAAGCGCATGGCTGAGGGATTGCGCATAACAAAAGGCGGCACGATAGGATGGCGGGTTAGGGTCGCCCTTGTCGTGCTGACTGTTGTTGCAATCGCAACCGTATACACAACCAATCGATTGCTGACCGATCGATTTACCGAAACTACGCGCAATAGGGCAGAGCTGTCGCTGACGTTGAATTCCGGCAACCTGCTTTCGGAATTGCGGCAGAATGCAATTGTCCCGCAATTGCTGTCCCGCGATCCCACTTTGATCGGCGCCTTGAATTCGGAAGACTACCAGCAATCGACCCAGCGTCTTCTGTCTTTTGTTGAGGAAATCGACTCCGCGTCTCTCACGCTTCTCGACAAGGACGGGCGCGTGGTTGCGGCTACGGATCGCAACAGCCTCGGCTCCCATCACAAGGACGCCGCTTATTTTATCAATGCGTTAAGAGCGGCCGAAACGATATTTACGGTCGATCCGAAAGAATCCACCGGTTACTCCTTCTTCCACTCACGGCGGATACAGGCTGGTGGTGATACGCTTGGCGTTATTGTGTCCGAGGTCGATCTGCAGAAGTTTGAACGGCAATGGGCTGGCATCTCAGCGGCCGTTTTGGTGGCAGACAGCGAGGGCACGATCGTGCTGTCGACAGAGCCACGCTGGCGCGGGCGCACGGAAAAGGATGCGCTCGCCAATCAACCTCCACGCAGCGCTATTGAAAGGGCGATCCGGGCGACGGCGGATTGGGCGGCACTTCCGGCCGATGCTTACCTGCAGGGCGAAGGGGTGATGCGACAAGAAAGCCTGGTCGGGTTCCGTGGTTGGCGCATTGCTTCATTTACTACTTATGCGAGTGTTCGCGAGCGTGTGAATGGCGTCTTGGCGCTCGAAATCATGGGATTCGCCATACTCTTAGCGCTTGCCTTCTATTTTTTGAGCCGACGCTCGGCTCTCCGCGTCGCTCTCTTTCAACGCGAGTCGGCAGAGCTTCGCCAGCTGAATGCACGTTTGCAGCGGGAAATTGCCGAGCGAAAACGCGTGCAGGAAGACCTCGCTGTTGCAGAACAAACGCTTGAACAATCCAGCAAATTGGCTGCTTTGGGCGAGATGTCTGCGGCGGTCAGTCACGAGCTGAATCAGCCCCTTGCCGCAATGAAGACGTATCTCGCCGGTGCCCGATTGCTTCTTAGCCGCAACCGTCCAGATGAGGCGCTTTCAAGCTTTGGCCGCATCGATGATCTGATCGAACGAATGGGGGCCATTACCCGGCAACTCAAGTCGTATGCGCGCAAAGGCGCGGAAGAGCTTAGCCCGGTCGATATGGGGGACGCTTTGGCATCATCACTTTCGATGATGGAACCGCAATTGCGTCAACGTCAGGTTCAGATCAGTCGCATTCTGCCCGACGAGCCCGTTCGGGTTATGGGTGATCGCCTCAGGATTGAACAGGTTATGGTGAACCTTCTGCGCAATGCGCTTGACGCGACGAAGTCCGAGCGCGCACCGCAGGTCGATATAATCCTCTCCGCCGGCGAAACGGCCACGCTCACAGTGCGGGACAATGGGCCAGGAATCGCGGATCTCGATAGTCTTTTCGAGCCTTTCTACACAACCAAACAACCCGGTGATGGTGTTGGTTTAGGGCTTGCCATATCATCGGGGATCGTTGGTGATCTCGGTGGACGCCTGACGGCCCGAAACGGGCAGGGCGGTGGCGCGGTATTTGAAATGCAACTTCCTATCCTCTCTGATGAGGATGAACCTGACAATGATAGAGTAGCAGCGGCGGAGTAAGGCCATGACCCAAGCGATGAAAATTGCGATTGTCGATGATGAAAAAGATATGCGGCAATCTATCAGCCAGTGGTTGGCGCTTTCGGGATACGACACTGAGACCTTCGCGAGCGCCGAGGATGCGTTAAAAATGCTTGGGCCGGATTATCCCGGCATCGTGATCTCGGATATCAAAATGCCGGGTATGGACGGCATGCAGTTTTTGAAGAAACTTATGGGCAACGACTCTGCCTTGCCGGTCATTATGATCACCGGACATGGTGATGTGCCGATGGCGGTTGAAGCGATGCGCGTCGGCGCATTCGATTTCCTAGAGAAGCCCTTCAACCCAGACCGGATGTCTGAACTGGCGAAGAAGGCTACGGGCGCGCGCCGACTCACTATGGACAATCGCGCCTTGCGCCGCGAGCTCTCAGATGGCGGTCAGCTGATGAAAAAGCTGATCGGTCAAAGCCCGGCCATGGAGCGTCTGCGGGAAGACATTCTTGATCTTGGTCAGGCCGACGGTCATGTGCTCATCGATGGCGAAACGGGCACCGGTAAGACCCTGGTCGCACATGCACTCCATGCCGTTGGCAGCCGGGCGGGCAAGAAATTTGTGTTGGTGAGCTGCTCTGCCCTGGAAGAAGATGCGCTCGCCAAGCGGCTGTTCGGGCCCATGCTACCCGAAGATGCGCAACTGCCCGCGATGGAAGAGGCGCGCGGAGGAACGCTGGTGCTCGAGGATATCGAAGCACTCAGTGAAAGCCTTCAGGCCCGACTGCTGAGCGTGATCAACGACCAGGGCATGCCCGGCGAAACGCGGATCGTCGGGATATGCAACCTTCAGGAGGCGGGAAAGACCTGCGAGGATGCCTTGCGCCCCGATCTTTTCTATCGCCTAGCGGCATTGCGGATCACGGTTCCGCCCCTGCGCCAGCGTGGGGAAGACATCCTAACCCTTTTCACTCGGCTCAGCGATCAATTTGCCGACGAATATGGCTGCGATGCGCCTAAAGTGTCTGCTCAGGAAGCCGCGCAATTGCTGCAGGCGCCTTGGCCCGGCAATGTGCGTCAGTTGATCAACATCGCGGAAAGGGCTGTTCTTCAGGCCCGTCGTGGCAGCGGCACGATTGCATCGCTTTTGATGAGCGACCACGAAGAAATGCAACCAGTGATGACAACGGAAGGCAAACCGCTCAAGGAATATGTTGAAGCGTTTGAGCGTATGCTGATCGACAACACAATGCGCCGCCACAAAGGGTCCATTGCCAGTGTTATGGAAGAGCTATGCTTGCCGCGCCGGACGTTGAACGAAAAGATGGCGAAGTATGGTTTGCAACGCGCAGACTATCTGTAGGCGACACTGCAAAAATGAAGGAAAGGGTCGGGGAAAATCCGACCCCTTCCTTTTGAAGATGAGCGAAAATCAAGCGGCCTGACGGCGCCGCATCATCGCAAAACCGCCCAAACCAACCAGAAGCATAGGTAATCCGGCTGGAAGTGGAACTTGGCTGATCGTTAAGTCGTCGATCACGGCATAGGCGCCAGACACCTCGAAACGATGGATGACGTTTTCGCCTAGATCGAAACCGCGGAAACCGCCAACATTGGAAGCGCGCGAAGTCGCGATGGGTGCGGCGGAGGTGAGGTTGAATTCCTCAATCAGCGCGTCGGACCCGTCAAAGATCCGCAGGATTGCCTGACCATAAGTGGGCGCGTAGTTGAACAATCCGCCAACACCACTGACCCCTTCCGAAAAGGTGAAGGACATCGCAGCCGTTCGGCTGTTTGTGCCGGCATAACCGTCGCGACCGGAGGTCCAGCGTCCGTTGAGACCGAGACCGTAGCCATTGGTATAGTCAAAAACGGACCGGTTGTTTTCGGATGTGAAAGTGAAGCTGATATCGCCGATGCTGCGAACCTCTGGGCCGCCGGTCAGAACCGATGGACCTTCGGAAAAGTCGTAGACCGAAGCATTGGTCAGCGTGTTGCTTGTAAGCGTCGCGCCGGTCGCAGAGACCGCAGACAGCGCGATTGCGCTGACTGTCGCAACGAGGGTGTATCGAAACATGTACCATTCCTTGAACTTGTTGACGTTCAAGGCATCGGTCCGAAAGCGGCCTGAATTGGACCTGATTTAAGACGATTTCGTGTCGATCTTTAACTTTTAGAAACAATGTTTGAGCCCGCACAACACTGCTTCGCCATAGGCACAGACTGACCACTTAAAGATTGACCATTGTCAACCACCCCCAATAACCCTTATCTGTGAAAAAGCCGCGAAGACGCTTATTTGCGTCCGGCAAGATGAGTTTCGCTGTTCGCGCCGATGCCCACCTGTGGTTGCATCCCCGGACAGACCGATTGGGTCGGAAACGGCCACGAGACGCTGACGGAGGCAAATGCCTGACGCAGCATAAAATGGATGCAGCGGCCAGGGCCCTTGCATCGGAGAAGAACCGCGATGACGCGCGCAGACGAGACAGTCATAGGCAGGAGGGCCCACGAGGCCGTGCCGAGCGCTGCGTCTGATATCGCCCAAACACGTCACCATCCGAAGTCAGCCGCACCCCCGGGGGCGGTGGCAGCTGATGCGTGCAATGGACATTCATGCCAAAGAAAATGCTTATCGATGCCACCCACGCGGAAGAAACCCGCGTGGTTGTGGTTGATGGAAACAAGGTTGAGGAGTTTGACTTTGAATCCGAGAATAAACGCCAACTTGCCGGGAACATCTATCTAGCCAAGGTCACGCGGGTCGAACCATCGCTTCAGGCGGCTTTCGTCGACTATGGGGGCAATCGTCACGGCTTTCTTGCGTTCTCTGAGATCCATCCCGACTATTACCAGATCCCCGTCGCTGATCGCGAAGCGCTTATGGAAGAAGAGCGCGCCTATGCCGAGGCGATGAAAGCCAAGGACGAGGCAGAGGAAAAACCGCGCCCAAAGCGCCGCCGTTCCAGCCGGAACAAGGCCGCGCAGGCAGATAGCGATGATGCGGTCGTTACCAGCGAAATCGGCGGGATGGAGACGATCGACCTGGGCGATGGCGACGAAGATGACACCGCAGATGCTGTTTCGCCCATGGAGACGGTCAGGGAAACACCGGTTGAAACACCGCATAGCAGCGAAGCACTTGAGGAAGACGCGCAAGAGGCTGTCGAAGACAGTTCTTCCGGTGTTGACGACACCGATGAGGCCGAGGACAAAGATGCGGCCGATGCGACATCGAAAGATGACAGCATAGAATCTGTCGCCGATGAGGACGATAGCGAAGATATCCGTCCGCCGCGCAAACCACGGCCACGGCGCTACAAGATCCAGGAAGTCATCAAGGTACGCCAGATCCTGCTGGTGCAGGTGGTTAAGGAAGAGAGGGGCAACAAAGGTGCGGCCCTCACAACGTATCTCAGCCTCGCTGGTCGCTATTGTGTGCTCATGCCCAACACGGCGCGCGGTGGCGGCATCAGCCGCAAGATCACCAACGCGGCAGACCGCAAGAAACTGAAAGACATCGCCAACGGGATCGAGGTACCACAGGGTGCGGGCCTGATCGTACGCACGGCAGGTGCCAAGCGGACCAAGGCCGAGATCAAGCGCGACTATGAATATCTACAACGACTTTGGGAACAGATCCGTGAACTAACGCTGAAATCCATAGCGCCGGCGAAGATCTATGAGGAAGGTGATCTGATCAAACGCTCGATCCGCGATCTTTACAACCGCGAGATTGACGAGGTGTTTGTGGAAGGCGAGCGGGGCTATCGCATCGCTAAGGACTTCATGAAGATGATCATGCCGTCCCACGCCAAGAACGTGAAACAGTATCAAGAAAGCCTGCCGCTTTTCGCGCGCTATCAGGTCGAGAGCTACCTTGGCGGGATGTTCAACCCGACGGTTCAACTGAAATCCGGAGGATACATCGTCATTGGGGTTACCGAGGCGCTTGTGGCGATTGACGTAAACTCGGGCCGCGCAACCAAGGAAGGCTCGATTGAGGAAACGGCGCTTAAGACCAATCTGGAGGCCGCTGAGGAAGTTGCTCGACAATTGCGTTTGCGCGACCTTGCGGGGCTGATCGTCATCGACTTCATCGACATGGACGAGCGGAAGAACAATGCTGCCGTCGAAAAACGCATGAAGGACAAGCTCAAGACTGACCGGGCGCGCATTCAGGTGGGTCGCATCAGCGGGTTTGGCCTTATGGAAATGTCGCGCCAGCGTCTGCGTCCAGGCATGATAGAGGCGACAACCCAGCCTTGTCCGCATTGTCATGGCACTGGGCTGATCCGGTCCGATGACAACCTCGCATTGTCCATCCTGCGTCAGATCGAAGAGGAGGGCACGCGCCGTCGCAGCCGTGAGGTTCTGCTGAAAGCACCAGTTGGGATAACAAACTTTCTCGTTAATCAGAAGCGCGAGCACATCGCGCAGATCGAAGCGCGATACGGTCTTTCGGTCCGGCTTGAGGGGGATCCTGCGCTCGTCAGCCCGGATTTCGCCATTGAGAAGTTCAAGACAGCGACGCGTGCCGTTACGACGGGTCCAGCGCCGGTGGTGTCAGTGGATGCATCGCTGATGGAACAGGTGGATGATGACGACACCGTGGAAGAAGCGGCCGAGGTCGAACAGAGTGAAGAGGGCGGTGAAAGCAGGTCCAAGCGCCGCCGCCGCCGTCGCCGTCGCAGCCGTCGGTCGTCAAACGAGAATGCTGGACCTCCTGACGGGCAGGAACAGCCTTCAAATCAGAACGACGAAACACCGGCCGTAGAGGAAGCCAAATCCGAAGAGGTGACAGAAGCAGCGTCGGTTGAGGTGGAGGCACCGACAAACGAAAAGCCCAAGCCGAAGCGGTCGCGGAAAAAGAAGGTGCAGCCGGACGATGACGCGTCCGTGCCCGGCGCAGACGCACCCGTTGCAGAAGAAGCCGAAGCGCCCAAACCCAAGCGGACACGCACACGAAAGAAGGCCAAGGCAGATGAGGTTGTGGCTGCACCAGAGGAGACGCCTGCTGCAGCGGTCGCAACGGAAGAACCCGTGGCGGTTGTGGAAGAAGCAAAAGCGCCGGAAAAATCTGCCTCTGAAGAACCTGTTGCTGAGCCTTTCGAGGCTGCCGCCCCGGTCGAAGATACGCCACCCAAGCCAAAGCGGCGTGGTTGGTGGTCATTGGGTAAATAATGCGAAGGCGGGTGTTGAACCCGCCTTTATCGTTTGCGGATGACGTAGATCTGTATTGCTCCTTCGTCTTCCGAGGAGACCAGTTCGTGTCCAGTTTCCTGACAAAAGTGGGGGATGTCTACAATTGCCGCAGGATCATCGGCGCGCACAGTCAGGCAGTCCCCCGATTGAAGGTCTTGCAGCCTTTTGCGGGTTTTCAAAACGGGCAGGGGGCACAACAGCCCAACGGCATCCAAAAAGGCGGCATCACTCATGAGATCGGAGATAGATCCGATGTTTCAGCCTGTCCACAAGGATGTGACCGTATGTCGGATGACGCGCGCGAAGTTATGATTTAGATCAGGAGAATGTTTGGTATCGACATCATCGACGCAAGTCTTCTGCCCGCCATGACCGTTGCCCTTCTTGCGGGGATCGTCAGCTTTCTTTCGCCTTGCGTTTTGCCGATTGTGCCTCCTTATCTGGCTTACATGAGCGGCGTCAGTGTGAATGAGATGTCAAGCGCCACGCTGGCCCGCCGCAAGGCGATGGTTGCGGCCCTTTTCTTCATTCTTGGCCTTTCGACAGTTTTCCTGATTTTAGGTTTTACCGCATCAGCGTTTGGGGCGTTTTTTCTTCGAAATCAATTGCTTTTCACGCAAATCTCAGGTGGTGTGGTTATGGTGTTCGGGCTCCATTTCATTGGGCTCTTTCGCATCCCGTTTCTCGACCAGGAGGCGCGCCTGGACGCGGGCGACCAGGGTGGGTCATCATTTGGGGCATACGTTCTCGGCCTCGCCTTCGCCTTTGGTTGGACGCCCTGTATCGGACCCCAACTAGGCGCCATCCTGTCCCTGGCCGCTTCCGAAGCATCCGTGACCCGCGGAACGTTCCTGTTGGGGGTGTATGCAGCGGGTTTGGGTGTCCCATTCTTGCTGGCAGCCATGTTTATGACGCGCGCCATGGGTCTGATGAACCGCATCAAAAAACATATGAACATTATTGAGAAATCGATGGGCGCTCTGCTTCTCATAGTCGGCCTTGCCATGCTGACCGGCGCTTTCACGGCCTTTTCCTGGTGGTTGCTAGAGCAATTCCCGGCGCTTGCGTTGATCGGCTAAAGCTTTTCTTCAGAAAACTGTGATTTTGCGCTATCTTAGCTGTGATCTTGCATCGTACAGGGCGTAAAATGAACAAGGGGGAAAGCGGAACTGTCAGACATCGCAAGGTGTTTTACATCCCGGGCTACGACCCATTCCCGCCGCGCCGATACAGAGAGTTGTTTCGCAAAGAAGGGGCCGTGCAGGCAAACCTTTCTGACTACAGCCTCACGACAACCGGGTGCCCCGGTGATGCTGTCTCATTCGGTTGGCATGCGGAATTGCAACATGACAGGCAAGTTAGCTCTGCGGATTTCAGCATTCTCGTCTGGTCCGACCTTGTTCGTGACTCCATGAAAGCCGGCATTCCGACGACCTTCTGGCGCATGCTTCAAACGATAGGGGTCTATGTTTTCAGCGGTGCGATCTTTCGACTGATGCGATTGCGCAAGGGACCGGTCATCGCCGCCCTTTACCCGATCGCAATGCTGCTGGCGCAGCTTGCGTTCGCCCTTCTGTGCGGGTGGGTGATCTGGACAGTGTTTTCCAACCTTTGGACGGGCATTGGCGCATTTCTTGGTCTGATGACAACGGTATGGGTGCTGCGATGGTTTCGGCAGCAGGACCGACATTTCTTTGCCTACTATCTGATGCAGGATTATGCATTCTCCGCTCAATTGAAGGGGGGTACTCCGCGTAATCTCGATGAGCGGATCGACCTTTTTGCGGGCCATATCGCCGATGCATTGCGCAGCGATGTTGATGAGGTGCTGGTCGTTGGTCATTCCTCTGGCGCTCATCTGGCGATTTCGGCGCTGGCGAGGTTGCTGCGTGCAGGTTTGGTCCCGGCAAACGGGCCCGTTCTGTCATTGCTGACACTGGGTCATGTGGTGCCCATGGTTTCGTTTTTGCCCCAAGCCCGTGATCTGCGCACAGATTTGAGCGATCTGAGCCTGTCCGATCAACTGACCTGGGTGGATGTGACAGCGCCGGGCGATGGCTGCTGTTTTGCGCTTTGCGATCCGGTCGCGGTAACCGGCCTGCAACCGGACGGGAAAAGATGGCCCCTGGTTTTGTCTGCGGCTTTTACCCAAACGCTGAGTCCTGAAAAATGGAAGCGCCTGCGCTGGCGGTTCTTTCGCCTTCACTTCCAATATCTTTGTGCTTTCGACCGCCCGGGGGACTACGACTACTTTCAGATTACAGCCGGTGCGCTGACACTTGGTGACCGCTTCTCGGGGCGTGCCCCATCGAAATCCCGGATCGAGCGCCCTTTGTCGAAGTACACTTCTGTCGCTGCATGATCCCACCAAAACCACAAAGCCGGGCAGAGAACGTTTCGCTGTGGCGCTATGTCCGCCTGTTCCGGCGGGACATCCTGTCAGCTCAGCCCGCCAGGCTTTATCGTGCGTGGATGGCGGCGTTCAGAACGCCCTTTTTTCAAAGCTACCTGGTCAATCAGCCGGAACTTGTCCGCTTGCTGCTCAAAGAGCGGCCCGAAGACTTTCCCAAATCCAGTCGCATAGCTGAAGGGTTGCGTCCGTTGCTGGGGAACTCCGTCTTTCTGACGAATGGGGACACTTGGGAACGACAACGCCGCATCATCGATCCGGCCTTTGAGGGGGGACGTATTCGAGAGACTTTCCCTGCGATGCGTGCGGCGGCGCAATGTGCTGCAAGACGGTTCGAAGAAAAGCAGGAGCAGCTTGTCGAGGTCGAGGCGATTGCAAGTCATGCAGCCGCCGACGTGATTTTCCGGACATTGTTTTCCATCCCGATTGAACACGATATCGCCCGACAAGTTTTTGAAGCATTCCGGCAGTATCAACGCAGCCAACCCATCCTGAACTTGGGAGCCTTTGTGCCGCTGCCATCTTGGGCACCAAGGCTGTTTCGCCGGGACGCGCGTTCCAAGGCGCGGCAAATCCGATCGCTTATCATGACATTGACGGATCAGCGGCAGCGGGAGCTGAAGACCGGGAGCGCTCCAGACGATCTGGCGACCAAAATCATGACGACACCAGACCCGCTAACCGGTCAGATCTTCGACTTGGATGAAATGGTGGATCAGGTTGCCATCTTCTTTCTGGCTGGACATGAAACCAGCGCTTCCGCGCTGGCCTGGGCGCTGTATCTCGTTGCGATATACCCCGAATGGCAAGATCGCATCGCAGAAGAGATCGAGAGGGCCGACGGAGACCATTTTGAGATGATGTCCCAGCTTTCGGTCACACGGGATGTCTTTCGGGAGGCGCTGCGCCTTTACCCGCCTGTACCAATGATGGTGCGAGAGTGTCAGAAGCCCGAACGGTTTCGCAACCGCGACATCCAACGAAAAAGCCAGATGGTAATCAGTCCGTGGCACGTGCATCGGCACGAACGTCTCTGGCATGCGCCGGATGCTTTCGATCCAGACCGTTGGAAAACTGAGAATGGCCAAAAATGCCTGCGCGACGCTTTTATCCCGTTTTCGGCAGGCCCGCGGGTCTGTCCGGGGGCCGGGTTCGCGATGATCGAAGGCCCGCTACTGCTTGCCCATCTTCTGCGCAATACACGCGTTTTGCCGGTGGAAAATCGAACCCCGGTACCAGTTGCGCACCTTACCGTTCGATCGGAAGAGGGCATTTATCTGCAGCTCACCGCCCGTGAGCGATAACAGCAGCAGATCGACGGCTTTGACGTTTAACTGTTTCATTGGAATGGGGTACTGCTCATCCAAAGAATCGAAATTGCCCTGGAGTATCCAATGTCCGACTTTGAAAAGATGCGAGCACAAATGAAAAGCGGTCAAGGTTTCATCGCTGCACTTGATCAAAGCGGGGGATCAACTCCCAAGGCGCTTGCACTCTATGGTGTCGATGCCTCTGCCTATGCGGGGGAAGACGAGATGTTTGCCGAGATCCAAAAAATGCGCGCGCGCATAATTCTGTCGGATGACTTCACAAACGCCAAGGTTATCGGTGCCATCCTGTTTGAGAAGACCCTTTCGGAAGAGATTGATGGAAAGAAAGTGCCTGAATACCTTTGGTCCGAACGGGGGATCGTTCCGTTTTTAAAGATCGACAAGGGTCTGGAAGAGCAGGCCGCCGGGGTTCAGGTCATGAAACCCATTCCGGACCTTCCCGCAACGCTGGTTGCCGCAAAGACGCAAGGCATTTTCGGCACGAAGGAACGTTCCGTGGTTCACGAGGCCAATGCAGCAGGCATTGAAAAAGTTGTCGAGAACCAGTTTGAAGTTGCGCGCGTTGTCATCGAGGCCGGGCTCGTGCCGATCATTGAGCCCGAGGTGAACATTCATTCTGAAACCAAGGCTGAGGCGGAAGAAATGCTCAAAGCGGCGTTGATTCAGCATATCGAGAAGCTTGGCGAAGGTGAGGACGTGATGCTGAAGTTAACCCTGCCATCGACCTCAGGGCTTTATGATGAAGTGGCTGACCATCCACGGGTTGTCCGGGTTGTGGCGCTCTCGGGCGGGTATTCTACTGACGATGCATGCCAGCTGTTGGCCAAAAACCCTAAGATGATCGCAAGCTTCTCTCGGGCTTTGACGGAAGGCTTGCAACGGGAAATGGCGGATGAATCGTTCAATAGGTCCCTGGGCGACAACATAGATCAGATTTATCGGGCGTCCTTGGCCTGACCGCCAAGGCCAGTGCGACCCAGGCTGAGGGCCCATTGATGTGCGTTGTGCTGTGTGCTCCACGGGTCTGGAAGCGAGGGGGG
>ERZ1740067.103-NODE-103-length-65261-cov-12.415882_pt1 | contig 65261 bp, 67 predicted proteins | sample MGYA00581736_ERZ1740067 | MGnify/ENA primary metagenome ERZ1740067 (study PRJEB43018, sample SAMN04849236) | marine metagenome | isolation source: floating plastic debris | place: Pacific Ocean | collected 2008-08-27 | study: EMG produced TPA metagenomics... | reverse complement strand
CCAGATAGAAATAGATGAATGCCGAACATTTTAGGCAAGTCCAGAGCGGGCTCACCTGTACGGGGGTCACGGAATAGCTCTAGATCCCAATAGACCCAGTGCCAAACTGCTGCCAAAAATAGCAGACCCGAGAGAACGATGTGCGCTAGCGCCACACCTTCAAAAGACCAAAAGCCAGGACTCACGCCGACTGCACCAGTCACGTCCCAGCCACCCCAAGAACCCGTCACGCCCAATCGGGTCATGAAAGGCAATACGAACATGCCCTGCCGCCACATTGGGTTCAAGACTGGATCGCTCGGGTCAAAAGTTGATAGCTCGAACAGTGCCATGGAACCAGCCCAGCCTGCCACAAGCGCCGTGTGCATTAAGTGCACTGAAATCAGTCTGCCTGGATCGTTCAGGACTACTGTGTGTACGCGGTACCAAGGTAGACCCATTGATTACGCTCCTCCTTGTTTTTGCTAAAAATCGTGCTTTCGCTCACCCAACTGGCGGCACTCGTAAACGAGCCACACCTTTTGGGACTTAGTAAAGCGAAAACCTTGTTAATAAATACTTGACGCCCTGTAAAAAGACTTCAGATACTACTAAGGCTACCAGATATAGAACCTCCACAAACCTAGTCAAGCCTGATATTTAGGCATAATTTTCTCTCTTTACTCAAAGAAAAAGAAGAAAATTACGACCACTCAGCCAGGTTTGTCCACAAAAATGTAAAAATGAAGGTGTATAAAGAAGTGTAACTATCTCTCAATCTTCGAGGCAAGCAAATCAGGGTTGAGTGGGGCGTTCGCAGTGGCACTCACACCACACAAAACAGGTGGAATACAGGTTATGGTCAATATTAAGTTTGTTAAAGAAAATAAGGAAATCGATGCCTCTTTCGGTGCAAACCTGAGATTTAAGGCACAAGAAAATAACATTGATATTTACACCTTCATGGGTAAGTTGACCCAGTGTGGTGGCTATGGCCAGTGCGGCACCTGCGTTGTTGACATTGTTGAAGGCGCTCAAAACCTGTCACCGCGAACAGCTATTGAAGACCGTATGCTAAAGAAGCGACCTTCCAGCTGCCGCCTAGCTTGCCAAACCACAGTGAATGGCCCTATCAGTGTGGTAACCAAGCCCGATAAAAAAGAAAGCCTGAAAAAGGCTAAGGCTGAAGCTGTCGCTCGCGCCGCAACAGAGGCCGCTGCCAGCGCAAAAGATGGCACACCAGAGGCATCCGCTTCTGGCGAACCTGCTGCAACAGCTACAGATTAGGCCCCTCTACTAAGCTACAAACGAAGCCTTCTAGGCAACAGCTAGGGCGTCTCAGGGGTGCTATGCTGAAATCACAAGCTTAGATTCGGTCATTGACATTCATTTAGGAGTAGGTAGGCTTCCCATGGAAACCAACAAATTGGGTTTTGTAGCAAGCGTTTTATTCGTTTTCGTTCCCACAGTATTTCTGTTGATTCTATACATTCAGACTGCTAGCAAGAACACAGGTGCGTAGGTAGCAGCGGTTCAGAACCTAGAGCATTCAAATTAAAAGGCACCGTTGAACTAGAATTCAGCGGTGCCTTTTGTGATTGCTAACTTGGTGATTGATAGAGGGCTACTCGTTCATCGTTTTGTAGGTTGCGACGGCAGAGGGTGAAATTCGGTTGAGATAGCGGAAAATCCAGTATTTGAAGACGGTATCCAAAATCACGGGGAAGGTCGCAATAAAGAGGAAAATGAAATTGCGATTGGCCGGTAAGCCTAGGTGGTCGGCAATGCCTTCGAGCAGGACTTCCCAGCCGTGGGGAGAGTGAAAGCCGACGAAGGTATCTGTCAGCAAAATGATGATGAAGGCCTTGGCGCTATCGCTCAAGCCATAGACGATTTCATCGATGAATGATTTGAGTGTGGCCACTTGCTCTTTGCAGCTTGTGAGCAATAGAGAAAAACTCAGCACTGCAATGACATCGGCGAACACGTTTTCAACGGCGTCGGCACTTCGCTGACGGTACTCTTCTTCAATTTTGAAGGCTTTTTGCCGCACTCTGTCTTCGATTTCTACCTCGCTAAGATCAGGAGCCTTACCAATAAGCACCTCGAACCGGAAGCGCTCTTCGTACTGCTGAAGCTCGTGTAGCGCATCTTCTTCCATTTCTACGTTTAGGAAGACTTCAGCTTGAGTGTTGTCGCGGGCGTATTCAACTAGCGGACCCACGACGAAGTTTTTACTAAGATACTGGGCCAGTAAGGGAATGATGACCAGCTGCAATACAAATGTAATTGCAACGGTGGTTTGCGTTTTGGAGTTGCGGAAGCTGCGGACAACTTCGACCTCCGCGTCGGGGTCTAAATCCTGCTTGATGCGGTCGACCGTGCGCAGAATGGAGCGGGGTAGCACGCTGCTACGACTACTTAGGGCCTGATTGGTGGCGTTGTCATCTGTAAGCGCACTTGGCGGACGTTCAGTTGGAGAGAGTGCAGCTAGAGCATTGGAAGAAGAGGGCTGAAGCTGGGTTGACGCAGCATCTGACGGCTGAGCGTAGCGCTCTAAGATGTCGTCAATGAGCTGAAGCTTACGTAAGAAGATGGCCGGACCGTTGATTTGGTCTAGTGGTACATCGTCGGGTAGGGGGTCGCTTAGCTGGGGCGAATCGGCAACTGGTAGGGTGTTGCGACTCGCGCGGAATTCAACCATGCGTCGCTTGATGATAGCGAGGTATTTTTTAAGGTCTTTTTGTAATAAACGGTAGGCACTGCGGCTGTAGCGACCGTTGGCTTCAGAAATGGTGTTGCCGTCGAAGTAGCTATCTTCTAGCTGGCGAATTTTGAGGGCAGCTTCATAGGCTTGATCTAGAGCCCGATCGGGCATTTGGGAAAACCACTGCCGAAGTCTGCCAAATAACCCAAGCCGCTGCGAAGAATTTGTCATTTCTGCTGTAACTTCTGTCGAGTTGCCTAGGATATTATCACCGGCTGCAACCTGCATAGAACGGCAGGCAGCTTTAGGTGTCAAGTCACTCTATAGTACGCCTCTGTTCACTTACTGTGCAGCGCAAGTCTGTTCGTATATCAGCTTTTTTTCTACGGGAAGAGATTCGCTAGGTGGCGGGGTGCGCTCGTCCATAAAGTAAACCTGGAAGCTATTGAGCGGAACGCCAGCGCGATCGCTCTCTCCACACAAATATCGCCCATAGCTCGGCAACACCTTCTGCCCAATGTTGCGATTGAGATTGATGTAGAGGGTGCGCCACTGCATATTTTTGTAAAAGCGAGCGCGATCGCGCAAAGTCGGCTTGGTAAAATTCACCACCTCGCCCACCCGCAGCACATCTACCTCACCTACAGAGTTATCCACAGGCGCGCCCACCACCACATGCCAGCCATCATCGGTCGGTGGACCTGGCGCAAAAATACTCCAGGACTGGTCAAGCCGGGTGACTTGCGACAGCCAGTCGAGACGTTGAGCCGTACGACTGAGTGCAACCCGGCGAATGATGCTGACCGCAGGTGAAGGGCTATCAACAAAGTTGCGATGGGTGACGATGCTGCGCAAATTCCAAACAAAAGTGAGGGTGATGAGGAGAAAGGCGATCGCACTCAGCCACCCTGGCGTTTTCACATGCAAAGGCTTGAACTTGAAGGGCCGCGTCAAGTAGCCTGCCTTTCGCCGATTGTTCGCTATCCACTTATACAACCGAGTGCCCCCTGCCATAATCGGATTCCAGCGCAGCACCTGTGCCAACCAACCGAATACGGGCGACAGGCTCACAACATACGCAATCCCTTCAAACCGGTAGTAATAATTGCCTTTCCAATCGACAATTACCCAAGAGTTCTGAGCTTCCATCGCCTCATTGATCTCAGGAATACTTTGAGCCGTCGCCAATGGCGTATGTGGTAACACCAGCAGCATCCGAATGAGGTGAACTACCTTTTTGCAAAAGCCACAGTCTACGTCGTAGTAAATTTTCAGCCCTGCACGTTCTGGCCCCTTGGGTTCCAAGACATACACCCGCTTACTTAGCCCCTCCCAGAACGAAGTTGGGATAAATGCAAGCCAGGTAAAGATGCTGAGAAACGGGAAAATGCCTAGGTTTAGCGTGAACCCAAAACCAGCATGTAGCGAAATAAAGATTACAACGGCCACCATACGGCAGACGTCATTTTTAATGGGTGACCAAATCAACAGCGGGCCTAACCACTCCAGCAGCAGCGTCACTAGGGTAAACACAGTCAGCAAGGGACCGAGGTTTAACAAAAAGTGGCCCAATGCCGTGACGTACTGGTCATAGCTGAGCGCATAGTAAACTGCTGTGCCGTCTGGCCACCAGGCAGCATTCGTCGTTTTGAAAACTGCTGAGAAGATATAAACGAAGCACTGCTGCACCATGAGTGCGAAGGTCGCACCCGAAAAAACCTTAAGCGGGACTAGGCGAGTTGCTGTGTTCATGGCTCGATCTACCGAGTAAGCTGCGCCTAACGGTAAAAACATTGCCCAGAACATGACCGCTCGTAGCACATCGTCTGCCGCAAAAATAAGCAGTGGATTGCGGTTATGCAGGGAAATCAGCAGAGTCCAGGACACGATGACGGCGACTCTGGTGTGGTAGCCGATTAGCATGGCGATCGCAGCCAACCCCGCCACCAAAAATAGAAGCCCTTGAAAAACCGTTGACCCACTCAACGCGTGAATAGACCAGTATCCCGTCTTGAGAATGCCGTCATTGAGCACTACTCGTGGTAGCACGCCAGCATCACTGTAATGGGCAGACAAATCGCCTGCACGAGTGAATAAATCAGCCAATATGACAAGGGCCAAGCCGATTCTGAGGAGGGCAAGCGATCGCACATCTAAGCTATAGCGATCGCGAAATGCAGCCAGCCAGCCGCCTTCCTTCGGAGATTTTTCGGTGGGCACAGCAGAGGTCATGGCGAGTTTCGATGGAATGATGAGTGGGAAAAAGCAGAAGAGCCTGGTCGTTTACCCCAAGGTGGTAGCAACGCCCGAAACACATCACCTAGTGCCCTGCGGCCTACTTTAAGCTGATGCCGCAAGGTAGGCATCCGAAAGACGTACACGCCCCGACGAATCAGCGCGGCAAGTCGTCCGCCTAACGTAATGCCAAAGCTATGCAGACCGGCATCGCCCACCCCGAGCGTAATCATGTCGCCTAGATGTAGATAGTTGAAAGGTTTGGGCGATTTACCGATTGTCATCGCCGCCAAGTTAGCAGCCACTCGGCTCGCCGCCTGAAAAGCAGCTTGAGCCGTATTGGGAGCGGCATCACCGCTTGGGCCTCGCACATCTGCGCTATCTCCCAGCACAAAAACGTTGTCATAATCAACTAGCTGGAGCGTTCGCTTAGTGGCCCTTTGCCCATAATCATTTTCTTTTACAGGCTGTGCGCCTAGCCAAGGACGAGGCTGCGTTCCTACTGCCCACAGAGTCAGCTGGCTTGGCAAAATGGAGGTAGCATTGTTGGCCTGTAGCGTTACAGTGTCTGCACCGATGGCAGATACGCTGGTTTCGAGCCTGATATCTACCTGGCGCTTCTCCAGCGCACGGTTGGCCTGCCGTCGAATTCCCTCCGGCATGGCAGATAGTAATTTGGAACCATGTTCCACTAAGGTAACGTTGCCGCGATCGCCCAAATAATCTGCCACCTTGCACGCTAGCTCTACACCGCTAGCGCCACCACCGACTGCCGTAACAGTAATCGGCTCTACGCTATCCGTCTGAGTTTGCACAGCTTGGGCCCGGAGCAAGCTTGCCAATCGCTCGTTTAGTATCAGCGCATCGTGAAAAGAACGAAACGTCTGGGCGTGTTCGTTCAACCCTGGAATATCCATCGGTCTGCTTTGTGCGCCCGTCGCCATAACCAAGTAGTCGTAAGCCAGGGTTTCACCACTCGATACGCTGACGGTCTGTTGCTGCAAATCTACTGATTCTGCGCGCGCCTGCTGCCAGCGAACGTTGGTATCTGCCAACAAGCGGCCATAGGATGGAAACAGCTCCCACTGCTTCAGCTCGTCGGTGATTAGCTCGTACATCATTGGAAAGAATACGAACTGGTCGTCTGGCTCAATCAGCGTAATCTGACTACTTTTGAGATGGCGATACTTTTGTAAATACAGTGCGGTATATAGGCCGCCAAAGCCGCCGCCTACGATGCAGATACGGGTGGGTGATGGGGGCGCGGCAGGCATTAGGGCTCTCCTAGCAGAGGCTTGAGCTGGCGGGCTAGCTGCTGCGATCGCACCTCTCGCCCTTCTGGCTTCAAATGATAGTGAGTATCGGCAAATAGCTCAGGCGTCGGCTGCACATTCATCGTCGCCTCATCCACTAGCGTCGGCGCAATCTCTGCAAAGGCATCTGCCGTTTTCTGCACGTTCTCCAGCGTGCGAGCGTCTTCGACGTCACCATAGACCCAGGGCACCGAGATAATTAGCGCGCCGCCTTTCGCTTCGACTTCTGATTTGAACTGAGTGATACGAGCGATCGCATGCCCCGAAGCCGGTTCCTTAATCTTCAGCGGCCACCACTCCCCCTCTCGCAACTTCGTTTCTGTCGGGTCACCCCGCTCTGTCAGTGGTCCATCGTAATAGCCCGTAAATCGACCTTCTTCAGCCAAATCCACCGCAGACTTCACCGTCCATCGCAGCGAAGGAATTCCTAGCTGAAACGTTTCTAGTGCTAGCTGTTTTGGCGGGACTCCACCCAATCCTGGCTGACCAATCGCCACCCCAAATAGTCCAGACTTTGGCCCAAAACCGTCCTTAGACTGCAACACCAGATATTCGGGAATGAGTAGCACCACATCACCCGGCTTCACCGTTTCCAGCACGCTAGGCAAAATTACATCTAGTCCCACTGGACCATCAAGTCCCAGATTTACCGCCGGCATACCGATCTCTTTCGATAACAGGTCAGAGTTAATGGTGTAGTGAGCGCCGGAGCCGCCAGTGACAATGAGTTTTGGCTGTGTGGTTTCGGCTGCGATCGCGACCTTATTTTGATACAGCCGCTTCAGCCAGTGCGCTTCGCCACCAAGATGCAAATTATACCCGAGCCCCAAACCCCAAGCGACCCCTGCCACTGCCAACCAGCTCATCACACTTGAAGCAGGCCTTTTGAAAATAGATCGCCTCGGCGCAGACTTTCCAAGTAAATCAGCATCCTCTCTCTTTCTATCTAGCAGAGCAGTATTGCTAGAGGCCTCTTTACTGACATCGTCACTCTGGCTTTTGGCGTTTCTGTTATAGGTCATGGGTCGTGTTAAGTGCGTACGTAAAAACGCGGTGTCGTTTCGCTAGGAGGCGAGCAAAAGAGAAATGTCTTCTAAGTTAATATGACTAAGTAAGGTTTATCAGTTTGGGATCAATCCGTAGAATAACCGAGGTAAACCGAAAAAACAGTGACTGGCCGCAGGTCTTTTCAGTATAAAAACTTACGTATTATCCGAGCCATAAAAACAGAAAACGCTCACTAAATCGTGATTTAGTGAGCGTTTTCTGCAAAGTAGGAATGAATCAAAAAAAGTACGAAGCGCTACATCCTCTTAGAATTCGAAATAAATAAAGTCGGCAGGGATATTCGCAGCCAGCAAAATTGTCAAAACCAGTAAAAGCTTGGATACCCAGGGTGATGTCAACAGCTCATATTCAGGGCGCTCCTGCCACACTGCAATATGCTCCAGCGCCAAAAAGACAATTGACAGCGCTAAAGCCACCTTTAGTACCAGCCCTTCTGGTGTGTTGAACGTAGCAAAAGCTTCTACCAGTTTCGCGGGAGAATATGCCCAAGGCGTTACTAAAATCTGAAGTTTCATCAACAGCCGTTCAATGTTCACTTCCATAAAAAACAAACAGCCCAAAATCACTGAGCCAAACGTCAGCGCCCAAGACAGAATCTGCGGCTTTTTCACAAACTTATTCGTCACCTTCGAGAAAGGACGTCCGGCGTAGCGCAGTAGCAACAGCAAGGCACCATGGTATGCCCCCCAAATCATAAAATTCCAGGCCGCACCGTGCCAAAACCCCGATAGCGTAAAGGTAATAAACAGAAAAAACGCCGCCCACTTTTTGCGCTTGCCCATCAGCGGAATAAACACATAGTCGCGGAACCACGTACTCAGCGACACATGCCACCGTCGCCAGAACTCATTAATACTTTGCGAGGTATAAGGCGCAAGAAAGTTCAGCGTCAGCTTGACATTAATAATGCGGGCAATGCCTACGGCCATGAAGCTGTAGCCACCAAAATCGAAGTAAATGCGTAGCGTGAACAAAAAGGCATAAAACCAAATCAGCCAAGGATTGCTGGTTTCTCCCATGCCATCGGCAATGTAGGGCGAAATGTTATCACCCAACACAAATTTCATGAACATGCCCAGCGACAGCCAGCGCATCCCAATATCAAAGTTCTCAGCCGTAAACTTGAACTTGAAGTCTTTGATTTGAGGAAGCAGCTTACTTCGCCGCTCAATTGGACCGGCCACAATCTGTGGGAAGAAGGAAACGAAGTTGATATAGTCGAGCAGCTTGATCGGCTTTTTGCGCCGAGCGGTGTATGAGTCCACCACAAAGGCCACCATTTGAAACGTGTAGAACGACACGCCGGGTGGAATCGTTTGGAATACAGGCAATGGAAAGCTCGATTGCCAGTTCGCAGGAACAGGTGCGGCTAGCCCGATAAAGTCTTCAATAAAAAAGGTGAGATATTTAAAGTAGGCCAATACAGCGACATCGAAAATGATGACAGCAGTAGCAATGAACCTAGCCTGTTCCTTTTTGCCATCAGCTTCGCGGCGCAGCATGAGACTGACCATGAAGTAGTTGAATAAAATCTCGAATAGGAAGACGGCGAAGCTGGTGCTACTGGCGTTGAGGAATAGCAGTAGGGAGAGAGCAGCTAGGCCAATGGTGTCGAATCTGTCTCGCCACCAATCGAACACCTTGCCAAAATAGCGCACCGCAAAGAACGGCACACTCGTCAGCGCCAGCACCCACCAAAATGAAAACTCAGAAAAATTCAAGGTCTCTCTCTATCGCTATGGCCCTATCGCTATGAGCCCAACTACTTAACCTGATTATTCACGTGCAAGGCTCCTTTCCTACACTCAAATCAAAAAATCCTCAACCCTCGGCATTTCTGAAGGTTGAGGATTTTAAGCGGGAATGTGAGGAGGCGATACCTAATCTACCGTTACATCAAACTCTTCCACCATATAGGCAGATGCCTTTTCGATACTGGGATAGTCCCACAGCAAAGTAGACGGCAGCTCCAGATCGAGCCAGTCTTCGAGGTCACCGACTAGGGTAACGGCGTCGATAGAATCTAGCCCGTAGCGGGTCAGCGGCTGCTTTACATCAATGGTGGTGGGGTCGATGGACAATACGTCTGCAATTTGCTCGACTAGCCACGCTTGAATTTTGAGAATGGGAGTCGACTCAGATGAGCTGGGGTTCTGGAGCTGTTGCATGGGATGTAGCCTCCTGCGTGGATGGTTGATTAGGGTGGGATTGAGCTGAGGAAGATTGAGTCGAGGGGGGTGGAGCCAGTTGAGATTGAGCTAGTTGGAACGGCACGATTGAGAACATTTTGTCCGCTTTGTGAAGCCGCAGAAGTTCTTGGGCTACATTTTCGTGATACGCCGCCGGCAGCTCGCCAGACGAGAGTAACGGCGTCATGCGGAAATGAGAAAGCAGTCGGTGCAGGCTCACCACCAACCACTCACCTTTCGCAAAGAAGTCGCCCATTTCTGCCAACTCACGGTTATGAATCCACATCAGGATGCAAGCCATCGCCGCGTGCAATTGGCAGTATTGTTTGGCCAGCTCAAAGCTCTCGAAGGACTGATCGTGCCCATGCTCAAAGGCTGATTCAGTGATCAGCACGTCTTGAGCATCTAGCTCCTCACGAATAACATGGGCTAATTCCAGCACCTGGGAAAGAACATCTTGGGCTGGCTTGGCAGGGTCTGGTCTCAAAAGATCCACAGCAGAGTCGCCCGATTTCTTAAGCGCTTCTAACTTGGCAATTGTGCCTTCTATGCCCTGCATCACATCGTCAGCACCTCGACTGATTAGCTCTAGCCGAGTCGGATCAAATGTCGGCACCGGTTGAGACAGTGAAAAGCTCTGCTCCAAACGATCTTGAACGACTGCTAGCTTTTCTGGCTTTTTGCGAATACGAACACGCGCTTTAGCCAATTGCCGCCGCTGCAAAATTAGCACGTGCAAATTCACCACCGAGCTGCCGTCAAACATGCTGATGATGGCACTATCTCGTAGGGCCTTTTGAAAAACACCTGAGTCGTGCTCATCACGCATATAAAAGCGTGAACCCAACACTACAGAGGTGTCCTTCATTACCTGCTCTAGCGTTACTGGCACAAAATACTTATCCACTGCCGACCACACGCTAAATTGATCGGTCGCTACGTGGAAGCCACGCGCCGCGCCGATATTCACGCAGTCACAAATGAGCATATCGATGAAGGCATTCGACAGCGTTCGCCGCGCATGAGGCATGTCGATAACCGTCTTGTTATAGAGCTTGCGATTGACCGCAAAGTTCAATGTGGTGCGCATCGTTGTGTCCGCTGCGCCTTGGGAAAAGGCTGCGCACAGCGCCCTAGTGATTTGAAAGCCCTTTAAACCTAGCTCTAGGCCATGGCCTTCTTGCCCAAGCAACATACTATCGGGCACAAAGCAGTCGCTAAAGCCGATACCGCTCATGTCTGCCGCACGAATGCCGTGGGTTTTGATCTTCGGCAGGTTGTAGTAAGTACTGGTATCTAGATCCTTTTTCTCCACCATGAATAAGGACAGGCCACGATTACCACCTTCTGGATCGGTACGGGCCAGAACGAAGGTCACGCCCGAAATTGTCGCTCGGTTGATGGGCCACTTTTCACCATTTAGCAGATATCCGCCCTCGACTTTTGTCGCTGTGACACCGCCACCGACAAGATCACTGCCATGCTCTCGCTCTGAATAGGCCAAGCACATGGCCGTATGCTCTTCACGCATGAGGTGAGAGAGCTTTTCTTTTTGCTCGTCGCTTCCTGCCATCCAGGTCAGAAATGACCAGAACAATGTTGTAAAGGCGATTGAGATATTGAGATCTCGGCGGGCTAACACACGTACGAAGGCAACAAACTCTTCAAAGGAAGTGAACTTACCGCCACAGTCGGTGGGGATGTAGTAGTTTTGTAGACCCCAGTTGTACAGCCAGGCAATTTCCTCGTGGGGAAACTGCTCGGCCTCGTCGAGTTCAGCGGTGTGCTGAAAAGACATGAGACTGTCGGCCTGCTGAGGGTTACCCAGGGCCTGTTCTAATTTTTCAGCAAGCTGATATTGCGTTAGCGTCATTTGGGGCTGCCTCCTAAGTTACTTTTTGGTCAGTTTTTGGACGAGGGATTCTACTTCATTGTGCAGGTCTCTTACCTTGGCGGTGAGTCTGGGGTTTTCGCTCCAGTCGGCGAGGACTTCTAGCTGGCCTGCTAGGAAGCTGGATTTGCATTTGCGGCGCTGAATTTTGCCGCTGGAAGTTTTGAGGACGTTACCGGATTTTACGAGGGCGATCGCATATGTCTGCAATTCATGCGCCTCAGAAATCGCCTGCCGAATTTCGGTCATCAGCTCTTCAGCATTGAGGTCTCGCTGCTGCGAGCGCTCAATTTCCTGCACCACCACCAGCCGCTCCTCACCCTCTTCAATAATAGAGAAGCACGCACCATAGTCAGGCCGCATCGCTTTGCTCGTCTGCTGTACAGTCCACTCAATATCCTGCGGGTAGTGATTCGTACCACGAATGATAATCAGGTCTTTAATCCGACCCGTAATGTACAGCTCACCGTCTTTAATGAAACCCAAATCTCCGGTGCGTAGATAGCGATCGGCCCCTTCTCCAACGATCTGTGCTTCAAAGGTTTCATGCGTAACCTCAGGCCGCTGCCAATAACCATGAGCAACACCCGGATCATCAACCCAAATTTCACCCACCTCATCTGCGCCACAGCGCGCCAGTGTATCGGGATTCACAATCGCGACATTGGTTTCACACACCAGCGGACCACAGCTCACCGCCTGCCGCACATAGCTAGAATCTGCTGCGGCTAAAGTGATCTTTCCTTTCTCCAGCTCAGTTGCCTCTAGCTGTAGCACCACTGGCTCTTTGCCAATGGGCGTAGAAGAAACCAACAAGGTCGCTTCTGCTAGGCCATATGCCGGAGAAAAGTTCTCCCACTTGAAGCCGTACTCACCAAAGGCCTCGGCGAACTCACGCAGCACCCGAGGGTTAATCGGCTCAGCCGCGTTGCCCGCACTGACCCAGCTACTGAGGTCTAACCCTTCGCGCTTGGCAGGCTTGATACGGCGCAGGCAAAGCTCGTAGGCGAAGTTGGGCGCTTGGCTATGGGTCGCCCCGTAATTTTGAATCGCTTGCAGCCATCGTAGGGGGCGCTTTACAAAGGCCAGAGGAGCCATGATGTAGCATGGTGCGCCATTGTAGAGCGGCTGAATGAGGCCTTCGACCAGTCCGTAATCGTGGAAGTAGGGCATCCAGGTGACGGTGGGGCCATCTTTGCTGTAGCCACAGGCGCGCTGTAGATAGTCGGAATGGTGCAGCAGATTGTAGTGGCTGAGCATCACACCTTTTGGTGTGGAGGTGGAGCCGGAGGTGTATTGCAGATAGGCAAGGACGTCTTTGTCGACGGCAGGGTCTTTCCATTCTTTTGCCAGGGCCAAATCAACTGACTCAGTATCGATCCAGCGCATGGTGTCGAATTCAGGAAAGTCTATATCTGAGTCTTTAATCAGCTCAATAATACGCGCATTGCTGAGGACGATGGTGGCTTCTGCGTCCTTGATAATTTCACGTAGACGCGGCAGGGTGCGCTTCATGCGGCCCGCGTCTGGTGGCGGTACGGGAATGGCGATGACACCTGCGTAGAGGCTGCCGCAAAAGGCGGCGACGACTTCAATGCCTTGAGGATAGAGGAGTAAAGCGCGTTCGCCTTTGGCTTGTTGCTGTTGAAGGAGGGCTGCGATCGCTTTTGCCCATTCTTCTAACTCAGCGTAGGTATAAGCCGCGCCTTCTTTTTTCCCATCTACCAGAAATTGATAAGCCAAATCATCTGGCTGGCTGCTCGCTCTGTACTGAAGCAGCTCAATAAGTGTAGAAAGTTGGGTTGTGCCGTTAGAAGTACCTTGCTGAGAGGCCTCTGGAGCTGTTTTTGTTGGAGAATAGACCATAGCTGGGACCAAAGAAGCAACCGGATAGTATCCACTACGCCATCAGACGAATTAGGATTTGAGTGTGACAAATGAGACCTTAGAAGTCGCAGGCTGGAGACGTGTGCGCCAGTAACACCGTTGGCTAGCGTGTGAAATATCAATGTAAGTTGCTGATGATAGCCACATTGAGAGATATTGACACATACGCTTTAGGTGTAAACACGGCGCTGCAAGCTCTTTACATAAAAAACAATCTTTTACGATATGTCTGTAAATCGGTAACATTCCACCAAAAGGATTTGATAAACCCTCTTGGTAGAAAGAAGCGGAGTACTATCAGATTTCCCAGAGGCTAGAAAGCTGTAACGAAAGGGATACTCAGCAAATCAAGATAAGTGAGCTTCATAGATAGGCCAGTAGATAAGTTAGATGAGTGAGTCCGTTCAGGTTTGGCAAATTTCACTTGAGGTATCAGAAGAGACGCTACAGGCTTACGAAAATTGCCTGTCTGTGGATGAGCGATCGCGCGCCGACCGATTTCATTTTCCAGCTGACCGACGTCGATTTATTGTATCCAGGGGCACTCTTAGACACTTATTGAGTAGGCAGTTTGGCCGTTCGCCAAAGGACATTGAGTTTTGCTACGGCGAGTACGGCAAGCCCAGTATCGTTTTAGATAGCGAGAGCCACTGCAATTTTCATTTCAACGTTTCTCACTCTGGAGAACTCGCACTGTGTGCCCTTGGAGGACAAGCCCGAGTAGGAGTAGATATAGAAAAGCTCAAACCTATTCAGCGTTTGGACAGCATGATGGAACGCTGTCTTTCCAAAAAAGAGTTGGATCAAGTAAACAATGAACCAGAGCCCACCCACGCATTTTTACAGCGGTGGACCTGTAAAGAAGCCTATTTGAAAGCGATTGGGCTAGGACTGAGCCAGTCAATGCAAACTGTGGAAGTTGAAATTACACCGTTCAAGCTTGTGAGCGTCCCAAAAGATTGTGCAGACGGCTGGCAGCTGCATCCCATTGAGGTACCTGAGGGATATGTGAGTGCGTTAGTAACAGAAGGCAACAACTCAGTAACATTCGACCGTTGGCAGCACGAGCTACTGAGCAAAGATGACTGATTTCACAGGGCGCTCAATTGGGCTGCCGTTCGGATCAAAACGGCCGTAAAACGTTTGGTCAGCAAATCGTAACGAAGAAGAGCTACCCCCGTCTAAATTGAGGAGCTTCACAACGCCTAAAGAAGCTGCAAACTCAGATACTTCGGCCAGCGTCAGGCCAGGTAGCTCTGCTGTTTTTTCAACCATGATGAAATAAACAGCACCATCTGCATCTATGCCAATAGCACTGCGCGCGTTGGGATTCATACTACCGATAGCATCTCGAACTAACTCGCCATTCTCGTAAGCAGTAAATGCTTCAAGTTCAGAAGTGTCGTCTGGTAATAGCTGTGGCCCTGCACCTACCGCGCATTCTATTTCGCAGCCATCGGGAACAGCCGCGTCGTGAAGCGTAACATCATATCTTAGTGAGCCACGAGCAGAGGCCTCAAGGTCGCATCGATAAGCTCGAAATTCTGAGCGATTAAGAATCTGTGGCAAGTATTGCTGAAGATCGGGATTACCCACTAATCGCTCATTATCAGCAGGGTCACCAACGACTTCACCGCCCACGGTTAGATGGGAAGTCGTTTTACCGTTTTGAGGATCAAAAAAGCCTCCGTTGATGATGCTAGTAGGCGTACTGCTAATTTCACCGGCAACAAAAGCGTCGATCGGCTGTAATGCATCGGATACTGCTACAGAAATAGTGATTACATCCGTTGGGAACAAGGCCACCTGAACCGTTGCTCGTGGTAAGTCGTAGGACGTTACCCGTGCCGCTAGCTGCCGCGTGACGGGAACAGCGATCACAGCATCCTCCGAATCTTGGCCTGAAGAATTTTGTGCAACCGCACGCGGCTCAGGAATCCGACGCCATAGCATCATACCTATCAACCCTAATCCGATAGCGCCAGCAGATAAGAGACAAAGCAACTTACCGAGCTGCCTAACGTTTATTCGACGCTTATCCTGCGGCATTTCTTACTTTCTCGCTGTAGTCTTTGGCTCGTACTTGGCGAAAGCCATTGAAGGCTAGCTGTCTTGCCCAAGCAGGTAAGTACGACAGCACTTTGCCTACTTTAGCTCTACTAGAAAGAGGACCAGCTGATTGCAGCTCAGCGAGCAACGTGCGGCCTCGCTGTGTTTCGCCCTTTTCAATCAATCGCATTGCCAGTACTTGCTTCAGCGAGGCAAGGTTGTTAATACGAATCTTCTCTAGATCAGGTCGGTTCGGAAACTGATAGCTCTCCAGACAAAAGGACTTGGCGGTGAGGAAATGGATGTCTTGTTTGAGGCTGGTTTGTCCGCCGTGGAAGCGGTATTCCATTAGGCGCTCGGGAATGAAATAGGCGGTTTGGTTAGCCAGAGCGCAACGGACGAGCAGGTCAAAATCTTCGCAGCCGTCTGCCTCGAATCGCATGAAGTCAACATCGTCTAGGCTACTTTTGCGAAAGAGGGAGGAGCCGACCTGTAAGCTTTGCTTTACGAAGGTTTGGGCTAGTAGGTCATCGACTTTGCCAAAGGCTATCTGGTCTTTGCCCCATTTCGCGGAATTAGCAGTGGTCGCGTCGTCGTCCCGTTCGTTTCGAGCGTTGATTACCCAGTGGTCAGTGCAAACAAGGTCAGCTTCGGGGTGCTCGTCGAGGATGGCGACTGTTTTTTCGAGGAAGTTAGGGGTGAGGGCGTCGTCGTCATCGAATTTGATGAAGTATTGGCCTTTGGCGGCTTCGTAGCCGGAGCGCATGTTGCGGCTGCGTTTGATGTTTTGTGGGTGGCGGATGTAGCGGATACGAGGGTCGTGCCACTGGGCGACGACGTCAGCGGTGTTGTCGGGAGAGGCGTCATCGCAGATGAGGAGCTCGAAGTCTGGGTAGGTTTGTGCGAGGACGCTTTCGACGGCGTAGGGCAGGATGGCTGCGCGGTTATAGGTGGGGACGCAGATGCTGACTTTGGGTGAAGTTGTGGAATTTGTCACGAGGTTATGATACGGGCCTGGCTCTGTTAGTGCGTTTTCCCGAAAGGGGATCTACTTCTGGCTAGGAAGAGAAAGGTATCTGCTTCTTAGATATGAAAAAAGGTATCTGCTTCTTAGATATGAAAAGAGAGTGGATATTGTTTTGTGATGATTAGTTTTTGTTAGCGTAGCGGGTGGCTAATCAATGCGAGTAGATTAGATGTAAATATTTTTCTTGGGCACGCTAAATCCTATAAGAATATGTTGAAGCTCTCTTGTGCGCGTCGGCAGCCTATGAAAAAGCTGACATGATTGCACACAGCATAGTCGATTGATATTACAGATAATTTTTTTCTATGGCCAACGGTGCTGACGAGACTTACTCATATTTCCCAAAGGTCTCTGTCATTGTGCCTATTTATAATGGTGAGCAGGATTTACCAGGATTGCTGGACTGTCTGATGGCGCAGACTTATCCCGCGCAGCAGGTGGAATATTTGCTAGTGAACAATGGAAGTAGCGATCGCACACCCGCTATCCTCGCTACCGCCACCACTGACTTTGCCACTAAAGGCCTCACCTTTAAAGCCCTCAGCGAACCGAATATTCAAAGCTCCTACGCCGCTCGAAACGTCGGCATTCGCATCGCACAAGGTGAGTTTCTCGCCTTTACCGACGCTGACTGCTACCCAAATCCTAATTGGCTAGCCGCACTCATACGGCCTTTTACAAATCCAACGGTTGGGCTAGTCGCCGGTAAAATTTCCGCACTCCCTGGCAAAACATGGGTCGAGAAATATTCTGAGTGCAAGGACATGCTCAGTCAGGAACACACTCTAAAAAATGCCTTTAAGCCATACGGACAAACTGCAAACTTAGCCATTCGGACAGAAGCCCTTACGCAAGTTGGCCTCTTTCGCCCATATCTCACGACAGGTGGCGACGCCGATATCTGTTGGCGCGTTCAGGAAAAAAGTGAGACTGTCGGCCCTGAGTCGGGTGGTGCCTGGCAGCTACATTCTGCACCGGATGCCATCATTCAGCATCGTCATAGGCAAACGATAAAAGGATTGCACAGCCAGTGGTATCGATACGGCACATCCAATCGATACTTGCACGAGCTGCATGGTGTTCGGCTGGCATGGCAGCTACCGAAGAGAGAGGAGCGTAGAGCCTTGCTGAGATGGGTTCTCAGAGACTTGCCGCAGGCGATCGCAGGCGCAATCATCAATCGCAAACTAAACATCGATAAATTCATGGGTGTGCCAGCAGACATTTACTGCGCCAGAGCCCGCGACTTAGGGCAACAGGAAGCCGAGCTAACGGAAGCGGCTCGCCAAATAGCCAACTATCCATCTGCGAGCGCTCAGGTAAAAACAAACCCGTCTAACCCCAGTCCTTCCACGAGGCCTGCATGAACATATTGATGCTGTCGGCAACGTTTCCGTATCCGCCAACGAGAGGCGGTACCTCGGTAAGAACGTTCAATTTACTCAAGTATTTGAAACAGCAGGGTCACACGATTAGCCTAGGAACGCTGCGATCAGTCGATGTGACAGATGATGAAATTGCGGCGCTCAAAACTTGGGTAGATGAACTTGGAGTATTTCCCCGGCCATCTGAAAAAGACCAGACTACCGGACGAATAGGAAAGCTTCAGCGCCTATTGAATTTTGCGATTGAAGGGACGCCGCCTAGCGTTGTGAGTACGCATTCTCAGCCGATGCAAGAGTGGGTGAATGGGCGGATCGCTAGTGGTGCATTTGATGCACTCACCTGTGAGCACTGTGTGAACGAGGCCTACGTACCCGCAGATATTCAGCAGCATATTCCTGTGGCGGTGGTGAATATTCATAGCTCTGTGTATGGAACTTGTGCTCAGCAGTTGGTGGCGGGGACTGCTGAGAAACCTTTGCGCGATCGCATAAATCTCCCCTTACTCAAGCGCTACGAACACCGCTATTGCCAAAAGTTTTCTCACCTCGTCGTCACCACCACCGAAGATCAACAACAAATTCAGGCCATCACCGGCAAAAACAGTACCTACGTCATCCCTAACGGCGTAGATTTGGATCTATTCACAGCTCGTCCGAACGATCCTGATGGGCAGAGCCTGGTATTTATTGGTGCGATGGACAACCTACCGAACATTGATGCGGTTGCTTTCCTTGCGAACGATATTTTTCCGCTTGTTCAAAAGAAATATCCAGAAACAATGCTTTCCCTCGTCGGTGCGAGGCCTTCTAGCAAAATAAAAGCTCTGGGGGAACACCCCAACATCGTAGTGACAGGCAGAGTTCCTGAAATGAAGCCTTATCTACATGGGTCTACAGTCTGCGTTGTTCCGATGCGGATGGGCTATGGCATTAAAAATAAAACGCTGGAGGCGATGGCAGCAGGGATACCAGTAGTGGCTAGTGATCGCGGCCTAGAAGGACTCGCGGTAGATGGCCCTTCTGTTCCACTGCGAGCTTTACGGGCGAATACGGTAGATGAATATGCAGAAGCGATTCGTCGACTGTTTGAATCATCAGAACTACGTCAAACGCTTTCGGAAAATGGACGAGCTTTTATTGAAAAGGAATATACTTGGGCGATCGCAGGACAACAGTACGAAAAGGTTTTAACAGCATCTTGAAATAGTCAAACACAATCAAAAAGGGCTCTACAGAAAGTAGAGCCCTTACAGTCATCAGTTTTTCTGCAGAGAGCCAGACTCTAATAAGCGTCTTGCAGCTCATAGAAGTCAGGCGAGATGTAGTCCTTGCGTAAGGGCCAGCCTTCCCAATCTTCAGGCATCAGTAAACGCTTCAAATTCGGATGCCCCTCGTAAGTAATGCCAAACATGTCGTAGCACTCACGCTCTTGCCAATCCGCCGCCTTCCAAATCCAGTACACCGAAGGTATGGTTGGATTTTCGCGAGGCAAAAAGACCTTAATACGAACTTCTGCCGGAGCATCCGCATCGTCAGTGAGCTTTGTCAAATCGTAAACACTAACTAGCTCCTTGCCAGGGCCCGCATCGTAAGCACTCTGACAGCGCAAATAGTTGAATCCGTAGGCGTACAGCGCAGTGGCAAAAGGTAGCAAAAACTGAGGCTCCACCTTGAGAATTTCTATCCCTAGGTGGTCTCGCTCCATTGCTTCATGGCCAAAACCTTGCTCAGTGAGCCACGTAGAGACCTCGCCCGCCTCAATAATCGCCGATTCGGCTGCGTCAGACGCGTTCTCTTTCTCTTTATCAGCCATGACCTTTTATGCCTTTACCTTTACGCCTTATCTTCTTGTTTGTCAGCAGTTGCCTTCGCACCTTCTAGCTTGGCATCAGCAGTTTTTTCAACGGGCATACCCATTGCTTGCATCAGCTCCTTCGGTGGCATATCTCTCGTACCAGACGCCAAATACTCACCGGTAAGAATGGGAGCAACTGTCTTCATCTCATGAGAACGGGTATAGAACCGATGTGTTGAAATAAACTCACCGCGCTCCTGCATCGACTCATTAGCGATTTTTTTACGCAGCTTGATGACCGCATCAAAAATTGCTTCAGGCCGAGGTGGGCATCCAGGGATATAAACATCTACTGGGATGATTTTGTCCACACCGCGCAAGGCCGTTGGCGAGTCAGCACTAAACATGCCGCCTGTAATTGTACAGGCACCCATCGCAATCACATAGGCAGGCTTTGGCATTTGCTCGTATAGGCGCACAAGGGCTGGGGCCATTTTCATCGTCACTGTGCCTGCCACAATGATCAAATCGGCCTGTCTGGGACTGGCTCGAGGTGCTAGGCCAAATCGGTCAAAGTCGAAGCGAGAGCCGAGCAAGGCCGCAAACTCAATAAAGCAACAAGCCGTGCCGTACAGCAAAGGGAACAAGCTCGAAAGCCGCGTCCAGTTGTACAAATCATCGACCGTAGTCAAGATAATGTTCTCTGACAAATCCTGCGTAACCCCGCCGCCAGCAGCCGGATTCATAATCCGCTCGCCTGGATTTATCAGGGGATTGTTCGCCAGGTTATCACCGGGACGTTTTCCTGAACTTATGACCACTCCAAAGCTCCTTTACGCCAAGCGTAGACTAAACCAATTACCAAAATGGCAATAAAAATAAGTGCCTCTACAAAGGCTAAAAGCCCAAGGGTATGAAACGCGACTGCCCAAGGGTACAAAAATACGGTCTCTACATCAAAAATGACGAAGACCAAAGCAAACATATAGTAGCGAATATTGAACTGAATCCATGCGCCACCGATAGGTTCGCAGCCGGACTCGTAGGTTGTGCGACTGGCAGGGCCCGCATTCGCAGGGCGCAGCAGCTTCGAAGCACCGAGCGCTACAACTGGCACCAGACTACTAATAATTAAGAAGCCTAAAAAGTACTCATATCCACTTAAAACAAACACAGCGGTTGCCTTGAACTGTTCACAAAATCCTTCCTATTGTAGCGGCCTAAGTCTTCTGATGGCGTCGCGATCTTGATTTAGCCGACATCATTGATATGTAAAAACCACCATATGCAATAATAGTTAACAAATATTCTCATATTTTTTGAGAGCAAAACGGCCCTAAACATGACAGCTAAACCATGACGACCGAGCCAAACTCTAACTCTGATGTCCGAGAGGATGTCCAGCAGGGCCAAGGGCAATCGCCCCCTGTGGAAGAAATGATTCCCTTGGTGAAACCGGAAGGCGCAGCCGATGGTGAAGACGGCGCAGAAGAAAGGCCGCTGACTCCTGCTGAAATGGACCGCTTTGAGTGTCGCTCTTGTGGCAACACCTACGAGCCCACAAAAGGTGATAGCCAAGGCGATATTCCAGCTGGGGTAGAGTTCAAAAACTTGCCCACAGACTGGCGCTGCTCGGTGTGCGGTGCAAGCCAAGCTCAGTTTAGTAACGTAGGCCCTGCCGGGCAGGCTTCTGGTTTTAAGGAAAATTTGAACTATGGCTTTGGGGTCAACACCCTTACGCCAGGGCAAAAGAACCTACTGATCTTTGGAGCGCTAGGCGTAGCGGTGCTGTTTTTCCTTAGCCTTTACGGTCTGAGGTAGTCCGCTCGAAAAATATGGAGAAGGTTTGCCCAAGGTGACCTTCACGGATACTGTTCTTTACGGATTGATTTTTGCTGGAGTTGTCATGCAAACGGTTTTAAAGTCCTTTTTAGGATTTGGCTTTCTAAAGTCTGGTTTTACGATTACCAGAAGAGCCTGGAAGAAAGGGGTGACCCTAGCCCTAGTGGCTGTGTTCGCTACGAGCTGTAGCAGCGCATTTTTGGCGGAGACTGAAGCCAACCCTTGGGAAGTGATTGCGCTCCCTACAGAAGCAGCGATTTCTGATGTTGACTTTGCCAAAGATGGCGAGCATGGCTGGCTAGTCGGTAGCCGGACAACGCTACTAGAATCCACAGACGCAGGGCAAACTTGGGAGCCTCGAATCTTGGAGCTAGGTGAGCAAAACTACACCTTTACGTCTATCGACTTCAATGGCGATGAGGGTTGGCTTGTAGGTCAGCCCAACATCATGCTACACACCACTGACGGTGGCACGTCTTGGTCCAATATCCCACTCGATCCACAGCTCCCCGGTCAGCCGTTACTAGTGACGGCAACGGGTAGCAATGCCGCTGAGCTGGCGACTGATATTGGCGCAATCTATGCAACGAACGATGGCGGGCAGCAGTGGAAAGGCCTCGTCCAATCTGCGGTGGGCGTCGTCAGAAATATGACTCGCAACGAAGAGGGCCGATATGTCGCGGTCTCTTCACGCGGTAACTTTTACTCCACTTGGCTACCGGGTCAAGACGCATGGCAGCCACACAACCGTGAGAACTCCAAGCGCTTGCAGAACATGGGCTTTACCAAAGACGGCTTGCTGTGGTTGATTGCTCGCGGCGGACAGCTTCAGTTTGGGACTGAGCAAACCGAGTACGAAGAGTGGACTGAGCCTGTTAACCCTGAGTTTGCTTCTAGCTGGGGCTTGCTCGATATTGCCTACCGCACATCTGAAGAGCTGTGGGTTACAGGTGGTAGCGGCAACTTGCTGATGAGCCCGGATGGTGGCGAAACGTGGCAAAAAGACAAGGCTGTTGAGAACGTGCCAACAAACTTCTATCGCGTGAAGTTTTTGGGTACAGACAAAGGCTACATCTTGGGTCAGCGTGGCTACTTGCTGCGCTACAACGACCAGAATGCTGAGCTGGCCTAGGCAAAGCACGCTGTAGGGCTCTGAAGCACTACGCACTGAAAAAATGACTTCACAGATTGTATCTGGATATTTTTGGGGTCAGTAGAAACTTTTAGGGCCAGATTATAAAGACTTCCTTGTGAGGTGACCTAAGAGTTTCGTATGATAAGTACACATGCTAAAAGCTTTTAGTTAGGAGATTTAGGAAAAATGGCTGGCGTTACCGGCGAAAGACCCTTTGGTGACATTGTCACTAGCATCCGTTATTGGATTATTCACAGCATCACGATTCCTGCTCTGTTCATTGCAGGTTGGCTGTTTGTTTCGACAGGCTTGGCGTACGACGCATTTGGCACGCCTCGCCCTGACGAGTACTTTGGCAGTAATCAAGTTGAGCTACCTATCGTAGATAGCCGCTACAACCCCGACCGCACATTGAAGATTAACGACTAGCAAGATAAATAACTAGCCAGTCAGCGCTTGCCCTCGAAGTGATTGCTCTCATACACAGAACGTAGGCACAGCAGAGTGTAAGCGCAAGCTCAAACTTCTTTTTTAAGACGACTATTTTTGGAGACCTCCCATGACCAGCGGTAATCCCAACGAACCGATTACTTACCCCATTTTCACTGTGCGCTGGCTGTCTGTACATGCGCTAGCTGTACCTTCAGTTTTCTTCCTAGGCGCGATCGCTGCAATGCAGTTCATCCAACGCTAAACATCCACCGATAGGAACCATCCCCCATGGCAGATAGACCCACTAACCCGAATAAACAGCCCGTAGAGCTAAACCGGACATCTTTGTTCCTTGGTTTGCTCATTGTCTTTGTGACCGGGCTTCTGTTCTCTAGCTACTTCTTTAACTAAATTAGGAGAAAGTTCCATGTTTCAAAATGGCAAAATTCCCTTGTGGATTGTAGCTACGGTTGCTGGCATAGGCGTACTAGGCGTTGTTGGCATCTTTTTCTACGGTTCTTACGTAGGCACTGGCTCAGCGATCTAGTTGCTGAATCAATATTTGAACAGCGAAAAAGCGACCTTAGTGTAAAAACTAGGGTCGCTTTTTCTTTGATTATGCTGATTGTTTAGGGGGGTGAAAATCCGTTCGATGGATTTACGCTTCACGCTCGATGTAGAGGAACAAAGCGGCCATAGCCACTGCAGGAAAAACGAGACCAACGGTAGGAACCAAAAGCGTAGGCAGGAAAGAAGCCGTCATAGTGATTATCCTTGTTTGATAAAAAGCTTTGACCGAAAGGTGGCCAATATTAAAACCCTACTCTGAATTTGGTGCAAAAACATCTTTCCTTAGTCGAAGTTAAAAAAGAAGTGAAACTATCGGGCCAAAACGCTATGACTTTTGGGCTTTGTAGCGCTCTTTAAAGATGGCCTGTTGCGCTTTGTGATCAACTATTTTCGTAGGGTAGTCAGTACCTTCTAGGACTTTTTCTGGAATATCTCCGCTAATGAGCACACTGGTATCTAGATGACGAATTTCCGGAAGCCACTCGCGAATGTATTCGGCATCTGGATCGTACTTTTTCGCTTGGCTTGCCGGATTAAAAATCCTCAGCGGCTTAGGATCCATGCCGCTCGACGCGCTCCACTGCCAGCCACCGTTGTTTGAAGACAAATCACCGTCGAACAGGCGCTGCATGAAATACTTCTCGCCCCAGCGCCAGTCAATGATCAAATCTTTGGTAAGGAAGCTGGCTACGATCATGCGACAGCGGTTGTGCATCCAACCGGTTTGATTCAGCTGGCGCATGGCCGCATCGACTATCGGGTAGCCAGTTCGCCCCTCGCACCATGCCTTGAAAAGTGTTTCATCGTTGTCCCAGGGAAAGTTTTTGAGCGGTTCACGATAGGGCCCATCAGCCAAATCAGGAAAGGTGTACATGACGCTTTGGTAAAACTCGCGCCAGGCAATTTCCTTTTGCCAAGTTTGGATGTTGGTGTGGGTTTCTTCGCTGCGGGCTCGGCTGTAGGCTTCGTCGGCATATTGCCAAACAGTGCGGATGCCGAGGGTGCCAAATTTGAGTGCCGCGCTGAGCATTGAGGTGCCGGGGTTGGCCGGATAGTTTCGCTGTTCGTCGTAGGTTGAGATCGCTCGGCGGTCATCGCAAAAGGTTTCTAGCTGGGCTAGGGCAGCGACTTCGCCAGGGGCTAGTAAAAGTTCGTTCTCCCATTCGTAACCTAGGTCTTTGGCAGTGGGCAATTCGATATTCCCAGCGTCGTTGGCGGCTGATTTCTCTTGAGGATTCAAACCTGTAGCGTTGGCCAATGTCGAAACGGGTGGCTGTTTTACCTGCTGAATCCATTTTCGCCAAAATGGCGTGTACACCTTGTAAGGATCGCCTGCGCCTGTTTTGAGGGCATCAGGCGCGTGGAGCAGCTGGTCCCAATATTGAGTCGAGCGTTCGATGTCTTTTTCTTTTAGGGCTTCGGCTACTCCGGTATCACGCTGGCGGGAGTAGGGTTCTACGTCGCGGTTCCAGTAAACGGCAGTGGCTTGTAGGGAGATCGCTAGCTTTGGAATAGCCTCAGTAGGATTACCCTGGAGTATGAGCAGTTCGCTACCTGCAGATTTGTAGCTTTCTTGCAGCTCAGCAAGAGAGCCGATCATATAGGTGATGCGGGCAGGGGCGATGTCGTCACCGTCTAGGATGCCAGGATCTAGACAGAAGACGCCGATCACTTTTGGGGTGCGATCGCGCGCCGCTGCCAATCCCAAATTATCTCGAATCCGCAAATCCCGACGATGCCAAAATAGCACCAGATCGTCTGCCATACGCTGCCCTCACCAAGTCGCTAACAAAAGCTTATCGGGCCTTAGTATAGCGGGCCTTCCTCCATTGGGGGTAGCTATAGGGTAGCTATTTAAATCCCTTTTTCAACAAGGGAAAAGCGCTGTCTTTCAGCACAGTAGCTTTCAACGCACGATAACAGGAAGCTCAATAGAGAACGTTGTGCCTTCTCCAAGATTAGAGTGACAGCACAACTTTCCCTGATGCTTTTCGAGCACAATATGACGACTAATAGATAGGCCCAGTCCTGTGCCTTTTCCTGTGGATTTGGTCGTATAAAACGGCTCGAAGATACGATGTAGAACCTCTTCTGTCATTCCTATGCCGTTATCGCTAATTTCTATGATGGCGGTGCCAACAGACGATAGTGCAGTTTTGATTTTGATCTGCGGAGTTGGAACGGGTTTGATAGCTGCGATCGCATTCGCTAAAACGTTCATAAATACCTGGTTTAGCTGTCCAGGTAGACACTCTATCAGGGGTAAATCGCCATAGCACTTGACTAAATCTACGGTTCTCAGTGGTGAGGCGAGGATAAGCAGCGTACTGTCGAGCCCAGCGTGAATATCGACGGGCCTTTTCTCACACTCGTCTACACGAGAGAAATTACGTAAGGAAAGAACAATCTCCTTGATCCGCTGAGTTCCTATCTCCATAGAGCCTAGTAACTTCGCAAAATCTTCAGTCAAAAAATCTATATTCAGCTCATCTAGCTCAGATTGAATAGCCGCCGTAGGGTGAGGATACTCCTGTCGATACAGTGATAATAGATCCAACAAATCTTGTGCGTAGTGCCGAGCAGGCCTGAGATTACCGCAGATAAAACTGACTGGATTATTTAGCTCATGGGCAACACTTGCCACCAACTGACCTAGGCTTGACATTTTCTCATCTTGAATCAGCTGCGACTGTGTTGTCCTCAAGTCTTGTAGTGCAGTTTCTAGTTCTGCTGTTCGTTCTGCAACGCGCTGCTCCAGCAATTCGTTTTGATTGGCCAACGCCTTTTCCGCTGCCTGAATTTTGATGAGATTGGTATGGGCTTCTGCGTGATGACGCAACCTAGCAATAAACTCAATCGGCTCAGGAATTTTGACCAAATAGTCGTGGGCACCCTTAGCAAAGGCTTCTGCTTTTTTATCGGAAGATTCTAACGCAGACAGCACAATGACCGGAATAAACTGGGTTGCCGGATCAGAGCGAAACCTCTGAACCATGGTTAATCCATCTGTTCCAGGCATCGTTAAATCCTGAAGGATAACCGTCGGCTGAATATCGATAGCCACGGGAATAGCCTGTGTTGCTTCTTCACAGTAAAACAGCTGAATGTCTCGCTCATCGGCAAGCAGCCGGCGAATGTACTCAGCAATGACGGGCTGGTCGTCGACTAGCAATACCTTGATAGCCTTGTGGCACGTAACAGTGGTTGGAGCTTCGAATGGAAGAGGCAACGGCTGTGTGACTATAGAACAAGATTCAGTCGATATGCGCATAGTTCAGCTGCGAAGACAGGTATATAGTTTCAGTTACGAATAACAGATATAGAAATCTTTTTGTAGCTGATTACAACAGCAGTATCGGTGCCCTACAACTAGAAAAAGACTTACTTTTCTCACACTGTACTGTGACACCACCTGATGATGCCTGAGAAAAGATACGCGTTTCGCTAGCAGCCTCTAGATAGGTGCTTTAAGGAAATCTCTCAGTATCCAGTCCTAGAGTTTACAAAGCAAAAGAAACGATCTTCTAACACCCAAGAGAACGCTGAGGTTATCGGATTAAAGACCTCTCACAAGAAAGTTGTAGCCTCGGTATATACAGAAAAACGAACTGAATCCTACAGCCGTGCTCGGGCCATGTAGAAAGCTGCGATCGTTTTTGCATCCATTGGCACTCCATCCAAAATTGCCTTTTCTAGCGCTTGTGCATCCATAAGAACAACTTCTAAGTCCTCATCTTCTTCTAGCTGTGGCCCGTCAGGTAGCTTCTCAAGCTCCGTTGCCAAATAGGCATAGATAATCTCATCCGAATAGCCTGGTGCATTTGGGAACTGTCCAAGCGTCTGCCATTTCTGAGCCCGGTACCCCGTCTCTTCTTGTATCTCTCGCTGAATAGTTGCTAGCGGTTCTTCGCCAATCTCCACTGTGCCAGCAGGAAACTCCAACAGTCTTCCTTGCATCGCGAATCGATACTGGCGAACGAGGACGAACTGACCTTCTGCTGTTACTGGCACAGCCATGGAGCCGCCCGGATGGCGAATCCATTCCCAGTCGCCAACAGACTTGTTGGGCAGGCAAAACCGTGAGACTTCAAAGTTGAACTTTTTGCCTTCGTAAAAGAGACGATGCTTAATCAGTTCTGGCGGCTCTTGCCCAATGGTCATGGCGTGTGGTTCCTAGGGAGTTGTGCAACTCGTAATTTACCAGTCTTTCTACGCCTGTCATCAAACCTTGTTCAGAAAGCTCGGAGTATATTTGTTCAACCGTTTTGATTAAAACTGGGTGATGCCAGTGTGGGGCGACGTCTAGAAGTGGCACAAGGACGAAAGGACGTTCGTGCAAGCGGGGATGTGGCACGGTAAGCTTTGGCGCTTCGATGATGCGATCGCCATAAAAAAGCAAATCCAAATCCAAGGACCTCGCACCCCAGCGCTTCTTGCGCACACGCCCAAACTGACTCTCTATCGTCAGCAACTGGTGTAGCAGGTCACGAGGTGAAAGGCTTGTTTCGACGGTGATACAAGCATTGATGTAGTCAGGCTGTGGCGGGCCGACAGGAGCGGTTTTGTAGAGGTGCGATCGCGCGAGCACCTGAATACCAGGTGCCGTATCAATCACGGTAATGGCATTAGTGAGGATTCGAGCCGAGTCACCTAAGTTGCTGCCTAAGGCGATCACCGCCTCAATTGACAGGTCGCTACTACCGAACACCAATTTTTCAAACGCTTTTGTCATTAAGATTGGGTACCCCATTTGGAGTACCCTGCTGGCTCATCAAAGCTGTATGTGCTTTTACTCTACCGCTTATGCTTGCTTACGCTTCACTGCCGAGCACACCACGAACCCGGCTAACTAACTGGTCGGCAGTGAGCACACCTTCAATGCGATCTACAGATTCGCCTTTGTTAAACAGGAGTAGTGTAGGCAGTGCGTGAATCTGATGCTGAGAAGCGATTTGCGGATACTTTTCTGTATCGATTTTCACAACCTTGATTTCGCCCTTCATTTCGGCGCCTACCTCCACCAAAATTTTAGACATCATTTGACAAGGGCCACACCAGTCAGCATAAAAATCAACCAAAATTGGCTCTTCAGTACCGCCAACTAAATCATCGAAACTTTTGAACTCTTGTTTGACTGCCATAAATCGTTATTTACTTAGGATCGACAACGCTCTCATGCTAAGTGCCTACTTTAACGACTGTGGGTTTGCAACGCAATAACTTAAGACTACGCAATAAATTAATGAGCGCAATCAATAATTAGCTGCGGGTTGTTGGAAAGTGGGCGATTGATTCAGTAAGAATTGATTCGATTACCCCGAAAGGCTTACAGTAATTGGGCTAAACGCACGCCCCCAAAGATATTAGAAAAGGACGTAGAACCATCATGGCTAAGGCACTAGACGGAAAGGTTGCCATCATCACAGGCTCATCTAGGGGCATTGGCAAGGCGACAGCGATCGCACTTGCTGAGCAGGGCGGCAAGGTTGTGGTGAACTATGCCAGGTCTAGTGAGGCAGCAGATGCGGTGGTCGCTGAGATTGAAGGGAATGGGGGAGAAGCGATCACACTCCAAGCCGACGTCTCCAAAGAAGACCAAGTCGATGCCATGGTCAAAGCCACCATGGAAAAGTTTGGCCGCATCGACGTCCTCGTCAACAACGCAGGCATCACCCGCGACACTCTGCTGCTCAGGATGAAGCCCGAAGCATGGCAAGCCGTCATCGACCTCAACCTCACGGGCGTATTCCTCTGCACCCGCGCCGTCAGCAAAATCATGCTGAAGCAGCGCTCCGGTCGCATTATCAATATTTCCTCCGTGGCAGGCCTCATGGGCAACCCTGGCCAAGCCAATTACAGCGCCGCCAAAGCAGGCGTCATCGGCTTTACCAAAACCATTGCCAAAGAACTCGCGCCCCGTGGCGTGACAGCCAACGCGGTTGCTCCAGGCTTCATCGCTACCGATATGACTGACGACTTGAAAAACACCGAAGAAATCCTCAAGTTCATTCCCCTCGCCCGCTACGGAAAACCTGAAGAAGTTGCCGGTCTAATTCGATTTCTTGCCGCTGACCCTGCTGCTGCATACATTACAGGCCAAGTAATGAACGTCGATGGCGGGATGGTAATGCACTAGTCCTAAGCACTCAATTACAATATGAGGAAGAGAAGGTGTCTCAAGAGCCTTGGGAGCTTAGAAGATATGTTGATAAGGATGGAAGATGCCCTTTTGATGACTGGTCTTTATCGCTTGACCCAAAAACTAGAGCACGTGTTGAAACTCGGCTAGGCCGATTACGGATAGGAAACTTTGGAGACCATAAGCCATTAGGAGACGGTGTCTATGAGCTGAGATTCTTTTTCGGGGCTGGATACCGAATTTACTACGCTATATCTGGGAAGCGAGTTGTTCTGCTGCTAGCAGGCGGAAACAAGAAAGATCAAACTAAAGATATCAAGACGGCAAAACGGCGATGGCGTCTTGATCAGAGCTAGGAGTAAGGAGTTAAAAGCAGTGCCTTCAGTCAATTATCGCGATGGCTTAATCAAAAGGTTAGAAAAGGATCCCGAGTACGCTTCTCTTCTTTTAGAAATATCACTACAGGATGCACTAGAAGATGGTTACATGGATGCTTTTCCGTTAGCGTTAAAGGACGTTATCGAGGCCACAAACAATAGGAGCGAAACGCTTTCACAGGTAGATCTATTAAGGAAGGCACTTTACGAACGTTTGATACGTGAGGAAAAACCATTAAGCAAAGAAAAAACGCTCTCTGCACTCAAAAATGTAGGACTAAATATTGAGATGAAGCCGCTTAAATCTCAGCTAATAACACCCTGAGCAGTTGAACTCATCACAGGCAAAAGTACTCGCAGGTATGCTGCTACGACAGGGCAGAGTGACCGGAGCACATCAAGATGTCTTCCCCATCGCTGCTTTCACAGCCGCTCTCTGGTCGCGGCGGGTAATCCAGCGCTGATAGGTGTTGTTGTGAATGGCGACGGAGTGACCCATCATACGGGCGGAGACGGTGTCCGGAAGGCCAACGCCGATGGTGCGAACGGCCCAGGCATGGCGAAGGTCGTAGGGTGTGAAGGGGATTTTGTAGCGTTTGAACTGTTTGGATACCTGTTGGCCGACGAGCTGGAGGGTGGTTTTACTCAGGTCGGTGTTGACTTTTGGTAGGCGGATATCACGGAGGTGGAAGGTGTCTATCCATTCGCGAGGGAAGGGCCAGACGTCATGCGCTCCGGTTTTGGTAGATTCAAGCACTTCGAGGATGGCTTCTTCGTCACCACCAGCGAGCATGGCGTAGTCGCTGAAGAACACTTCGTGGTTGCGCAGGCCGTAGGTGGCCATAATGCCGTAGACGAACTGCCATTTGGGGTTGGGAATTTTTTCGTAGGCGGCGAGGATTTCGGTATCGGTGGGGAGCTGGCGGAGCTGGGTTTTGCTGTTGCCGTAGCTGCCAGAAAAGGATTTGAGTTCGGTGGGCAGCGGGATGCCGACAAAGGAGGTGAAGGCATCTAGGGCGGTGCAGCAAACTTGGCGGCTGCGTGAATTGGCTTTGGTGCTCTGGACGGTGGCGTAGATAACTTCGGGAAGGGAGAGTTCGGGGTGCTGAGCTGCGATCGCCTGTAATTTCTTCAGATACGGCACATATGCCTTCTGCCAAGTCGTTTTCACAGACGATGGCTTGGCGTCCCTACGTTCCAGGCGCTGCTGAAAAAAGTACATCTCAAACGCCTCGACTTGCACCGGTAACCCAGCGTTTGCTCGCGTCATTCCTGGCACAATTTCTAGATAGTCGTGCCAGTCAAATGTGTCTGTAATGAGCTGAGCGGCAATAATTTTGGCCATCTTTTCAATCTGAACCAGACTATCCTCTTGAGCAGGAATGCTTAGAGGAATTCGCTGCTGATAGGCGGAGAGCTTGCTGCTATTGGGACGAGGCGGAAATGTGCCGCGCAAGTTAAGCTTTTTGCCCCGGCGCTCGACTTTAAGACCAAGCTTGGCGACTTTTAGCCGCTGGTTGATTTTGGCCAGTGATTCATCCAGCGACTCATCAATTGGGTGAGGGGTCATGTGCATTCACAAAAAGACTTATGCCCATAGCAATATCTAACGTGTTTTGAGGTTGATTTCGCTAAAAGCAAATGTTTCATACATAACGTTAGTTGTTACGATAGGCAAAGATGAGAAAAATATTAAGCGTAAGAGTGCGCGATTCATTATGGGCCGTGTGGGAGTTTTACTACTAAATTTGGGTGGGCCAGAAAAACCGGAGGACGTGCAGCCCTTCCTGTTTAATCTGTTCTCAGATCCTGAAATTATTCGTATTCCGTTTCCCATTCTACAAAAGCCGCTAGCCTGGTTCATCTCTAGCCGCCGAGCCAAAACATCTCAGGCAAACTACCAAGAGATTGGTGGTGGCTCTCCGCTCAGACGCATTACCGAAGAACAAGGCTCAGCGCTTAAGACAGCCCTAGTAGAGAAAGGGAAAGATGCTGAGGTGTATGTAGGGATGCGCTATTGGCATCCGTTTACTGAAGAGGCGATCGCAGGCATCAAGCGCGATGGCATCGAAAAGCTTGTCGTTCTGCCACTCTATCCGCAATATTCCATTAGCACCAGCGGCTCTAGCTTTCGATTATTAGAAAAAATTTGGCAAGAAGATCCGCAACTCAATCCCATCGACTACACGCTCATTGAGTCCTGGTATTCCCGTCCGGGCTACGTAAACTCAATGGCCGATCTTATTCGCACAGAACTCGATAAGCTACCCAATCCAGACGGTGCGCATATTTTCTTTAGCGCTCATGGCGTTCCGGTTAGCTATGTAGAAGAATTTGGCGACCCCTACCAGAAGGAAATCGAGCACTGCACCGATCTGATCATGCAGGCACTGGGTAGACCCAATAAATTTACGCTGGCTTATCAGAGTCGCGTCGGCCCGATTGAGTGGCTACAGCCCTATACCGAAGATGCGATTAAGTCATTGGCACAGAGCGGGGTGGAAGATTTGGTTGTAGTACCAATTAGCTTTGTCTCAGAGCATATTGAGACGCTGCAGGAAATTGATATTGAATATCGAGAGATTGCTGAAGAAGAAGGGATTGAAGGATTTCACCGGGTGCCAGCACTAGATACCTATCCTCGCTTCATTGCGGACTTAGCGGATATGGTGGAAGAAGCCTTGGGCAATGAGCCTGTGCAGTTTTCTGACTTGGCGAAACCAGAGAAGAAGGTAAGGATTTATCCGCAGGATAAGTCGGCTTGGGGAATGACGCCGGTAGCCGAGGTATGGAACGGTCGCCTGGCGATGCTGGGATTCTTGGCACTGTTAGCAGAGATTTTTACAGGGCACGGGCCTTTACATTTGATTGGGCTCCTGTAAGCAATCCGGAGAATGTGATTGCTAGAATGTATCTTCCACCAATGATTGCCAATAATCGATAGATCGGTTGGGAAATAGATTCTATGAAGGTCAAGTCCTCTGTTTTTAGCGATTTCAAGCTGCAAATACTGATACTGATGGGTGCAGTTGGGCTGATGTGGGGCCTTGAAATTGTGGACCAGGTTTTATTCCAAGGTGCTTGCAGAGGCGTCTGTGGGTTGGATATTCACGGCATTGTGCCAAGAACAAGGGATGGCCTTTGGGGTATTGTGTGGGCTCCGTTTTTACATGGGGACTTTGCTCATCTGATTGGCAACACGATTCCCTTTGTGATTTTGAGCTGGCTGATTATGCTGAGCGGCGTTGGCGATTGGCTAATCGTAACGATTGTGTCCGCACTCGTGGGTGGATTGGGAACTTGGCTGTTTGCTGATTTTATCAGCGGCGATCTTACCGTTCATATCGGCGCGAGCGGTGTGATTTTTGGATATTTTGGCTTTATTCTAGCGAGAGGCTATTTTGAACGGAGCTTTGTTTCGATTGCGATCGCAGCCCTAGTCACCTTCATGTATGGCGGCCTCATCCTAGGCGTTTTACCGGGCCAGGAAGGTATCTCCTGGCAAGGCCACCTATTTGGCTTCTTGGGCGGAATGACATCCGCTTGGCTATTTACCAAGCCCCGCAGTACATCCAACTACGACCTTTAGAAATCAGGAATAGGCGGCAGCGCTAACCTTCTGGCGTCAATCGACTGCTAAAATCCAAAGTCTCTGCAACGGCATCTGTGAGGCAATTTGCAGCGGCCTCTACTGCGGCCACAGCATTTTCATAAAGCATTCGAGTTGGCCCCAACACACCCAAACTGCCCACAAGGCCAGGCCGTTTGCCATAGCGAGCGGTGACCAGTGCGCAAGATTGCATGGGCTCTACTGGGTTTTCGGCGCCAATCCAGATGCGGATGGGCTGATCTGTAAATGAATCAGGTGCTTGCTCTGCGGCTAGCGAGGGTTCTGCGATCAGCGGCCATAGCTGAGAGCGGCCATCTTCTAGGAGCTGCACGATACTCCGGATTTTCTCGCGTTCGGCAAATTCTGGCTGGTCGAGGGCATCGGCGACACCGCTGACTAATATTTGGGTGGATGAGGGGGTGCGTGACTTGCGAGAGAGGTCAGCGATCGCGCCTTGAATCACATCGACATATCGCTGAAATACCGCGTCTAGCTCAGACCAATCTAGCTCGGCTTCGTGGAGCGATCGCCCCGTGAGCTGGGCTGACAAAAAGTTAGACAGAATCTGTAGCTCTCGGTCAATAACTTCGTCGCTACTCTGGCTAAGCAGCTGAGCAGGCAACCGCAACAGCACAGAGTGATTGTCATAAATATCGAGCACCACCATCAGAATTTGCTGATCGCTCACGCGCACTAGCTGCAAGTGCTTAATTAAAGAACCATCCATCTGTGGCAGTGTCACCAACGCAATATAGCCACTGAGCCGAGACAAAATTTGAGCTGACTCCTGTAAAAGCGCTTCAATGGCTTGCCCCTCCCAATCTAGCCCTAGCCTCAGCGCAGAACGCACTTGGCGCGATAGGGGCCCGGTGAGCGCAACAGCAGGCGTCATAAGCTGATTGACATAGGTGCGATAGCCCGAGTCGGAAGGAATACGCCCCGCTGACGTGTGTGGCTGGTAGAGCAGACCAGACTCTTCTAGGGCGCTCATCACATTGCGAATAGTGGCAGAGCTAACCTGCAAGTCGTAGTCCCTGGCCAAAGACTTAGACCCCACCGGTTCAGCTGTGCTGACGTAATGGCGCACAGTGGCTCGAAGAATGTCCTGCTGGCGAGGGTTTAGCTTCATGAGTAGATCACTGGCTTTGTAAGGGTCTTGTTAAAGCAATCGCGATAGATCACTAGGGATGCGTTGCGATTGACCGTACCGTCTCGAACGGACTTCAAATGTTGCACACCATACAAACCCCGCAAAACAATCATAGAGGATCGCTCCAAAGCTTTACAGCAGAAACCTTTGCATTTCCAGACGGATTTGATCCCCGAAAGCTTGTAATGTTCAGCAATCTTCTCAATATCCTGGTAAATTCGAAAGAGCTACTGTAACTATCCTTGATCTATATAGTTGGCGCTACGACAGGACGCTACAGTCACAAGCAAAAATCTCTGCTCCTCAAAACTAGACAGCCGTATGGACAGCCGGACTGGTTTTATCGCTGGGATATCTATAATCAGCCCGTGTTCTGCGGCTGAGCTCTCTTTTTTACTGGATTCTTTGACAGCCAGGTTGAGCCACCATGTCTGATCTTCCTTTTACCCTCGATCAACTGCGCATTCTAAAAGCTATCGCTGCCGAGGGGAGCTTCAAGCGCGCCGCCGATAGCCTCTACGTTTCGCAGCCTGCCGTCAGCCTACAGGTACAAAACCTGGAAAGGCAGCTAGATGTACCGCTGTTTGACCGGGGCGGACGCCGTGCACAGCTCACAGAGGCCGGCCACCTGCTGCTGGAATATGGGGATCGCATTCTCAGCCTGTGCCAAGAAACCTGCCGCGCCGTAGAAGATTTGCAAAACCTCCAAGGTGGCACCCTGATTGTGGGTGCTAGCCAAACCACCGGCACCTATTTGCTACCACGGATGATTGGCCAGTTCCGCCAGCGCTATCCAGAAGTGGCCGTGCAGCTCCACGTACACTCCACCCGCCGCACCTCATGGAGTGTTGCCAATGGCCAAATCGACCTCGCCATCATCGGCGGCGAAATTCCGCCAGAACTCCAGGACTCCCTAGAAGTTGCACCCTATGCTGAAGACGAATTCGCTCTGATCATGCCGGTGTCTCATCCCCTCGCGAGTAACGAAACCATTGCCCGCAGCGACTTATACAAGCTCAAATTCATCACCTTAGATTCTCAATCCACCATTCGCAAAGTGATTGATCAGGTGCTCACCCGTGGCGGCATCGAAACTAGGCGGTTGCGTGTAGAAATGGAGCTGAGCTCCATTGAGGCGATAAAAAACGCCGTGCAGTCGGGATTGGGCGTGGCCTTTGCATCTACGTCTTCTATCGAGAAAGAGCTACAAATGGGCGTCATTCACAGAGCGCGAATCGAATCGGTAGAGGTCAAGCGCACGCTCTCAGTTATCTTCAACCCCAATCGCTATCGCTCTAAGGCAGCAGAAGCCTTTGCCAAGGAAATTTTGCCGCAGTTTACCAACCGAGAGCTGGAATTTCGTAAGGCCAATGCAAAAGCAAATGGGAAAGCCAACGGAAAGGCCGCTGATAAAACCTCTGACAAAACGATTGAGAGCACCAACGGGAAAGCCAGTGAGAAAGATAGTAGCGAAGGCAACTCCGCTACCACAAAACTCGCCGCGAATCAGGATACATCTGCTAAAGTGCCTGATAAGGCCAAAACAGCCATTGATGCTGATCCTGCTAGATAATATGGCTGTTAGCGGTTGAGCTTACTGTTAAATCCCCTATGCAACTGCACTGCACCCGACCCAACTGCCCATCGCCTGTCAATCATTTCTCCGATCTTGACAACCCCAATATTCCTCAGCCCCTGAAGCAGAAGTATTGCAGTGCTTGCCGGATGGAGCTAATTTTGCGTGGCCGCTATCTGCCAGTTGATGTATTAGGAAAAGGCGGCTTTGGGACGGCTTTTTTGGCCCGTGATTTTGACTCGCCGACTCAGCGTAAGTGCGTCGTTAAGCTTTTTCAGCCACCGGTCACGCTGACGCCACAGCAAATGGCAACGGCTCAAAGACTCTTTGGCAAAGAAGCTATCGTGCTAGAGCGCTTAGGCTTACAGCACCCGCAAATTCCTAATCTATACGCTTACTTTCCATTACTGGTCACCAACCCGCTCAATAACCAGTCCGAAGAGCTGTTTTATTTGGTGCAGGAGTTCATTGACGGTGAAGACCTGGAAAAAATTCTGGACAGGCAAGGTAAATTCACCGAAACGGACGTGGTGAAAGTGCTTAAAGCCATGCTAGATGTGCTGGGCTTTGTGCATCGCAATGGGGCCATTCACCGAGACGTAAAGCCTTCTAATATTATGCAGGGGAAAGATGGCAAGCTCTCTCTGCTCGACTTTGGTGCGGTAAAGGAAGTGACTGCGCCTACAGGCGTTCAGCGCGGGCCGACGACGATTTGCTCACCGGAATATGCGCCGCCTGAGCAAATTATGAACGGAACAGTGGATCAGACCTCTGACCTGTACGCGCTGGCTGCGACTTGCGTAGTGCTCTTGACGGACAAAGGCTCTAATGAGCTACGCGACAGTATTTCCAATCGGTGGAAGTGGCAGAACCACGCCAGTGCCTCCTCATCACTGACGGATATTTTGGAGCGCATGCTGCAACCGAATCCGCGCGATCGCTTCTCCACCGCATCGGAAGTCAGCGCCGCGCTCAACCTTACAGGCCAGGCCCCGACCCCTACGCCACCGATTCGCATAAAAGGGCAGGGAATCAAGAAAAAAAAGACAGGGCCTACATCGATATCCCCGCCTACCCCACCGCCTATTCCGCCACAGCCCCCCATCGTAAAACCGCCCCGCCAACCTGCTCAGCCACTGTCTATGGCTCGTTTTTTGGGGAATGCTGCCTTCTCGGGTGTGCAAGGCGGGTTGCTCGCGATCGCAACCGCAAGCACTATCACTGTGCCGGCGATCGCCGCTGGTATCTGGCTAGCCATGCTATTGGGTCTGGGCTATCTCCAATTCGCCCGAATTGTAGAAAGATCGGAAATGATCGTTATTGCCGTACTCACCGCAGCGATTGTGATATTTTTCAGGCCTTTGCACGGTGTGCTGACGACGCCAAGCATAGGACTCATCCTAGTGATTGCGCTGATGGCGGGCTGCGGCATGGTGATGGTCGCGATCGTTTTTCGGCTCATATTTCGACTCATTTCTGAAATTATGTGACGTCGTCGCCTGTCAAATAGCTTCACAAATAGCTGCATGAATACATGGCGACTATATCCTGACCGGATAAAAATAGGCTTTAGCCTTGGACGCGCCTGCCAAGCTTCCCGTATTATGTGATAAACCAAAAGTCGTTTAACACCTTACGCTTAGGCTGCAAATCCCCATGGCAAAGAAGAATGAGCTGCCCGCTCTTATGGCTGCGTTACTCGTTACCTTTGCGCTGCTTGGTGGCGGCGCTTGGTGGCTAAAGAACAGTCTCCTAGCCGACACTTCAACCGGCAACAATACCGAGACGACCACAGGCAGTGGGGACAATAGCTCATCTGGGCAAAACGCTGGTGGCAATAGCGGCGACGCGCTCCTGTCAGAAAACGTGTCTGCGGCCAAGCAAAAAGGGTTAGATGCGATCGCAGACGGCGACTTCGACACGGCAAAAGCAGAGTTCACCGCTGCCCTAGCAGAAAACAAAAACGATCCTGAATCACTCATCAATCTCAGCAATGCTGAAATCGGCGAAGATAGGGCCTACACGGTAGCCATGATTGTACCAGCAGGATCTTCACAAAGCGCTGCTGCAGAACTAATGCGCGGCGCGGCTCAAGCGCAAGTCGATATCAACAAAGATGGAGGGGTCGGTGGCGCACCGTTGAAGCTCCTACTCATTAATGACGATGACGACAAAGAAAGAGCCAGCGCAATTGCTCAAGAACTCGTCGACGATGAAGACGTGCTTGGGGTCGTAGGCCACTACTCTAGCGGCACTACGCTTGCCGCCGCTGAGGTTTACGAAGCAGGCCAACTGCCTATGATTTCGCCAACCAGTACCGCTGTTGGAATCTCTAGCGCGGGCGACTACATTTTCCGCACGGTGCCGAGCGATCGCCTGGCAGCCGCGACGCTTTCTCGCTACGTACTCAATGAGCTCAACGAAAATCAGGCGGTGGTTTTCTACACAGAAGAGAGCGCCTACAGTAAGTCGGTGAAGTCTGAATTTACCACTGAGCTATTGAGTAACGGTGGCGAAGTCGTTGCCAACTTTGACGTGAGTGCATCTGGATTTGACGCATCAGATGCCTTAGCAGAAGCCGCAGACAGCGGTGCTACTGTGCTGATGCTGGCACTCAACACAGCAACTATTGAAATCGCAAATGACGTGATTCAAGAAAATGCACAAAATCTGCCGATGGTCGGCGGCGATAGCCTGTACAATCCCATCATTTTGAAAGGTAGTGGGGCAAACGCAGCAGGGCTTGTCGTTGCGGTGCCTTGGCATATTTTGAGCCACTTGCAGAGTCCCTTTGTGGCTGAGTCACGACAGCTCTGGGGCGGCGATGTGAACTGGCGTACGGCCACAGCCTACGATGCGGTGAAAGCGCTCGCAGTCGGTCTAGAAGGTGACCAGAGCCGCGAAGGGTTGGCGAGCACTTTGGCAGGCTCGGGACTGACCATTGAGGGGGCGACGGACGCGATTCGATTCTTGCCAACGGGCGATCGCAACCAAGCCTCTCAGCTAGTAGAAATAGTACCTGGTACGCGCTCAGGCACAGGCTACGACTACGAACCTGTAAAGTAGGCCAGTGAAACAAGCCCCCGAAATAAGCCAGTGAAAATAGGCCCCCGAAATAAGCCAGTGAGATAAAGTGAGCAACACGCAACCGCCTAATAGCGCCCCAGAAACCTCAAAGAAAAGCGCTGCGAAGCCCTCCAGCAAGGTCCCAGCGCTGGCAGTCTCGGTGGCGATTACAGCAGCGATCGCACTTGGCGGTGCTTGGTTTGCCAAAAGCACATTTTTTGGCCCGATTCAAGGCGGCCTTTTTCTGTCGGGGCCATCTGAACCTGACACCAATCGTCTGAGCGCAACCGCAGGGAGCGACGGCTCTTCAGGCGCATCTATGCTGCCCGGCAGCGTATCGAGTGCCAAGCAAAAAGGGTTAGATGCGATGGCAGCAGGAGACTTTACAACGGCCAAAGTAGAGTTTGCCGCCGCCCTAGCCGAAAAGCGCAACGATCCTGAAGCACTGATTTATCTCAACAACGCCAAAATTGGCAGCAACCCGGCCTATACGATTGCACTCTCAGTACCCGCCAGCAAATTTGCCAATCCGGCGCTAGAAATGATGCGTGGGGTGGCACAAGCACAAAACACGCTCAATCAATCTGTTGGAATCAACGGCACGCCGCTCAAGATACTGCTATTTGATGACCAAGGCGATGCCGACCAAGCACAAACCATTGCCAGTGACTTAGTCGCGAATCCAAGCGTGCTTGGTGTCGTTGGCCATTACTCCAGCGACACTACGCTCACAGCCGCTAAAGTCTACGAAGCCAGCGGGCTCCCCGTTATTTCACCGACCAGTACAGCGGTCAGCATTGCTGAGGCAGGCGACTATGTTTTTAGAACGGTGCCGAGCGATCGCCTGGCTGCTGCCACCCTTGCCCGCTATACACTCAGCAATCTTAAGAAGAAAAAGGCCGCTGTCTTTTACAACAGTGAGAGCACCTACAGTCGTTCGGTAAAATCTGAATTTGCCACCGAGCTATTGAGCAGTGGCGGCGAAGTCGTGGTCGAATTTGACACAGCAGAGGCAGGCTTTAGCGTCGGCAATGCACTGAGAATCGCCAAAGACAAAGGCGCGGATGTCATCATGCTCGGTCTGACGCTAGGCACGGTGGATATTCCTATTCAGGTAATGGCGGTGAACAAAAGGCAGCTACCCATCGTTGCGAGCGACAGTCTCTACAGCCCCAGGGTGCTAGACGTTGGCCAGGATAATGCGCTAGGGATGACCATTGCCGTCCCATGGCATACCCTTAGCCATGCGCAAAGTTCATTTGTGAATACTGCGCAGAAGCTATGGGGTGGCGATGTCAATTGGCGCACGGCTATGGCCTATGACGCAGCAATGACACTAGCTGCGGGAATTGAAGCAAACCCATCAAGGACAGGCGTGGCAGAAGCCTTATCGACACCTGGATTTACGGCAACGGGCGCGACGGATGAGGTGAGATTTTTTCCCTCGGGCGATCGCAATCAGTCTTCTCAGCTAGTGGAAGTGGTGAAAGGCGATCGCACCAGCAGCGGCTATGAATTTGCACCAGTCAAGTAACCCAACACGCCAGATATGTCAGCCAAAGACATTCACGAACAGCTCATTGAGAGCGCCCGTAGCCGTAGCCCAGCACTGACAGCCTGTATTGAGCAGAACGGCCCGATTGAGCTTAGTCCAGAGCGCGAGCGCCCCTTTGCAGAGCATTTGTGCCATGCGGTAACAGGTCAACAGCTTTCAGTGAAGGCAGCCGCTGCGATTTGGAAACGGGTCGTCGCCAGCGCGCCGAAAGATATGGCGCTGATAGATCACTTCTTGGCAATAGAGCCAGATGTGCTGCGAAGCTGTGGGCTGTCGCGAGCAAAGGTGAAGACTGTGGGTGCGATCTCCGAAGCGGCCAGGCAAGGCCAGCTCGACTCTGCAGAGCTAGCCATGCTCAGCCATGCAGAACGCACAAAACGCCTTACTGTACTGTGGGGAATTGGCCTATGGACCGCCGACATGATGAGCATCTTCTACTTCGGCGACCCAGACATTTGGCCCGACGGTGACCTCGCCGCTCGTAAAACCCTAGAACAACTCACCAGTAAGCGCCGTAAAACTGTTCGCACCGCAGCCCGATTCGCACCCTATCGGTCTTACTTGGCTTTGCATATGTGGCAGTACTCGGACGCAATGCCAGACACATCTAGCGATTCATTGAGCTAGTCATTTTTGCCCAGCATATAGGCGTATACGCTAGAAGGAATGAACCAAAACCTCATACCTTGATAAACAAAGTCAGCATCTTTAATGGTTCGACTAGTCACAGTAAGCGGTTGCATGGTGCCTGGATTGTTCTTTAAGAACGCGATGCAATTATCTAGCTCAGCATGCGCAGTATAAGGCCGGTCACTCCACTTCACCTCTACGATCCAAGAGGGAGACTGATGAGTTTGATTCAAATGAACAATATCGATCTCGCCTGTTTTCCAACGAGCGTAGTAGAGTTCCATGAGGCGAACGTGCTGCCACTGGCTAAAGATAGCCGTCTCAGCCATTGCACCCATAGCAGCTGAGTCCGCGTCAATTTGTCCAAACAAAGCGGCTCTCATCGAGGGATTCGTTAAATACACCTTGAAATGCGTTGCTCTTTTGAACCGCTTTGCACTTCGGTCGATTCTTTCGACTCGGCGAATTAGGAAAGCGGCTTCGAGATACTCCAGATAACGTTTAATCGTGTTTTTAGCGACACCAGAAGATTTTGATAAGCCCTCTAGGTTTACTTCATATCCAGAATTGTAGGCTAGCGTGGTAAAGAGTCTGTTCAACTCCTGAATATCACTAATTCCATAGAGACTAGGTAGGTCACGCAGCAACACCTTATCGATAATGTCACTCTTAATATACTGACCAGGATCTTGTCGAATTGTCTTGGAGAACACGGCTTCAGGATAACCGCCAAAGTTGAGATAGTTAATAAACTCTCGATTGAGTTCTTCAATATTTGGAGAGCCATAGCGCTTTCCTATAGATAAGCGTCCATAAGGGTCAGGTTCTTTCGCTTCCTCTACAATCAATTCATCTTCTTTACCAACAAACATCAGGTATTCAGAAAAGGTAAGTGGTGGTAGAACATAATCACTGAATCGCCCGGCTCCTGATTCAGTGCTCTTAAGCCGTAATGCAGCGGCTGCCGACCCTGTTGCGACAAATCGATAGCTAGGAAATGAATCGACTAAGGATTTCAGATGAATTTCCCATGCTCGTAAATACTGAATCTCGTCAAAGAATATAAATAGCTTGGAATCGCGTTGGTGCTCGAACAACTCCTGAAAATAGATAATAATTCGCTCTAGAGAAAGTCCAGTATAAATAGGTGTTTCGAGAGACAAGTACAAAATATTCTTGGCACTGACACTCGTATCCAGAAGCATACGAATACTGTGGTAAACCATTACGGTTTTACCGACACGCCTTGGGCCCATCAGCACAAGCGCCCGACGTACACTCGCATCCAAGATATTTTGAGAAAACATCTCGAAGTATTTTCTTCGAGGCGTTTCTTCGTAAGCGACGGGTGATTCCTGACCGTCTTCCCACCAAGGGTTATCAAATTCTAGACGGGCTACGATGTCTTGCTTTGAAATTTCGAGCATAGCCTAAGATTAGCTGACTAATCCTAGGCTATCGGCTATATCCACTAAGGTCAACTGATTAACCCTATATCCAAAAATAGCTGAATTGCGCTGAGATCAAGGGCGAACTGCCGTAAAGTCACCATTTGCTAGCTTATGGCACGAGGGCGTTGTGGCATTACCTGCCGAGCACTGCTGCAAACAAGGCTGCTGTAAGGCTTCATCTTCACTCGCCTTGGGAGGCACATTGCCAAACACCATCTGACAGCTGAAGTCGTCAAAGTCTGGAGTCATGGTGAGAGGGATGCCAAACTTTTCGGTAAAAAAGGTTTGGGTGGGTAGCTTGCACATATTGACGCACATACCTACGCATTGAGAATCTTCGAGGTAGCGGCATTTTTCGATGTGTACGGCGCTGGGCTGCGATCGCATCACCCCATCAACCCCTGTCACTTGCGCCTCTTCTACCGTACAGGGCCCTACCAGCCATTCAAACATCTGCGCTGCGAACCAAGCATTCAGCACACACACCAGCCGAGTCGGTGAAAAAACGGTGCGAATCATCCACAGTACAGGTGCAGGGACCAGCGATTGCAAAACCTGCGCAACGGCTGCCTGCTGCTCTTGGGCATTGCGCCCCTGCATAATTTTCTTAGAAAGATCAACAAACCCGCTGTAGCCACTTTTCGGCGTCTCAGCATCAATCGCTTTGGCCATTTTGCGGGAGAACAACCAAATAAAGAGTCGATCTAATAGATTGTCGTGGTGAGTTTGAACTGTTTGCATCTTTAGTGGATTCTTGAGAGCTGAAGCGCCTCTTTATAGTAGAACTTTCACGTTAGGACTTTTGCCCATTCATCAATAGGACGCCGCCACCGACGAGTAAAAGAACTCCACCCACTCCGGCAACAACCCACACAACAGGTATGCCTACGGCCTTCTCTGCAATGCCCGACTGCTCAGGTTCTGAGACTGCCAATATCGGCTCCGACTGTTCAGTCGATACATTCTGAGGCTCGCTTTGCGCAGAATCCTCTACAGCAACACCCGCTGCGACAGTAACGTCAAACGTCAGATCGAAAGGGGCAAAATCTTCTGCCTGCTTAGGGCTGCCGCTTATCGTCAGCTGATATGCGCCAACGTTAGGGAATGTGAATTTGGCGCTGGGAATATTCTCATAGCCCTCGGCATCTACGGGAGCTAAGGTTGGTGAAAGGACAGGAGCATCGCTACCAGGCGCTGTACCATTAGGCGATGTGTAGATCGATAGCTCACAATCGCAGGCCGACAGCGAAATAGACTCACCACCCTTACGAGTGAGGGCAAACCAAGCAAGCACCTCTTCGCCAGCACGCGGTGTGTCGTTCGGTTCTATATGTAGGGTTGCACCCACATCCCCAGCAATTTCTACTTCGTGAGCCTGTGCAGGCTGTTCTAGTGCCCAGCCCAGATTAAGGCGAGGAATCTGAAGCAGAAGAAGGAGGCTGACTAGCCATACTGCCATCTGCCTTATCCGACGGCGGTGTGGAGCTGAGCGGGTTGCTTTTGGGGGGCGCATATTGTTTTTGAAGAGAAAGAAGAGCCCAGATATGAGGCGATCGCATCGCCAACACGGCCACAACCGCTAGCCCTAAGCCATAGGTACGAGAGTGATCTTGCCAGCTGAGCGCCAAGCTGCCCCAGTAGTGTGAGCCCGTCAAAATGGTGTGAATGGCCGCAAACGATAGGGCTGGTACGCTGAGTAAGTGTAGCTTGCGCCAGCGAGCACCGAGGCTTTTTTGGGCGCGGTCGAAACTAGTGAGCGCGGCAGGGAGCATGAGGAAAAATGCGATCGCGCCCAGCCACACCCCCACCTGATGCACTGGCAGCATAAACTGCACCGCCTGCCACCGCCACTGCCAAGTGTGGCTAAACATATGCAAAATATGCAGCCCACTCATCACAAAGGCTGCCACCCCTAGCACCCGGCGATAGCGCAAAGGCGCAGCCCACAGACGACTCATCGGGCGGGCCATCAGCGCAGCCATCAGGCAAAGAAGCGCGGCGTGTCCGCTGTAGTCGCTCATGGTGTCACCCGTGCGCACCAGCAGTAGCCCACCGATAAGGACCGTAATCCAGCCGCCCAGGCGAAATAGCTGAGAGCGACGATCCTGACTCAGCGCCGATGTAGCAACGCCCATGGCAACCATTGCCGGTAACGTCCCCAATCCAAACGCTGCCATCACAGCTGCGCCACCCAGCCAGCTCTGCGTAGCAACCGCCCTCAGCTGCCCAGTATACAAAAAACCGCAGGGAATCAGGCCCCACAGCAAACCCAGCAGCAGCGGCGTTATAGCCTGCTGCTGACCTGAAACGTTTGCTCCCGAAACGTTTGCCATGGCGCGGTTGATCCGCTCATGCATCGCCTGCTGCTTCGCCGGGTGCAAAAACGGCAACGCTGGCAAAAATCCGGGGCTCGCCTGAGTCAGCCCAAACCAAATCAGCAGTAGGCCCATCAAAATCGAAAGGCTGCGTCTAAATACAGAGCCAACGCCAGCCATTTGTCCACCGGCCAAAAGCACAGAGCCAAGCGCACCAATACCTGCACCAACCAACGTGTAGCTAATGAGCCGTCCAAGATTCAGCAGCAGATGAAAAATGATTCGAGACTGCCAAACACTTGCTTTCTCTGTTTTTCCTCCCGCAGAAAAAGAAAGCGCAAACGCCGCTGTGATTGGTCCACACATGCCCACACAATGGCCAAAGCTCCCCAAAAAGCCAATGGCCGCAGTCAACCACAAATCGAGGGCGCTAGGCATACCGCAAACAGAGTATTACTCGGCAAAAGGATCGTAGACATCGATTGTAACGCTGTCTTCGATCGGTTCTCCCTGTGTGGTGAGGCTCTCGTGTCCATTGGCATTGAGAGTGACCTTCACCACATTCTCGCCGCCGGGCAGAGTAGGCAGATGTGTCCAAGTACTATAAATCCGTTGAATCGGTTTGTCGTTGATATATAGATAGCCATGTCCTGTCGTAGGACTGCTCTCGCCATCTACTTTGGCAGGCTCAAAGGTGAAATTAGCCGTACCGACATAGAGATTCCAGCCCTGCACAGGATCTGCATCGACACGTATGGCTACAGCAGGAACAGGCGTGCCAGCTGGGACTTCGAGCGCCCTACTATGGAAGACGTCGTGGTGAGTGCTTACCCCTTTACTCGTAGCTGGCGCAGACGGTAAATGCTCGCTGCTGGCACTAGCGTTTACTTGCTGAGTCTGTGTGGACGAGGTTGCGCTTTCGCCGGCGGCGGCTTCCGCATTGGCCGCGCCTGTGGTTCCCAATGGGCTACGCACCAGGCTACTACAGCCAGTGGCTAACAGAGGGGTGCTCAAAAATAGGGTCGCGGTGATGATAGCTTTGCAAACCTGATGAATAGCCATGGGAATTTAAAAGAGTGTTTTCATGGGGGCTGAAACTGCCTAACATCCTATAGCAATCTGTCAAAAACGATACGCTAAAAATAACGGATGAATTCTATTTAAAGTATGCCGATGACAATACGCTAGAACCGCCTTGTGGACTGGGTTCGTAGCACTTGCATGTGTGAATGCGTCAGGTAGTTCGCTGTACTAAGCAACCAAAATAGGTCTTACTGGGCATGATGAACATAGGCAGTTGTACGGAAATGTCGGCTAACGACATGTAGTCATAAAATGAGCTGTGCCTACGCTGACCGCGCTGAGTCGAACGTATTAAGTCAAAAGTTATAGAGAGACGCTATAGAAATATGGATAAGAAAGTTTTAGCTGGGGTCGGTATTGGTGGTGCGATCGCACTCGTATTAGGCGGTCAGGCCGTAGCGTCACGCCTAGCCGCCAAAGAAGTCGACAAAGCCATAGCCGATGTCTCCGACTATGTTGAGATTGACTATAAAAAGGTAGATCAGTCTTTGCTAGGCCGAGGCACCAGCGTAAAAGATGTGGTGATTACACCCGTGCTATCGGGTGAGTCGATTGCTGTTGATGAAATCGTTCTGTACGACTTCAAACAAAAGGACGACGTGCCTACCTATATGAAATTTGCGGTCAACGGTTTGTCCTTGACGGATGATTCGATGGAAACCTCGGAAATGTTTACCGAGCTAGGCTACAAAGGGAATGTCGCTGCCAACTTTGCCACAGAGTATGAGTATGAAGCAGATGGGCAAACCATGCGCCTCAAAAAATTTGAAGTCGGCGCAGATGATGTTGGCGATATTGAGATGAATTTTCAATTCTCGAATATCAGCTTGGATGAAGAAGCCGTTGCCAATTTTCCCTTCTCTCTTTTTGGCGCAGAGTTTCACAATGCCAAAATCACTTACAGAGACGATTCCTTTATGGAACGAATCTTTGAAACAACAGCAGCGGCAGAAGGCATCAGTGTAAAAGAAGCGAAAGAGAGTGCGATCGCTGATCTCGAAGCAGATTTTGAGAGTGGTGAATCTGGGCTACCAGAAGAATTCGTCAGCGAAATGAAAGCATTTATCCAAGACCCTGACCGCTTTACGATTACATTTAGCCCAGATGAACCTGTACCCATGAGCAGCTTCATCAGCATTGAAGGACCAGAAGACGTCATTGAGCTACTGAACGTACGGTTCGAGTCTTAGAGATTGCTTCAAAGATATCTCTAAGGCTTCACCCAATCTTTTGCCGCGTCTACAGCCTGTTCCATCCCGGCAGCGCCCAAGCGGAAGAAGAGATACAAGATCGTGCTGGTAGCAGCAGCACTCACCGCGCAAATCGCAAGGCCGCCTAGGCTAATCGCACCGTCGTCGTCCAGTAGGCCGAACCCGGTGACGAAGATGCCGATGGCGGGCAACGTGTTGGTGAGCGGGATGGGAATCATCATCGAGATGGACATAAGTGCGATCGCCACCCCGATTACAATCTGTCCTGCTCGACTCGTACACACAGGCGTAAGCCTAGGCCTTGCTACTAGTTCAATCTTTTGCAGCCAAGGAATCCCCTTCCCAATCAACCCCTGAATCTTCGTCCGCTCAAAACCTCTCCTCCGAAACTTCTCGGGTAGCCACGGCTGTTCACGCCCGATAATTATCTGCACCGCCAGCAAAAACATCACAACGCCAAACGGCGTAGAGTAGCCAGGTGCCGGAATCGGTAGCGCCGACGGCAGAGAAAGCAAAACGAATAAGAACCCGAACGTCCGCTCACCCGCGATCTCCAAAATTTCATTGAGCGTCACGTCCCTAGACGTAGCAGCAGGCGGACCGCTCTGACTACTAAAGCTCTCCATAGAACTATTAGTCGTGCTATCTACAGGGCTGTCTACTGAGTTAGTCATTGGAGCCATACTGGCCGCATCACTAAGAAAATACTTTTGAAGTTCGACAGATAGCTTAGCCATGCGGAAAACTCAACCGAAAAAGTGAACGAGACCTATAGCAATATACCAATCGGCGCGAGCCTATTCCGTGATGAGCTGACAAACGTCTGCTTATTCAGCATTGAGGTTGTTGCTACAGGGTTCTCCCCTGACTAAAGAAAAGGGTCTTTGTGGTTGGGGTGTCACCCGTTTTCATCACAGTACTTAATTATCTCCACAAAAAAAAGGAAGTTCAGCACTTGTGAGTGCTGAACTTCCTTTTTTCTCAGTGGATATCGGGCTTTACGAAAACGAGGTCACACTAGTTCAGCAGTAGCTGAAAGATCTAGTACTTGTAAGTCTCGCCTTTGAAGGGGCCTTCTACTTCAACGTGGATGTAGTCAGCTTGCTCTTTGGTCAACGTAGTAATCACGCCGCCAAAGCCTTCGACCATGTAGCGAGCAACTTCTTCGTCTAGCTTCTTAGGTAGAAGCTTCACGCTGAGTGCGCGTGCTTTTTCATCTTCGTTCATGTCCGCGTACTTTTGCTCGTACAGGAAGATTTGAGCGAGGACTTGGTTGGCAAAAGAGCCATCCATGATGCGAGAAGGGTGGCCAGTGGCGTTACCCAAGTTCACAAGGCGACCTTCAGATAGAAGAATCAAGAAGTCCTTGTCATCATCAGAGCGGTAAACCTGGTGAACCTGAGGCTTCACTTCCTGCCAGCGCCATTCTTTACGCATGAAGGCAGTGTCAATTTCGTTGTCGAAGTGGCCGATGTTGCAAACAACAGCGCTAGGCTTGAGGTTTGCCAGGATGTTTTTGTCGCAAACGTTGTAGTTACCAGTGGCAGTTACAACAAGGTCGATGTTGCCAAGTAGGTCTTTGTCTAGGCTAGCTTCGGTACCATCGTTCTCACCGTTCTTGTAAGGAGAAACAACTTCAAAGCCGTCCATGCACGCTTGCATTGCACAGATAGGATCAACTTCAGCGACCTTAACAATCATGCCTTCTTGACGGAGAGAAGCAACAGAACCTTTACCCACGTCACCGTAGCCAATAACTAGTGCTTTTTTACCAGCCATGAGGTGGTCAGTGCCGCGCTTAATGGCGTCGTTGAGGCTGTGGCGACAGCCGTACTTGTTGTCGTTCTTTGTTTTAGTAACCGCGTCGTTAACGTTGATGGCAGGAATTTTTAGCTCGCCATTTTCCAACATTTCAAACAAACGGTGAACGCCTGTTGTTGTTTCTTCTGTTACACCGTGGATGCTGGTGAGCATTTGAGGGTAAGTCTCGTGGATGTAGCCAGTGAGGTCGCCGCCGTCGTCGAGAATCATGTTGGCATCCCATAGTTCGCCTGCGCCATCGCGGCAGGTTTGCTCTAGGCACCACATGTACTCTTCTTCGGTTTCACCTTTCCAGGCGAAAACAGGAATGCCAGTGGCTGCGATCGCAGCAGCAGCGTGGTCCTGCGTGGAGAAAATATTACAAGAAGACCAGCGAACTTCTGCGCCAAGCTCACACAGGGTTTCGATCAAAACCGCTGTTTGAATGGTCATGTGAATGCAGCCGATGATTTTGGCACCCGCCAAAGGCTTGCTGTCGCTGTACTTAGCGCGAATGGTCATGAGTGCGGGCATTTCGCCTTCAGCAATGGCGATTTCTTTGCGGCCCCAGTCAGACAAAGCGATATCAGCGACTTTGTAGTCTACGCTGCCTTTAGGCGCTGTATCAGGTGTGCGAGTGCTGGTTGCAATCATAGTCTTTCCGTTTAGGTTGGTTACTGCTATTAGCTGTGATCAGCTTAACTTCAATAAATCTATATAAACAGGTGAAAAGGGGCTCTACGCCATACATTTCGCAAATGCATATGTATAGATGCCTTTGATTCAATATTAAAAAAAGCTGATAACACTCACTGCGTCTGGATTTGAGAGCGCGCTAATTGAAGCGTTCACTCTCTCACATATGGGGCTAGCTCATCCCATATCGCCGGAAATCGAGCCTGGATTTCGTCTACTTTGGCGATGGTCATATCGCGATAGTCGAACCCAGGAGCCACGGCTTCACCGAGCAACCCGTATTCACCGGACTCTAGTACAGCAGCTTTCCAATAGCCTTTGGGTACGAGCAACTGAGGGACTTCGCCTTTTGCGATCGCCATGCCCAGTTTCACCCGGCTCAAGTTCCCCTCCAAATCCACCAGGATGTATGTAATCGGTGAGCCGGACTGAAAGTAGTGCATGATGTCCGACTTGTTTTGGTGGAGGTGATCCACCGGTCTATCGTCAGTCAGCAAATAGTAAATAGAGGTCATCACCGAGCGATTAGCGCCTTCTCTCTCTGTCTCTATTTCCTCAGCAGCTCGGTGAGTCTCGGAAAAGTAGCCACCTTCGACATGTTCTACTAGCGACAGCTGCTCGATGAGTTCTTGTTTAGTCATAGTCTTTCTCGAATTTGAATGTCACACGCCAAACTGATGAGTGCGCACCTCTTCACAAAACTGCCGCGCCGCGCCAATTCCTTTCTCTCGCAAATTAATATACGGCTTAGCAAACGGCGGCTGCCACTCTGACAGACCAAGCAAATCTGACGTGACGAGCACCTGGCCATCACAGTCTGGTCCTGCACCGATACCAATGGTTGGAATCGTGAGCGTTTGGCTAATCTTCTGTGCAAGGTCACTGGGGATATGCTCTAGAACAATGGAGAACACGCCCGCTTTTTCGAGTGCGATCGCTTCCGCCACAATCCGCTTCGCATCTTCGTCCGTCTTCCCCTGCTTACGAAAGCTACCAAACTTATACACAGACTGTGGCGTTAACCCCACATGGCCCATGACCGGAATTCCAGCCTGCACCACCTTAGCGATGGTTTCCACCATATCTGGATAGCCACCTTCCATCTTCACGGCCTGAGCGCCAGTTTCTTTCACCACACGACCCGCTGCAAGTAGCGCCGCGCCATGACTCGCGTGATAGGTCAAAAAGGGAAGATCAACGACGACGAGTTTGTCTGAGATCGCCCGGCGCACCATCTTCGCATGATGCAAAATTTCATCGAGCGTCAGCGGGAGCGTCGTCTCATGCCCCATCACTGGCATCGCCATTGAGTCACCTACCAGCACAAAATCAGCACCTGCCGCATCTACAATCTGTGCCGACAGATAATCCCAGGCAGTGAGCACCGAAATGGGTCGACCTTCCTGCTTCCACCGAGCAAACTGATGCACATTCACAATCATATTGGCTACTCTCCTGCTGCGATGACCCTCTAAAAATTGTCATCAGGATCTAACAACAGAATACCAACCTCAGATATTACTGGCTAAGTAGGGATTACCGCGCGCCTACCGCACTCACAATTGAGCCATGAGGCGTGCCTCTTCCCGTCGTCCGACTGACCCAGCCGAGACCTTCTGTAGTGCCAACCCAAATTTTATTACCCGTATCAGGTGAAATCGACAGAATGTGCTCGGAAGGCAGGCTTGGTACTTGGCCAACAACTGCGCCGTTGTAAGGATTGAGTTTGAATAGTCCACTGCGAGTGCCAACCCAAAGACTTTGGGTACTGTCGAATGCGATCGCGCTCACATTCACGCCCCGCATCTCCGTTACCGACCTCAACAGCTGCCCCGTACGACTATCCACCACCAGCAAACCCGTCGGTGTGCCCACCCAAATATCGCCCTGTGGCCCTACCGCCATTGCCTGCGCCGAACGCCCCGGCAAATCAGTCACTTCATCCGTGACATGAGCCGAAGCCGTATCGACACGAACCAAACCTTCTAACGTACCGACCCAAAGGTTGCCATCAGGAGCCAGTCCTAGTGTATTGGCGCTAACGCCAGGCAGCGCCTGCAACGTCGTCATCAGCAAACCTTCGTCCGGGCTAATCATTGCCAACCCACGATCGGTCCCTACCCAGAGGAAACCGCGATCATCGACCAAGGTTGCCAGCACACGGTTAGACGGCAGTCGATAATTTTGCGCCGTAATTTCATTAATACGAGGCTCCACGCGCACCAGCCCTTCAGGCGTCCCTAGCCAAATGCGGCCTACCTTGTCCTGACTCATCGCATCGATAAAGCGATTCGGCACGGCCACATTGGCAATCACCCGGCCTGTCTCTGGATCGATGCGCGACAGCCCTTGATGAGAACCCACCCACAAGCTACCGGTAAAGTCTTCTTGAAGGGCACCTACTTGATAATCCTGAGCAATGGAGCTTACAGCAGGTGTTTCAGTAGATCTAGTCGCAGGGATGGCCGCAGGTTGGGCCGCAGGCGTCACTGTAGGGTTAGCAGCAGGCGTCGCGGTAGACCCGCTATTAACGGGTGCCACGCTAGAACCAGAACGGTGCGATCGCCCACCAACATTAGACGTTTGCGTCTGCGCATTAACAGCGTTACTCGCCTCAAAATAGCTACGCTGCACCCGCAGCGGATTGCCACCCATCATCGCCACCGCACTCCACAGCAAAGTTGCGCCCATACACTGGCGAATCATTTTCTTAGCCAATCTTGTAGCACGGCTCACACACATATCCTCTGAAGACTCACGCACTAAGCCACACGCCGCCTTTGGAAGCTCAGTAACGCTGAACAACGAACGCTGATGCAATAGCTTGACCCAAAATACCCAAAAGCTATGAAAGATTAACTTTTCTCGATGAGTTGGTCAGCCGCAGCCAGTTCCCGACTAGCTCGCTGATAGTCTGGCTACCCTCAATTCTTAAATTCACATAATGACTCAGCCATTTTCTGAGAAACGCATTTATCTTTTGTAAAAGACAAATGCAGAGAAAAAGAGAGCACGGCACCACTCTTCAGTCAAGCTCAAAAATATGCCAAAAGATTTAGCATTTTCTTTACAGAATGTTACATCCGATACTGCAATTGTAAAACCGCTGAAACCGGCTGAAACCTTTCTATACCGGCTTTCATAAATATTAATTATCGGACTATACAGAACTTCTAAAAGGAAACTTATCGGTGGCCTGATAGTATTCTGAAAAGCATAGGTTTATCTGACAGGTTCATCTGACAGCACCCAAACCTAATCGGTACGGTCGTTCTATAGCTTTCTGTGCCCCTTCCAAAAGTTGGGACCAAGGTTGCTCGGAAGGCTGTTTGGTTACACTTCGAACTTCAAGAAATCAAGGATCGTTCTAACTCATCGCTGACAGTATTCTGTCGTCGGCGTCGGGTTTTGAGGGCGCGGGTGTTCGCTTCTTCTCTATAAAACACATAGAGAAAGATGTATGAAGTTCGGTCAATATCTAGTTTGATTCACACAGAATAATAGACAGGAAATAGGGAAATATGTCCTACTCACAGACTCAGTCCAAGTCGGGCGCTGGCTACGATGCTGGTGTACAGGATTACCGACTGACTTACTACGCACCAGACTACACGCCAAGAGATACAGACATCCTTGCTGCATTCCGGATGACGCCTCAGCCTGGTGTGCCTCCTGAAGAGTGCGCAGCAGCGGTCGCCGCAGAGTCTTCCACAGGTACTTGGACGACTGTATGGACTGACCTGCTCACTGATATGGACCGCTATCGTGGTCGTTGTTACGACATCGAGCCCGTCCCCGGCGAAGACAACCAGTACATCGCCTACGTCGCCTATCCTCTCGACTTGTTCGAGGAAGGTTCCGTAACCAACTTGCTGACGTCCTTGGTTGGTAACGTATTCGGATTTAAAGCACTGCGTGCTCTGCGCCTTGAAGACTTACGTATCCCTGTTGCTTACGTAAAGACGTTCCAAGGGCCTCCTCACGGTATTCAGGTTGAGCGCGATCGCCTCAACAAGTACGGTCGCCCAATGCTCGGCTGTACCATTAAGCCCAAGCTAGGTCTTTCTGCAAAGAACTACGGTCGTGCGGTTTACGAATGTCTCCGTGGCGGTCTTGACTTCACAAAAGACGACGAGAACATCAACTCACAGCCTTTCCAGAGATGGCGTGATCGTTTCTTGTTTGTAGCTGACGCTATCCACAAGTCTCAAGCAGAAACTGGCGAGATTAAGGGGCACTACCTGAACGTAACGGCGGCTACTTGTGAAGAGATGATCAAGCGAGCTGACTACGCAAAAGAGCTCGAAATGCCCATCGTCATGCACGACTTCTTGACAGGTGGCTTTACAGCTAACACCACTCTGGCGCACTGGTGTCGCGACAACGGCGTTCTCTTGCACATCCACCGGGCAATGCACGCGGTAATCGACCGTCAGAAGAACCACGGTATTCACTTCCGTGTGCTTTCAAAGTGCTTGCGCCTGTCGGGTGGTGACCACATTCACACCGGTACTGTTGTAGGTAAGCTCGAAGGTGACCGCGCCGGTACCTTGGGCTTTGTTGACCTCCTCCGTGAGAACTATATTGAGCAAGACAAGTCCCGTGGTGTGTACTTCACACAGGACTGGGCTTCCATGCCTGGCGTAATGGCAGTTGCTTCTGGTGGTATTCACGTATGGCACATGCCTGCGCTGGTTGAAATCTTCGGTGACGACTCTGTCCTCCAGTTTGGTGGTGGTACGTTGGGTCACCCATGGGGTAACGCGCCTGGTGCGACTGCAAACCGGGTTGCACTCGAAGCTTGCGTTCAAGCGCGTAACGAAGGCCGTAACCTCACTCGTGAAGGTGGCGACATTCTTCGTGAAGCTGGCAAGTGGTCTCCTGAATTGGCTGCTGCACTTGATCTATGGAAAGAGATCAAGTTTGAGTTTGACACTGTTGACACTCTCTAAGTGGGTTCAAACACCACTGAGAACGGTATTGGGTAGAACGGTTTCTAGTTCCGACTCTCTAGTACTTTGAGAACTAACACTCTCAATTGAGTCAGTGTTTGACACAGTAGATTTATTGGGGCACTGCAAATGTGTCCCCTACCCATGGATCTCAAGCGAATTGCTAAAGATACAACTCAGGTGCTCACAAGCTACCTAACTTATCAAGCCGTTCGCACTGTGCTCAGCCAGCTACTAGAAGCCAATCGACCTTTATTTCATCAGCTCAACGAGTTTGCGAGTCGTGAAAAGCTCCAAGACGGTGAAGCTTTTATTTCAGATCTGCTCAAAGAGCATGCTGAACTGGGGTTTCGGGTGATGACAGTGCGATCGCACCTTGCCGAAGAAGTTGCCGAATTTCTTCCCGAGATGCTGACCACTGGCATTGCCCAAGCCAACAGCGAACACCGTAAAAAGCAGCTCGAAAAGATGACACAGATGACCTCAGAAGAACTCACGGCCAGGTTTGATAACAGCCCAGGCAGCAATCTTGACGACCGTCTTGACAGCACCGAGCAGACAAACGAGCAAACGCCCGAGTCTGAGTCACCTGATACCGAACCAGACAGTCAAACATAACAACCCTTAATTTCCGATACGTTCACCTTTATCCCCTGGAAGAAAACCATGAAAACTTTGCCTAAAGAGCGTCGGTATGAAACTCTTTCGTACCTCCCCCCCCTCACCGACCAACAGATTGACAAGCAAATCAACTACTGCCTGCAAATGGGCTACATCCCTGCTGTTGAGTTCAACGAGAACTCTGACCCTGAAGTTTACTACTGGACCATGTGGAAGCTTCCTCTATTCGGCGCAACCAACACTCGCTCTGTTTTAGACGAAGTTCAGGCTTGCCGCTCCGAGTACGGCAACTGCTACATCCGCGTAGTTGGCTTCGACAACGTCAAGCAGTGCCAAGCAGTTAGCTTTATCGTACACAAGCCCGGCAGCAACAGCGGCGGCGGCTACCGCTACTAAGAGTCGATCTAAATTAGATTCGTCTTTCTGTGAATAGCAAAAGAGGACAGCCAGTCAACCTGAGCTGTCCTCTTTTTTGAATTATGATAATCGACATAGTTGTAATCCTTCAATATTTGTCATGGTTGATGTTAAATCTGCTATCACAGCTGCCCGAATTGGCTTCCGCGATTTTTTGGAAGTAGAACAACCGCTTGAGAACGTTCGTCTCGAAGAGGTAGAACTCTCAGAAGATGAAAAGTATTGGATGATTACACTTGGTTACGACACGTTTTACCGACCCTACGAAGTGCAAAATGTAATGCTGAGCAGTGCGGACCTCCAAACTCGAAAAAGAGAGTACAAGTTATTTCGAGTCAATGCCGAGAACGGGAACGTAGAATCCATGAAGATCCGAACAGTTTAGAGGATGGCTGAATACGTGGCTAGTCTGATTCAAAAGTACGCTTCCAAAGGAATATTAGTTGATACCAATATTCTTCTTGTACTATTCTTTGGAGCATTAAGCCCAGAGAGAATTTCTACACGTCGAGGCACTGAGCACTTTACAGCAAACGACTATGTCTTACTAAATGCTATTTTAGTCAAGTTTAGAGCTATCGTAACCACACCAAACATCCTGACAGAATTAAATAGCTTTATAAACAATCTCAGTGAGCCAGATCGTTCTAAGTGCTATCGGTTTCTCGCAGCCGCTCTTAACAATCAAGCTGGGAGCTCTCCTCTTCTAGAGATTTACGCACCTAGCCAAAACGTAGCTTCTTTGGACTGGCCTTTCTCCACATACGGTTTGACAGATTGTGGAATTGCTGATGTCGCCAAAAACAAATATCTTGTCCTTACGGATGATTTCAAAGTCGCGAGCTATCTCAATGAGAAAGGCATCGACACAATTAGTTTTGTCAATTTGAAATACGGACAATGACCTTTGCCTGTGAACTTGGGAAGCTTCTCCTACTGCTGTAAACTGCAATATAACTATAACGATTGGGCAAATAAAAATGTCTCAGACAGAGCGCTTGGTAATGCTAGCTGAAGACCAGCTAGTGGAATATAGTACCGATGCGCGGAAGGTGGAAAAGCTGCGACAGAAGATTGCGCTATCTGTACCGATCAAGCAGCTACAGCCGATTAAGGAAGAGATAGAAGCAGAAGTAAGTGGAAATTTCTTTAACAAGGTTTTACTAGAGCAGCGACAGGCAGTGGCTTTACCGTTCTGGGGAATTGCTGGCTTAGGGCTGTTGTTTGGTATTTCGTTTACGCAGCCGGTAGACTTTTTGGCAACAGGGATTGGGGGCGCATTGGCGATCATTATTCAAAGGCGGGGTTGGAAGCTTCAGGCTAAGGATTTGGTGTTGCAAGCGATCGCACAAATAGAAGACAGAACCCAAGCCGCTAAAAATCAAAAAGAGGCTGAAAAAGAAGAATCTAAGTAGAAGTATGAGAGATATTCGCATCTGCTTTTTTGGAGATTCATTTGTCGCCGGGACAGGAGACCCGACGTATTTAGGGTGGGCTGGTAGAGTGTGCACAGCAATGACTTCGCCAAACTACAGCTTGAGCTATTACAACTTAGGCATTCGTGGCAATACTAGCGAACAGATAGAAGTGCGCTGGCTCGCTGAATCGATAAAAAGGTTTCCCGAATACGCCGACAACCGCGTTGTGTTTTCCTTTGGCACCAACGACAATCGAATAGAGGAAGGCATTCGTTTTGTCGAAGAAAGCGATTCTGTGCACTGCGCTCGGCGTATTTTGACGCAGGCAAAAGCTATGTTCCCTCTGCTGTTGGTCGGTCCGCCTCCTGTAGCTGACGACAATATGAACTACAGATCAGAAAAACTTTCTGCGGCCTATCGCGAACTGTGTACTGAGCTGAATGTCCCTTATTTAGATGTGTATAAGCCGCTGAGAAAAAACGCACTGTGGATGAAGGAAGTCGCCGCTGTGGATGGTGCGCATCCAGCAGCGTCTGGATACTTAGCATTGAGTCAACTCATCATCGATTGGCCTGCTTGGCAAAACTGGTTTGAACAAAACGGGGAGAACTACGAACAAACGGTATGAGCTACTATACTTCTCCTCGCTTTCTCAACAAGCTTGCTGTTCATATCACCAAGAACTATCTGGATTTGCCTCAAGTAAAGATGCCACTGATTTTGGGCATTCACGGACGCAAAGGCGAGGGCAAGACATTTCAGTGTGAACTGGTATTTAAGCAGATGGGTGTAGAGGTGGTGTACATCTCTGGCGGCGAGCTTGAAAGCCCAGATGCGGGTGATCCGGCTAGGCTCGTGAGAATGCGATACCGAGAAGCGGCTGAGCTAGTACGCGTTCGGGGTCGAATGGCAGTACTGATGATCAATGACTTGGACGCTGGTGCAGGCCGGTTTGACCGGATGACGCAGTACACCGTGAATACACAGCTAGTGAACAACACGCTGATGAATATTGCGGACAACCCGACGAATGTGCAGCTGCCGGGTAGCTATGACGAAAAAGAGCTACCGAGGATTCCGATCATTGCAACAGGCAATGACTTTGCAACACTGTATGCGCCATTAATTCGCGATGGGCGGATGCAGAAGTTTTACTGGGAGCCAAGTCAGGAAGATAGATTAGGTATTGTGGGTGGGATGTATGCCGGTGATGGGTTGAGTGCGGCAGATGTAGAAACGCTAGTGAGTCGGTTCGATGCTCAGGCGATTGATTTCTTTGGGGCGGTGCGATCGCAAATTTACGACGAACAAATCACTCACTTCATCGAAGATATCGGCATTGAAAACGTAGCCGCTCAAGTCGTCAACGCAATCAAAATCCCGACCTTCGCCCGTCCCAACTTTCATCTCGATCATCTGATTGCAGTAGGCGAAAGCTTAGTCGCAGAACAAGAGCGCGTGCGTACCATGAGCCTTGTCAGTGAATACAACCAAGCCCTTACGCCTAATGGCTACACTCATTCTCGCCGCAGCTCATCTTTGCTAACGCTCCCTTCACCCAACGGTCTTGCACCTTATACAAAAGACAAAGCTGAGAACGGCAGCCAAAACGCTAGCTCCTCTCCGTGGAAACGAGCCAAAGCGGCTCGACTAGGTAGAGCTGATAGCCAAGCAGCCCTAATCAAAGACTCGAATTCACTAACTAACAGAACTTCCACGGCGCAGTCCTCTGCATTCCAGAATAGTCAGCAGGCAAATCAGCAGGCAAATCAACAAACAAATTCCAGCAACGTACCAAACGCGATGACACAGCTGCGCAGCATCTTAGCCATGGGCCATCGGGTCGGCATCGAATACGTTGACCAGCGGAGATTTCGCGTGAACTCGTGGCAGAGCTACACCACACTCGATCCAAGTCATGAGTCAGAGGCAATGCATAGCCTCAATGCTTGCCTAGCCGAGTTTCCCGATCACTACATTCGGCTAATTGGCATTGACCCGCACTCCAAACAGAGAATGACTGAAACCATCATCCATCGACCTCAACGCTAGCAAACAAAAAGCATTTACAAATGCATAGTCTTGATTGCATAGCCAAAGTTTAGTCGGCCTCAAGACAAGACTTTGCGCCTTTATCGTAAGCACATGCATAGTCTCAAAAGTTTAGCCAGTTGCTTGGAATACAGCTAGATCCAAAGAGGCTGATTACCAACGAGTTGAGCACAAACTTCGTCGAGCATTTTGTGATGCCTCTGTCTGCTCAGGGGTATCACCGCCGTGTTTGTACAAGGCCAGACTCGAGAAGTCAACCAGGCCCACACAAAGGTGCACTTTTACTTACATAAAGTACACCTTTGCCTACACAAAGTTCACCTTTATCTGTGGATGTCACTCATCTCAGAAGGTGTTTAGAAAAGCCACTATACATTCAGTGCCGATAGCCGTGACTTCCCCTATTGCAATCACACTATTAAGCACGAGCACTACCCGTAAAGCTCCCGACAAAGCATTTCAACAACTTAACTGTCACTAACCTACTCATCCGAAACAATCCAGACCTATGAAAATACAACAACTATTGAGTGCAGGCGCACTGGCCACCCTAGGGGTACTGACAACCGGTGTTTCGCAGCAGGCAATGGCAGCCTCCATGACAGCAACCCTTACAGCCGACAATCACTATGCGCTGTTTACAGGCAATGCGAGCGGGACAGAATGGGGGTTTGTCGGTCGTAATGAAAAAGGGGCGGGCGGCCGTGCTCAAAGCGATTTTGTGTATAACGAGGATGGAAGCTACAACTCCACTTATATCGGCGAAGGCGTAACATCTGGAGACATTGATAATGGTGGCCGATACAACTGGTCTATGCCAGAAGAATGGACATTTGATGTAGAGGGTGGAGAGTATGTGTACGTAGTTGTTTGGGATGACAGCTCAGTCACAGAAAGCTGGATAGGAGAATTTGCATCCGAAGCGCTTGGCGACGATATGCTTCTCTCTCAAGCCGATGATTGGGAGTATCTAACAACCATCACTCAAGAGGGTACTGACTACGGAATTAACCCTGGCGACGCAGGTGATACGCCTGATATCGAAGACTTGGTTTTCCAAGTAGCTGCCGCAAATGGAGGAACAGAGAACAGCTGGTCAGAGGCTCTGAAGAAAGGAGATAATGGCATCAAACCTTGGGGTGATTTCTCCAGCAAAGGTATTTCGTCAGAAGCCGATTTTCTTTACACAACAACTGATAACGCAGGCCAAGCTGGCGGCAACAACGAAAAGTACACCATCTTTAGGACACAAGCCTCCGTGTTTGCTGAGACTCCGGAGTCGGAAGAAGTTCCTGAGCCCGGCGCTTTGCTAGGATTAGCTTTACTTGGCTTTACAGCACTGAGTTCCAAACGGCATCGAGAGAGTGCGTAGCAGGTAATAAGGCTGCTATAGGGAGGAATCATCACTACAGCCTTGGTCTTTTCGATTTAGTAAGTCGTAAAAACTAAAACAATATTAGCCGTCGAGACAATGTCTCGACGGCTAATATTGTTTTAACAGCAAGCTTATATCTACTGGGCACTTTCAACAGTAGCGTGAGAGATCAAACGTTCGTATTTGCCTGCAAGTATTGCTTCAGGCGAAACAAGCTAGCTGTTTGCCCTATATTCAACGGCAAGAGTGAAATTCCCTCTAGGCGCGATTGCACCCAGCCTTCGCCCCACTGCCATTCATGAAAGCCATCGATACTACCGCTCAGCAAAAAACGCACGCCCTCTGAGGAGAGCACGTCTACTTTATGAACGGTCGTAACCGGGCCCAGACCACTCTCAAAAGTTTGCCCCACCAGTAGCTCACTATCTGCAACATCAGGGAGATTGATCTGCTGAGGCCAAAGCCATTTCTTTAGCAGCATCGGCTGAATGAGACTCTGCCGAATCTGTTCGGCGCTTGCAGATAGCTCGATTCGTAAATTGCTTTGTTGATAAGTGCCAAACATCGCGCGATCGCTCCTCAATAGAATTCCCGCAGTACAGAATCGCCTGCGGGAATAGTCATCCGGTACTTTACTGTTTTCATTGATGTAGGCGTACAAGCCACAACCAATCAGCTAACCTCCTAAGTTGCCGCAACTTGCACAGGCTGGAGATTTGCTTCGGCAGGAAGTTCTAAGCAGTAACCAGCACCATACACAGTTTTAATATACTGAGGGTGGCGCGGATCAGGCTCTAGCTTTGTACGCAGGTGACGAATATGAACGCGAATCGTCTCGATATCGTCGTTGGGGTCGTAGCCCCATACTTCCTTGAGAATTTCGCTTGGGGATACCGTTTGGCCGTGGCGCTGTAGCAAGCAATGAAGCAACTCGAACTCTAGGTGAGTTAGCTTAACCGTTTTATCTAGCCAGATAGCTTCAAATCTTTCAGGCACCAGAGTCAGCGGGCCATAGCTAAGGATTTCACTGTGCTTAGCAGCCTGAGGGATCCGGTCTGTTCTCCTGAGGAGGGCGCGAACCCTGGCTAGCATTTCCTCTAGCTCGAAGGGCTTGGTCATGTAGTCATCTGCGCCAGCGTTGAAACCATCGACTTTATTCTGGGTCTCGCCAAGAGCTGTGAGCATTAGGACTGGAATGTCAGCAGTACGATCATCTCGCCGCAGTCGTTGACACACTGTAAACCCGTCTACCTTAGGTAGCATCAGGTCGAGCATAATGAGGTCAGGGACAATCTGGACGGCGAGGGCCTGTCCTTTGATGCCATCATTCGCCTGACTGATGTCGTAACCTGCCATTTCGAGGTTAATAGACACTAGCTCTACAATGGCCGGATCATCATCAATGACGAGTATACGTGGCATATTATGAAGGGGTGTTGCTATAGGTTAAGGCTACCACTTCTATCCTGAGTAGTGGTTACAAATACTCACCGCCGTTAACAAAACTCATGGATATAGAGGCTAAACCAAGAGGATTAGTGAAATCTGTATAAAATTGTTGTATTTATATTAAGCTGTAGTGCTTGGGAGATCCATTCTTTTTAATGCCAACTTAACATTTTTCTCTCGTGAAAGAGTAAGCGTTGTGATAGAGCACCCTTTGTCAACCTTGGTAGAGAGCCTTTGCAACCCTGCATCTGAGGCATCACTACTCGTAAAGCAGCATTCTGAAGTCTGAAAAGTTATCTGGAATGGAGGAGCGAAAACTACGCTCCTCCATTCATCTTTACGCAACGGAATATTCTAGATAAAACTCCCCAGGTAGGATTCGAACCTACGACCAATCGATTAACAGTCGACCGCTCTACCACTGAGCTACTGAGGATTAGGAACTACATAGTACACAAGCTGGTATTGCTTTGGCAAGGAGTTTCTCTAAGCAGTTTTTCAGCAGAGAAAAGGGCTACTAAGAAGCCTGCCTGTGCTATGTAAGCCTATGCATTATACCCGTTCTGACCCTTTACACAATGACTAGTTTTGGGAGACTAGTTTTGAGAGTTGTCTCCGATGCCTAACTGTTTTGATGTCAAGCTCAGTCGCTGGCTCATGACAGCTTACTGACCTAGTCGCATTTGGGTGAGCCTTGCCTGTACGTCTGGATTGAGATTGGCAAAGACGCGGCCTGAATGCTTCTTCTTAGCTTTTTGGCGACGCTGTACTTGTTTGCCAACGCTGATGACCTCATTTTGCAGCTGGAGGGCGGAAATGCCTTCTGCACCGTAGCCGACGACCGTTTGGCGGTGCACATTATCCGAGGTGGCGACAATGAGGCGCTTGGTAAACTTGCGCACATCGTTGCGGAATTTGGAGCAAGCTCTTTCTATGTAGCTGTCAGCCGTTTGACCATAGCCTGTGTAGTGCACTGACAAATGCTGAGTAATTTCTTCTTGGGAAGCGGGCGTTCGCTGCTCGTAAGCATCGAACACGGCCCAGGTTTCATAGTTCTGATAGGCACTATAGTTAGCGAGTGCGCCAATGAGTGCTTCGCGAGCAGCATCTAAGCCTTCCTCATCCTTCAGAGCAATCAGCTCGGCCCATGCGCCCACAATATTGTAGGCATCGACTAGCAGAATGGCTTGAGCAGAGTTGTCCGCCATGACAGTACTGAAAAGGTGAGATGTGTCACCATATTAGGCGATTTCGCTAAGTGCTGTCTGTATATGAGGTAGCGTTCTAGCTAAGTTCGTGGTTAGCGGGCCTTCACAGGTAGCTAACTTTGATTTTCTGTTTGAGCCTTTGCGGGTCGCCGCGATCGCTCACCTGACCGTCTTCCAGCAAAAAGGCGCGATCACAGTAATCCAGTTCAGCCAGTCGATGGGTGACCCATAATGCTGTCAGCCCGCGACTTTTCACGAGGGCTTGCACCTGCCGCACCAAGTCTATTTGGCTGTCGGGGTCGAGGAGGGCAGTGGGTTCGTCTAGTAATAGAATTTCGCAGTGCTGGGCGATCGCACCGGCAATGGCTACTCGCTGCTTTTGCCCACCACTTAGCGCATAGATGGGGCGTCTCCTCAGGTGCCACAGGTTCACAGCAGAGAGCGCTTCTTCAACCCGCTCCCGCGTTTGCTGCATCGATAGGTTGTCTTTGACTAGGCCAAAGGCAACGTCGGCCCCTACCGTTGGCATCACCAGCTGATGGTCTGGATTTTGAAACACAAAACCCACAGGCCCACCCTTTTCGATAGAGCCTGTTTGCTGCGGCAGCAAGCCCGCTAGCAGCTTCAGCAGCGTAGATTTTCCACTGCCGTTGTTGCCCAGCAGCATACAAAATTCACCGCTCTCTATATTAAGAGAGCATTTTTTGAGCACAGCGGCTCCTGTCGGCCAATAAAAACTGACGTCTTTAATCGCGATCGCCGATTGGGTTATCCCCGCTTCGCCATCAGCATTAGAAGGTGAATCAGCGTCTGTCATCTATCGCTACATAAAAGGTGGCATATAAAAAGTAGGTGCATGAGCGATTCAGACAATTACTCCTCATTCGCAAGCGCAAAAAAGCCAGGTGCACGACCACCGCCAGCACCGCCAGCACCGGACTTTTCATAAACCTGTACGGCTGCAAGTTCGCTGACTGCGATCGCAATTTTCTTATCGGTCACTTTGTCACAGGTCAGCTCTAGCAGCACTGGATTGCCCGACGAAATAGCCGACATCACCGATTGGTAGGCAGCTTCTGCGTCTTCTTTATCTGTCTTTTGCACCGTCAGCGGCATTGCGGTGTGCTTCAGAGCAAGTTCGACGATGTACATAGGGATATTTCTTTTATTTCAACTTTTTCAGCACAGGTTCAGCACCAAGCCGGACACTAGTATAGCGAGGGACAGCCAAAAACCGCTGAGTGCCCCTCCACATCGGATAGCTTCACCAGCTGGTTCCGCCAAAAGATATACTTATCGAATTGATTAATAAAGTTCTGTAAACGTTTTATTACAAAGGTTTTAGCGTTTTTACTTTGGCTAAAAATATACCAAAGCCCTTTCAATGGCAGGACTTTTGCTGAAAGTAGCCCTATAATAATGAGAACTAGGGTAAAGATTGGTTAACATCCCTTATTATTTCGTTGGGTGAGTGTTATTTGCTCGCACAGCGCCGGGGATAGCTGTTTTTACCCTGTCCTCATAGATAATCCATTTTCGGAGACTTCTTTTAATGACCATTGCAATGGGACAAGCGCCCGCCGCACGGGGACGGTTTGACGTCCTC
>ERZ1740067.102-NODE-102-length-65405-cov-23.824652_pt1 | contig 65405 bp, 60 predicted proteins | sample MGYA00581736_ERZ1740067 | MGnify/ENA primary metagenome ERZ1740067 (study PRJEB43018, sample SAMN04849236) | marine metagenome | isolation source: floating plastic debris | place: Pacific Ocean | collected 2008-08-27 | study: EMG produced TPA metagenomics... | reverse complement strand
GCCTGTCTTGAACTCGGTGTGAACTCGCTATTAGATTAACGATACAGTTGGAGGGGGCCTAAGCAATCCCTTTCTTAATAGGGGATTGATGGTTTTGAGCACCATAGCATCTATAGGATGAACGTAAAACATATGATCTACTCTGAGCATAGCTAAAAGTAGTACTTTTGGACTGAACGTAATTGGGCCGTTGCGATCGCACGGTGTCCTAAGGGTTTTGAGTGCAACTACTAGGTGAGGAGATTTGGGGCACCTCAGAGGTGCTGTAGTATTTGATGGTAGTTCAGGTAACAGGGAAATTACATTGGCAGATACTGCACCTGATTAATACAATCCTCCACCTCACAGACAGTTGCGATTAGTTCAAGGTCACGAATACAGTCACCGATACTGCTGCATTGTGGATGGGAATAAATTACCCCATAGAAGAATTGGCCCTGCTGCTGTCTTTGATTTGCGATGGTCAGCAAATCATCGTCTCTGGAAAATAAAACACGTTTTAATTCAGTGGCCCGAGCTAGTACCTCTAGATCAGATATGCCCGCACGGCTATCTTCTTGAACTGTCAAGACATCTATGCCCCGTAGACGGAGGCCCGTTGTAATTTGACGAGGGACATTTTCATCCATATAGAGCGTTACGCTCATGAAAGAACTCCAAGTTCCTTCAACTTCTGAGCCATGCGTGACGGTGGAGCTGATTGACGCAGTTTCTCGACGTGTTCTAACCGCTGTTGAATGTCGGCATCAAGTACTTCTTGATGGTCCCAGTAGTAGGCCAAGGCGGAATAAATTTTGCCCAGGGCAATGTGCGGGTATTGAAAGTGCAATTCTTCAGGGCTCCAGCCATAGGCCTGGTGCGAGGTGATCAGCTCTACGACCTTCATGGTAGTACCCTCAATCATGGGCACTTGCTCATCATCCAGTTGGATATGCTTATATTCCGTTGCTGAATAGGCCACGGGTATGCCTCCTTAAGAGGTTGGCAGAACAAGGAGCTGCCTGAATGGTTTTTATAGTTCTACCTTAAACGATGCCAGAATAAGTCAGCAGGGATTAAGGACTCATTCTTTGCTTAGTCAGAGCGATCTAATCTGGGTGAAGGAATTAGGGGGATGCGATCTCACAGTGTTCTAGCTTCTTTGAGAGTGGCTATGACCTTGCACTGAAAGTGCATAGTTTTGAACTAGCGTGCCTGGGACAATAAACAGGTGCAAGTTTATTTTGCAGGTCAGGCAGTTGAAGTGTTAAAGAACCCGAGTACGTTATCAGGAGAAGCGGTTTTGCCAGGGTTTAGGCTCTCACTGAAACGCATTTTTAATTAGGCACAGTAGGCATTTTGAGTATTTTAGCCTTGCATGGACTGTTGGCAGATCTTGAATGCCTGATTTAGATCTACAGTTGGGGTTGCCTATCCAAGGTTGGTTACCGTACCCCGTCTTACCCTGCTCAGAGTTAGCAATGCCCATGGCTATGTCAATTCAACTGCCAAATATTAGGGCCACCCATCGCCTCGGGTGGCTCATGGGGCAGCGATTACCCGCCGGGTCTACACTATTGCTCTCAGGCCCGTTGGGGAGTGGTAAAACCAGCCTAACCCAGGGGTTGGGGGCAGGGTTAAATATTGAACAAACCATTGATAGTCCAACGTTTACCTTGATTAACGAGTATTTGACAGGACGTGTGCCTCTCTATCACGTCGACTTGTATCGTTTGGACGGGGCAGCGGCGGATGGTTTGTATTTAGAAACCTATTGGGACGGGGAAGAGGTGGAGCCTGGGATACTGGTGATCGAATGGGCCGAACGGCTACAGTACTTACCTGAGCGACCCATTGACTTGGGTTTAGCCTATGCGGCTAATGGTCGTTGCGCTAAGCTTACTTGGCCCATTGGCTGGCAGGATGGGATTTGGAATGAGCTACAGGAGGTATTGAAAAACGATGAACTACTGGTTAATGAAGTCTGAGCCAGACGTGTACAGCATTGATGATTTGGAACGCGATCGCAACGAGATTTGGGACGGTGTGCGCAATTATCAGGCCCGTAACTTCCTAAAGTCTATGACCGTAGGCGACCTCGCCTTCTTTTATCATTCCAACACCAAGCCACCTGGCATTGCCGGCCTGATGAAAATCGGCGAGGAAATGGTGGTCGATCCAACGCAGTTTGATCAAACTAACAAGTACTACGACCCCAAATCCAATCCTGACGATCCTCGTTGGCATACCGTTACGGTTACCTATGTTGAGACTTTTGATCACTACGTTAGTCTCAATGAGCTTAAAGATAATTTTGACCCTGACGAACTTCAGGTGGTCAAGCGAGGAAATCGTCTGTCGGTCATGCCCATAACAGAAACGGTGGCGAAACGGATTTTGGCCCTGGCTAAGCCGTAGAACCTCTTACGTGAATACCGTCATCATGTTGTTCATTGCAAACGGCAACCGACTGACTCGGAGTTTTGTTTAGCATTGTCAATTGCATGGGAGAACACAATCTCTCTGGGAAATATAGGTCTATTACACATTCGCACGTAGCCACCGATAGATTGCCATCTCACTCTTACGATGCTGTCTATCGTTACCTCTCCAACGTGCGGTCCTAGAGCGATTCTTCATGATGAGACAATTTCGCCAGCGCCGAATCGGGTGGCACCCTATCCTGTTTTTGGCCGTTGCCATTTGGTTGGTTTGGAACGGAGCAGTACTCGCAGCTGATGGTGCTCCTGTGCCGGCCTCTCTCCAAGTCACCGTAGATACGTTGTGGGTACTGCTCTGTGCGGCGCTAGTGTTCTTCATGAATGCCGGGTTTGCCATGCTGGAAACCGGGTTTTGTCAGAGTAAAAATGCAGTCAATGTACTCACTAAAAACCTGATTGTATTTGGTGTGGTTTCGCTGTGCTTTTGGGCTGTTGGTTTTGCCATTATGTTTGGGAATGGTAATTCTGTATTCGGTCACTCAGGATTCTTTTTACAGGGTCTCGATTTAAGTCCGCTGACAGGAGAGCGTTACAGTGGTGTTTTTAGCTCCTTGGCCTGGACCGGGATCCCATTAGAGGCTAAATTCTTCTTCCAATTGGTATTTGCTGGGGCGGCCACAACCATTGTGTCTGGTGCCGTGGCGGAGCGCATTTCATTTTTTGCCTTTTTTACTTTTAGTGCTGTCCTATCTCTGGTGATCTATCCCATGGTGGGGCACTGGGTCTGGGGAGGCGGCTTTTTACAGACCATGGGCTTCTCAGACTTTGCGGGCTCGACAGTGGTCCATAGTGTGGGAGGTTGGGCCGCCCTCACAGGTGCTTGGCTATTGGGACCACGGGCCGGTCGTTATGAACAAGGCGAGAAAGCTATACCAGGGCACAACCTTGCGATCGCAACCCTAGGCGGCTTAATTCTATGGTTCGGCTGGTTTGGGTTCAATGCCGGCTCCAGTATGGCCGCAGACCCGGTCGCTGCTAGTCGGATCATTCTGACCACCAATTTATCCGCATCCACAGGAGCCGTGGCCGCCGCTATTGTGTCCTGGTTAGTGACCAGCAAGCCAGATCTCGGCATGATTATCAACGGTGCGCTGGCCGGGCTAGTTTCAATTACCGCAGGCTGTGCCTATGTAGCCCCCACAAGTGCAATCATTATTGGCTTTGTGGGGGGCATGGTTGCTGTCTTCGCAGCCAAGTTATTTAATCGATGGCACATTGACGATCCCGTCGGTGCGCTTCCCGTCCACTTAGTCGGGGGCATTTGGGGAACAGTGGCAGTGGGTCTGTTTAGTGTCGGGCCAGGCATCAATCCGTGGCATACCGAGGTCTCTGGCCCAGCGCTTGGGGTTCTCATGGGGGGTGATATCCAGCCTCTTCTGATTCAACTAATGGGAATCGCTACGGTGGCTATCTTTGTGGGTGTGAGCACCCTGATAATCTGGTCCATATTGCAATATGCCTTTGGTTTACGGGTCTCTCTCCAGGCCGAATCCATAGGGTTAGATCTAAGCGAACATAGCCTTGAAGCCTATCCAGAATTCTCTCGGCGTGCATTACTACCCGATACTTTTTTCCCGTCTATAGAAAGAGACTTAATGCAATCGGCAGCCCCCAAAGCTGAGCGTTAATCGGCTCTTAACCTAAACTCTCATTACCACAGGGGCTTAACCAACACATTTTTAGCATCATCGAGTCTGTTTACCCTGTCACTACAATGACCCTATCAATGGCCACTAAACAGTCTGTCATTACTATTAGTGAGTTTACGGCAGCAAAACAAAGTCGTCTTTTTGGGTTGCTCAAGCAAAGTCAGTTTAATGGGCAATTGCAGCTTGCGGCCCACAGTACTGAGTGGACATTTGAATTTTACATGGGGCGCTTGCTCTATGTAATGGGCGGTAAACAGCCGATGCGTCGTTGGTATCGCTATGTCAAATACTTTTGCCCTGACCTTTACGTAGAACTATCAACCCTCAAAACCGAATTAAGCAAGCTATCCAAATTAGACGGCAATCAAAACTTACCCTGTTGGGAGTATCAGCTGTTAGGGTTTTGGTACAGTCAGCAAAAGATATCTCGTGAGCAAATCAGCCAAATTATTCAAAGCATTCTTGTAGAGGTCTTCTTCGATATTAGTCAGACTCGCGAGGTGGTCTATCAAGTCAAACCTGAGCATAGATTATCAAACCAGCTTTTGCTTGTAAATGCTGACACCATAATCTATAAAGCTAGAATGCTTTGGCAATCTTGGCTGGATGCTAAATTAGGCGATCGATCGCCTGATTTAGCCCCGATTATTCGTCATCCCCTAGAGCTTAAAAAACAAGTTCCCGAGCCGTTGTATCGTACCATGACCATGATGCTCACCGGGCAACTCACCCTCAGGGATCTCAGTGCTAAGGTAAATCGTGATCTTGTCTCTCTCTCAGTGTCGCTCTTACCCCATGTTCAGCAAGGTACCGTGGAGCTGATTGATATTAATGACCTTCAGCCACCGATATCATCCCTCAAACTATTAGATCAGTCCCCAAAAGGTCCCCTGATTGTGTGTATAGACGATAGTCCAGCAATTTGTCGGGCCCTCGAAAAAGTGTTGGGGACCGCAGATTATCAAGTTCATTGTATTCAAGATCCGTTAAGGGCTATTGCCATATTGTTATCCAAAAAGCCTGATTTGATCTTTCTCGATCTTGTGATGCCTGGCACAAATGGCTATGAACTCTGCAATCAGCTACGTCGGATATCTTCTTTTAAAGAAATCCCCATTGTAATTTTGACTGGAAATGACGGCATGATTGATCGAATGAGGGCCAGAATGGTAGGAGCATCAGCGTTTCTAAGTAAGCCTATCAATCCGCATCAGGTTTTATCTGTTGTCGAACGACAGCTCTCTAAACAGGCATCAGTGGAACTCTAGAGTGGTTGAGCCCATGGGTAACACATATCGTTACTTCAATTGGAAATCGTCACTTAAGTCTTATTGATGGGAATAATGGTGACGACGTGTTCTAGGCATCCGCGATAAGGGTTTGCTCAGGCTAATTTTTTGTTTATTGGAATGGGATAAATCCATGGGACTAGCATTAGTTGTTGACGATTCTAAAACTATTCTGGAGATGCTGACTAAATGCCTAACCCAGGATGGCTTGACCGTAATGACAGCGGCCAATGGTGCCGATGCCTTAGCACAGTTGAACGCTCAAATACCTGACATCATCCTGTTAGATGTGGTGTTACCAGATCGTAGTGGATTTGAAATCTGTCGCGCTCTTAAAGCAGAAGAAGCCACTAGCAGTATTCCTATTATTATCTGTTCTACAAAGGATACTGACATGGATAAATTTTGGGGCAAAAAACAAGGAGCCGATGCCTATCTGACAAAACCGATTGATCAAGCGGAGTTATCTAAAACAGTTAAACAGCTGATCAAGCTTTAGCATTAGTTAGTAAGGGATAAGGATTGTATAAGATCCAAGAATTGCATCTGCAGGGGCGTTCCATGGAACGCCTGTACGGCAAGAAGTAGGGCTTAATTAAATTCTCAATCCTAAGTTTACTCTAAACCGTCTTTCACCCCCGGAATAGTCTTGGACTAATGAGCCATTAGAAACCATGCAATTGTCCCCACAGGAACTACCTCAGACGTCAGTGATGACGCAGTTTCTAAAATTTAGTTTATCAGCCGACATGACAGCGTTGTTGCCAGTCGAGCAATTGGTGGCGGTGCTAAAAGTTGAAGCCGCAAAAATTACGCCCATGCCCCATTTACCGCCTTGGGTCATGGGGATTTATAACTGGCGCGGAGAGGTCCTGTGGATTATAGATACCGCAAATTTGCTAGGAGTATCATCACGGCAGCAACAACCCATCTTATCCACTCACTACGATGTTTTGCTATTAGAGAAACGCTCTGTAGAGACAGCTGAAAGATATCATCTAGGGTTATGGGTCAAACAGGTAGAAAGCATAGAGCTGTTGTCCCTAGATGATATTCAGTCTCCAACTGTTGTATCTGAAGCATTAGTGCCATTTTTACGGGGCTATTGGTTGAACTCTACTGGTGAGATTCTCACCCTCCTTGATGGTCCAGCAATATTTGACCACATGCCAGCCTAGTCCCCCCTTATTCGATTTGTGCCGTTGCTGATTCAAGGAATACACCGGTCTGTAAGACATGCCCTACGCCAGCATCTTGCAGATAAAGCCATCCCAAAGCGAAGCAACGCCCGATTTATTCTCTGGATTTGAGGTATTTTCCATGACGCTAAGCACACCAAAACAGTCTGACAGTAAGGGTAATCGTCCTAACAAAACGTTGGCTGAGACAATGCAGTCTGATGATTTATTAGCTAGTTTGGTCACCAAGTCTCCACTCGAGATGGCGGCACGCCCATCAACCCAAGCAGCTCCACGCCAAGGCAACCTGAAAGCTTGGTGGCAGAACATGGGGCTAAGAACGAAGGCCTCCTTGCTGGCAATATTATTAGGAACGCTACCGGTGGTAGGAGTGGGAGCAATTGCCTATAGTATTGCCAACCAAGGGACATTAGAAAAGTTGGAAGAACAAGAACAGGTCCGTGTGAGCGATTTGCAGTTAGTTGTAGATCTCTTTATGCAGGATCGCTATTCGGATATTCAATTTTTAGCTAGCTTAAATATTTTTACTGATCCAACATTACGGGGAACCGTTACGGCCCAAAAGAAAGCCGAGACCCTCGATCAAATGATGGCTTCCTATGACGGTATCTACAGCAGCATTGCTTTTTTTGATCTTTACGGTAATCCGCTTGCCCAAACATCCCAAGGAAAAAAGCTGACCAATCATATTGATCGATCTTATATTCAAGCCGCCAAGGCAGCGAATGGACCTATCCTGAGTCAGCCACTAATTTCCACCACCTCTGGAGAATTTAGCATCTATTCGGCATCTGTGGTGAAGGACCAAGTAACTGGACAGCCCGTGGGCTATGTGCGGGCCCGTATTCCGGTTGAGGCTTTACAAGCAGTTCTCAGCAGTTTTGGTAATGACGGTAACGAGTATTATCTAGCCAGTGAATCTGGAGATGTATTTCTTTCTCCGGCAGCTGGCTATATTATTCCTATTAATTCAGCAGGCCAACCTGTGGAATTATCCACCGCTGAGGACATTGAGATTTTGACCCTAGCCGACATTTTTCCTGATATTGCCGGTGTTGTTCGGGGTGAACAGGGTGCAGCGGTAAAAGCAAAAAATGTTTTAACCGGTAAACAAGAAGTGGTGGGGTTTTCCCCTTGGACGTCTTTTGATGATGGGCTCCCTGATTTGAACTGGAGTGCTGTAACGTCAGTAGATCTATCGTTATTAAAGGCAACGCAACGGCGATTATTTTTTGCGATCGCACTAGGAACATTAACAGCAGCAGGCGTGGCCACTGGTTTAGCTATTTGGTCAACCCGTCGCTTCACACAGCCAATCTTACAAGCTGCTGACGCAGTCAATAAAATTGGTAAAGGAGACTTACGTACCCGGTTAGAGATAGTTGGCCAAGATGAGATCGCCCAGTTGGGCAGTAACATCAACCAAATGGCGGCACAGCTCAAACAGTTTAACAATGAGCAACAAACGACCGCACAACAGTCAAAGCTATTAGCTTCGGCCACCACAATTACCGGCGATTTAGAGAGTGAAAATAATCAGACCCAGCTAAATCTCTTTGTTGAGCAGGTGCGTACTTTCCTAAGGTCTGATCGTGTAGCACTCTATCGCATAGACGGCGATCAAGTATTAGGACAAAATGAGTCGATCACCGCTGAGCAATCTAGCATTTTTGATGAAACTGTGCCCCGTCTGCTCATTTCTCAAACTGAAATTGAGAACTATACCAACGGTCAGTTGTTAATTGCCGATGATATAGCCATTGCCGACTTATCTGACGCTCTACGTCAGAGATGGCAGACGCTCCAGGTTAAATCTGCGTTGGTCATTCCAGTCGTTAACCAAGACAGATTATTTGGGTTATTGACAATTCACCATGCCCAAGGACTACACATATGGACAGCTCCAGAGATCAGCTTCTGTAGCCAACTGGGCCGACAGCTAGGCGTATTAATGACGGTACAGCAGTTCTCTACACTAGCAACAGAACAGAAAGCGTTAAAGGAGAGCCTCCAAAAACGAGCCCTAGAGCTAATGTTAGAAGTGGACCCAGTCAGTCAAGGCGACTTGACCGTGAGGGCCCAGGTAACTGCCGATGAAATAGGCACTATTGCTGATTCCTACAATGCCACCATTTCAAGTTTGAAAAAAATTGTCGGTCAAGTTCAGATGGCGTCACAGCAGGTCACAATCACCGCCAGTCAAAACGAATCTTCTGTACAAGACCTCTCGGTCGCAGCCCAACAGCAAACCCAAGAAATTACTGTCGCCCTCGAGCAGTTAGACCAAGTAGTGGAGTCCATTCGAGCGGTCGCGACCAACGCCGATCAGGCTGAGGCTATTGTAAAACAAACAACAGCGACGGTAGCCTCAAGCGATGCGGCCATGGACCGGACCGTAGAAGGTATTATTGCCATTCGGGAAACAGTCGCTGTAACAGCTAAAAAGGTAAAGCGGCTGGGCGAATCGTCCCAAAAGATTTCCGGCGTAGTTAATCTGATTAATGAATTTGCAGCCCAAACCAACCTATTGGCCCTAAACGCATCCATTGAGGCGGCCCGTGCCGGTGAAGAGGGAAGAGGATTTGCCGTAGTTGCAGATGAGGTACGTTCGCTAGCACGGCAGTCGGCGGAAGCAACTACAGAGATTGAGAATCTGGTGGCTGAAATTCAAGCAGAAACCAATGAAGTCGTGGAAGCCATGGAATTAGGGACCGAGCAGGTAGTGGTGGGCACACAGCTAGTCGATGAGACTCGTGAAAGCTTGAATAGCATTGCCCAAGTTACAACTGAAATGAAGAGCCTGGTGAACTCCATCACCCAAGCAACCCTGTCCCAGTCTGAAAGCTCTGAAAGTGTTACTAGCGTCATGAAAGATGTGGCCAATATTGCTCAGAAGACATCGTCTGATGCCAATAAAGTGTCCACATCCTTTAGGGATTTGCTAGAAATCTCCCAGGCACTCCAGGAGAGTGTGAGCCAGTTTAAGGTGAGCTAGGCCAACACCATGTTGTTTGAACCCTTGACATCAATGGCTAACCTGTCATGACCATCGACCCCAATATTCGCGATCAGGCCTACCAATTTTTTATTGAAGAAGCGTCTGAACTGTTAGACATTATTGAGACTGGACTGCTCAATCTGCGACCAGAGGTGACTGTGCCCAAGGTCCATGAGATTATGCGAGCGGCTCACTCTATTAAGGGAGGGGCGGCCAGTGTTGATTTAGATACGATTAAAACCATTGCCCATCGCTTAGAAGATGCATTTAAGGCGTTATACAGCGATGCGGTGATTATCGATGCGGAGCTGGAAACTCTGCTGCTGCGCGCCTACGATTGCCTACGTCATCCCCTGCAGTCGCAAATCGACACGGGCACCTTTAATGAAAAACAAGCCCTAGCCGCATTTGAACTTATCTTTAGCGAGCTAGAAAACCGCCTGGGTCCCGCCTTGGATGCCACCGATGGCTTTATGCCCAGTGCCGTTGATCTGGGAGTAGATATTGTCGCCTCAATTTTTGAGGTGGATGTGGCGGAGGTATTGACACAATTACAATATATTTTAGCGAATCCCCATAACTATGATTGTGGCGAAGAGCTACAAATACAGATTGAGATATTAACTGGGTTTGCAGAGCTAATAGAACTGTCAGGATTTACCGCGATCATGACCACGGCTCAGACAGCAGCAGCTCAGCATTTGAATCAGCCATTACCGGTTATTGAGCAGGTGCTGAAGGATGTGGATAATGCTCGCACGGCGATTCTCGATGGTGCGAGGGAAAGTCTTGATGGGCCCTCTGATAGTTTACTAGCCATGGCTAGTGGTCCCATAGCTGGGCCTGATGGGGCTACTTACAGCGACGCGTCTGTTTCTAGACAAATTGATGACTTTGATTTGGCAGAGTTGGATCTCGACGCCTTAGATGAATCAGCCAACTATGGCATAGCTCCGACCCTAGATCCATTAGATACTGCCACTAACAAGGTTTCTAGCCTAGAGGAAATCTGGTCAATAGAGGCTGTAGAATTCCCCTCAGTGGAAAAGTTAGATGATGAGCTCGGCTCAGGCTCTCATCCTACTGATGTTCAGGCTCTAGAAGATATTTGGGGTAATGCGGAGGAGACAGCTGCAACACTAGATGTTGAAGTGACTGATTTTGAAGCTGTGATGGCAGAATCCTCTCCAGCTCCCCTAATAGAGCATTGGTCTGACCTTCCATCTCCTGAGTCAGAGGTAGCAGCGGATACTGACGATGGGTCTGAGATTCTCAATTTAGAATTGCCAAAGATCGCAAAAGACAGTCCCAATACTGTTGATTCGGCCATTAACTTTATTGGTGATGTCTATGACTCTCTGCCAAGACTGCCAACGGAGACTATCCCTGCGACTGTTGCCCACACACCTAATATCCCTCAACCCGTACTTGAATCCAATTCGAAGCCAAGACTCTCTGCTAAAGTTTCGCTGGACCGTCTAGAGCGGATGGATAATTTGGTGGGAGAGTTATCCATTAACCGCAACAGTCTGTCGCTACAGAATGATCAGTTTCAACGTACGGTTCGCCGCCTGGGGCAACGTTTTTTATCATTTCGCACCATTGTCAAACAGCTACAAAGTTTGTCTGATCAAATCTTGATCGCTCCCGAACGAACGATGGCTGGAACATCTTCTAATCTGACTAAAACCGCTTTTGACTCTCTAGAAATGGACAGTTATGGCGAAGTTAATTTATTGCTAGAAGAAATATTAGAAGACGTATTTCAGTTAGCAGAGTCAATTGATGACGTCGGGTTGTTTGCGGGACAGTCAAATCAGCTATTAGAACATCAACGCCGCACGCTGACCCAACTGAGGGACGAGCTGATGTGGTCACGAATGGTGCCTTTAGATCGAGTATTAAAGCGATTTCCTCGAGTCATCCGAGAGCTGGCAACAACCTATCAAAAACCAGTTCAACTCAAGTTAACAGGCACAGAGGTTTTAGTTGATCGAGTCATGCTCGAAAAACTCTATGATCCGTTATTACATCTGTTGCGTAATGCGTTTTCCCATGGCATTGAGGCAACTGACAAGCGGCGCGCCTTAGATAAACCTGCAGAGGGGACCATCGAGATTCGTGCTTATCACCGGGGCAACTACACGGTCATTGACATTAGCGATGATGGCCAAGGAATAGATATCAACAGGATTGCCCAGCGAGCTGTCGAAGTACAGTTGCGTTCGCCAGAGCAGCTAGCAGCTATGTCGAAACAGCAAATTCAGCAGCTCATCTTTGAACCAGGGTTCTCAACCGCAAGTCAGGTCAGTGAACTCTCAGGGCGTGGAGTGGGACTTGATGTTGTCAAAGAGAGTTTACACGCTTTTAATGGCAAGATATTGCTCACAACACGTCCGGCACAAGGCACCCTATTCTCTCTTAAAATCCCCCTCACATTAACCCTAACAAAGCTGATAGTCGGGAGTATTGGCACAACGGCGGTAGCCCTTGCCTCCGACAGTATTGAGGAAATTTTAAGGCCCCATGAGCGCCAACTAAAATACGCTAACGGCAAACAATTTCTCCATTGGAGAGAACAGCTCATCCCAGTTTATGATTTGGCTGAGCATCTCAGTTATCACTGTCAGGTCCCAGAACAACTGCCGCAGGAGCTGCAGGGGAGGGATAGGGTTCAGGGTCAAAACACAATGCTAATTGTTCAGCAGGGACAGGGGCAGATAGCGCTGGGTTTAGAACAGATTGTAACTGAACAAGAGCTGGTGATTAAACCTCTGGGTAGGGCTGTGGCTGCACCGAGCTATGTTAATGGCTGCACCGTGTTAGCCGATGGTAGCCTGGTGCCCGTGATTGATGGCGCGGCATTGGTGCAGTTTGAGGCTGGCACACCAATGCCAGTCCCTATGCAGTCTCCACCCCCACGGGCTCAAACTCTGATGATTATTGATGATTCATCTGCACTACGCCGAACCTTGGCCCTAACCCTGGGTAAGGCTGGATACCAGGTGCTACAGGCTAAGGATGGCCGCGATGCAGTAGAACAACTGCAGCGAGGAGCCTTACCAAATCTGATCATCTGTGATGTGGAAATGCCTCGCCTAAACGGATTTGAATTTCTGAGTCAGCGACGGGCTAATGCGGCTTGGGCTGAGATTCCAACGGTGATGCTGACATCTCGGGGAAATCATAAACATCAAACCCTAGCCAAACATTTGGGAGCCACTGACTATTTTACGAAACCCTACATAGAGAAGGAATTTGTAGGTGCGATCGCAACTCTTCTAAAGCAACAGCCATGACTATTCGTCCTCCTGCCACGGCCGCTGACACCCTGAGACTGATTACAATGCACCTCGGGAAATTAACCCTTGGTTGTCGAATTGAGACGGTCTATAAAGTTGTCAAGCAGTCTCAGATCTACAGCAGTGGGTTGGGACACACAGGGTTGACCCACATAGATGGTCATGCAGCCATGGTGGTGGATTTACATCACAAGCTTTTCAACGTACCCACCACTGATAAACAAGGCTACTTTGTCATTATCAAACCCCAGACAGCGGATCTAGTAGCGATTCCAGTGGCGACATCCCCAAATCTGATGGATGTACATCGAGAACAAGTCAGAGTTTTACCAGACGCTTATCGCCAGTCTGACACCCTGACTATTGCCAGCCATGTAGCCGTTGTTTCCCATGGGAATAAGCCTCTGACAGTATTTGTTCTAGACGAAAATGCGTTGATCTACAAGTAACCTAAAGCTGAGATACCGTCTTGCTAAAACGGCGAGGAAAGACAGCTAAAAATCTCGACATTTTAGCCACTCTAAAATCAACCCATTCACAATCTCGGGACGTTCATCGTGGGGGCAATGCCCCGTATTGGGGATAGATTGAAACGACACAGACTGTTTGATATCATCTGCCATCTCTTGATAAAGTTTGGCACCTTGAATGGGGGTCCAGGGATCAGTTTCTCCCCAAAGTACCAGCAGCGGATGCTGAATTTGGGGCAATAGGTCACTGGGACGTGGCCCCGGTGGAGCCGTCAAAATTGAGGCAAAAACCTTTTGAGCCCCTAAATCACAGGACGGACGATAGAGGATTTCCACCAGCTCAGGTGTAATCGCATCGCGATTGCCATAGACTTGCTTGAGCGCACCACGGATGCGAAATCGTTGGCGTACCTGGCCAAAAATCAGCGGTCCGATTAGTGGAGAACTGACTACTTTGCTAAATAGCCCCATGACGATGCTGAGGGGGCGAGGCAAATCTTCGGGGCGATGGTTGAGACTACCAGCACAGTTGAGTAGCACCCCGCCTTTGGCCATATCAGGAGAATTAGCCAACGTCATCAACACCAGCAGCCCGCCAATGGAATTACCCACAAAGATGGCAGGAACACTGATATGGGATCGCCAAAAATCCCGTAGTAGCACCTCCCAAAGATCTAACGAATAGTCTAAGGCCGGTTTTTCAGAGCCACCAAACCCTAGCAGGTCCAGAGCGTAGACTTGATAGCCTGCCGCTGCCAAAACGGGAATATTTTTGCGCCAATGCCCAATGGATGCGCCAAACCCATGGATCAGAACGAGGGGCACACCATGCCCCTCAACGGCGTACTGAATGTCGTAACCTCGCCAGTTCCAAATCTTTTTCTGGAGTTTACCAGTGCCCTTAGAATTTAGAGCACTGGAAGAGCTAAGAGAGTCTAAACCAGGGGAGTTGAGCGGATAGTTAATGGTTTGGCCGGTCATGCCTGCAGATGTGCGCTGTGATTTTTGAGTTTCACCTCATCATATCTGTTTGTGATCTGGCTTGATTGCCGCAGCCCCGATTGCTCTAAGAGAGCTGCCAGCCAACGCTTAGCCTCCGGACGTAACGGCGGAATGGGATCCCGTTCGTAATTGATGGAAAAATTGTAGGTGGAGCCGGCATAGGTATCATTCAACGCCTTTTTGAGGTCAACCGTACAGGAAGCTTGAGCATCCTTTCCGTCTTGGGGACGGCTCAGGGGCAACGTGAGCGGCGGAATGGGGGCATTAACCTGCCACGTATACAATTCGGCCTTAGGGCGCTGATCGCTACGACTCACCAAAACTTGATAATCGGTATCGCTGGGACCATAGGCAGAAATGGGCTCCCATCCCCTCAATAAATCGATTTCAACAAAATGGGTGTCGCTGCCGAAAATGGCCTCGCAGCGTTGTTCATAGTTTTCTCGACCACGCCCTGGGCGTTTTTTCTGCGGTGTGAGAACTTCGACAATGGTGACCGTTGTGCCAATTTGGTGATCAACGACTTCTATATAGTCTTCTTTGATTGTTTGAGGCACCGCAATGTAAGTGGGAATAGGCTGCTGGGAGGCCGAACCATTTATACCGTTTGCGGCGGTTGAACCATGATCACAATTTGCTTGAGCCGACTGCTCTACCACAAGGCTATCTTCACCGCTGACACGATAGACCCGTTTGCGAATAATGATGTTATATCGGTCAGAGACTTCCTTCTGTAGAAGGTTGGCCAATGCGGTGACAAACCGTGGATGAATCGTGGGCCAAAGGTCGGGATGTTCCAGGTAAGGGTTCATGCCGGGAAACATGTCAGGCATTAAAAAACCTCTAGATGGTCAATGATTGAGTTTTTGTAGCAAACCAGACTCGTGGTACATAAACCGTTAGGTCCTGTTGCTAACCAAACGGCCTGAAGAAATGAACTTCATGGAATTCTAACAAGTAGACCCGTCCATAACGTTCATTTCAGTTCATAGTTACGGGCATTTTAGCGTAAGGATAATCCAATGCAACCGTTGATATTGGATCCCTGTTGAAGGTAAAGATTTTATAAAGCTGCGAGTGGTGTTTAGAGCGGGGATAGGTTAAACATAGGTAACCTTTAGGACTTCATAAAATCTTTTCATAGGGCCCATTGGCCAAACAGGATATTAGTAAGAATTATTTAGCACTTGATAACGCGAAAACATCAGACTGCTAGTCAACACAAGGTGAATTGGTGAATTATGGACGTTTCGAGTAACGGATGGATAGTACTAGCGGTCATGGTAGCCATTCTAGGTATCGGTGGAGGTGCGATCGCAACCACGACGCTACAGCCCCTAGGGCAGCAAATTCCTTTTACAACTCCGATTAGCGACCTTTCCACACCCATTAGTGGAGAAGCTCGTCATCAGTTTAATCAAGGGGTATTGGCCTATCGAGAGGGTGCCTATGCCAGAGCCACTGATTGTTTTACCAAAGTGCTGGACTGTGAGCCGGCCCTGGCCGAAGCACTGCACAATCGAGCTCGAGCCCAGGCAAACTTAGCGAAAAAGCAAGACGCGGTGGCCGACTTTATCGCCGCCAGTGATATTTATGATCGCCAGGGAACTAAATCAGGTATCGATTGGATCAAAACTGACCTAGATGTACTGGCAAAGCTATAGGGCTGATCTGCATAACCATAAGCATTTTGATCGGCACTCCAATCACGGGGTTCCAGCCATTGGTATTTGAAACAAGGTTTTGGGTATTCCTGTAAAAAGGATTTGAAGTTGTAGTGAATGCCCATTTCGGCCGATCGTTTGACCAGCAAATTTTGTTAAATTGCAGACACATTGAAGGGTGTCCATAGCTATGGTGCCTTTCGCTACATCAGCTAGCGATAATCTCAATGGTCCCCGAGTAGTCTATTACACACCGTATTTTTAAGGGACATCACTCAACTAGCGCTATGGATAAAGTCTTGGCTTTTGAAAAGCGTATGGGTTACCAACATTTCCAACTTGTATTGGTGTTTTATTAGTTCATAAGTATTATGCGAATTTTAGTCACCGGTGGAGCCGGGTTCATTGGTTCACATCTAATTGATCGACTGATGGGCGAAAACCATGAGGTGATCTGTTTAGATAACTTCTACACAGGACGCAAGCAGAACGTGCTTCAGTGGTTGAATCACCCCCATTTCGAACTGATTCGGCACGATGTGACCGAACCGATTCGGTTAGAGGTGGACCAAATTTATCATTTAGCCTGCCCTGCTTCGCCGGTCCATTATCAATACAATCCGGTTAAAACCATCAAAACTAACGTGATGGGCACGCTTAATATGCTGGGATTGGCCAAACGCGTCAAAGCCAGATTTTTTCTAGCCTCTACCTCCGAAGTGTATGGCGATCCTGAAGTACATCCTCAGCCTGAGGAATATCGGGGTAGCGTCAATACCATTGGTATTCGCAGCTGTTACGACGAAGGTAAGCGGGTCGCTGAAACCCTAGCCTTTGACTACCACCGCCAGAATGATGTGGACATCCGAGTAGTCAGAATTTTTAATACCTATGGACCTCGGATGCTGGAAAACGATGGTCGAGTCGTGAGTAACTTTATTGTGCAAGCGCTACAGGGTATTCCCTTAACAGTCTATGGCGATGGGTCCCAAACCCGTAGTTTTTGCTACGTTTCTGACCTAGTAGATGGGTTTATTCGGCTTATGAATGGCGATTATATTGGCCCAATGAATTTGGGGAACCCAGGTGAGTACACCATTTTAGAGCTCGCTCAGTCTGTTCAGAAAATGATTAACCCTGATGCTGAACTGAAATATGAGCCCTTACCCCAGGATGATCCGCGTCGTCGTCAGCCTGATATCACCAAGGCTAAAAGTATGTTGAATTGGGAACCAACAGTTCCTCTAAACGAGGGATTAGAGCTTACCATCGCCGACTTTAAAGCACGTCTAGACGCAGCGGGTAAACTGGCAGTACCCACGCCAGCAAAATCGTCCTAGCGATCGATTTGCTAACTATGGATTGTCCCCTTGGCATGGCTATGTCAAGGGGGTTACGGGTTTGAGCAGCAGGCTTGGGCTAACACCACTTAGGTTTAATTTTCACTGGATCTATCTTTTAAGTAAGGAGTATTTATATGCGTGTTTGCGTTATTGGTACGGGCTATGTTGGCTTGGTTACAGGGGTGTGTCTGTCCCACATTGGCCATGAGGTGATTTGCGTTGATAACAATGCAGAAAAGGTCAAACTGATGCAGTCAGGACAATCCCCCATTTTTGAGCCGGGACTGTCTGAGCTAATGCAATCTTCGATGGAGGCAGGTCGCCTCACATTCACTACTGATCTTGGGGCAGGTGTGTCCCATGGCGATATTCTATTTATCGCTGTGGGTACGCCGCCTCTGCCAACTGGGGAAAGCGACACTCGCTATGTTGAAGCCGTGGCCCGTGGCATCGGTGAGAACCTCAACGGTGGCTATAAGGTGATCGTCAATAAATCCACAGTTCCCATTGGTTCTGGCGACTGGGTACGGATGATTGTGATGGATGGCATGGCTGAGCGTCAGCAGGTCCCCGTCGGAGCGGGTGCCCCCGTTGATAAACCAGAAACGCCTCCCTTTGATGTGGTTAGCAACCCAGAATTTCTGCGGGAAGGCTCTGCCGTTTATGACACCTTCAACCCCGATCGGATTGTGCTAGGTGGCAGTAACCCCAAGGCCATTGCCATGATGAAGGAGCTGTATGAGCCCATCGTGGAACGTACATTTGCTGAGGATCAATCTGCTCCCCAGGTCCCGATCTTGGTCACTGATCTAAGCTCGGCGGAAATGGTTAAGTATGCGTCGAACGCATTTTTGGCGACGAAAATCAGCTTCATTAACGAAGTGGCTAACATTTGCGATCGCGTCGGTGCGGATGTGGTGCAAGTGGCCCAAGGAATTGGTTTAGATTCCCGCATTGGTAGCAAGTTTCTTCAAGCCGGCATTGGCTGGGGTGGTTCCTGCTTCCCCAAAGATGTGTCGGCGTTGGTGCATACGGCTGATGACTATGGCTACGAAGCACAGCTGCTCAAATCCACCATCGATGTCAATACCCGACAGCGCCTGCTATCCCTGGAAAAGCTGCAGCAGATACTGAAAATCTTGAAGGGTAAGACCGTGGGTCTGCTGGGTCTAACCTTTAAGCCCGATACGGACGACATGCGTGATGCGCCTTCTTTGATTTTGATTGAGCACTTAAATCGCTTGGGTGCCAAAGTCAAAGCGTACGATCCAATTGTTTCCCAAAGTGGCATGCGCAATGGCATGACGGGTGTCATTGTAGAAACCGATGTTGAGCGTCTGGCCGATGGCTGCGATGCTCTGGTGCTGGTGACCGACTGGAAACAGTTTCAGGATTTGGACTACACCAAGATGGCTGGGCTGATGAATACCCCCAACCTGATTGACGGTCGTAATTTCCTAGACCGCAAAGCGCTGGAAGCAGCTGGCTTTACCTACAGTGGTGTAGGTCATTAAAACGCTTAGGTTGGCTGTAGCCAGTAGCTCCAAGTAAATAGAGACTTAAAAGGCTGGTTACCAAACCAGCCTTTTAGATTTAAAGAGTTAGCGTTGCTGATCCTCGGGATGATTTTATCTGCAAGATGCTGTCCTATGGGCATATCGGACCGCTCGGTTCATCCTCTACATCAGCAACGGCAAAAAGCTTGTTTGTATGGCCAACGTCCTGTTTTATGGACGACGGGCACAACGCCGTAGACCTATTATCAGGGAAATTAATTTCTACCATCGGGCGAAGCCCAGCGATCAAGGGCACGCTTCCCCCCCCAGCGCGCTACGATCTCATCATCATAGTCATCGGCCAGGCGTACTACTGTAGTAACGGAATGCTTTAGCTCGATGCGATCGCAGGTAGAGCCCACTAAGCTGTGTTCAAAGACAATATCGTCTTCACTGTCGAGGGCAAAGCGCCCAAACAAGATATTATCGTTCGCCCTCAGTAGATAGTAGGAAAGTTCAGACGTTGCATCTACATCGGTCACCACATAGGAGCGAGTGGTAATCAGAGCCTCATTTTCGCCCCAGGGCACAACCCGAGTAGAGGCCACGGCAGACCCAATAGTAATAATAAATAATGGTTCATCTTCGAAGGCTACCGTTGCCTCCCCAAATAACTCATCCATCCAGGGAGCAATGCGGTCGTAGCAGGTTTTCTGGGCTGAACTTTGAAAATCCATGAAGCGGCAGCAAAATTGACAACGGGGGGAGACGGGAGAGGAGCGGCAATGCCTCCAAATAATATTCTCTCATCTATGTTTTACCGGTACTGAAAAGTTTCTTGATGCTGTACGGCAAGCATTGCCGGTTTAGGGTGAGAATCGCCCCGTGGGGGCCGCCCCGATACTGGGCAGATCCAATACTGGGCAGATAGAATCATACCGGGAATCAGAAACGCCGTATGGACAGTATTAGACTTAGAGAACCAGCGGTGATTAGATAAAGTCCTACGTTGACCCATTTACATTGATCCAGTTGCCTAATTCCTCGTCATCAGCCCAGACACCGGCAGAGTTTGAACAGCTTGACATCTATTATGGACAAGCCCAAGCTAGCTTGCAGCAGGTGATTGATGGGTTGGATTTGACACCCCGAGAGCGGGAGGGGCTACAGCCTGAAATTGATAACCTGCTGGGACTGCAGAAAAAGCTGGAGCAGGGAACCTTACACCTAGCTGTATTTGGCATGGTGGGTCGGGGTAAATCGTCGTTACTCAATGCGCTTATTGGTCAACCTCTGTTTATCACAGGTCCACTCCATGGTGTTACCCAAGATGTAACTAGCGTGGACTGGCAGGTGCTCAATTCTACCGATGATGGCGCTGTACAGCGGGTATCTTTGACGGATAAGACAAACAAAACAAGCTCTGGTGTTGAGTTAATTGATACTCCAGGGATTGATGAGGTGGGGGGTGAACAACGCCAGCTGTTGGCAGAACGGGTCGCCCAACAGAGTGATTTAGTCCTCTTTGTCGTTGCCGCCGATTTAACCCAGGTCGAATACGATGCCCTAGGGTGGCTGCGCCAGGTCGGCAAACCGATTTTGCTGGTTTTTAATAAAGCCGATCAGTATTCTCTAGAAGAACAGGCATTGTTACTAGAGAAAATACGGCAGCGAGTCATGCCCTTGAGCATTTTGCCTGAGGATATTGTGCTGGCAGCTGCGGCCCCTCTACAGGCAACCGTGGTGTACACCGACGGTGTGCGTCAACACCGTCGCACCCGAGGCACCCCCGATATTCAGACCCTCAAGTTAAAAATTTTAGATGTATTGGAACAGGAGGGGAAAGCCTTAATTGCGCTCAACACCCTCTTGTATACAGATGATATCCAAGCCAAGCTGGTTGAACGCAAGCTAGAAATTCGTCAGCGGCGGGCCGATGATGTGATTTGGCAGACGGCGTTAGCTAAAGCCGTAGCGGTAGCGGTAAACCCTATATTGCTGGCCGATGTTGTCGGTGGCGCAGCGGTGGATCTGGGCCTGGTGGTGAGTCTGTCAAAACTCTATGGATTACCGATGACTCAGCAAGAGTCTCTGAAGCTTTTACAGACAATTGCGATCGCAACTGGCAGCCTTTCCCTTAGCGAATTACTCATTACCCTGGGCCTCAGCTCCCTAAAGGGAATTTTAGGAGCCGCGGGTCTAGCCACGGGGGGCCTAAGCCTAGCACCCTACTTTTCAGTGGCCCTGACCCAGGCCACCGTAGCCGGTGTTGCCACCTATGCCATTGGCCAAGTCACACGCACCTATTTAGTTAACGGTGCCAGCTGGGGAGAACAGGGGCCAAAAGCGGCAATTGCCAAAATTGTCAGTGAGCTGGACGAAGCATCGATTATGGCTCGCCTTAAGCAAGAACTTAAACAGAAACTCCATCGCAGTTAGGTCTGCCTGTTTTTTTGATAACTTTTTTGATAAAAAAGCCTGCTCGACATTGAACTTTGTGACTTAGTTTTAGGAAACTATACGTTCCGACAAACTGGCTTGAGCTGGCGCTTCTCTGCCGATAGACTGTATCGGTCGACTATTTCGCATCCAATATTTTGTATTGCATCTGTCGATTGCTATAGTCCCGCTGTAGTCTCTAAGTGCCTCGCAGCGTTGTCCTTCGCACAGTCCCTTTTACCAATTGCCCATGCAACGGTTTACCGTCGAAGTCATTTCCCAAACCCCCAATCCCCAACAGACTATTTATGCTGCAATGCATCAAGACTATGCCGAGGGGTTTGTATGGAATGATCGCCAAGATTGGCCCTCTGAAGAAAAATGCGGTGACTTGGTGATTCGAAATTTACTCAAGGGGGGTCGAGGCCATTATGGCCCCCTAGAGCATCCCCAGATCGTCCTAAATTGCGGATGGCTGCCCCATTCCACCATGCAGCAAATCCGCACCCATCGCGTGGGGGTTTCATTCGATGTGCAATCTTTTCGCTACACGGGATCTCGGATTTTAGACGTGGTGTCTGGCAAACGGACGGTAGACGAAGTTTTTTATCTGCGACCCGTTGGCGACTATAGCGATCGCCAGGGGAAAAAATACACCTATACCGAAGAACTACGGCAGCAGGATCTTGACTGGTGTCTAAGCGCCTGCGATCGCTACAAAACCCGCATCGGGCAAGGGTTTTCTGAAGAGCATGCCCGGGGACTCATTCCGTTTGATGTCCGTCAGCACTGGGTCATGTCAGCCAATGTCCGTTCGCTGATGCACTTGCTAGATTTACGCTGGAAGGCCGATGCCCAACTGGAAGCACAAAAGCTGTGCGAGGTGATGTGGCCCCATTTTCAAACATGGGTACCTGCGATCGCAACCTGGTATGAAACCACACGGCTCAAAAAGGCACGCCTTGCCCCCTAGGGGCAGCCAAGCACTGCGGGAGCATTTTTTGGAAGAACTTTGCGATTCATTAACTTGAATGTATTAGTTCTCAATTTTGCTAACCCACCCTAAGAAGCCTTTCAATACCTTACACACCTCTGATAGTTCCAATATGTCCCCATAAACTGAAACTGCTGAAATAGGCCTAATAGGGAATGGCATATGGATAGCTCTAACGGTTACGTATTATTGCTAGGTCAGCATTTTGGCGCAGACCTAACGTTCCAGTCGCTTTCCAAACAGGTTCAAGGCAGGGTTTTTGTCGCCCAGTCAACCGAGCAAGCCGTCGCCCGCATCGAACAAAGTATTCCCTACTTGGTCATTCTCTCAGGGACTCATCAAAACTGGTCACCAGCCTTTGTAGATCAGTTAAGAGAGACTGTAAAACCATTAGGAACAACTATTGTTGCTTTAACCCAATCCCATGAACCAAGCTGGTCACCACAAGAAGAGCACCCAGGAATTGATGGTTTTTTAGTTGAGCCCCTTAGTAAAGATGTCTTAAATCTATTAGTTGAATCAGCGGTTGCAAAAACAACTCTCTAGAGTAATAAGCCAGGTTTTAATTAAATACTCAACAATAAAAAACCGAGGGATAGCCCGGCAGCGGATTGATTGTGCAACCGTAGCAACAGTATATGAGTCGCTCTATGGAAACAGATATATTTTCATTCAACTGATGATTAATTGGTTTAAGAAATGGCGTTGCTGGTTTAGGGTATAAACCGAGCGGCGAGATATGTGCTGCGCCAATAGTTAGCAGATAAATTCATACCGGGGATCAGTAACACCCAAAAATTAAATGACGTTGCTAATCCTCAAGATGGCTTTGTCTAAAAGATTTTGACCATCAACACCGTTAACAGAACAGCGCATCCCCTAAATTAGCAACAGCGAAGATTTTTCTCGGCTCTAACCCGTGGTTTCCAAATCAATCCAATCTCAGCCAATTAGACGATTTCAGTTTTGGCTAGACCAAGACCTACAAAGTGGCATGCGGTATCAGCATGCTCTCTTTCAACGAATATCTACACTGGACTATAGTCAACGCCATCGGCTCTACCTACAGGCTAGTCAGTTTGCCCAACAGGGAGCCGATACCCTCATAACCTATGAAGATAGCTCCTGCCATCTTTGGCTTAACCTCAGGCACAAATCGTCAGCCATAGCTGAGCAGCAACCCTCCCCCCAGTAATTCACTTAGTAAGAAAAATCTGAAAAATCCACTGTGCGCCTTGCAACCAATAAATGTCTCCTATTTTTCATGCAACGCACACCGCCATTGCATGTGTCTTCGCACTTGAACAAGAAATTTTATAATTTATTTTGATTTTGATAGGCAATATTTATGTGTACATTGATACACTCTCATAACCCTTGAAATAAAAGGACCTGAGCTCAGAGCCGTTCATAGAAAGCTATGGATTTCTGACAACTTGCTGCAATTCCTCTGGGCGTTTTCATAGAAAGCATGTTACTACTGTAGAAACACGGATAGACTCCGCAGTCAGTCCAACATTTTTACATTGGTAGTGATCATTGCAAGCTTTGCTAACTATGAAATCCTTGTTCAGAGTGTTGGCGAACGTGTACCTATGTGAGCGCTGGTTCTGTATGTTGAGTAGTCTGTTCACATTATCAGATAAGTCTTTCATCAGCTAATAATCCTAATGAGGTTCATCCGCCTGACTTAACGTTATCTACTGTTGAGCGTCTCGGAGTGAGCCTACTGAGGTTGGTGATTTATTATTTGATAATTTTGATCTGTTGCATTTAAGGAATACGAGGAAAGCGGCATGACCCAAACAAATACCGTTCTTGAGGACTTGAGACCCAGTAATCATTTAGATTCGCTAATCGATCCTGAAGCTGGGAAAACATTTACAAGCTCCGAGGAAGAGGTCCAGGGTACTAAAGCTGCTAAGGGAGCATCTCGACGCCGTAGTTCATCAGCATCAGCGGCGGCTCAGTCGAAAAAGAAGCACTACACCGAAGATTCTATTCGACTGTATTTACAAGAAATTGGGCGTATTCGTCTGCTAAGGGCAGAGGAAGAAATTGAGCTGGCTCGTAAAATTGCCGACTTGCTAGAACTTGAACGCATCCGTGACGATCTATCTGATGGGATGGATGATGAGCCGGATGATTCTGATTGGGCAGCGGCTGTGGATATGCCTCTACCCGCCTTTCGCCGTCGTCTCCACCTCGGACGTCGCGCCAAGGACAAAATGGTTCAATCTAACTTGCGCTTGGTAGTTTCCATCGCAAAGAAATACATGAACCGCGGGCTATCTTTTCAAGACCTCATTCAGGAAGGTAGCTTAGGTTTGATCCGGGCTGCTGAAAAGTTTGACCATGAGAAAGGTTATAAGTTTTCCACCTACGCTACTTGGTGGATTCGTCAGGCAATTACCCGGGCCATTGCTGATCAGTCCCGTACTATTCGCCTGCCGGTACACCTGTATGAAACTATTTCTCGCATCAAGAAAACTACCAAGCTTCTATCCCAAGAGCTAGGGCGCAAACCAACGGAAGAAGAAATTGCGACTCGCATGGAAATGACCATCGAGAAACTGCGGTTTATTGCCAAATCTGCTCAGCTGCCAATCTCATTAGAAACACCCATTGGTAAGGAAGAAGATTCTCGCCTGGGCGACTTTATTGAGTCCGATGGTGAAACACCTGAAGATGAAGTATCTAAGAGTCTTTTGCGTGAAGATCTAGAAGGTGTACTGAGTACATTAAGCCCCCGCGAACGTGATGTTCTTCGGCTACGTTACGGTCTAGACGACGGCCGGATGAAGACCCTAGAAGAGATTGGTCAGATTTTCAACGTGACTCGTGAGCGGATTCGCCAAATTGAGGCTAAGGCTCTACGCAAGCTACGCCACCCAAATCGCAATAGCGTACTCAAAGAGTACATTCGCTAAATTGGCCACTAGCGCTGTTTTTATCAGCTAAATAATCTAGAGATTAAGGCTTGGAGTGTTTATACTCCAAGCCTTAATTTTTTAGAACTTTTACGTCGGGATCACAGGAAAAAACCATTAACCAATCAGGTAGACAAAACGGAGTATTTGTTGGTACTGTTGTTCTTATAGGGGGTACGTCTGTTCCCCTATGGTTTATCCTACGAGTAACCCATGGAACCTCTAACCAATGCTCAAGAAGAGCTTTATAACTGGTTAGCTGATTATATTCGTGAACATCAGCACTCTCCCTCCATTCGACAAATGATGCGGGCTATGGGGCTTAAGTCTCCGGCACCTATCCAAAGCCGCCTCGATCATCTTCGCAAAAAGGGGTATATCGACTGGAATGAGGGTAAAGCCAGAACGATACGTATTTTGCAGGGGAGTGGTGGGGTTCCCATCAAGGGTACAATTGCTGCCGGCTCCATGGTAGAAGCGTTTGCAGACGTTGCAGACGAACATCTCGATTTATCTTCATTACCCATTAAGTCCCATGATTACGCCTTGCGGGTGCGCGGAGACAGCATGGTTGACGCTCTGATTGATAATGGGGATTTTGTAATTATGCGCCCGGTGGAAGATCCCAGCAGCATCAAGGAAGGAACCATTGTGGCTGCCCGTGTAGAAAGTGCAACCACTCTTAAATATCTGTACCGTCAAGGTAATGATGTAGTGCTCAAGCCTGCTAACCCTAGCTATGAGCCCATGGTCTATCCGGCTCAAGACGTAGATATCCAGGGTCGGCTGCTGGCGGTCTGGCGTAGTCAGGATTTGAGTTAGGGCTAGTTTTTTACGCCTCAATGGTTATCTGTCTCGAGATTGTTTGTCCAACTTCGGCAAATCTGATAATTGTGCCTAATTTCAAGGTCTTTGCTCTACTAAACTAGAGGCGCACAGGATTGGGCAAAGGTATCTATGGTGAATTTGTTAGGGAAACCTTGGCATCGAGGTTTTGCGATCGCACTGTTAATCATCAGTCTCGGTCTCAATAGCTGTCAGCAGCTATCCCTACAGCCCCCCAGTTCCCAAAGCACCCACATATTAGAGTTTATCCCCAGGCAGTCCCTATTTGCGGCGGTAGTAGACACCACAATAACGCCAGGAAAAGCTTGGCAACGCTCAAATCTTTCTCCGGCTCTAGCCCAGACCATAGACTCATTTTTTACCCCACTAGCCATTAATCCCAGCGAAGATATTCGCCCTTGGTTAGGCGACAATATTGCCTTTGCCATTACGGACAAGGATCTAGATCTAGATCGTCGCGGTCGTCAAACTGGCTATCTTTTAGTCGCCGATACGGCTGACGATGAAAGCCTGAGGGAGTTTTTAGAGCTATTTTGGCAGCGGCAAACGGTGGCTGGCACACAGCCCGTTTTAACGGCAGGAAACGGTGTGCCCATTATTGCTGGTACGGTGGCCCAAGGAACGCAACCGCTGGCAACCGCTGTTGTGGATGAACACACCCTACTTGTGGCGAACGATATCAAAGTTCTACGCCAGAGTCTGCGGGTTGCCCAAGCTCCGGCGTTACAACTATCGCAGCGCGACTGTTGCACCCCCGTCTGGATTAACTTACACATTCCAGACTTTGTCGACTGGCTAGGGTTGGCCACGCCGGCCAAGATGCAGTTTATGTCATCGCTTCAGTGGCAGCAGTTAAGCGCAACGGCCATATTACGCCCACAGCAGATGGTAATCAATACCCAGCTAACCGCATTGGGCAACAACCATCCGCCTGAATTCGAGGTGTTACAACCAGATACAAAAACAGAAGCAGATACTAACCTCAGCAGTCCTCAGCAATACTTGCCAGCATCCGTAGCATGGGCAGCAATGGGTCATGACTTGCGTCCCCTATGGACCGATCTATGGGATCAGCTTAGTCGCTATCAAGGATTGCCATTTCCTCTGCGACAGGGGCAGCAATGGCAATCGACGCAGCTTGCCCAAGCCCTATCTGGACCACTTACCCAGCTTTTGTCCCATGATTATGCCGTCGGTCAGCTAACTGACGGTACCTGGCTCATGGCTGTGACAACGGCTGAACCAACGGTGACAGAGCAGTTAGACAGTATAGCCGAGCAGCAAGGATTAACCGTTAGCCAATTAACGTTAGAGGGCCAAACGGTTAAAGCGTGGAGCCGCTTAAAAACTCGTGTAGATGCCCGCAATCGAGAAACCACGGTTGAAACGGAACTTGTGGGTGTCCATACTAAGGTCAATGACTGCGATGTGTTTGCCACATCCCTTAGTGGTTTGACCACTGCTTTAGCAGCCCCTACTAATACACTGACCACAACCCCACGATTTGAACGCACCGTGCAGTCAATGGATAAGTCGAATCAAGGTTATATGTATGGAACTTGGTCAGATCTAGATCGTCTTTTGGAAAGTAATCGTTGGTTTTCCTTAGTAAGACCCATTTTGCAGCCCTGGAGCGACTCGATTGATGCGATCGCAATTACCAGCTACGGAAAAACGGACAATCAATCGACCGGAACAGTCTCAATTTTATTGAAGAACTAACTGTTCTAAGCTGCAGACTAGGGGTTCCCTAATGGGTAGCCTAGCGTATGGGGACGAACACTTTCAATTGACGTTGTTCAGCAGCCTCTGCTGATAAGTCCAGTAAAAGTGCTAGTTTTGAACATCTGTAAAGCTAAACTATAAGTTATTGATATTTAGCCATGACAATCTCTATGGACTTAAGTGTTCATGTAATTGAGCCCAGCGGTATTTTAGACGGTACCCAAACCGCCACATTTCGTCAGCAAGTCAACGTTGCCCTGGAGAAAGGTGCCAAGATACTGCTCATCGACCTAAAGGACATCACATTTGTAGATAGTTCCGGTCTGGGTGTTTTGGTTGCATGCTTAAAGAATGCCCGCACCGCTGGTTGCAAAATGTATGTTTGCTCCATCAACGAGCAAATCCGCATGTTGTTTGAACTCACCAGCATGGATCGAGTGTTTGAGATCTTTGAAGACCGAGCCGCCTTCGAAGCAGCTGTGCTCAAATAGCTTATGTGCAAATTTGCCTAACTTGATTGTTAGCGTTGCTGAGCCTTGGCTCGACAAGCACCCCCTCCAAATTAGGAATATCTGATTATTTTTAGCCCGCTGATATACCAGCGGGCTTATTTTTTATCAAAAAGTTTGGGCTTCTGCCTAGAGCCAGACCGACGAATACATCTGAATTGAGTAGACTAAAGGTATCGGCGTTTTTAACTCTATTACAAATCTATGGTGCTTTTTGGACTTGGTGGCTTAGGCAAAAAAGCGACAATACCGTCTCCTGCAGATGCATTGCCAGGCCGTTCTGAGAAAATGCCTGTTCCTAAGCAGCATTACGTTAATGGCAATCCGTTACAGCCCCCCTTCCCCGACGGCATGCAGACAGCTATGTTTGGTCTGGGCTGCTTTTGGGGCGCGGAGCGTCGCTTTTGGCAACAAGCGGGCGTCTTTTCTACAGCCGTTGGCTACAGCGCTGGTCACACCCCGAATCCCACCTATCGAGAGGTCTGTTCAGGCATGACTGGCCATAACGAAGTGGTACTCGTGGTTTTTGACCCCAGCGTCATTAGCTATGAACAGCTCTTAAAGGTCTTCTGGGAAAGCCATAACCCTACCCAGGGTATGCGTCAGGGCAATGATGCTGGCACCCAGTACCGTTCTGGAATTTATGCCTATTCTCCTGAACAAAAGGCGACTGCCGAAAAATCTTTAACGATGTACCAGGAAGCCCTCAGCCAAGCTGGTCATGGCACAATCACCACTGAAATTTTGGATGCGCCTGAGTTTTACTATGCTGAAGACTATCATCAGCAGTATCTAGCGAAAAATCCTGGTGGTTACTGCGGTCTGGGTGGTATTAACGTTGCTTGCCCCATTGGTGTGGGCGTAGCATCCGATAGTTAATCAAAATAAAAATACGCACAGCAAACGTCCTAATGCATTAGGACGTTTGCCCGTCCCATTGGCGCTGCAGCTTAACACTTTCAGGGGCCATAACTTGTCCGAACCAACGTGACCAACGCTATAAAGTCAGGCAAATGCTATTGGGCCCAGCCGCCCAGCAGTAAACCACAGCTTTGCTTAACGATCTATCACCAAAATCAATACCCAAACCGGCATTTAAAACTGCTGTAGGAAGCGAAGATCGCTGGCATAGAGGCGGCGAATATCGTCAATCTGACTCTGAACCATGGCTAAACGTTCCACACCCAAGCCTGCGGCAAAACCACTGTAAACCTCTGGGTCATAGCCAACGGATTTGAGTACGTTGGGGTCAATCATGCCACAACCCAGAACTTCTAACCATTTGCCCTTCCATTTCACATCAACCTCAGCTGAGGGTTCGGTAAACGGGAAATAGCTAGGGCGTAGTCTTACTTCGATATCACCGAATAGGGCTTCTAAAAAGAGCTGGATAGTGCCTCGCAAATCGGCGAAGGTAATGTTCTTATCGACGGCAAAGAATTCAATCTGATGGAAAACGGCCGCATGGGTCGCATCCACAGTATCTCGCCGATAGCAACGCCCCGTCGCCAATACCCGCAGCGGTGGCTCATGATTTTCCATGTAGCGGATTTGGGTATTGGAGGTGTGGGTGCGCATCATTTTGCCGTTGGGCAGATACAGCGTATCCTGCATATCCCGAGCAGGGTGGTCAGGCAAAAAGTTAAGCGCCTCAAAGTTGTAGTAGTCCTCTTCAATTTCAGGACCGCTAGCAACCGTATAGCCAAGACCGATAAAAATGTCAGTAATCTGGTCAATGATGCTGTTAATCGGGTGGACTCGCCCTTGGGGTAAGTAAGTGCCCGGCATGGACACGTCCAGGGTTTCAGCCTCTAGCTGAGCTTGAATTTTAGCGTCTTGTAGGGCGGTTTTTTGCTCGTCAATACTGGCTTGCAGGGCCGTCTTCACCTGGTTAGCTAAGGCTCCAATGCGAGGACGATCTTCGGCGGACAGCTTGCCCATGCCACCTAAGATTTTAGAAAGCTTACCCTTTTTTCCCAGATAGCCCACCCGAAACTGCTCAAGTTCGTCTAGGCTGCTCAGTGTGGCGATTTCATCGCTAGCTTCTTGCTGTAATGTACTCAGTTGCTGCTCTAGGTCGGTGGTCATACTGGCCAAAAGTCGAAACGGGACGGGCATAAAAGACAGTCTTTAGTCTACACCGAAGCTTTGATTCCCTATGAAACTATTAATCAGCAACGATGATGGTATTTTTGCCACGGGCATTCGTACCCTTGCCAATACCTTGGCAGTCAAGGGGCATGAGGTAACCGTGGTCTGTCCCGATCGAGAACGCTCTGCTACGGGACATGGAATCACCATGCATCGCCCCATTCGAGCTGAGCAGGTAGCCGCCATATACCATCAACAGATTCCAGCTTGGGCCTGCTCTGGCACACCGGCTGACTGTGTCAAACTAGCCCTCGATGCGCTGCTAGATAGCCCACCTGACTATGTACTTTCAGGGATTAACCACGGGGCTAATTTGGGTAATGACGTCCTCTACTCAGGCACAGTCTCAGCAGCAATGGAAGGTCTGCTAGAAGGAATTCCGAGCTTGGCCGTCAGCTTGGCTAGTTTTACCCATTCAGACTTTCAACCGGCAGCAGACTATGTCTGTCAATTATTGCCCCAGCTAACACAGCTACAGCAACCTCTATTGCTTAATTTAAATATTCCAGCGGTGGCTAAATCAAAAATCCAAGGCGTGACCGTAGCCCGTCTGGGAGTGCGTCGGTATCGCGATCTGTTTGAGAAGCGCACTGACCCCCGTGGAAAAACCTACTATTGGCTAGCAGGAGAAGTCTTAGAAGAGAGCGATAACGATCTGCCCCATGGATTGCCCAATAGTCTGAGCCAAGCGCAAAACATGGACGTTATGACCCGATTTACCACCGATGTGAGGGCGATCAAAGCTGGCTACATTACGGTTACGCCCCTACATTACGACCTCACTGCCTACAATGACTTAGTCAAGCTACAGAACCACCTGCCTGAGATGTGTAGTGGGGAAAAGGAATAGCCTATTTTTGACAGGGCTTTGGGCAAACTGGCTGTAAGCAATATGGCTTAACCTAGAAAATAGTTACCCATACAGTCAAACATGGCTGAGAACATGGACCCAATGGAAAAATCTTAACAATTACAGATGTGCGCTTTATGGCTTGATCTATAAAGACAGTCTAGGTATACAGAGGTTTTGGGTAAATCACTGGGTAAGATTACTCCTGATAACTACCTGTTTCGTCAGAAAAAAGGGGGATACGCTGCGCTAATGGGTGTCAGAAAGCCAGTCAACTACCATTAAGCAAAATTCGCGTCCCTCATTAACGTCATTTTTAGCCACTGATGTCCGACTCGAATACTCAATTTACGATTCACTTTTGGGGAGTACGGGGAAGTATCCCTTGCCCCGGTGCCGAAACGGTTCGCTACGGTGGCAACACGTCTTGTATAGAGATGCGGGTTAACGGTGAGCGTTTGATTTTTGATGGAGGCACGGGGTTACGGGAACTGGGGCAGCAGATTTTAGACGAAGGCCAGGCGGTGCAAGCCAGCATGTTCTTCACCCATTCCCATTGGGATCATATTCAGGGATTTCCCTTCTTTGTACCTGCCTTTTTGCCAAGTAATCAGTTTGAAGTGTACGGCGTAATCTCGCCCAATGGGGCAACGATTGAGCAACGCCTCAACGATCAAATGTTGCATCCTAACTTTCCTGTACCGCTACAGATAATGCAGGCACAGCTAAAGTTTTGCGATCTCTCTGTGGGTGAAACAGTAGCCATCGGCGACATCAATGTTATTAACGCTCTGCTCAATCATCCGGGCGAGGCCGTCGGCTATCGGGTTGAGTGGAATGGTCTGGCAGCTGCCTACATTACTGACACTGAGCACTTCCCAGATCGGCTAGATGAAAACGTACTGTATCTGGCTCAAAATGCCGATGTGATGATCTATGACTGCACCTATACCGATGCAGAGTATCACGATGAAAACACCAGTAAGGTCGGGTGGGGACACTCTACTTGGCAAGAGGCAGTCAAACTAGCAAAAGCCGCCAATGTGAAAAAGCTAGTGGTTTTCCACCATGATCCGCTCCATGACGACGACTTTATGGATGCTATTGGCAAAAAAACAGCAGCAGAATTTCCCAATAGCATCGTGGCTCGTGAAGGCATGATTCTGGATTTAGCTGAGTTGAAAGCCCGAGAACTAGCCAGCCGATAGGGTGTTTATTGAGTTAACTCTAGTCGAACAGGTGAGGCCCTGGCCTAACAGCGAAGTTTAGAGATTTTGTAAGCTATACGACACCCCAGAGCAATACCTTCATCTAATATCTGAGAATTGAAGAATTCAGCACGAATAATCGATTCAGACTAGCTATCTAGCACTAGAAAAATTAATTCAAAAAGCGGGTGACGCGATTCGAACGCGCGACATTCACCTTGGCAAGGTGACGCTCTACCACTGAGCTACACCCGCATTTGCCTTGTTTTGACTTTTACTAGGATGCCATAGAGCGTTTTTCTTTGTCAAACCTTTTTTTCACGGTCAGGAAGTCGGTAGACTCTGGCTTGTATTTTCTATTTATTGCTCATAATTTATCGCTCAGAGCTACCGATTTTCCAAGACTGAAAGGAAAAACTCAAAGGCTAGAACCATTGATCAGCTCTTGTTAGAGAACGCTCAAGCGTCTGCTGATTTTGGCAACTGAGGCATCAGACCGGACATTTCTAAGGCGTTTGCTGGTTTTGGTAGTTGAGACATCAGACTAGCCATTTCCAAGGCACTCATGGCGTAGTTCCATCCTAAGTTGCTCTTGATGCCGGCCCGTTCTAGGGCTTGCTGCATGGAATCGGTGGTTAAAATACCAAACACGACCGGTACACCGGTTTGAAATCCAGCAGCGGCGATGCCTTTAGAAACTTCAGCAGCAACATAGTCAAAGTGGGGAGTTTGCCCACGAATGACGGCCCCTAAACAAATGATCGCATCGTATTGGCCGCTCAGAGCTAGCTGTCGTGCCACCAGGGCTACTTCAAAGCTGCCAGGGACCCAAGCATAGTCCACCTGGTTTCCATTGTGATCTATATTGACGCCGTGGCGCTTTAGACAATCCTGACAACCCTCTAGCAATTTGGTGGTGACTAGGTCATTGAATCGACCAATGACAATTGCAAACCTCGAGGTACTAGAGCGGTCGAAACTTCCTTCAAAAACAGCCATGAAATTACTCTATGTAAAAAATAAGGTGGTAGGCCTCAATGACCTTACCACCCGGCAACAAATGTTTTGTACTTGTAATCCGATCCACTGCGGCTGTCTTGAAACAACCGAACATTTCAGAAAAATACTGCTCTAAACCACAAAGTAGTTGAGGCTACCCACCACGACTACCAAAACACCCCAAATAATTGACCCTAGGAAGATCAAACGCTTCGACTGCTCCCAGTTTTGGGGTGAAGCATAGGCTACGGGTACACCGATCACCATGACAAAAGACCAAACTACCAGAATGAATAAAAACAGTTGAAATAGGATAGACATAACTCGCCACTCTCAAGACAGCAAAAGATCTGACACACCATACCCAGGGGGAAAACTGCCACGCTAGCTAAACAGAATTTCGCCTCTACGCTGGGACAAGCCTCTTAATCTATTGATGGTGATACAGTGTGGAGCACTGATCGCCTTATTTAGTAAGCTATCAAACATTAGGCCCCTAGCGAAAGCGTTTTACCTGAATCTATGGGGATTAATCTTTTTGGACTAATATTTGCGAGTTGCTGGCAAATCGGCGGATTGGGCTGACGGATGTGATATGGACTTAATCCTTTGTCATACAACCGCAGATTTTGACACGTTGGGAGCGGCGGTTGGGTTGTCTTGCCTGTGTCCAGGTAGCCGCATCGTCCTGACTGGCGGTGCCCATCCGGCGGTTAACTCTTTTTTGGCATTACACCGAGATGAGTATCCGCTGATTGAACGTCGAGCAGTCACAGTGTCGCTGATTCGCTCTATTACGTTAGTGGATGCTCATCAGCGCAGTCGGGTGGGAGCGGCGGCGGATTGGATTGAGCATGCGATCGCAACCCAGCTACCCATAGCCATCTATGACCACCATACGGAGTCTTGCCCCGATATGCCGGGCAACCACCATATTGAGGCGGTCGGAGCCACGACCACCTTGGTGGTTGAAGCCCTCAGACAGGCAAACAAGCCCATCTCGCCCACCCAGGCCACGGTTATGGCCCTGGGCATCCATGGGGATACGGGGTCGTTAACCTTTGCCCAAACTACCCCCCGTGATGCCCTGGCCCTGGCCTGGCTAATGGAACAGGGAGCTAATCAGCAAACCATTGCCGAGTCGGTAGAGCCTGGATTATCAGAAACCCTCCAAGGGTTGCTCAGCACAGCTCTCGACATTACAACTATCCAACAGCTTGAAGGCTATGTCGTCGGCACTGTCTATCTAGAAACAGACGATTTTGTACCTGGTCTATCCGGGTTAGCCAGCCACATGATGGCGCTGTTGGGGTTAGATAGCCTGCTGTTAGCCGCAGTTTATACGGCTAAGACCAAGCCTCGACTGACCTTAATTGGCCGTACGCGTCCACAAACGGGCATGAACTGCCGAACGTTACTGCAGCCCTATGGTGGAGGCGGTCATACCTGCGCAGCAGCGGCCAATCTTACCACCCATGAACCTGACACTATTTTTAGTCAGCTCTGTGATGTCGTCGTTCAGTCCCATGCTCAGTCAGTCACAGCCCAAGATGTTATGTCTTCACCGGTGCGGACGATCCGCCCGGTCACCACAGTGGCGGATGCCCAGCGAATTTTACTGCGCTACGGCCATTCGGGCCTATGTGTAGCCAATGATGAAGGAACCCTCCAGGGCATTATTTCGCGACGGGATATTGACTTGGCGTTGCACCATGGTTTTAGTCATGCCCCCGTCAAGGGATATATGACCCTCAATTTGAAAACCATCTCGCCACACACCACCCTCAGTGAGATTCAGGCCCTGATGGTGACCTACGATGTGGGCCGCCTACCCGTACTCGATGGCCATGAGCTGGTCGGTATTGTCACCCGCACCGATGTATTAAGACAGCTATATCCGGCTCAATCATCGGATGATGATTTGCTGACGCCGCTAAAAACCAATGTCTATGAGCGCTTAAAAACATCGCTACAGGCCTATCCAACGGCTTTAGACTCAGAGGAACTCTGGGCGCTCTTGACTCAAATTGCCGAGGCAGCCCAACGGCACGGCTGGCATCTGTATGTGGTGGGTGGAGCGGTTCGAGATTTGCTGTTAGCACCTGAAGATACAACGGTATCCCTCAAGGATATTGATCTGGTGGTAGATAGCTTTCGTTCACCCGTTGTAGACGGTGCAGGTGTTGTTTTAGCTCAGCAGTTGCAAACGCAATACCCAGATGCTGAGCTCCAGATCCATGGCGAATTTCAGACGGCGGCTCTAATTTGGCGGGCAAGGGCTGGCCATGCCCCGTTGATGATCGATATTGCCACCGCTCGTACAGAGTTTTATCCCTACCCAGCCGCCAATCCGGAGGTAGAACCCAGCTCAATTCGTCAAGATCTTTACCGCCGCGATTTTACTATCAATGCCATGGCCATTCGCCTAACAGCGCCCCAGCCAGGGTTATTACTTGACTTTTTTGGAGGTTATCTAGATGTTCAGCAACGGCAGATACGGGTGCTTCACGCCAATAGCTTTATCGAGGACCCCACACGTATTTTTCGAGCCGTACGCTTTGCTGTGCGCTTAGGGTTTTCCCTTGATTCCCAAACGGAAACATTTATTCGCTATGCGGTGGACAGCGGTATCTACGCAGATTTGCAAATGCAGCAGACACATAAGCGACTACCGGCCCTGCAAACGCGCCTCAAGGCTGAGTTGGCCTATATCTTCCAAGCAGACTATTGGGCTCAGTCCCTCGGTCTATTAGATAAAATTGGAGCCCTAAGCTGTTTGCATCCCACACTAACCATTGACGCGGAGCTGTGGCGACAGATGCATCGGGCCGGCCGCTGGCGACAGCGATTTGCCGATGAAGTGGGCAAAGATATTGATATTGAGCCGTGGTTATTGAGGTTAGAAGTGCTACTGGCAAGGGTGGAGGTGCGATCTCAAATAGCCACCAACTTACAATTACCCCTAGGGTCAATCCAACGATTACAGCAGCTAGCAGTCATTGAAGACACGCTGTTAGATAGGTTCAATCAACCACAAGCCAAGCCAAGCTTCATTTACAAAAGCCTGGTGAGCTACGATTTACCAAGCTTATTACTGGTGAGTGTGCGTCATCCCCGGCAAATTGGCACCCACGTCTGGCAATACATCACCCAACTGATCCACGTGCGGCCTCCCATCAATGGGAATCACCTCAAACGGTTGGGATATTCACCCGGCCCCCTATATGGCCAAATACTGACTGCGCTCACCTATGCCGTTTTAGATGGCGACATCGCATCAGTGGCATCAGCTGAAGATCACCTAAACCAGTACTATCCCCTAAAAAAAGGGCCAATAATTAAGTAATTTAATTTACCTCAACCCCTTAGCAGACGTACTTTATAAGCGTCGACAATGAAAAGATACCTGGCCCATACCATTGCCATTTCTCCACTGCTATCGATAAAGTTAGAAATTGAGGAAATCTTAAGTTTCATCCTATCCTCCATTAAATTTCAGGCGTTGCTGATCCTCGGGATGATTTTATATGCAAGATACTGTCAAATAGCATGTCTAACCGATCGGTTCATCCTCTAAATCAGCAACGGCAAATTTCAAGATTTGGCAGGTTGTACAGCGCTCGACAGATACACACTCTCCAAGGGAGAGGCTACGCCAACGTCGGTTGCACGTCAGGTTAGCTGCTGTAAGGATTTCAAGGATTTCCATTGTCCTAACTAACCTGACAGATGCAATAGGTTCTCAAGTAGCAACTGCCCATTATTTCGGTCCCATAGCCCCTGGCTGTTTTCTACCAAGGCTTTTTGTACCCAAATGCAGCTCATGCCGCCGTCTGTGAAATCAACTGTAGATACATCAACGCCACAGTCAGGCCGACTATCTAGACGGCGCTTGTTTTTCCTGGTAGCCACTGCAGCCGCAGCGAGCGGTCTAGGTATGGCCCTAGGGGGCACTTTGCGTTTTCAGGTGTTGCCCGTCGGTCAAGCCCCCCTCTTCAAGCCACAGCAAGACTTTCCGCCGCTGACAGAATGGCCACCTGAGGCACCTTCAGTCAAAAAACTAGACGATGACGCTATAGATACCACCAGTTGGAATGAAACACACCAGCCCCAATTGGTCCACAACGAGCGACCCACGCCAGAAATTGAGGTTGACGCTGTCAGTGACGACATCTATGACACCGACGAACAGACGGTTGAAGACGTCATAACATCGGAAGAATCAGCTGAACCAGCCACTGTCACCGAGTCGTCTACGGAAAACGACCCTCAGAATCTGACAGATGAGGTGTTTGATCAAGAGGCATTACCGCCTGTAGTCTCCACAAATAGAGGGGAGCTCGACAATGGGGTCATTACTGATGGCACCCCCTTCGATAATGGCGCTCCTGCCAATGAGGATAGTCCTTGGTTTGACAAACAGCCGGCGTCGGAATCCCAATTTACCGATGGTCCTGTTATCATCTTGCCAGAAGAATCAATTCAATCCCCTGAGCCATTCATACCTAATTGAGCCAGTTACCCCATCCCAGAGAAATCTCTACCCACAAAATATTTTTGTGGATTAGATAGTTAGAACTCAGCTGGTCTTAAACCATGGGTATAATGGGGTCTAGATATCCGTAATTTTTTTATGAGCAATCCAACGCTGCAAGCGTTCTTTTTAGGGCGTGCCTTAGCAACGGCTATCGGTGAAAAGCTTGAAGAAGCCATGACTACCGGAATGAGTAGTGTTGGCCGTTTTGATGCTGAGCAAAGAGAATGGCTACATCAGTTTGTCGAAAACGTTTTCGAACAGGCTCAATCTTCGCAAACAGTAGTCCCTGCTGACGCGAATGGTGCAGGGACCAGTGAAGATTTACAGGCTACGATTGACAATCTCAGGGCTGAAATTGCCCAGGTTCGAGTTGCCTTACAGCAATATCGCGCGTCTTCTTAAGACCAAAAGCCCCTGTCTGTTATACCTGACATCGTCATGTTTGACAGATACTGTATTGCGGCCAGAAATCCAGATTTAGGATAGACAGTCACTTTCAATCCCATTGCTCACCATGCCGCTGACCATCTAGGAGACTGCGTGTCTACAGTTCCCAACACAACTGAGCATCCATCACTGGGTGAGGGCTCTGACGAACCCCTGCCTAATGATCATATTGGGGGAAGTAGTCCCCAGCTAATGTCAGTTGAGCCCGCTTCTACTCCAGAACATTTTGCCGAAGAAAGCGTAATGGCACCGGTTGAGCAACGTTACCGGTGGAATCGTCGCTACAGTCGTCCGGAGCGATTCATAGATATTTGGTCATTTTTCCTAACGTTGCTGGGTAAGCGTTGGCTCTATGGCAAATCGTGGAGTTACTCCGGGGGCATCTCAGTTGAAAAGCAAGCCGCTCGACGGCGAGCCCAGGCTCGATGGATTCGGCTTACTTTTTTAAATCTTGGTCCTACGTTTATTAAGTTGGGCCAGCTGTTCTCGACTCGCTCTGATCTCTTTCCAGCGGAATATGTTGAAGAGCTTTCAAAGCTTCAAGATCAGGTCCCTGCTTTTAGTTACGAGCAAGTTAAGGCCATCATTGAGGATGACTTAGGACGCTCTGTCGAGGAGCTATATCAGACCTTTGATCCTATCCCCCTCGCGGCTGCCAGCTTGGGCCAGGTACATCGAGCCCAGCTCTACTCCGGAGAAGAAGTTGTTGTTAAAATCCAGCGACCCGGATTACAGAACCTATTCCAAATCGACCTATCTATTTTAAAAGGCATTGCCCATTATTTTCAGAGTCACCCCGAATGGGGGCGAGGGCGCGATTGGATTGGTATCTATGATGAGTGCTGCCGTATTCTATGGCTAGAAATTGACTTTCTCCATGAAGGACGTAACGCTGATACATTTCGCCGCAATTTTCGCGATATTGACTGGGTTAAGGCCCCTCGTATCTATTGGCGCTATGCATCTCAGCGTGTACTGACGCTAGAGTACCTGCCTGGCATTAAAATTAGTCATTATGAATCGTTAGAAGCGGCAGGATTGGACCGACAGCAGCTGGCCCAGCTGGGGGCACAAGCCTACTTACATCAGCTGTTGACCGATGGCTTTTTCCACGCAGACCCACACCCTGGCAATATTGCGGTGAATCCCGATGGGGCCTTGATCTTTTACGACTTTGGCATGATGGGGCAGATTCAACCCATCACCCGCGACGGGCTCATGCGCACGTTTATGGGGGTGGCTCAGCGCAATGCCGATATGGTCATGAGGTCCCTAATTGATTTGGGGGCACTGACAGAAACTGATGATATGGGGCCTGTTCGCCGCTCGATTCAGTATATTTTAGATAACTTTATGGACAAGCCCTTCGAGGAGCAGTCCATTAGTTCTATCAGTGACGATCTGTATGCCGTTGCCTACGATCAACCGTTTCGATTTCCAGCTACATTTACGTTTGTAATGCGAGCGTTTTCCACACTGGAAGGTGTGGGTAAGGGATTGGATCCAGACTTTAACTTTATGGAGGCTGCAAAACCGTTTGCTAATCAGCTTATGACTAATGTCTCTAACTCTTCTAGTAACGGCCTCATTGGCGAAATCGGTCGTCAGGCTGCTCAAGTTGGCAGTTCAGCCTTTGGCTTACCTCGGCGCATCGAGGATTCGCTGGATCGCTTAGACCGAGGTGACATTCGCGTACGGGTACGCTCAATCGAAACCGATCGGGCCATACGTCGCCTAAGCAATGTCAATCTGATGACAAACTATACTTTGCTATTGGGCACGTTTACCCTGTCGGCCACCCTACTATGGATAAGTCAATTACCATGGGTAGCCTTGGGGATGACTTTACCTGCTGTTGCTTCGGGAATAGCGCTAATTCGTTCCCTGATGCGTCTTGGACGAGCTGACCGCATGCCATAGCTGCTCCTTTTATGCCTAAGTGCTTTATGCAACGCTTTTTTGCCGGTTTAACAGATCCAGGATTACTACGGACAAGCAATCAAGATGCTTATTATCTGGACGATTTAGGCCGTTTTTTTGTCGTTGCTGATGGGATGGGGGGGCATGCTGGCGGTCAAGAAGCTAGTCGTTTAGCCACAGAAGCTATTTATCAGTATCTAGATAATCATTGGGATAGCGCCGAAGCTCCAGATGTAATGTTGCGTAAAGCTTTCATTGCAGCCAATGACGCTATTTTGAAAGATCAATATCACCATCCCGAACGGGCCGATATGGGAACGACGGCGGTGGCTGTCATGTTTCATGATCATGATGAGGCTCCCTGGTGTGCCCATGTGGGCGATTCTCGTCTCTATCGTTTGCGGGGGGCCAAGCTCGATCAAATCACAACAGACCATACCTGGGTTGCAAAGGCAATTGAAGAGGGTGAGTTAACGGTGGATGAATCCAAGCATCATCCCTGGAGACATGTTCTTTCTCAATGCCTGGGACGGGAAGACCTGAATCGTATTGATATTCAATCGTTGGATGTATCAGGGGGCGATCGCTTGCTGTTGTGCAGTGATGGTCTGACAGAGGAGCTTTCTGACCCGCTAATTGCCACACATTTAAAGTCAATTCGCTCATGCCCCACGGCTGCCGAATCACTGGTTGATGCCGCTAAACAGCGTGGCGGTCGAGACAACATTACGGTCGTAGTTGTAGCCTTTCAAGACTAAGCTATAGATAACGAGGGTGGAGTAGAGTCAGATGTTTAAGTGTGCGTTAGTCTGTACTGACTTTGACGATAGCTTGCAGCGGTTGATCACGTTTGTGCCTGATTTAGTTCAGTCTGGTCTAGATAAAGTAGTTTTTTTTCACAACGTTTCTCTGACAACCGATCGTGAGATTCCAAAAGTCGATGACGATGCCATTGCTCAGGCAAAACAGCAGCTGGCTGTAGCTAGTGAGGCTGCCCTGTCTGATGGAAAGTCGGTAGTGATTGATGTCCGCTCAGGGCGTGTGATTGACAATATTCCAAAAGCGGCCCAGTACCACAATGCCGATGTGCTTTTGCTTGGCTCACCCACTCGGTCTCTTTTGACAGAAAAATTATTTGGCAGCACGACAACGGGTATTGCTAATCAACTTGATATACCGCTGTTGATTTTGCGCCCTCAGCTGGTGGCAACTTACCGAGAGCAAGAGCTATCCCTGCGTTGCCAAACCCTGCTTACCCATCTGTTAGTCCCCTACGATGGGAGCAACAGTGCTAAGTACTTAGTGTCACAGATTAAAGCGGCGGCTCAAACAGCTGATCAGCCAAAGCAATGTACGTTGTGTTGGATTATCGATGACTGCATTCGTATGGAGTTGCGCGAATCCCAGGATACGGTTCAAGCTCAACTTGATGAGGTCAAAGCTGACTTGCAAACGGTTGGGATAGAAGTCTTTACCGAAATCCGCCAGGGGGATCCCCAGTCTGAGATATTAAAGTCTGCAGAAGTGAATGATATTTCTGCGATCGCAATTTGTTCAGGTAAATCCAAAGGCATTTTGCAATGGTCAGTACCAAGCTTTACCAGTGCCCTGCTGCGCTCAAGCTGGCATCCGGTCATACACTTTCCCCGAGCGACGAACTAAGCGTTAAGGATATCGCGGCCTCAACCAACCTAGTATGTGCTAGTGACGCTGTAACGGTGGCGCTGTAGAGGGCTAGTCAACCATCAGAGTGTATTGATTCGAAACTTAATAGCATCTGGGGCTTTAATTTATCATTGAGCTCCGTCTTGAGCATTTTTTTACTCTCCTGGGGACCGCCTATGGGCATAATGCTTCGAGCCATCAGGACCCACTCCTTCAAGAGTTTGCGTTGAGGAGGTGCAATATGCAAATAGCGGAAGTTTATCAGCTGATTGGGAGACTCCTTAGAAAAAAAGAGCACTCGATAAGCACCCTCCTCGCCCAAGTGCCAGATAAATTTTTGATTACCGACATTTTTGAGATCTAAATAGCTCGATAACCATCGCGCTCCTTGGGATTTGCTATAAAACGCTGTCACCCAAAGCACCATGGGATAAGGGTTACGAACACATAGAAAGTTATTTGAACTGGTATTACTAATACGTTGCTCAATTTCCAGAGACCCTAACATTGCCCAAAGGGTAGGCAACTGACGATTGCTCATGGTGAGCAATTTTGGAAAAGCAATCTCGGCAACGGGTGTATTTTGAGGCCAAACCTGTAGCCGACAAAAACGATCTTCTTCAGAGCCGCTGGGAGTCTCTTGCTTAGGAACAACGCGCAGTTCTTGAAGAGTACCTCTGATTTGCCGACCCAGATCAATTGAGCGGCTAAATCGATTTTCCAAGGGTGCCAGGTGGGCAAGAAGTTGGCTAACGCTGGCAGGGCGCTCGGAACGATCCTTTGCCAGACAGCCCATAATAGCGTCCTTGATCAGTCTAGGGATGGCGCCATAGGGCGATTGAGCATCCAATGGAATTGGCTCTTGGGAGCGGTGGGCTTTATACCAGCCACCAAATGTATTATTGCTAGGACGAAACGGTAAAGAGCCCGCCAGCATTTGATACATCATCACGCCCAAGCTATAGATGTCTGAGCGTTTATCAAGCTCCTGCCCCTCCATCTGCTCCGGAGACGCATAGGCCAATGTCCCCATAAAACTACTGGTTTGTTCGGTGTTGTCAAGTTGCATCAGCTTGGCAATCCCAAAGTCCAGAATCTTGACTAGTTCACCAACACTGGCACTTTCAGTGACCAGGATATTGCTGGGTTTAATGTCTCGATGAATGATGGGAATAACCTGGCCATTGAGAATAATGCCCTTATGGGCTGTTTCCAGCCCTAGACAAATTTGGCGAGTAAAGTCGAGAAATCGGGGGATGGGAAGGGGAGTAGGTTGCAGCACCTGACCTAAATTTTTTCCCTTCAGATACTCCATGACGTAGAAGGGAATTTCGTCATCGGTCACGCCATAATCCGTAACCCTAACGACGTGCATACTATTGTTGCCCAGCTGGGCACAGGTCATAGCCTCGCGCATAAATCGCTGGGTCATTTGCTCATTGAGCAGGGTTTGGGCCAAAAATTTAACCGCGACTGGCACGCCCCCCAGCAGCATATCTTCGGCCAAATAGACTTTGCCCATGGAGCCTTGACCGATGGAATCCATGAGCTCGTAGCGATTGGCAAGTCTGCGACCGAAGTTACTGTCTGTCATTTAGCGCTGCAATTCTAAGCCAATCATACCTAGCGTTGGCCCCACTATTAAGGACCTAACAGCATGCCATCATGCCTAGCTTGAGCGACCAGGAGTTGCCCATAAACCAGTACATTGGGGCGTAGTTGCTGCCGTATTTATTAAACCCGATTAAACCCGCATTATGAGCCCATATCTAAGTTGACTCTGTGGGATAAGCCACCAGTCTTAAAGATCCGTAACAAACCTCAAATCGGGACAGGCTAACGTCACCGGATTCTAACTTCACCCGAGCCCAGGCTGACTGGTCCTTCATTACTATCAGTAATTAACCCGAGGAAATGACGGTCAACCTGGAAAATAATCAGGAGACGATAACGGGTATGAAAAATTGAACCCCTATTAAAATACCCGTTTTATCTGGGATAAAATCATCGATAGATAGTGGTCTCAGAGAGATTGCCTAGCCTTCACCACAGCATTCGAGGCTTTAACCGCTCGTTCAGCTCCTTTCTCAGGATAGTTTTGCTGTCCTGGGAGATCCCTACTGACATGGCTGTGCGGGCTCTAAGTGTCCATTCTTTGAGGAGTTTTCGCTGGGGAGCTGCGATATGCAAAGAACGTACATTCACAACCTGATTAGGAGACTCTTTAGAAAAAAATAAGACCTGATAGTTGCTGTTTTCGCCCAGATGCCAAATGATTTTTTGATGGTGTTTGTTTTTCAGATCCAGATAGCTCGAGAGCCAGCGCGCCCCTTGGGTCTTGCCGTAAAAGGCGGTCACCCAAAGCACCATCGGATGAGGACTAAAGGTACATAAAAAATTGTTATACCCTGTGTTGCTAGCACGTTGTTCAATTTCTTGGGTAGGTAGCATCACCCAGAGCGTTGGTAGCTGCCGCTTGTTCATCGTCAGCAGTTGTGGAAAAACAATCTGATCGATGGGTTTATCCTTTGGCCATGCATGCTGACGATAAAACCAATCTTCGTCAGATTGGACAGATTGGGCCAACGCCTTAGGGGAATCTACAACGGGACGTGAGGGAGTCTTAGGACTTGAAGGGGTCTTAATAGCCCCCTCAAGATAGGCAAGGAGTTGTCTAACATTGCTAGGGCGTTGGGATGGTTTTTTGGCTAGACAGCCCATTACGGCATCTTTTAGATGCTTCGGCAATTCTCCATAGGGGGACAAACCATCCAATGGTTTAGGTTCTTGGGAGCGGTGGATTTTATACCATCCCCCAAATGAGTCAATATTATCGGGACGAAATGGCAGAGAGCCGCTCAGCATTTGGTACATCACGATGCCGAGACTGTAGATATCGGACCGATTGTCGAGATCCTGTCCCTCCATCTGCTCTGGCGAGGCATAGGCTAACGTGCCTAAAAATGTGCTGGTTTGCTCGTTATTGCCAGCCTGCATTAGTTTGGCAATCCCAAAGTCTAGAAGCTTGACCAGCTCACCAACACTGGCGCTTTGGGTGACCAAAATGTTGCTGGGTTTAATATCTCGATGAATGATGGGAATGACTTGATCATCGAGAATAATACCCTTGTGCGCCGTTTCTAACCCCAGACAAATTTGGCGAGTGAAATCGAGAAATCGTTTGACTGGCAAGGGATACGGATTCAGCACCTGGCTCAGATTTTTTCCCTTCAGATACTCCATAACATAGAAGGGAATTTCGTCATCGGTCACACCACAGTCGGTCACTCTGACGACATGAATGCTGTTATTACCCAGCTGGGCACAGGTCATGGCCTCATGCTTAAATCGCTGGGCCATCTGCTCATTGAGTAGGGTGTGGGCTAAAAATTTGACAGCGACTGGCACCCCCCCAAGCAGCGTATCTTTGGCCAAATAAACTTTGCCCATGGAGCCTTGACCGATGGAGTCCATGAGCTCATAGCGATTGGCAAGTCTACGACCGAAATTATTGTCTGTCATTTAACGCTGCGGTTCTAAGCCAACAACACAGCCACTGCAATGGCTGAAAGGTTTATGGTAAAGGTCACAAACCTCTCTAATAGGCGTCAATCTTCCATTGATGGAAAAAAGCAGCAGTGCTCTATTGACTGGGACGTCAAAAACATCATGGAAGGGAGGGACCAACTATCTATACATCCCCATGGACAATTTCCCAGGGTGAAATAACAAGTAACTTGTGAAATGGTTTATGGCCCCTAACCCTGATGGCGCTCAACAATGGCTTCCATAGTGCTGGTTAGATGATGGCCGGCCATAATGCCACCAGAGAAATGGTATTGCTTGGGACTCAGGCGATAGAGCGTTTCAAATCCGGTACGCATGTGTCTATCTTTGAGCGCCCAGTATTGTTGAACAATTGAACTCGGTGCAATCCAGCCTTCGCCCTCTACTCGACCAAGGACACTATGTTGCAAGACAAAGGTATATTGACGATTGCTGCCGGTAATACGGCCTTTGTACTGTAGGGAAATATCGTCGAGTTCTCCGTTGGGGAAAACAAGCTTAGTAACCATGGTGAACCAGTCATTACTATTCCAGGCAACGAGGATTTTGCCTTTGACGGTCATGGGAAGTAAATCCTTAGTTAACCAGTTACCTTGAAGGGTCCAGCGTCCTGGTTCGAGCAGAAAACTGTGGCTCACGTGTTCTCCTAATTGGTTTTATGACGATTTATATAGTTCAATTTCAACGGTATTTAGCTAGAAATTTGAGGCGCTAACTAATTGAACCTACCAGGACTTACAGATGACCTAAACCTTAAAATGGTTGCCCTCCCAGAATAGATTAAGACCCATGACATTGCTACCGTTACGACGCCCTAAAGCTCGTATCGTTTACAGACGTTTTATGGCCGTAGCGTCGCTAACGCTGTGGATGTGTCCAAGCAGACAGGGCTGGCTGGCTCCGGTAACTGCCATCAAATTGCCAGGATGCTGATGCCAACGCCAGTAGCCAAGAATGGCAAAGGCAATTGCCTCCTTAAAGCTGCTGTCAAGACCCACGTCATCGGTGGTAACGATTGGAGTGTTGGGTAGCTTGGTTTGCAATTGCGATCGCAAATATCGATTACAGCTCCCCCCGCCACACAACAAAACCTCATCGGGCAACCGGGGTAGCTGACGGTAGCTATCAACAATCGTCTCCGCGGTAAACGCCGTCAGCGTGGCGAGAAAGTCTGCTTGACTGAGGTCAAGCGCTTGGGCCTCCTGCCAACATCGCTGACCATAGTCAGCACCAAATAGTTCCCGCCCGGTAGATTTAGGGGGAGGTTGCTTAAAAAATGGCTGGGTTAGCCACCGATCAATCAACGCCTGACAGGGGGTTCCTTGAGCCGCCCAGTCACCGTTGTGGTCATAGGTGAGTTCCCCCATACTAAATAGGCAAACGGCCCAGTCAATCAGGGCATTGCCAGGTCCTGTGTCCCAACCAACAATGTCAGGGGGCGGCGTGCCCGTCCGGTCCCAGGGGGGCAAATAGGTGAGATTGCCAATACCGCCAATATTTTGTACACAGCGATGGCGTTGGGGATGACTCAGAAGACTGGCATCGACCGGGGGAACCAGGGGCGCGCCCTGCCCATTAGCCGCAATATCAGCATCACGAAAGTTACTAACGGTAGGCGTTTGAGTCAGCTTCGCAATTAGCGCCCCGCGCCCTAGCTGCCAGCTGTAGCCTAACTGGCCCGCCACAGGAGGGCGATGAAAAATTGTCTGGCCATGGGAGGCAATTAGATCTGCCGTTTCTAACTGATTGGCGGCCCGGGCAAATGCGATCGCAATCCCATCATCCATGTCCGCAATGTTGGCCATGGTTAAAGGTGTACCGCCACACACGGCCAGGATGCGCTCTCGCAGCTCCATCGGATACTCAGCCGTGTGCGTCGCCAATAGCTCAAAGTGAACGTCATAGCCCGTACCCGTCACCTCAACTAAGGCCGCATCAATGCCATCAACGGACGTACCGCTCATCAGGCCAATGACTTTCATATCGTCTTACCCGTCCAAGCCATGCTCCAAGCCATTGAATATACGCTGTGGCAATAGATAAATATCCAAACCTTACGCCACCTACATTGGCAACTTATCAATCCCTTTGTTAGCCCCCACCACCACCATCAAAGAACCTGCCCTCAGCCGAGTGACAGGGCTAGGATTAATCTCAAACTTATCCATGGCATTTTCCCTACTAATGGCCATCAACGTCAGGCCATAGTGATTACGTAAATCCAACTCAACAATGGTCTTACCATCAAATTCCCGGGGCACAACTACCTCCACAATGCTGTGATCCGGGTCGAGTTCAAATCGGTCCAACACCCCTGGACGAGTTAGGGAGCGAGCCAATTCACACCCCATCTCAAACTCCGGAAACACCACATGATCGGCCCCTACCCGATGGAGAAGTTTGCCATGGATTTCAGTAGACGCCTTAGCGACCACATTAGCAACCCCCGCTTCTTTGACATTTAGCGTGGTGATAATACTCTCTTGGATGTAGTTGCCAATGGCCACAATCACCGTATCAAAATCAGGAATACCCGCTTCTTGCAAAGCCGAAGGCTGGGTTGAATCCATCTGAACAGCATGGGCCGCAATTTGATCCGTCAGGACCTGGGCTACACGATTCTCATCGGAATCAATCCCCAAAACCTCATACCCCATACCATGCAACGTCAGGCAGACTGCTCGTCCAAAGCGCCCCAAACCAATAACCGCAAACTGACGATTATTAGCCCTCAGATTCCTAAAAAACTTTAGTGAAGATAGATTCACGATGGTTGCCCATAACTCAATAACGGGGAGGGATATTGCTCTAGAAAGGCAATCCATTCCATAAGTCTATCGTTGAGCATACCCCTGATTAGTCCGTTAGCATCGGGCTGTTAGGGAACCCACAGATAGACATCGTATCCATCATTATTTATTCTCTCGAGAGTGTATAAATCAAAAACTCTCGAACTTGCCATGCTACAGACTTAACGTCCCTTGGCCCACCCCCACAAAAACATACTCGACAAAATTCCTCAGCTACCGGCCAACAAACGATTGAGAATCGATTTCTTTCTTTGCTAGGCTAACCTACATGATCTTGGGAAGGAGATATAAGTGAACATTCAACTTGGTCGTGGCAAAACAGCAAGACGTGCCTATGGCATTGATGAAATCGCATTGGTGCCCGGACCCAAAACCCTAGATCCCGAATTGGCCGACACCCGTTGGACCCTTGGCAACATAGAACGAGAGATTCCCATTATTGCCAGCGCGATGGATGGTGTCGTTGATGTTCGTATGGCTGTGGAGCTTTCAAAGTTGGGTGCCCTTGGCGTCATAAACCTAGAAGGAATCCAAACTCGTTACGAAGATCCCAACCCAGTTTTGGACCGGATTGCAGCTGTGGGTAAAGCAGAGTTTGTGCCCCTAATGCAGGAAATCTATGCCCAACCAGTACAGCCAGAACTGATTGGAAAACGCATTACAGATATCAAAGCCCAAGGAGGCATTGCGGCCGTTAGCCTGACGCCCATGGGAGCGGCTAAATACGGCAAGACAGTGGCTGACGCCCAAGCCGATCTCGTTTTTATTCAGGCAACGGTGGTGTCTACCAACCATCTATCCCCTGAGTCTGTCGTCCCCCTAGATTTAGCAAAGTTCTGCGCTGAGATGCCCATGCCAGTGATTTTAGGTAACTGCGTTACCTATGACGTCACCCTGGAACTGATGAAGGCTGGAGCGGCTGGTGTGCTCGTTGGGATTGGCCCTGGAGCCGCTTGCACATCACGAGGTGTGTTGGGGGTAGGGGTGCCCCAGGCCACAGCCGTTTCTGACTGCGCAGCAGCTCGAGATGACTACCAACGTGAAACAGGACGTTATGTACCCGTCATTGCCGACGGCGGTTTGGTAACAGGGGGGGATATTTGTAAATCCATCGCCTCAGGTGCCGATGGCGTCATGATTGGGTCTCCCTTTGCCCGCGCTGCGGAAGCCCCTGGTCGTGGCTTCCACTGGGGAATGGCTACGCCCAGCCCCGTACTCCCTCGAGGGACACGCATTCAGGTAGGGACCACGGGTAGCCTACAGCAGATTTTACGGGGTCCCGCAGGGCTTGATGATGGCACCCACAATCTGCTGGGCGCTTTAAAGACCAGCATGGGGACCTTGGGAGCCAAAGATCTCAAGGATATGCAGCAAGTGGACGTCGTTATTGCCCCCTCACTGCTTACAGAAGGAAAGGTCTATCAAAAAGCTCAGCAGCTGGGTATGGGTAAGTAGACTTGGCCTAGAACAGTTGGTTTTGCCTGATAAGAACCAGCTGTTCTAGAGATAGTTTCAGCTTTTTTGAAGACACCTTTTTTGAAAACACAATTGTCAGCAAAAAATCGTTTTATAAAGGCGTAATTTACCCTTCATCATGATCGGTATCACGCCACCATGATGACTGATATCACTACTGTTTGTTTTTTATTGTGAACGCAATAAAACAAAACTTAAAATCCTCGTCAGACCTGGGGTGTAGGGGATGGCAAAAGCTGAAACTTGACCTACAATGAGACAGAAAGCGGAGACGGAAGTTTCCGTTCACTCCTCACACCACACTCCGCCTAAACCTATTTGGTTTAGGCGGTTCCTATATGGACAAATGTTAATGTTTTAGATGCTTGAACAGGTCCTGTGAAGCGTGGCTAATACCAAGTTCAAACAAGTAATAAAACGTTGATAGGCTATGAACCCGCTCATAAAGCGTTATTCTTAAGGTTGATTTCTTCAATGCTGATATGAGTCACAGGCCAAAATCAGCTATGGTAGGAATCTGATATTTGACAACAAGGAATATAGGGATGTCAGCCGCACAAGTCACAGATTCGACATTCGAACAAGAAGTTATCAAAAGCGAGCTACCGGTGCTTGTGGACTTCTGGGCCCCGTGGTGTGGTCCTTGCCGGATGGTTGCACCCGTGGTGGACGAGATTTCTGAACAGTACAACGGCAAAGTCAAGGTCGTTAAGGTCAATACGGATGACAATCCTAAAATTGCTAGCCAATACGGTATCCGTAGCATTCCTACCTTGATGATTTTTAAGGACGGTCAGCGCGTTGATATGGTGGTTGGCGCCGTGCCAAAAACCACCCTGGCCAACACTCTTGAAAAGTATCTATAGTCAGACATTGGATAGTCATGGGAACCTCAAGCAGGAGGCTCCCTGATTAGTTTGCCAACACCCACACGTACCGTGTAAACGCGGGCGTTATAAGAATTGATAACGGCTTCAACAAGTATTTGTTGAAGCCGTTACTGTTAGCAGATTTATAGAATCGCTTGAAAGCTTTGCTGTACGCAGTAGACTAAGCGCTGCTAAACTGCAGACACAATCTGATGTAGAAGACTTGTCTACACTATTTACCCCTGTTTTTAGGGGTAGAAAAGAGCTCTAACGACTATTAATTTACGTCAGCAGCAGAATTTACAAACAGGTCAATTTATCAAAGCACTACCACTACGATCGAGCGTCTTCAATGCTTTGATTCATACGGGCAAATATTTTCACTAATTTGTGTTTTATGGCCACCTCCCCAACAAAACTACCCACTCACTTGCAAGAGAAGATTTCTGAAATCGTTACCCAGCTCCCCTCGATGGAACACGGGTCGGTCATCCAACAGATTTTAGAAACCTTGGTGAGAATGATCGGGAGGGAAGCTGATCGCTTAGATTGGAAGATTTTGAATAATACGCTGCAGGATATGGAGCTGGGTTTCCAGGGCTTTTATCCCCATCGTCATACCCGCAAGATTGCAATTTTTGGCTCGGCCCGCACCCCCGCATCCCATCCTGACTACCAGTTGGCAAAAGCGTTTGCCCAGCGCGCCGCCCATCAGGGATTTATGATTATGACTGGCGCTGGTCCCGGCATCATGGAGGCGGGCAATGAAGGTGCTGGCGTAGAGCACTCCTTCGGTCTAAATATTCAGCTACCGTTTGAGCAAGGATCTAATCCCATTATGGAGAATGATCCAAAACTGCTGACATTTAAGTACTTTTTTACTCGCAAACTATTTTTCTTGAGAGAGTGTGATGCCCTGGCCGTATTTCCAGGAGGATTTGGCACCCAGGATGAGGCGTTTGAGTCATTGACGCTGGTGCAAACGGGTAAGGCAGAGCCGATGCCCATTGTGCTGATCGATCATCCCGGTGGTAACTATTGGCAAGGTTGGGAAACGTATGTGCGTGACCATTTAATGGCCAATCAGTTGATTAGCCCCGATGATCCTAGTCTTTATGTGATTACCGATAATATCGACGATGCATGGCGTGAGATTACCAACTACTATCGGGTGTTTCACTCCAGCCGATACGTGGATAATCGTTTGGTATTACGGTTAAATTCCTGTCTACGGTCTGGCGCCTTAAAGGAGCTCAATCACTTGTTTGGCGATATTGTCGCGACGGGTCAGATTGAGATGACGGATGCATTGCCAGAAGAGCAAGGTGACGCAGCGGCATCATTGCCTCGATTAACCTTTGAGTTTAATCACCGTGATTTTGGTCGCTTACAACAGCTGATTCGGACAATCAATACCCTGGGCGAGGTCTGTGAGGCAACGGAGCACCCGGAGCATAAGTAAGCAAGCGTCCGAAATTTTAGATACTTTGGTTAAGCTAAAACTCGCGTTGAATGTGGCTGAGTATGCCCCTTGCGATCGCATCTGCCATACGACTGCGCCACTCCGGATTCCGCAAGTTATGAATATCCTCAGCCCCCGTAACAAATCCGACTTCGATCAAAATAGCGGGCATTGAGGTACGACGAATGACATAAAATCGTGCCTGTCGCACCCGTCGGTCGGACATGCCCATGGTTCTGAGCACCGTATCATGCACAGTGCGGGCAAAACGGGCCCCCGCATTAGAGTAATAATAGGTTTCCAAACCATTCACATCAGGCCGACTCAGGCTGATGGCATTGGCATGAATGCTCACAAACAGGTCGGCATCGGCGCGTTCGGCAACCTGCACCCGCGGGTCAAGATCCAGCTCAATGTCGCTGTTGCGGGTCATGACCACCTCCACGCCCTGTTGTCGAAGAATGGCCGCAACCTGTTGAGAGATAGGAAAAATTACCTGCTTTTCCTGGAGTCCGCCAATGCCAACGGCACCGGGATCACGCCCCCCATGGCCAGGGTCAAGCGCCACCACAATTCGTCCTCGGGGCACTTGGGGTCGCTGATTAGAATCTGATGCCTCAGCGGGGCGAGGAGACGCCGGCAAGTTTCTGTTGCCTGAACGAGAGGTAATGGGGTCAGAGGGAACCGAAATACTTGCCCTAGAAGGACCGCTATCTGGAATATCACGAATAGCCACACCATCAGGCAGAACCGAAATCCCCCGTAGACTGGTGCTGATTTCAGTGACAATTGTCCGCCAATCTGGGCTATCGTCCCCCAGGGTCAGGGTGATAAACACCGTCGAATCGGTTTGAGACAGCTCCCAGGTTTCAATGCTGTAACGATTGTCGGGCAGCGCATCTGACGTTAAATTTTGAGCAATAGAACTATCGGGTAGTTCTAACGTAATGGTTCGTTCCGGGTCACGAGAACGGGAACGGCTGATGCGCACCTCCGGTGTTTTACCAGATACTCGAATAAAAAATCCATCGGCGGTGGCAACAATGGTTTGTACCTGGGTGGGTGTATCAGAAGCGCTATCGATCGTCACCTGGTTAGCTGACTGAGTAACCGCAGGGGCTGCCGGCTCAGAACGCTGTCTGTTTGCCACTATCGAGCCATCTGCCGCGATTAAATCGGGTAGCTGTACAAACCAACGGCGATTTGTCTCACCTTGCACCTGCACCTGCTGCGGGTCAAGGGTATAGCCGGGTGCTAACTCAATAACAATACGCGCCGTTTCAGCATCAAGCTGCCCTACGCGCACCTCTTGAAGTCCTTCCTGAAGCCGCTGTCGAGAGGTGGCACTGGTCACCTGGGTACCCGGCAAGTCAATCACCAGACGAGTAGGGTTAAAAATCAGCTGAGCCTGGGGCCTTACCTGGGTATCGGTGGTAAATGTCAGTCGATTTTCCTGCTGGTCAAAACGCCAGAACTGAAGGTTAGCCGCATCCGCTGGCAACGCGATCAAAGCTGCTCCCACAATGCCAATGACACCAGATGTCAAACTAGACATTCCACGGGTGACCGCCTTAGAAAGTAAAGGATTCCAATGCACAGCTTCAGTTCCTTTCAACAGGGGTGATCCCAGGATTTATAGCATGACTCGGCCAGCCTAGGATCAACATTGCAAAACAAGAGTAACCGCATTCGCGCAATGTTTGAGATATTGAACGTCAAAATTATGCGGTTTATGATGACAATCGGCGGATGTATCCGTCGATTGTGAGTCAGGTTAGCAGTGGTAATTTAAGGCTTTCAGGGATACCCATTGGCCTAACTAACCTGACAGATACAATCAATGTCCCTTTCCTTGATTCATCGGACTTTTATGATTTCAGATAAGAATCCCTGAATCTGTCCGTAACCCAGACGAACCAATATGGAGCACCAGGCCTCTGACTCGTCGTTAGAGTGCCCTTATCAAAACAATTAAATGCAACAACGCATCAGTCTCACCTTAGGAGGTACCGAGTGTAACACCTCGTTCTTCCATGGCGACGATACTTTTGGGTACAGCTGCCGTTAAAATTTCGTGCCCCGTTTCAGTAACCAATACATCGTCTTCAATGCGAATGCCAATGCCACGCCAGCGAGCGTCTACGTCAGGCTGCCCCTCTGCTGGCTCATAGTTGGGGGCAATGTAAATGCCGGGTTCCACAGTCACTACATTACCCGGAGCAAAGGGCTGCCAGGTTTTATCTGGATTGCGTAGGGTGCCCGTATCATGAACATCCAACCCCAAAAAGTGGCCAGTACCATGCATAAAAAAGGCCTTATGCTTTTTCTCTTCGATCAGCGTATCCACATTCCCCTGAAGCAGTCCTAGCGCCACCAGGCCTTCGGTAATCGTGCGGGTGGCAGCATCATGAAATTCATTAAAGGGACGTCCTGGCTGAACGGCTTCAATGGCCTTTAGCTGCGCTTCTAACACCAGTTCATAGAGAGTACGCTGCTCAGGGGTAAACCGCTCACCCACCGGAAATGTGCGGGTAATATCGGCGTTGTAATAGCCATAGGCACAGCCGGCATCGATCAGTAAAAGATCGTCCCTCTGCATTTGGCAATCGTTTTCGATGTAGTGCAAAATGCAGGCGTTGACACCTGAGGCCACAATGGAAGGGTAGGCGGGGCCTAGGGCTCCTTCTAGACGAAAAATATGCTCCATTTCCGCCTGGATTTCGTATTCGTAGCGACCAGGTTTGGCAATGTCCATGGCATGGGCATGGGCCTTAGCAGAAATGGCCACGGCCCTGCGCATGTGTTCTAGTTCGCTAGCGCTTTTGAGCCGACGAAACTGCTGCATTAAGAGCCGACTGTCTTCAATGGCCACGGGACCGCGTCCGCGCTTGGGATATTTGGTTAACAACCGCCGCCACAGGGCTAATATGTGTTGGTCTAAGCGGAGGTCGTCACCCAAGTGGCAGTACAGTCGATCGGCATTTTCGACATATTGAGGTAACTTTTCAGCCAGTTCTGCGATGGGATAGGCGGCATGGGCTCCATACGTTTCCTTAGCTACCTCCACCCCCGCGCGATAGCCCGACCAGGTTTCTTTTTCCTTATCTTTAGGTCTGACAAACAGTACAAATTGATGCTTCTCATGATGGGGGGCTAGGATTGCGATCGCATCCGGCTCATTAAACCCCGTCAGATAGAAAAAATCACTATTCTGACGAAAGGGATATTCCACATCGTTGTGCATAACGGCCGTTGGCGCACTGCCAAAAATAGCCGTCCCTTGACCGATGGCAGCCAGTACGGCCTGGCGTCGCCGTTGATATTCTGAATTCATCGACATGTCAGCAATAGGACCCTTTAGGAAAGAACCTTAATCCGCATACCGCTAGCTGGCAAACTTCCACCCTGAATAGTGAGCGTACCGCCTACCCGGTCAACGGGTGTGCCCGCCATCAGACCTAAAAACTCATCCACAGCCTCCAGTTCACAGCTACTATTGGCAGCACCCGTCAAATACTGAGTGGGGATAACCACCTTAGGTTGTAAACTCTCGACCGCAGCGGCAGCCTCTGCCGGATTATAAGCTTTTGGTCCACCACCAACGGGTACTAGCAATACATCAGGGCGACCAATTAAAATCTTATCCTCTAAATCAATTGGGGCAGCAGCTCCCCCCAGGTGCACAACGTTGATTCCAGCCTGGGACCACAGCCACGCTGTATTGGTGCCAAATCGTCGGCCCCCTTCACGATCGTGGGGCATACCCACACCTTGGACGCTAAACCCATTGATTTCGTATGCGCCCGGTTCATCCAGCAGATTAACGGTCGCCGCTTCAGGAATAAACCCTTCATCCAATAACCGGCTACTCACCAAAACCAGATCGGCGCCACCTAACGAAGGCGCTGAATACCCCTCCGTACAGCCTCGAGGGTCAAATGGATTGGTCAAAATGGTTTTACCACCGCCAGCAAACTGAAAACACATGTGCCCCAGGGATGTAATCCTCAAGCTACCTGTTTGAGCCTGGTAGGTTTGCCAATTAGAGGCGAGACCCAAACCCAGGGTACTCACAAATGCCGCACTGGCATTCCGAAGCAGTTGCCGCCGTTTCATAGTGTCCTTACATCCCATTCAAATCAACTGTCCATGACTTGTTATAGTGCCACAGCCTTGGGACAGTGGCTCAGCCAGATAGACAGTTTTCTCGGTTGCGCCAGCAAGACCAACGAAGGAGCAATCTTAGGCAGCTACCGATACTCGGCTAGGGATAGCGCTCAAAAAATTGTGCAGGAGCCGTTTGCCTGACTGGGTCAGCACACTTTCGGGATGAAACTGAACCCCTTGAATATGGGGATATTGACGGTGCCGCAGACCCATGATCGTACCGTCTTCAAGCCACGCCGTAATTTCTAAACACTGAGGACAGCTATCACGATCCACTATCAGGCTATGGTATCGAGTTGCCGTCAGCGGATTTTCTAACCCTGCAAATACCCCCTGCTGTGTGTGGATAACGGGGGACGTCTTACCATGCATCAGCTCAGAAGCTGCCGTAACGGTACCGCCAAAGACCTGACCAATGCTTTGATGCCCCAAGCACACACCCAATATGGGAATCGTAGGGCCAAGGTCTTTAATCAGCTCTAGGGAAATCCCTGCATCGTTTGGGGTGCCTGGCCCAGGAGAAATCAATATTCCTGCCGGTGCAAGCGCACGAATCTGTTCCAGGCTGATCTGGTCATTACGAAAAACCTGAATATCAGAGGCAACAGCAAGGGTATGGCCCAGTTCCCCTAAATATTGCACCAAGTTGTACGTAAAACTATCGTAATTATCAATGACTAAAATCATTGCGTATCTAAAGCTCAGTTAGCCCAGCTTAAGCCATACCTGGCTGTAACAGCACAAGTAGCGGTGGCAAGTAAATAAATGCCGCCACCAGTAACGCCGCCATAGCAGAGATAAAGACAGCCCCAGCAGCACAGTCTTTAGCGATCTTGGCAAGTTCATGATAAGTCTGACCAACGGTCAGATCCACAACAGACTCTAGAGCCGTGTTCATCAGCTCCATGACTAAAACAGCACTGACGGTAATCGCCACGACCGCAGCTTCAATCGGTTGAATATGTAGCACTATGCCCAGGGATAACGCCACTAACCCAATAGCTAAATGAATCCGAAAATTTCGCTGAGTTCTAACGGCATAGACAATACCTGCCCATGCGTAGCGAAAACTGGTTAAAAGGTTAGGCGCAACCTGCCAAGCGGTTTTGCTTTCCTTTTTACTCTTAGGAGCGGTTTGAAGGTTAGATGAAATAGACATGCACAAACCCTAGAAATGACATATATCAGTCAGTACAACAGCACAAGAAACGGCTTAGTTCAGTCAGCCGCAACCACAACAGAGTGTTACAGCGCCCAACTGGTCCATCAAACAGACTTATCTGTATTTCGGACCCATAGTTAATCGAATCCTAAAACTACTAAATAGGTTCCCGAAAGAATTATCATTCTGGAGGTTATGTTAACCTTCATCAAAATCTGTAATCGTATATTACCTACCCAGATTCAGTAATTAACACCTATCTCGCTAAGAAATTAATTCGATCTGTCTTAAAAGACTATGTTGCTTGTTCAACATAACGGTCAGGCTAGGGTCATCAGGATGATCCCATCCTAGTAAATGCAAAAGACCGTGGGCCGCCAACCAGGCCAATTCTTGGGTGATGGAATAATCAGAATGGTGACGCTGACGCTGGGCGGTTTCCACAGAAATAACCACATCCCCCAGTGGGAGGGGAGCTGTTTGATAAATTTCTTCAGCTCCAGGTATGTTGGCCTCTTGGGCGGCAAAGGCGAGAACATCCGTCGCTTTGTCTTGGTGACGATAGGTCGCGTTTAACTGTTGGATAGTGACGTCGTCAGTGAGTAGAAGACTGACTTCGTAGTGATTAATGGGCGAGGCTGTGGGCACGAGCTCCGTTAGCCAGGCATTAAACCAAGCTTGCCACGTAGCCAATGTCGGCAGGTCCTCGGGTTTAAGCACATTCAGGGTCTCTAGGGTCTCTACCCAGAGTTCTAACTCAGGCAAGGGGGACATCACCAGGGTCACCGAGTCAGATAAGCTAAACCGACTAATACTCCCATCAGGCCCATAGCCGTCAGGAAAAAATGAAATAGAGATTTGCTGCCCTTTTTCACCATGTTGCGCATGGCTAGTTTGACATAGCTAGGTTTAGGCTCAGCTGGCTGAGCCTCGACGGAAGGAGGGGGAGACTGGGTCATGGAACGTATAATTAAATATTAAGTAATGTATCAGTCTTTGATAGCACAACGCTAATTACACCGTCGTTTCTTGAGCAATTTGATTTTCCTGTTGGAGTAGGGCCTCAATAAATAGATCGAGATCGCCATTCATGACATCGTCCACCGCCGTAGTCTCAACGTTGGTGCGGAGATCTTTGACCATTTGATAGGGGTGAAAAACGTAGTTACGAATTTGGTTGCCCCAGGCGGCTTCCACCATATCGCCGCGAATGTCGGCAACGGCTTGGGCCTGCTGTTCTTGGGCAATGACTAACAGCTTAGCCTTGAGCAACGCCATGGCTTTTTCTTTGTTTTGCAGTTGCGATCGCTCCTGGGTACATCGCACCGACAACCCCGTGGGCAGGTGAGTAATGCGCACAGCCGTCTCTACTTTGTTAACGTTTTGACCACCGGCTCCACCAGAACGGGATGTCTTAACTTCTAACTCCTTATCGGGGATATCCAACTCGATGGTATCGTCTAGAACCGGCATCACTTCAATCCCGGCAAAGCTCGTCTGACGTTTGCCGTTGGCGTTAAACGGAGAAATGCGCACCAACCGGTGGGTCCCCTTTTCTGCTTTGAGGTAGCCATAGGCATAGCGACCATCAATTTCTAGGGTGACCGATTTCAAACCGGCTTCATCCCCCTTAGACTCTTCCACCAGTTTGACGCCATAACCGTGCTGAGCACACCAACGGGTATACATACGCAGCAGCATTTCTGCCCAGTCTTGGGCATCGGTGCCGCCAGCACCAGCATTGATGGTTACCACGGCACTGTTTTTATCGTAGGGGCCCGACAGCAGCTGCTGTAGCTCCCACTGATCAAGGGCTTTGGTAAGAGTGCTGACGGTTTCTTGAGCCTCGCTCAAAAGCGATGGATCTGACTCCATTTCCAACAGCTCTGCAATGGTCTGAATATCCCCAAGCTGGGTAGTCCAGGTATTGAGCTGTTCCAGGTAAGACTTGTATTCGTTGAGGGTTTGCAAGGTAGTTTGCGCCTGCTCCTGATCGTCCCAAAAGTCCGGTTGGGAAGCTACCTGCTCCAGGTCATCAATTTTTGCTTGGATAGCAGGTAGGTCAAAGATACTCCTGAGCTTTGCCCAGGCGGTTAGTCAGCAGGTCGCTTTCTCGTTTTAAGTCGGCAAGATCTAGCATCGGGCAGTTAGTGCCAGTGGTGTAGTGTCCATTAATTCTATAATGTCACCCGCAACCCGATTTGCCCCCCCTTCCCTATGGCCCTTTCCTCTAAGCTTTGGCAGCAGCATCTAGATCTTGCGAATGACAGTTTGGCCCATCCCTTTGTCCAAGGCATTGCTGATGGGACGTTACCAAACGCTACGTTTGCTTACTATGTGGGACAGGATGCATTTTTTTTAGAAGCCTTTGCCAGGGCCTATAGCATTGCCGCAGCCAAAGCCCCCACATGGCAAAGTTTTAATGTATTTCATGACTTAGCAGCTGGGGTACTTACGGAGCTTAAGCTACACCAAAACTATGCTAAGACCTGGCATGTGGACCTAGCTCAGGTGAGTCCAGGGACGGCAACACGGCAATATACAGATTTTTTATTGGCAACGGCTTGGAGTCAGTCCATCGGGGTAACGGCGGTGGCTATGTCCCCCTGTATGAGGCTCTATGCCTATTTGGGGCAGCAATTAGCCCAGGGAGGAATTCCAGACCATGCCTATGGGGACTGGATTGCCACCTATAGCAGTGATGAATTTGAACCGTTAGCCGCTCAGTTAGAAGCCATTGTGGATGACTATGCCGAAGAGAGTGAGCTAATTCGATCTACCTACCGATATGCCATGGTGTGTGAGCGAGACTTTTTCCAAGCGGCATGGCGATATCGAGGTTAAGCCCCCCGCTCTAATCACATTATTATGATATTTCCAGGGCCACGGGGTAGGTCTGATAGGGTTGCCATTGCTGGCCATCATGGCGCAGCAGAACAAGATCCATGGCCATAAAGTCAAACTTGATTACTTTTTGCTCAAACTTTGGCCAAGCTTGGTAGAAAGCCGTTTTGGTTAAATCGCGAAAGGCGACGGTCATGTGGGGGCAAAAGTTGGGATAGCGGCGGTCTACCAAGCTAAAGCTGCTGTCCATAAACGCTGCTAACTCTTGCTGAAGCTCCATCAGACCTGGGCTTTTGACGACATCAAGGTAGATGACGTGGGGTGGAAAGGCTCCGTAATTACGAAGTGCGATCGCAACTCCCTGCTGTCCTTTAGCAAAGGCCCCCAAGCCCCGACTCAAATCATCTAAGCTTCTATCCCCAGACCATCTAAACGGAGCCTGCAACGTAATGTGCGGCGGTGAATTAAACGCCTTACGGGAGCCATAGCGCTCTTCAAAATGGCGTTTAATCTCATTGACTGAGGCTTGAATCTCTGGTGGCGGCACCAGGGCGATGAAGAATCGCTGCAAATCCATGGTTTATCCCCTAATCTTCCTACAATATATTTCTAGGGAAAAGGATTTCTGGCACCATCGGCCAGACAATCATGAAAAGGCCGTCTTATCCAAATTCTTGTTTATGGTCTGGTTTGTCAAAATTGAGCATGGCATCGTCAATAAATCCACATTTGACCAGTTTGTGCCAGCCCATGTGAACTATGTCAAAGGCTTGGTAGCCAAAGGACACCAAGCCAAAACTGGCTACTGGGCCGAGCGCGGGGGTGGCATGTTGTTATTCCAGGCAGCCTCTTTGGCAGAGGCCGAAGCCATTGTCCAAGCTGACCCCCTAATTGAAAACGGCTGCGTAGACTACGAACTGCATGAATGGTGTGTCGTGGTGGAATAGCCCCTATAATGGCAAGCCGGGTATTCTGGATAATGACGGGAATTGAGGCCGATGGCAAAAACAAACAAAAAATCCCAGCCCAGTGACGGCTTTAAAGTCATGGCTGATAACCGCCAGGCCAGGTTTACCTACGAAATTTTAGATAGTTATGAAGCCGGCATAGCCCTACAGGGAACCGAGGTAAAGTCCATTCGTGCCGGCAAGGTCAATCTCCGAGACGGCTATGCCCAGGTCAAAAATGGTGAAGTGTGGCTGCTCAATGTCCACATTTCGCCCCACGACATGACCAACCAAGCCTACAACCACGAGCCGCGCCGCCCGCGTCGGCTGCTTTTACACAAGGCTGAAATTCGCAAACTCATTGGCAAAGTGGAAGAAAAGGGCCTCACGCTAGTGCCCATGAAGCTTTACCTAAAAAAGGGGCGAGTAAAGGTCAACATTGCCATTGGACGCGGTAAGAAACTTCACGATAAGCGCGAGTCCCTCAAGCAAAAGCAAGAGAAACGCGACATTGCCCGCATGATGAAAAATCGTTAACGGGTTTCGCTATCGAGGGCCGTAACCACCCGTTCATAAATCTGTTCGGCTTCTTCGGGGGTGTTGCCAATGCAGGTGAGACCCAGTTTGCCATATTCCGATAGGCAACCCATAAGGTGAAACGCAGCCCCCGTACCAGCAATAGAGTTAAAGTGCAGCTGCTCCACCATGATGATGTCCATCAGGTCGTCAGGTAGCAGTCCCTTATATTGGTCTTTTTGTAAGTTGTCAGAGGCCCGATAATACTTAGATTGGCCTTGGGGTGTATAGAACTGGCCGTCCTTAGGGTTGTAACTGCCGTTGGTTAATAGCTGAAGGGCCATAAATGGATGAGTAGTTCCACCCTTACGTAAATTAATTTCGATCGCATTTAATTCCCAGCCTTGCTTCTGCTTCACCGCAATAAAATCAACGCTATAGCGCTCCAGTGCGCCACGTTTGGCTAAGACTTCTCCAACTCGTAGCCCCATTTCTTGGAGTTGCAGCCGATAGTCTTCATCGGCTGGGAACCGGCAGCCTAAAAAGATTTGTCCATCGGGCCCACCGAGAATTTGATCATGGGTAGATAGGATTTCTACATCTCCAAACGGGGTGATATGGCCTTGGACACTGGGGGAGCGTTTGATATCGCCTTCGATAAAAGCTTCTGCGATCGCACCCAGTTCCCCTATTTTGTGACTAAAATGCTGCCAAGTTTCATGCACATACTGAAAACGCATATGTGCCAACGACTCAAGTACGGCAGCCACCCGCACACCATGGGAGGCCCTACCAGGAGCCACACCAGCTAGCTCACCCAGCAGCAGCAGAGCATTCCCCTCTCCCGAAAACCCCTCATTCAGTTTAATTACAATCCGTTTAAGGTCTGGCTCTTGTTCCCAGAGCTTAGCCGTAGCCGTAGCCAGATCTTCAGGCGTATAATTAAGGCAGCTCCCCTCCGGATGAGGCACACCACAGACAGCAAAAATCTCACGACTACCCGCCTTAGTACCCAAATTCAATAATGCTGGAGGTACAGCCATCAGCGGAATGTTCAAGGTCAGAGCCAACCGCTGCTCCAAATCTGTTGAGTTGTAGCACACCATGTAGCCTTCACCAGGCGAAAGACAATGGCGAATACGCTCGATTAAACGCGGTCGACTCAGAATTTTCTCAGTCAGCGGTCGCTGTGCCCCATCGTAAGTAGAAAATAAACGTAAACGGTTCTGCGCATGGGAACTAGGAATCCCTGGCAGCAACTCCAGATAGTAGTCCACGATGCTGGGATGCAACGGTTGCGACGTCACATAAATCAGAGATGTATTAGGGTTCCGCAGATGAAGTAAGGCAAATAGCAGTCGCTCTTCATAGTGATGGACCCCCTCCACCTTGGCTAACTCCTCTTGATCCAGGCTCAGGGAAGGGACAACGAGAATTTGTCTAGGAGCACGGTCAAAACAATCAATAGCCTGCCAGCATGTCGTTAGCTGAGCCTGTAGCTGAACACATGCTGATTCATCCGCAGCCTGCCAGTTGCTCGATTTAGATGCCACAATTACTCCCCACCCATGCAGCTGGCCTATCGATTGAATGACAAATGCCACAGTGCATCAAGACATTTACGCGTCAGGTTAGCTGTTGTATCTCAAGGCCTGCCAGACTATCCATCGTCCTAACACCCTGACAAACGCAATATTACACCTGTTCAAGAGACTTTCCTCAAGACACAAGTAGCGACGTGGGGGTAATCCCACATCGCTACTTGATCTATTTCAGAGATGCCACCACCAAGGGCAAATAAAAGAAACGGAAGCTTCTCAAACTGCGCTTGCCTAGCCTTAAAAAGCTTGATCGGGTAGTTTAAGGGTCTGTTTGCAATGCCTGGGGCTGTAAATAAGTAATCATTTGATCTACCCCCCGTTGGATACGACGAGTTACCGTCATCGGACTCACACCAATACGTTCAGCTACCTCCTTACGAGAAAGGCCCTTAAAAAAGACAAATTCAATGGCCGAACGGGTCTTATCTTCTAGCTGGCTCAAGGCACGCTGTAGCTGCTGCCGATCTTCTTCCAATGCCTGCAATAACTGATAGTGCACATCAGGAAGGGTATCCCCTAAGGTAATCGTTGAATCCGTTTGGTGGCAAACAGTTGCATCCAAGCTTAGAGGCATACGATTCTTATTCGCCATTTTCACCTGACGCCACTCTTTAACCGAAATATCAAGCGCATCAGCCATTTCATAATCAGAAGGTTGACGACCGTAGCGGCGAAGTAAATCGGCCTGCATTTTCTGACTTGCCTTCTGCAAATCTTGCCAGCGGCGAGGTATTTTGACAGTAGAGCCCCTATCTCTTAAAAAGTGAAGCATTTCACCCCGAATATAGGGAACCGCAAAAGAACTAAATGCACATCCCTGGCTTGGATCAAATCGCTCAATGGCGCGGATTAAACCGAGATAACCAATCTGTTCGAGGTCTTCGTAAGGCTCAGCGCACTGATGACTGACGCGATGCGCTATTTTTCGAACCAAACCTGCATTTAAGCGGACTAAATCATTACGCAACTTGATAGATGGCCTTTGCTTATATGCCATCAGCATCTCCATCCCGCGAGAGCGAAGCGATGAGGTTTGAGTAGCCATAGTGTGCTAAATATCCTGTGTCAGGGCGTTAAATCGTGATTTAAGTACATTGTCGGGATGTTGACTTAAGCACACCATCGTTGGATCACGGGACTCGGTCTATAAATTTCCTAAGAGACTCCGTGTATTCACCCTGGCTGTTTAAATAGTTACTTCGTGGGATATCCTTAAAATCTATGCAGCATGGTACATCGACGCAATATTCTCTGTAAGTTTACCTACAGAATGAAAATTAATAGAAAATTAATTTATACTGCCTTTTCTACCCATATGAGTTGGGTAATGTGAGGCAGTTTTGGATAATTTACAGATTTCTATATCTGGTTTTTTCAATATTTTTGGAATTCGTCATAACACGCTGATGAATTGAGCAATCTTGAGACTCCTAGGTATATTTTTAACTAGGCTTTCTTGTAGATAGTCTTATAAGTTTCTTGCACTAAGAGTTCCCATCAAAGTTTGTCCATATAACTTTTTCTACAAAAGATTTTTTATAACAGGCTGCTGAATATAATCGGTAACTTTCACTGCGCACAGCCGTATTATCGAAAGCAGTTAGCGATCATCGATGATCGCTAACTACGAGCAATCGACGAGTGCATTCATCGATTGCTCCCGTAAGTTACTGCCATCTGAAGTTTTCAGGGCTTACGTATGCCTTGAACCATTATTCGCCAAGCTATATGAAGTGGCCCCCAAAGGCAAAGCCACCTTGATATCCCATCTTAATAAATCATCAAGAAACATTAATACTGGATAGCACCTTCTAGAATGCTGATTCACACAACTTCGGGCTCTTGGCCATTTTTGGTGATCCAAATGGGGTG
>ERZ1740067.101-NODE-101-length-65482-cov-6.006450_pt1 | contig 65482 bp, 72 predicted proteins | sample MGYA00581736_ERZ1740067 | MGnify/ENA primary metagenome ERZ1740067 (study PRJEB43018, sample SAMN04849236) | marine metagenome | isolation source: floating plastic debris | place: Pacific Ocean | collected 2008-08-27 | study: EMG produced TPA metagenomics assembly... | reverse complement strand
GTAGCGTAGCGCGGAGGCCTTAAGACGACTGACATCGTCGTCGCTCAAAGATGTCGAGTCAGGCGCAACGCGCAGCATCAGTGCTGCGGACTGGCTGTCGACAGTAATGGGGTGCGTTTGCTTCACGGACGCCGCCTGTAGCGGTCCGTTCTGAATGTTGCCGCACGCTGCGACCGTCAATGTGAGACTTGCGGCCAAGAGTGTCGGAAGGCGGAACAGATGACGCATAGCCGCATTACTCCATAATGAATCCGACAGGACCCTGAAGCTGCTTCTTCAGGTCTTTCTTGCCGGAACTCTTGGTGCCATTCAAACGGCCAAGCAGGATGGTTTCCATATCGCTCGCCGGGATGCTGTCATCCGTTGGCAGGACGAAGTCACTTTCGTGCTTTGGATCAACGAGATAGGGCGTCACGATCACAACAAGTTCTGTCTCGGCGTTGAGATAGTCACGCGAGCGGAATAGTGATCCGAGAATTGGGATGTCCTTGGCGCCAGGAACGCCATCGATGTTTTGACGTGTCGATTCCTGCAGGAGACCCGCAAGAGCCAGCGAACCGCCGGAGGGCAGTTCGACAGCCGTTTCAGCACGTCGGACCCGCAGCGCCGGAATGGTGATGCCATTCAGCTGGGTACTCGAGCCATCTTCGTTGACAACCGTGCCGCCTTGGACGACGAAGGATCCTTCCGAGGACAGCTCACTGACCTCAGTAGAAATCTTCAGGCTGATGCGGCCTTCCGACAGGACAACAGGCGTAAAGGCAAGGCCGACACCAAACTGCTTGAACTCGATCCGCACATTGCCGTTATTGTCCCGGTCGGATGGGACAGGGAATTCACCACCAACGAGGAAGTTGGCGCTTTCACCCGTGATTGCCGTCAGCGTGGGCTCGGCCAATGTGCGAAGGAGGCCATTGCGCTCGAGTGCGCGCAGTGCACCGTCGATGTATGAACCAGAGGAGTCATCAAATGACACGCCGCTGGAGGACGGGAACACCGTACCCCCTTCCGTCGACGGTCGTGTGGAGGTTGGTGCCGTTGTCAGACCACCTAGTGCCCGGCCCTGAACCGAGAAGGCATTGTTGGTTTGCAGCCGCAAGGCCAGATCACCAATGGAGCTGATGGACGAGAGGTCGATGCCCAGTTGTTTGATCAAAGTCCGCTGCATTTCAGCAATCGTGACTTTGAGCATCACCTGTTCCTTGCCGTCGATCGACAGCATGTTCAAGACCTTCTCAGGGTCGCCAACAAAGCGGGTGGCAATCTCGCGCGCTTTGCTTGACGCAGCGGCGTTGGGCACCACACCCGTGAGCATCAGATTGTCATTGATGGCTTCCACGTCGATACGGGCGTCCGGCAGATGGCGGCCGAGCATTGTCAGGAGCGAGTCGATATCACGTTCAACACGGATCTCAAGGTTGAGGACCTGACGTCCGGCATTATCAAAGAAGAAGGCATTTGTTTCGCCCACTTCCATGCCCAGCAGGTAGGTACGGCGGGCGCTGCGTACGATGGCGTCTGCGATTTCTGGATTGGCGATCAGCACATCTGACGCATCAACGGGGAGCTCGATAACGGCTGACTTGTTGAGCCCGAGGGCCATGACCTGACTGTTGGCGCTTTCACCGCCGGTGTCGACCTTGACGACCGGGCTACCCTCTTCGCCGCCGAGAAGCTGCGCTGCGTTGGTCGGTGCAGCCGCAGGACCAGCGGTCAACAAGAAAGACACGGCCGCAGCGATTGCGGCATTGCGCATCACTTCAAATCGCGATGGAGTGGCAGAAGCCTGGAAGAAATCACTCATCGGCTCGTCCTTGGTTGCTCAAGGGACTGGACGCCATAGCGCACGACGGTGACGGCGGAGCCGCGGCGAGCATTTGAATTACTGCCTGATCCACCAAGCGCGCCGGTATCAACCGGGCCGCCTGTGGCCGTGTCCGCGAGGCTGCGAAGCGACAGCCAGATATCACCCATCGCTTGGGCCCGCGCCAGGGTTTCAGCCTGCTTGGGACTCAGTTCAAGCGTGGCTGTCTTGCCGACCGCAATCTTTTCACCTGTGTCTGCATTGGCTTCACCAAATGCTTGGTCAATTGCGAGGATACGAACATTCGCAAGGACGGTGTCGCTCGTTACGATGTTTTCCCGCCCCGTATCACTGCGGGCTTCACGGGTCACAATAACGTCGACACGGTCGCCGGGGAGAATGAACCCGCCAGCGCCGGTTTCCGGTGAGATAGCTACCGAAACCGCGCGCATGCCTTGTCCAAGACGGGCGGCCATAAATCCTGCGGAAGCTGCATTGATGACTTTGGCATTGGTAATTGGTTCCCCGCGCAGCATGGCGGCACGAACCAACGCTCCCTGCATGCTGGTCATGGCATCCGGTGTGCGATTTTTGACAATATAGCCGGTGGTCAGTGCCTCTGTTGGCCATGTTTGCCAGCGAAGGTCACCGGGCGTCACCTTCGCGCCGACCTGCAGGTCTCGCGAGGCAACAAGCACCTCGTCTGTAACGATTTGCGGCTCTGGTGCCTGGGCCTGCTGGACATCTGTGCCCACGAAAGACGACGCAAGCCATGCAGCAGCGGCAGCTGCCAGCACGGCGAGAATGAGAACGGCGATGCGTGCAACGGACATTAGCCGGGCTTTCGCGTTGTGGGGCGCGATTTGACGCGCAAATCAGAATGCATGAAGAGACGCATAGGCAGTGCGGCTTCGTGCGTGCGGGTATCAAACTGGGAATTCGTCAATTCCCGGTTAACTGTGTTGGTCAAATGCGCTGTTGTGATCAGCTGGCGCGGGTGCGGGACCTGTGTCATCCGGCACCGCCCATCCAGGCGCTCTGCCCAAAGACGATCAGACCGCCTGCAGCAAGGGCCAATCCGTAGGGCACACCTTCCTTTGGGTCATGTAGACGCATGATCCAGCTTTGCGCAGCCAAGGGGGCCGGCATGGGCAACTTGCGGAACGAGAGAAGGGCAAGTGTCAGGAAACCGCCAAGCACGGTCGACACAAGCGTGAAACCAAGAATGTGTGTCGGGCCCAGCCACAGCGCCGTTGCGGCAAAAAACTTAGCATCGCCGCCGCCAATCCATCCCGTTGCGAACAGGCCCATACACACGATCAGCGCGCCAATGCCCACCGCCACATGAAGTCCAAGCAACTCGAGCGGCATCGCTGTGCCTGCTGCCGCGATGGGAAAAGCGACGGCCAGCGTGCCGGTCAGCCAGTTGGGAATGCGCATACTCGCCGCATCAGACGCAGCCGCTGCAATCATCAACAAGGGAAAAACCGCCACTACGCTCCACTGAAGGACGCTGTAGGCAGGCAGATTGGCAAACTCAGGCATCACTCAACAGGCTCCGGAAGCGGTGTTGTGTCCATTAAGCGCGCTAAGCCGTAAACCCCGGGTAAACCTTAAAAACTGATGCAATCTGTCTGCATTGATGTCTGGGTGCGCGTGATGTGTCCAGCGCCGACGGTGCGTGGTCAAAGGGCAATGCCATAAAGAAAAAGGCCGCCGGGGTTTGCCCCCGACGGCCTTGATCTTTTCCGGCAATCGTTGCCGGGAAAATGAAGTGACTTACTTCATTTCGTCAGAAACACTGCCGAACGTCGTGCCGATGTTCGTACCCAGTGTATTGACGGCAGTGATGATCGCTACTGCGATACCGGCTGCAATAAGACCATATTCAATGGCCGTGGCACCGGACTCATCACCGGCAAAACGCTTGATAAAATGGCTCATGAAAGCCTCCTCTGGATCAATCCAAGTTGTCGCGACTGCGTCGAAACAGTCCCAAAAAAGGTGCTGGCAGTCGGGACAGGCCACCAGATCACCTGTCCATCAACCTATAAGGGGCCGCTTACTCATGTATTAATTGGGTAGTTAAAAGGAAATCTATCTAGAGAAAACTTTTCTGCTGAAATATAAAAAAGAAAAAAAGGAAGAATAGATCGAGAAAATCAATCCCATTCAGTCTTGTGAAGACATGAGACTATACGGATGAAAGGAGTGTGGTTAACAAATAGATTACTTCGGAAAAATCAAAACTGAAAATCATCATGGTATTGTGCCATGAACGGTCATTCACCCGCTAGCTGACGCAGCTTGTCTGCATCAAGAATGGCGAGACCGGGATATCTCCGTTCGGCACAGCCGGACTTCACAAGTTCAGCCAGGCTGCCGGCAACATCTGCTTCGCTAAGTCCGGTCCAGTCTGCCAATTGACGATGGCGCGGCAGCTTGGAGATCAGCAGTGTTCCCGTGTCATCCTGACTTAATTCAGCCATCCGGAGCAGTTCGGCATAGAGTTTGTAACTGCCGGACCCGGGCTGCGGTGGCACTCGTGGGGACTCGCTCATCGCATCCAGTGCTTGTGTCTTCAGGATGTGCAGCGCGATAGATGGGTTTGCTTCAATCAATACGCGGAAATCATCCGCCGGCAGGATGATGATGTCGCAATCCCCCAACGCGACCGCCGACAGTCTGGGCTGTTCTTGTGCCAATGCCTCAAGATGTCCGAATAGGCCCCCCATACCGACGTCAGAGAACGTTACGTCTCCATGCCTGTCGGGCGGCATCGAAATTCGTGCAGTACCTGAAACAACAAAAGCAATCATGGCTTCGCCGGCGGCTGGACCGCCGATGATGTCTCCCGCCGCGTAGCTGAGCGCACGACATGCTTTGCTCAGCGTATCCAGCGTGGTGTTGGCCACGCCGTTGAAGCATGCAATCCCCCTCAGACGGTCGGCCAGGCTCGCCTCATCCACTGGCGGTGTCCGCTGGTCAGTTGGCAAGACATGGTGGGCAAAGGTCATGTTCGGGAACCGCGTTTTGTTTCAAATGCAGAAATCCGCGCTCGCTCTATGCGCGCGATGAGTATGTCGTTCTAAGCGCGGGGCGCTAAGACGGCCCTACATGGCTCGCCTAAGCCTTAGGAAACGGTGGTGTAACAACCGATGAAATCCCCACCAAGTCTTAGTGAAAGGTTGACGCAGGCTTTTGGGCTTTCTTCACCATTTCAGGCGAGGCTGACACTCAGAAACCAAATAGGTCATTGCGACTATTTCAAGGAGCGCCACCATGCGCCGACTTATTTCGCCGGTTACAAAGGCTCTGCTCGGCACCGGCCGCCTTGGCCGCGCGGCATGTCTTGCCGCGACCATCCCCGCTCTGACTGTAGCGGCACCTGTCCAAACCGCACTCGCCGGCGGCATGTACGAAATGGTGTCTCATGACTTTTCTGTGGGAATTGATCAGGCAAAAATGCTGCGGATCGAAGGCGCGGCGGCCATTGTTGCGGTCGGCAACCCGTCAATCGCGGATGCAATCATCCAGGGATCCGACATGCTTCTACTGGTCGGGCGTTCCTATGGTGCGACAAATATTCTCGTCTATGACCACAACGGCAACGAGACAGCGTCATTGATCGTCAATGTCGTTGACGCCGCACCGCGTCTGGTGACGGTTCATCGCGGCAACGCCCGGTCAAGCTACAACTGCGCACCGACCTGCCAGTCGATCCTGCGCATCGGTGACTCAGAGGTGTTCTCCGAGCAAGTGACCAAACAGACCGGAAACAAGATGGGCCTCGCCACCCAAGGCGCTGAGGCCACCGCCGAGGGTGTTGGTGAGGAATAAGTTTCCCGCACCTTTCAGCCAAAACGGCAATCAATAACAAAAAGGCCCCGGAACGTTTCCGGGGCCTTTTGCAATTGCATCGTCGTAAGCTGTCACCCGCAGTTCTACTTCGCCAGCCTCAGATTGCTGAGGTCATATGCAATAGCTTGGAACGTCTCCCGCAATTCCGCATTACTCGGGCTATTGAAATAGAGCTCAGGTTCCGTTGCGCAAGCCCGGAACACCTCAGCAAGCGTTGGCGAGTTGAGCTGAAACGTAATGGTGTAGATACGCACGCCCTCACCCTTGATGCGCTCACACATTTCAGCAACCTTCTGATCGACTTTTCCACGAGCCGTGCTGATGCTGTCCGTACCCAGACGTTTGTTGGCGATGTATCCAAAGCTCGTGTAGTCAGACTTGTTGAAGGTGTCCTGGCTGACAATTTCATTGTTGCCGTCGGTAAGCAGGATAATGGCCTTTTGCACGTCCGGGTCAGAGAAGCTCTTGCCCTCGGTAAAGGGAGCGCCCGGAGAAAGCACCCGCCAGCCCCATGCGAGACCTTCTGCGATGTTGGTGCCGGAATTGTACCATGGTTCCATAGCACGCACTTCGCTGACCAAAGTCGCCTTGGAATTGGTCAAGGGGACAAGCGGGCGCGCGCAACTCTTGTTGGGGCCTTTCGTGCTCGAAGGCGTTTCATCCACAGAAACGTTGTAGTTGATGTATTTGCTGCCATTTCTCTGGCGCTTCTTCTTGCCACCGCTGATCCGGTCGTCGGCATAGTCATTATGCGCGTCGTCTTCAGTGTCCGGCTCATCAGGCCAGAAGTACGGGACGAACAACGTATCCGGATTGGCATTCGTAGGGGCAGTGTCGAGAGTGTCATAAGGTTCTGGCCGCATTTCGACACAACCCTTCCAGGTTGTATTTTTGATCCCATCAAAAAGTTCGAAATGGTTTGTCGGACCAAATTTCGATCGGAAGTTTTCGCCGTGGTACGTGGAGTTGCCATTGACGTCCATCCAGTTCATGTCAAAGCCTTCACCGGCCTTGATGTTCACTGCGGTGACAAACGGCACAAGTGACATTCGCAACAGGTCGGGTGTGTCCTGATCACCGAAGAGGATGCTCACCAGGTCTTCCGACGCTGTCCGCAGGGCGCCAATCTTTCCGTTCCATGCCATAGAGCCCGTGTTGTCGAGCACCATTGCGATTTCGAGAGACTTTGTTTCACGGACAACTTTGATCTCGCTGCCCACAGTCAGCTTGTCGAAACCGACCACACTCATGATGGTGGTCGGAAGTTCCGCCGTCGCGGCAAGCGTTACGCTGCCATCACCCGGCGTCAACAACAGGCTGCCCGGCACACCGGTTTCCTTGTCGTTATAGTTTGCGTCAAAGAAGCTCTGAGCAGTTGCGAGCATCTCCGCCTCAGAAGCGGCTGGTGTTGAGCCAACGGCAAGGCCAGCCGCGGCAAGCGCACGCTCGAGCCGCTGCTGAACAATGAAGGCGCGGTTAAGGTCAACCGCAGCCCCGGCGGCAGCCGTCAGCGGCAACAACGACAGAGCAAAGATCATCGCCAAGTTGCCGCGCTGGTCGCGGCCAAAGGACGTGAGGAAAGTGGACGCATGCTGCGTGGTGACGCTCAGCATGTGTTTTGACAACGCCGCAGCAAGAGTGCGCACTGTTCTTTTAACTATCTGATGCATCTGTCTTTCACCGATGCTCCTTGGAATCAGCGATAGCTGATTAGCCGTCCGCAACGGATGCCGACATCGACACCCAGGACATGGTCCGCCCCTGACCTCGTTATGCGGTTCAAGATAAGGATCAGGTGATGAAGCGGGGCTTAATAAAGCTGGTTAGCAAGGGCTTAATCCAGGGCCCGAAATTGCAGACGCCTGTTTCCCTTTTTGGTAACTGCTATGCGGGTAGAACCAGCGTATGAAACGGACGCGCACCATTAGCCCGGCCCGCCTATTTCTGCGTCGCTATAGCAAAGCGAACCGCGGCGCAGCGGCGGTTGAGTTTGCACTATTGTCACTGCCGTTCTTTTCACTTCTATTCGCAACGCTTGAAGCGACGGCAGTATTCTTTGCATCGGTCAGCCTTGAGACTGGAGCTGCTGAAGCAAGCCGTCTTGTCCGGACGGGCCAGGTTCAGATTCAAGGGCTGACACGCGAACATATTCGCGACCAGATCTGTGATGCCATGTTCATGGGCTGCGATGATCGCATGCAAATCGACGTCAGGCGTTTCAACAGTTTTACGGACGTAGACTTCACGGACCCACTCACAGATGACGGCGACTTGCGAACCGACTTGATGTTCCAGCCAGGCGGTCCGGGGGACATTGTTCTTGTCCGCGTGTTCTACACTTGGGATATCGTGACGCCGGTGATTGGCAATGCGTTGTCCAACATGGCTGATGGCCACCGGCTGCTTATTTCCAGCGCTGCGTTTCGCAATGAGCCGTTCAGTGGTGCGGCACCGGGTGGGAGCTAGGCCATGAGCATCCTGAAAGTCGCACGCAGTTTCAAAAAAGACGTTCGCGGCATGTCGGCTGTGGAGTTTGCTCTGCTGTTGCCGGTTATGGTGGTCATGTATCTGGGTGCCGTGGAGATTGCAGCCGGGCTCATTGCACATCGAAAAGCAACAGCCGTCGCAAGCACCGCAGCGGACCTCGCCGCACAGGCATTGGCACTATCGAACGCAGACGTGAATGACATTTTTGGAGCGTCGCGGGCAATCCTCGCCCCCTATGACGCTACCGGTGTGCAAATTGTGCTCACCAGTGCGTCCGATCAGGGAACCGGGTCAATCCGTGTGGATTGGAGCGATGGCTACAACACAGCACCGCACGCCACTGGATCAACGATTGTGGTCCCCAACAATCTGGTTTTCACGAACGGTAGCGTGATCATCGCCGAGGTCACATATACTTACACATCGACCATGGGCGAGTATCTGACCGGCTCCCGTATCATGGAAGACACGTTTTATGCCCGCCCGCGCCGATCTCTCGTCGTCGCGCGCGTGCCGTAGGGCGACCGAAAGAGCATTCGTCATCCACACACTTAGATGATCCGCAAACCAGCCTGACAGACGGGCGTTGAGCCGCATGTGTTTTCTATATGACCGGGCGGCTCGCGGTCGCGGCATGACCGTGAACCTTCACGGTGGTCTTCCAGAGCAGTTTTAACTCGCTGCCATCTCCTGCCTCATATCTGGGCACCTGCCACCTGGCGTTAACCCTGATTAACGCGGTGTGTAACATGAATGTCGCATTGAGCGGCGGCCCGGGAATGGCCCTTGGTTCGGCACTTCGCTCGGCACCTAGCGGCCCATCGGGCGGCGGACTGAGGGCATGTGCCGGCTCGTGATTGCCGTTTGGCAACATCCGATGCGGCGGCGGCGTTAACCAAGGCAAATGGCGGAGAGACAGGGATTCGAACCCTGGAGACGGTTGCCCGCCTACACGCTTTCCAAGCGTGCGCCTTCGACCACTCGGCCACCTCTCCGCACTCCCGCAGCGCCGGAACGACGCGGGAGCAGGGGGGATAGCCCATCGCACCTCGTGCATCAAGGGACTTCTGGGCGGTATTTCGCCCCAATACCCGCAAAACAAGTACGCTATTTACACTTGCGTAAGTTGGTCGAGTGCGGTTTCACTATGTCCAACGGATATGCCGCAGGTTAGGGCTGCGGGCGTGCCGTTGCGCTTGGGCGTGGGGACGCCTGTAAAAACGCGCGACTTGCATGTTGAATATCCATGTTCGGCCAAATTGGGGGGCCTCTAAGGATGGTTATTTTTCGTTTGCTCGGTCTGGTGTTGATCGCCGGCGCGTTGATGGTATTCGGCGCTGATGTACTGCGCTCGCTGGAATCCGGTGAAGTGGGGATCAATTCGTTTGCCGAGGTCTGGGCGCTGCTAGATGCCCGTCTGGGCATGACATCGCTGGATGGCTTCAAGGCGTGGGCAGAAGTGACCTTGCCGCCGGCTGCTTGGGACCCGGGCGTCGTTTCTGTCCTCAGCTACCCGGCCTGGGCCGTGTTGGGCGTTCTGGGCATCGTCATTGCCCTAATCTTCCGCCCCCGAAATGGTTAGCCGGTCATAACACCGTCTTAATCTCAAAGCAGGATCGTCAGCACCATGATATTGCGTGTTCTGACGGTCCTGTTTCTTGGTGCGGCCATAGGTGCCGCCATAGCTGATGTCGTTTCCCGAACGGGCATGGCGTCACTGGGCGAAGTCTGGTTTGCCGTCCATTCCGGCTCGCTCAATCTGAGCCAGGCCGTCATCCAGCGCTATCTTTCACCAGAAATATGGGACCCCTATGCCATCTGGGTCCTCGGGCAGCCGGCCACAGTCTTTTTCGGCCTGCTGGCACTTTTGTGTTTTCTGGGGGCTTGGCTGCGTGCCCGGCGTAGCTAGAATGATCCGAGGAGGGAACACAGATGGCGAAAATCGGCTTTCTCGCGATGTTCCTTGGCGGTCTGGCTTTTCTGATCTACCTCGACGCCAGCAACGGGGAGATTCGGTCGTTTAGCAACTTGTTTGGCCCAACAGAGAGTGTCAGCTCTGAGGAGTTCGCACCCGTTGAAGATGTCCCCGCGACAGGCCCAGTGACGGCTTTCTTCGCCTGGGTTGCCGACCTTCCCGCAATACTCGTGCTATCAGCAGTTTTCTTGTTGTTTGCAATGATGCCACCAGAAAACTTTTCGTTCTTCCGTTGGGAGATTTCTGTTGGGGGTGGGGACGGCGGCGACTAGTTGTCGTCCATCTTGAGCGCTGAGATGAACGCTTCCTGTGGAATATCCACCTTGCCGAACTGACGCATGCGCTTCTTGCCCTCTTTCTGCTTGTCAAGGAGCTTGCGCTTACGCGTGGCGTCGCCGCCATAACACTTGGCCGTCACGTCCTTGCGCATGGCGGCAATTGTCTCGCGCGCAATGACGCGCCCACCGATGGCCGCCTGAACCGGTATCTTGAACATGTGGCGCGGGATCAGATCCTTGAGCTTTTCGCACATGCCCCGCCCGCGCGCTTCTGCCCGTTCCTTGTGGACGATGATCGCCAGCGCATCCACAGGTTCGGCATTCACTAGCACGGACATCTTCACCAGATTGCCCGGCTGATAGTCTTCGATGTTGTAGTCGAAGCTGGCGTAGCCCTTGGTGACGGACTTGAGCCGGTCGTAGAAATCAAACACCACCTCGTTGAGCGGCAGGCGGTAGACCGCCATGGCCCGGCCGCCCACATAGGTGAGGTCCTGCTGGATGCCTCGACGGTCTTCACACAGTTTCAGCACCGCGCCGAGATATTCATCCGGCACCAGGATCGTTGCCCTGATCCACGGCTCTTCGATGGTCTCGATCTTCATCGGGTCCGGCATGTCGGCGGGATTATGCAACTCCACCATTTCGCCGTCGGTCATGTACATGTGGTAGATCACGCTCGGCGCGGTGGTGATGAGATCAATGTTGAACTCACGCTCCAGCCGTTCGCGGATGATCTCCAGATGCAGGAGCCCGAGGAACCCGCAGCGAAAGCCGAACCCAAGCGCGGCTGATGTTTCCATCTCATATTCAAAGCTGGCATCGTTGAGGCGCAGTTTGCCCAGCGCCTCGCGCAGATCTTCAAACTGCGCAGCGTCGACGGGAAACAGGCCACAGAACACGACCGGCTGCGCCGGTTTGAAGCCCGGCAGCGGCTCTGCCGTCTGGCGCTTGTCTTCGGTGATGGTGTCACCAACCGATGTATCCGCCACCTGTTTGATCGAGGCTGTGAGGTAACCAATCTCGCCAGGTCCGAGGCTTGCAACCTTTTCCTGCTTGGGGCGGAACACGCCTACTTCATCAACGCCGTAGACAGCGTCCGCCGCCATCATGCGGATGCGTTGGCCCTTCTTGAGCTCGCCATCAATGACACGCACCAGCACTACCACGCCGAGATAGGCGTCATACCAGCTGTCCACCAGCATGGCCTTCAGCGGCGCCGACGGATCACCTTCCGGAGAGGGCAGGCGGGTGACGATGCCTTCCAGAACGTCTTCAATGCCCAAGCCTGTCTTGGCTGAAATCTCGATGGCATCTGACGCATCCAGCCCGATCACATCTTCGATCTGCTGTTTGACGCGATCGGGTTCAGCAGCGGGCAGGTCGATCTTGTTGAGGACCGGCACGATCTCGTGGTCGACCTCAATGGCCTGATAGACATTGGCAAGTGTCTGCGCTTCCACGCCCTGGCTTGCATCGACAACGAGCAGCGAGCCTTCGCAGGCCGCAAGCGACCGGTTCACTTCATAGGCAAAATCCACATGGCCTGGCGTGTCGATCAGGTTGAGCACATAGGTCTCGCCGTCGGCCGCCGTGTAGTCGAGGCGGACGGTTTGCGCCTTTACGGTGATGCCGCGTTCGCGCTCGATATCCATCGAGTCGAGCACCTGCTCCTTCATCTCACGCTCGGCAAGGCCGCCTGTTTTCTGGATCAGGCGGTCCGCGAGGGTGGATTTGCCGTGGTCGATATGGGCCACGATGGAGAAGTTGCGAATTTTGGAAAGATCAGTCATTGAGGCGGCATATAGCACCCGCAAACCCTTGCGCCTAGCGGAATTGACGCCCCATCGGGGTCCTACATTCACATGCTGGGTCTGGGCCGTGTTTCTTCTTCTGCCTCGGCCTGTTCGCGCTCGCGGCGCTGGCGCAATTCATCCTGAAAGGCGCCGGCCAGAATGCCCGATGGAAGGCTGACAAGACCGATGGCACCCAGGATGAGGAGACCCGCTGCAAATCGCCCGCCAAGGGTTGCCGGCACCACATCGCCATAGCCCACCGTGGACAGGGTGACGACGCTCCACCACATGGCTTTGGGAATGGAGCCGAACGCCTCCGGCATGGTGTCACGCTCAAACAGATACATGACAACTGCGGCGGAATAGATCACCAGCGACGCGATGACCGCGGCCACCAGAAGTTGCCGCCATGTGGAGCGCAACACACGAATGACGACGCGGGCCGGCTCAAAATACTTCGCCAGTTTGAACAGCCGGGCCAGGCGGAAGGCTCGCAGCCAGGCGAGATCCGCCCCGATGAAACCGGTAACAAAGAGCATCATCAGCTCAGGCCCGAAGGCCAGAAAATCCATTGAAAGCCAGAAACGACCTGCATAGCGGGTCCGGTTTCCCAGGCCGGTGACGCCCCGCGTCTCGCCGGCGCACCACAGCCGCAAACAGAACTCCATGGCAAACAGGATCAAAATGGCATCGTTCGCCAAATCCAGGATGCGGGCTGTCTGGGGCGACAGCCCTTCGATGGTCTCGACAGTGAACAGAACCACGCTGAGAATGATCAGTGTCAGGACAACCCAGTTGACGGGAGACAGGCCGCGTCCGTCCCAGGAGTCCAGCAGGAGCTGGCGGTCAAACCAGGCGCGGGCGTTCGCAGCTCCCTGTTCATAAGGAGGGTCGTCATCGTCATGCCGGGCAGTCATGGGCGTCTTCCCGCATCAGGTGCTGCCGGCGAATCACCGGCAGCCAATGCGACACATTACCCTCGCAACGTGCCCCCCGTCGCCTTGTGCACGGAAGCGACGACTTTCTCGGACACGGCATCAATATCCTTGTCCGTCATTGTCTTGCCTGTGGGCTGCAGGGTGACTTCAATGGCGACGGATTTGCTGTCCACCTCAATGCCCGGCCCTTCATAGATATCGAAGATCCGTGCATCGGTGATGAGCTTCTTGTCGGCTGCCTTCGCGGCCTTCAGCAAAGCCTCGCCCGCTACATCCTTGGTGACCACGAATGCGAAGTCGCGGCGCACGGGCATAAGGTCCGCAGCATCAAGCGGAGGCTTGGAGCGGGTCGCCTTCTTACGCGGCGCCGGGATGGCATCCAGATAGACCTCGAAAGCAGCAACGCGGCCTGAGAGCCCCATGGCATCCACAACGCGGGGGTGTAATTCCCCGAACTGCGCCAGTACAACTTTGGGCCCAAGCGTCAGCAGGCCGGAACGGCCCGGGTGGTACCAGTCTGCGGCCCCGGCGGAGACCTGAGCATTGGCCGCGGGGCCGCCTGCTGCCGCGAGCGCTGCCAGGGCATCCTCCTTCGCGGTGAAGACGTCAGGTTCCAACGCGCCCTGCCAGTCACGCGTCGTGTTGCCCGCACGCAGACCAGCCGCCGACGTGCTCTGGCCGTCGGGCGTTTCGTCTGCGTAGTGGGCACCAACCTCGAACAGCGCCACGTCGCGCATGCCCCGGTCGATATTACGCTGAGCGGCGGCAGCAAGTGTTGCCAGAATGCTGGGCCGCATGTCTGAGAGCTCTGACGAAATCGGATTGGCCAGCTCAAGTGCCTTCTGGCCGCCGCCGAACAGCTCTGCCTGTTGCTTGGAGCAGAAAGCCCATGTCACCGCCTCCGACAGTCCGCGCGCGGCAAGACCCCGACGGGCCTGACGGACCCGGCCCTGCATCGGCGTGAGGATCGGCTTGGCAACCGCATGAAGGCGCGGCAGCGGTGTCGGCTTCACTTCATTGATACCGTGTACGCGCACGGCTTCCTCCACCAAATCAGCGGAGCCGTGTACATCCGGACGCCACGACGGGGGCGTCACCTGAGCGAGATTGGACGAGCGATCGCTCTCAAAGCCAAGCGCATCCAGAATGGAGAAGATGCGATCGTCTGCGAGATCAAGTCCGGTGAGCTTGCGCACCCGCGCCGTGTCGAACGCAATCTGGCGCTGCCATTCAGGAAGACTGCCGGCGCTTTCCACGGAGCTGGCCTCGCCGCCGCACATATCAAGAATGAGCCGCGTCGCCATTTCCATGCCGTCATGGGCAAACTCGGGGTCCACCCCTCGCTCGAACCGGAACCGGGCGTCAGACGTGATGCCGGTCTTGCGGCCTGCGGTGGCAATGATGATGGGGTCGAACAGCGCACACTCGACGAAGACATTGACCGTGTCTTCAGTGCAGCCGGTTGCTTCACCGCCCATGACGCCGCCGAGGCCGAGCATGCCCGAGTCATCCGCGATGACGCACATGCTTTCGTCGGTTTCATAGTCCTTCCCGTCCAGCGCGAGGAACTTTTCACCGCTCCGGCCCATGCGGGCATGAACGGTGCCTGTGAGTTTGTCAGCGTCGAAGACGTGCAGCGGACGTGCCCGGTCGAACGACATGTAGTTGGTGATGTCCACCAGGGCGTTGATCGGACGAAGCCCGATGGCGCGCAGCTTCTTCTGCAGCCAGTCGGGCGATGGGCCGTTCTTCACGCCCTGGATCATCCGTCCAAGGAACAAATGACATGCCGGGTCGCCGTCGAACTTGAGATCGACCTTTGTCGGGCTCTCAAACGAGCCGGGCACGGCCTCGATTATTTCCGCCTTGAGCGTTCCAACGCCCATGGCGGCGAGGTCGCGCGCAATGCCGCGCACGCCGGTGCAGTCCGGGCGGTTCGGGGTGATGGCAATCTCAATCACCGGGTCGTTGACGCCCAGTGCTTCCGCCGCCGCCATGCCGACCTCGAAGTCGCCTTCAAGATCGATAATGCCGTTGTGTTCGTCCGACAGTTCAAGCTCACGCTCCGAACACATCATGCCGTTGGACTGTACGCCGCGAATTTCCGTCGGTTTCAACGTCATGTCGATGCCGGGGACGTAGGCGCCTTCAGGGGCGAAGATGCCGGTCAGCCCTTCGCGCGCATTGGGCGCGCCGCAGACAACCTGCATCTCGCCCTTGGCCGTGGCGACCTTGCAGAGCTTCAGCTTGTCCGCATTGGGATGCTGTTCTGTGCTTATGATCTTGGCGACGGTGAACGCGCCCAGCGCCTTGGCCGGGTCGTGGATTTCTTCCACTTCGAGACCCAGCATGGTGAGGGCGTCTGACAGTTCGTCGAGCGTGGCTGTTGTCTCAAGATGATCCTTGAGCCAGGAGAGGGAGAACTTCATCGGCTCAACCCTCCGTACAAAGAGGGCACATCCAGCGCCGAGAACCCGTAATGCTTGAGCCAGCGTAGGTCGCCGTCAAAGAACGCCCGCAGATCAGGCGCGCCGTATTTCAGCATGGCGAGACGGTCAATCCCGATGCCGAACGCAAAGCCCTGATAGACCTCCGGGTCGAGCCCGGATGCTGAGAGAACATTCGGATTGACCATGCCGCAGCCCAGGATTTCCATCCAGTCGTCGCCCTGGCCGATCTTGATGTCCTTGCCGGAGCGGTCGCAGCGAATGTCCACTTCCATGGAGGGTTCCGTGAACGGGAAGTAGCTCGGTCGAAAGCGCATCTCGACACTGTCGACTTCGAAATAGGCGCGGGCGAATTCTTCCAGCGTCCAGCGCAGATGACCCATATGGGTCGTCTCATCAATGACCATGCCCTCGACCTGATGGAACATCGGCGTGTGGGTCTGGTCCGAGTCGCAACGGAAAGTCCGCCCCGGGGCAATGAAACGATGTGGCGGCTTTTCAGTGCGCATGGTGCGCACCTGCACTGGGCTCGTATGGGTGCGCAGCAGCAGCCGTGAGCCGTCGTCCTGCTCATGGAAGTAGAAGGTGTCGTGCATCTGCCGGGCGGGGTGCTCCGGCGGAATGTTGAGTGCCGTGAAGTTGTATTCGTCCGTTTCGATGTCCGGACCTTCCTTCACGTCGAACCCCATGTCCGCGAAGATTGCGACGATCTCGTCCATCACCTGGGAGTTGGGGTGAATGCGGCCCGCTTCAGCGCTCGCTTGCGCAACGGGAAGGGTGACGTCAACACGATCCTGCTCAAGCTGAACCGCAAGGGCGGCGTCATGCAGGCTGGCTTGGCGCTCAGCAATGGCATCGGCAATGCGCGTCTTGAGGCCGTTGAGCAGCGGCCCTGCTTCCTTGCGCTCTTCCGGGCTCATCTTGCCCAGACCCTTCATCAGGTCTGACACGCGGCCCTTTTTGCCAAGGGCGGCCACGCGCACCTGCTCGAGGGCATCAAGGCTTTCCGCATCCGCAATGGCGGAGGTGAACTGGTCTTCGAGGGTTTTCGCTTCAGTCTGAAGGTCGCTCATCTGGTCTCACTTTTGGCCCCACTGGCCGGCCCAATCAATTGAGGCCTTGTTGCATAAAAAAATCGCCGTTGCCACGCGCAAGGCAGCTGGCTCGGTTCTGGTGAGAACCGGCAGCGCCCGCGCGGGCAAAAACGGCGATGTTCGTCTTCGTGCGTGAGCCTGTTAGGGCTACTTCAGCGCGGCGGCCGCCTGATCGACCAGAGCCTTGAAGGCCTCAGGTTCGCGGATCGCCAGATCGGAAAGCACTTTCCGGTCCACATCGATGCCAGCGACACTGAGACCGTTGATAAATCGGCCATAGGTCATGCCATGCTCACGCGTGGCGGCATTGATGCGCTGAATCCAAAGCGAGCGGAACGTCCGCTTGCGGACCTTGCGGTCGCGGTACTGGTACTGGCCAGCCATGTCGCCAGCAAGGGTGGCGATGCGGAAGGTATACTTCCGGTGTGATGTAACGCCCCGTTTGACACGTGCCATGTCAGGGTCTCCTCGAACGGATGTCTAAATAAGGGGCGTGTTAGCCGTAAGGCAGGAACTTCTTCACGACCTTCGCATCCTGCGGCGACAGGATGGTGGTGCCGCGCAGATTACGAATCTGGGTCTGGCTCCGCTTGATCATGCCGTGGCGCTTGCCGGCCTGGCCTGCGCGCACTTTCCCTTTAGCCGTCAGAGAGAAACGCTTCTTGGCGCCGCTCTTTGTCTTCAGTTTGGGCATTTCGCGTCTTCCTTCAAATCAAAGCGCCGGACGTATGTGCGTCCAGCGCTGGAACAGCAAAAAAGCCGCCATGGCATGCCCTACAGGCCAGGCGGCACTAAGAGGCGGGGTTATAGAGGGGGACAAGGGGCGATGCAAGGGGCCGCAAGACCTTGTTGCTTTATGCCTGCTGCCCTTTTTGGTTGCCTGGCCGAGCCATGATCCAATAGCCTGAGTTCAATAAACAAACTCAGGACGGCGCCCCATGACCACCAAAAACCTGTTTGAAGATGATCCCCTTGATGATTTTGAGCACCGGGAGATCACGCTGGATGGCGTGACGCCGGGGATTACCAAGATGGTACATGTCATGGGATCTGGCCCGGCGGTCATCGTGATGACGGAAATGCCCAATATCAGCCCCCATGTGGCACGATTTGCCCGCTGGGTGCGGGATGCCGGATTTACCGTCTACATGCCGTCGCTGTTTGGCCGCGACGGGGCGATACTTGCGGAGGCGGAAGCGGTTGAAAGTTTCCAGCATGCCTGCGTGAGCGCTGAGTTCCGGGCCTTCGCCAACAGCAATTCAGGGGGCAACCCGGACGGCAAGGCCAGCCCGGTCACGGTCTGGCTGCGGGCGTTGGCGCGTCTGGCACACGAAGAGTGTGGCGGGCCAGGGGTCGGCGCCATCGGCATGTGCTTCACCGGCAATTTTGCGCTGTCCATGACGCTGGAAAAGGCCGTGCTGGCGCCGGTGCTGTCCCAGCCGTCACTGCCGCTGGATGACAAGGCGGCGGTAGAGAGTCCGCCGGACGAACTCGCCGCGGTGCGCGCCCGCATGGAACGCGATGATCTCACAGTGCTCGCCTATCGCTTCGAGGGAGACAGCTTCTGCCAGGCAGAGCGGTTCGCCCGGTATGCGGAAGCCCTGGGAGACAGGTTTGAAGGTCACGTCCTGCCGGATAGTGCCGCCAACACGCAGGATCTGCCGGAATTTGCTGCAAAGCATGTGACCACCCCTCACAGCGTGGTGACCACCCACCTCATTGATGAGGAAGGGGAACCCACAGCCATGGCCCGCGACAACATCCTGGCCTTCTTCAAGCAGCGGCTGGCGTCGTAGGGCATTGCCGGAAGCACTGGGGCCGGACTCAAATTCACATGGACCCTCCGGTCAAGCCGGAGGGAGGGCGGCCCTGAAAAGCTGATCACCCCACCACCGCTTGCCCTCCGGCTTGACCGGAGGGTCCAGCAGAGTTGATGGCTACTCAGCGGCGGTCTGCCCCGATGTCTGATTGACCTGCGGCTTGGAAACGGCCGCAGGCACAATCGGAATGTCGTCATCAGCGATGGCCGGCATAGCGTGTTTGCGGGCGATGGCGGCCTCTATGTAGGGCGCAAGCTCTTCAGCCTTTTGTGCTTCCCGCCTGGCCACATCCGCCTTGAAGTCCGGCATGACCTCGGATGCGAACAGCTCCAGGCTCTCGCAAATGTGTTGGTGCGAGTTGTTGCCCGCCTGCTGCATGAAGATGACCTGATCGACGCCAGCTGCCTGCATGGCCTTGAGGTGCGCGTGCATGTCGTCCGGCGTGCCGATACCGCCAAGCCCACCCGGCGCTTGTGATGCCGCTTGTTTGATCACATGTTCTGTGCGGTCGCCGCGCTGCGCGATGTATTCCGCCCACATATCCGTCCGGCCCGGCACGAAGTCCTGCGTCACCATGCGTCCCAGCGCATAGCCAAAGAACTCAAAGCCCTCATGGCCGCGGCGGATCGCTTCCTCGCGATCCTGGTGGATCGAGAATGACGACACCATGGCGATGTTGGCGTTGACCCGGTGTCCCAGCGGCACGCACTGGTCCGACTTGATGATGCCGTAATAGATGTCTGACCAAGCCTTGGCTTCGTCGGGATCGACAAAAGAAAAGGCGAGCGCGCCGAGGCCCAATGAGGCCGCCACCTTGATGGTATCGCGGTTGGTACATGCCATCCACATGGGCGGATGCGGCTTTTGCAGCGGTTTGGGAATGACGTTGCGGCACGGCATCGAGAATGTCTTGCCCTCAAACCCGGGATACGGATCCATCACCATCATGTTGGCGATCTGCTCAGCGGATTCGAGCGACATCGCCCGCTTTTCCTTTGCCGGGATGTCAAAGCCACCAAGCTCAAGACGGGTGGCGCCTTCGCCGATGCCGAAGTCGACGCGACCGTCAGAAATAAGGTCCAGCGTGCCGATGCACTCAGCCGTGCGGGCGGGGTGATTGTAATTGGCAATCACCTGCCGGATGCCGTGGCCAAGACGAATGGTTGAGGTCTGCCCGGCGGCAGCAGCCAGAAACACTTCCGGCGCGGCCGAGTGGGAATATTCTTCAAGGAAATGGTGCTCCACCTCCCACGCATAGTCATAGCCCAGCTTGTCCGCGAGAATGATCTGGTCCAGCGCCTCCTTGAACAGGCGGTGTTCTCCATCCTCACCCCACGGGCGCGGCAACTGAAGCTCGTAAAAGACCCCAAAGCGCATGGGTATCCCCTCCCATTTGTTTTAGTCGTTTTCGCCGAGAAGTATGACGCTGATTGGCGCAAATGCAAAAAGGCCGGATCGCGATAGCGACCCGGCCTTTTATGTGGAAGCGGAGGTGCCTGGCGGTGCGCCAGCGCTTTAGCGCGGTGCTAGCACCATGATCATCTGGCGGCCTTCGAGCTTGGGGTGAAGCTCGACCTTGGCGATTTCATCCACCTGGTCACGGACCTTGTGGAGCAGCTTCATGCCGAGTTCCTGGTGGGCCATTTCACGGCCCCGGAAGCGCAGGGTGACCTTCACCTTGTCGCCCTCGTCAAAGAAGCGCAGCATGTTGCGCATCTTCACGTCGTAGTCGTGCGTGTCGATGTTCGGACGCATCTTGATTTCTTTTACGTCGACCGTTTTCTGGTTCTTGCGCGCTTCAGCGGCTTTCTTCTGGGCCTGATATTTGTATTTGCCCAGATCCATGATCTTGGCGACGGGCGGCTTGGCTGTGGGAGAGACCTCCACCAGATCAAGGCCCGCATCTGCGGCCATTTCCATGGCGCGGTCTGTGGCCACAACGCCTACATTTTCGCCTTCGGCATCAATCAGCCGAACATCTGGAACATTAATCTGGTCATTGGCGCGCGGCCCTTCCTGTTTCGGAGGGGGCGCCATATTGGGGCGGCGTGCGATGTCGTTAGTCTCCCGTCAGAACGGCGCGGGAGATAGGTTCGATCATTCGTGTCCCGCAAGCCCCGCTCAGTTAAACACAAGGTGGTGTGGCGCCTATATTTCGCGAATCCACCGACAATTCAAGCTTTTCCCACATAATTCGCCAAGGCCGCCTTAACGTCCGCCGCAGAATGCGCGGAAATCTCCGGCCCTGAGAGAATATGCACCTTGGGTCCACGCGGCGCGCACAGGGCGGGATCGCTGTCCGCGCCAAACAAAGCCACACTCGGCGTGCTGCTCAGGGAAATGAGATGCATGGGCCCTGTATCGTTGCCCACAGCCATTTTTGCACTCAGTGCCAGCGTCACAATGTCGTTGAGGCCGGTCTGGCCTGTGAGGTCGATGGCTGAGGATTCGCCCGCCGCGATCTCCTCCGCCAGTGGTTTTTCGCCCGTCGAGCCGAGGACGACGGGTCGAATGCCGTTTGCGGCCCAGTCGCGTGCAATTTCGACAAAATGATCCGTCGGCCAGCGCTTGGCAGGCCGGTGCGGCGCCGCGCCCGGCACGAGCAATCCATAAGGCGCATCGGACCCGGTCAGCTCTGTAGCGGATTTCTGCCCAGCAAGCCGTGTCACATCCGGCAGCGGCGTGTCCGGGATGCCGGCATCCCGCAACTGCTCTGCCTGCCGGTTAATCGTGTGCATGAAGTCCCGTCGCGGATTTGTATGAGGATGCGAACAGCCCCGCGCGATGCCCGACCATTCAGTGCGCGGCCACAGCAGATGGAAATACATGGATGAGCGTGACGACGTCTGAAGGTCATAGACGCGGGTGAACTTCGCCCAGCTCATCCGCCGCACGAGAGACAGCAGCGCCCCAAAGCCCTTGGCGCGGCCATCGTCCCAGACCTCGTCGAAATAGCCCGAGTCGCGGGCGAGACCTGCAAAGGCCGGGGTGGTCAGCAGGGCGATGTGGGCGCGGTTCTCACCATCCAGTGCATCATGGTGCGCGCGGATGGCGGCAAAGGGCCCGAGCGCCTGCACGAAGTCTCCAAGCGCGCCCAGCTTGATGACCAGGATACGTTGTCTGCTCATCAGGTCTTGCCGCTCAACACATTGCGATAGACGTCGAGCGTCGACGTGCACATGGCGGCCGAGGTAAAGGCGCTGAGCGCATGCTTGCGGGCACGGGCACCCATCTGGGTTACGTCTTCTGCCGACATCGCCAGCGCGTCATCCAGCACGGCGGCCAGCGCATCCGCATTGCCGGGCTCAAACAGCCAGCCGGTGCGTTCATGCGCCGGGTCGGTAACGAATTGTTCGCGCGCCCCCCCATGGTCCGGCGCAATCATCCGCCTGCCCATGGCCTGCGCTTCAACGCCGATGCGCCCGAAGGGCTCCGGGTCCAGTGAGGCAGAGACAACGATGTCGGCCGCCTTATAGGCCGCCGCCATGTCCGTGATGTGACCGGCCAGCGTCACCTGATCCATCAGGCCGAGTTCGGAAATCCGGTCCCGAACTTCCGCTTCAAAGTCATCGCGCCCCTGCGCGTCTCCTGCAATGACGAAGCGGGCCGGCAGCTTTGTTTTTGCGGCAGCTTCGATGAGAAGGAGTGGTCCCTTCCAGCGGGTCAACCGGGCTGGCAGCAGCACCAGCGGACGGTTGTCACCACTGACACCCCACTCGGCCTTGAGGGCATCAACACGGGATTGATCCACCGTATCCGGATCAAATGTCTCAAGGTCAAAGCCGCGCGGAATAGGGTGCACGCACCCAACCGGGGTACCATGAGCCATCATGATGCGGTCGGCGGTGAATTGTGAATTGGCGATCACCGCCTCACCGCGCGCCATCACTGAGTTGTAAAAGACTTTCCAGCGCGGCCTGTCATGCACCTTGCTGTGATAGGTCGTCACGAAATGGCGGTGCTCGGCATTTGCTGCTGCCATGGCGCTCCACGCAGGCGCGCGGCTGCGGGCATGCACGATGGAAATGTCGCGGGCGCGGATGATGCGGCGCAGCTTGCCGATATTCTCCAGCATCACCATCGGGTTTTTCGAGGCCGCATCCATATGAAAGACCGTGACCCCGGCCTTCATCAGTTCGCTTTCCAGCCGCCCGCCATTGGTGGCCACGAAGGAGCGCCAGCCATTGGCCGCAACAGCGCTGGCAATCTCCACGCAGGAGCGTTCCGCGCCGCCTGCGTCAAGCTGAGGGATTACCTGCAGTACGCCGGGCTTGGTAGGCTGGCTGTTCCCGTGTTCCAAGAGCTCTTGTGCTCCTAAGTCGCAAAAGAATTCAGGCCATATGACCCAATCAGATATCGCAGTCCAGAACCTTACCCGCCCCGATGGGGAAACGCTCGCTTTTCAGGCACGAGCGGGACATGGCCCGACGGTGGTCTGGTTTGGGGGCTTTAAGTCCGACATGACGGGGACAAAAGCAACCGCGCTGGATGACTGGGCCAAGGAGCGTGGTCAGGCCTTTGTCCGATTTGACTATTTCGGCCATGGCGCGTCGTCCGGAGACTTCGCCGACGGCACCATCAGCCGCTGGCTGGAGGACGGGCTGCAGGTGTTGCGCGACCTGGCACCGGGGCCTGTGGTGCTGGTGGGCTCCAGCATGGGCGGCTGGCTGTCACTTCTCGCCGCAAAGTCCCTGCACGAAGCAGGCGAGGGGGGCCGCCTCAAGGGCATGGTGCTGATTGCCCCGGCCCCGGACTTTACTGAAAAGCTGATGTGGGCCGGCTTCTCTGACGCGATCCGCCGCCAGATCATGGAAGAAGGTCAGTACAACCAGCCATCTGACTACGACGACGAGCCCTACATCATCACCCGGCAGCTGATCGAAGACGGACGAAACCAACTCATCCTCGACACACCCATCCCGGTCGCCTGCCCGGTGCGCATACTGCAGGGGATGCAGGACGATGATGTGCCCTGGCAACACGCCTTGATGCTGGTGGAAGCGCTTGAAAGCGACGATGTTGCTTATTCGCTCGTAAAGGCGGGCGACCACCGGCTGTCCGAGCCTGCGGACATTATGCGCCTGCATCAGGCATTGGATGATGTTGTGGCAGGCTAGGCCTGTCCGTCTCCGGCTTCCGCAAGCGCCTTCAAACCCTCGCGATACGTCGGATATGTCAAGGATACACCAAGCTCTTCCTTGATGCGGTCATTCTTCACCCGCTTTGATTCCGCGTAAAAGCTGCGGCCCATGGGGCTCATCTCGGCATCCTCAAAGGGCATCAGCGGCGGCGGGTCCATGCCCAACAGGTCTGCTGCATAGGCGACCACGTCCTGCGGTGGCGCAGCTTCATCGTCGCAGACATTGAAGGGCTGTGTTGGCAGACCGCTGGTCGCGGCAGCGGCGAGTATCCGGGCGATGTCGTCCACATGGATGCGCGAAAAGACCTGCCCTGGCTTGTCGACGCGACGGGCCTTGCCCTTGCGCAGGCTCACCAGTTGATTGCGTCCGGGGCCGTAGATGCCCGCAAGCCGGAACATGTGCAGCGGCACATCCATGGCCGCGGCAAGGTCCTGCCAGATCAGTTCGGCCCGCACACGTTTCTTGCCGCGATCGGTCGTGGGCAGCAGCATGCTTGTTTCATTCACATACCCGCCCCGGCGGTCGCCATAGACACCCGTGGTCGACAGATAGCTGATCCACTCAAGGCCGGTGACCGCTTTAATGTCCTCGCGGTGGGCTTTCAGAACGGGATCGCCATCATCCCCCGGTGGCACCGAGGCCAACAGATGCGTGGTGCCCGCCAGCGCACTCGCCGGGTCAGCCAGGGGCGCATCCCCGAAGAGGAAAGCCTCAATACCATCCGCTCTGAGTGTCGCTGCCTTTTCTTCGGTGCGGCAGGTGCCTGCAACCTGCCAGCCCTGCTGTTGCATCTGTCTGGCAAACACAGTTGCGGAAAACCCAAGGCCGAAACAAAACAGACGGGGCATGGATGGCAGATTCCTTTTTGTTGCCAAGCGTGCGCCTTGAAAAGGCCACGGGAGCGCGCGACGGTAGCGCTCATGAGAGAGATGATAAATGCCGTGCGCCTATTTTTTCTGTGGGTCGGTCTGCTGATCCTCGGCGTGGTCGCGCTGATGGTTCTCGTGTTTCCGACACATGGTCACACACAGGACCTGGATTCAGCCGCGCGCTATCGCGACTGCCTCCGGCTCGTGACGGCAGATCCGGATCAGGCGTTCGACCAGGCGATGGAATGGCGCAGCAATGGCGGCGGTGCCGCGGCTCGCCACTGCGAAGCGTTGGCGCTTGTGGAGCTGAAACTCTATGGCGACGCCGCGGTACGGCTGGGCGACCTGGCCGATGCACCTGACGCTGGTGAGTCGGAAGACCGTGCGGCTTTGTTGGCACAAGCTGGCAATGCCTGGCTTCTGGCAGGTAGTGGGGAGAATGCCGCGATCGCGCTCACGGCGGCTCTTGAACTGACGCCGGGCGACAGTGGGTTTCTGATGGACCGTGCCCGTGCCCATGCAGCGGCGCAAGACTACGCCGCCGCTGAGCAGGACCTGTCGCAAGCCCTTGCATTGAAGCCTGATGAGGTCGATGCACTCGTCTTACGCGCAGGCGCCCGGCGCGCACAGGACAATGTGACCGGCGCTAGCGAAGATATTTCCCGCGCCGTTGCGCTCAGGCCAGACGGGCCGTTTGTGTTGGTTGAGCGGGGGGCCATACGTCTCGCGCAAGGCGACGACGCCGGCGCGCGGGCAGACTGGGTTGCCGTGGCCCGCATTGTTGGCGGAGTGGAGCCCGATCACCCGGACGCCCCGGCGCTTTTGGACGCTCAGCGCAGTCTGGAAGCACTGGACGTAGACAAGTGAGACTGCTCAGAAGTCCAGATTGGCGTAGTGCCGCGCGGCGGGCATTCCCGCCACATTGTCAGCCAGCAATGCACGGAACGATGGGCGTGATTTAATGCGTGCATACCAGTCTTTCGACTGCGGGAAATCCGCCCACGGAACATTTCCAAGATAGTCCACGGCGGAAAGGTGCGCAGCTGCTGCAAGATCCGCTATTGAGAGGTCGTCTCCCGCCAGCCAGTTGCGGCGCTCGATCAGGAACGAGATGTAGTCGAGGTGATAGCTGACATTGTGCATGCCGATGCGAACGGTTTCGGTGTCAGGAGGTCCTCCGCCCAGATCACGGGGCAAAAAGCGCTTGAGAATTTTCTCATCGACCAGTGTGCGGGTGACTTCTTCGGCAAACTTGTCATCAAACCACTCAGCGATCCGTCGAGCCTCGGCACGTTCGATCGGGTTGCCGGGCAAAAGCACCAGCCCACCATCAGGATCCCGATAGAACTCGTCGAGATATTCCCCGATGGCACGATGATCTGAAAAGACGGAGCCGTCCTGCTCAACAAGCACCGGCACGGTGCCGGCCGGGTTAAGCGCCAGAAATGCCTCGCGCCGGTCCCATGGCTTTTCGACTTCCAGCTCGAACGCAAGCTTCTTTTCTGCAAGCGCAAGACGGATCTTGCGGCAGAAAGGGTCTAACGGCTGGTGGATGAGGCGTCTCATGTGAGGCGCACTTTAGCTTATTCGCGTGCGCGCGCGATGCCTCAATTGGAGAAACACCCTAATTGTTTTGCGGCCATGATTGCGTAATGAATGGACCCTATAGTGCCCGCATCTTGATTCCTCCGGACCCCTCACATGCCTCTTAGCCAATTGATCGTCCTGGCCATCATTCAGGGCCTCACCGAGTTCCTGCCGATCTCATCATCGGGTCACCTCGCTTTGGTCGACGAGATGACTGGCTGGGCGGATCAAGGCGTGCTCATTGATGTGGCGATCCATGTGGGCTCGCTCTTCGCGGTGTTGATCTACTTCCGCAAGGACGTGGGGGAGCTCCTGGGGGGAAGCGTGGCCCTTGCGCGCGGGGAGATGACGGAGCCAGGCCGGCTGGCGCTTTACCTGATCTTGGCGAGTGTGCCGATTTTTGTGGTCGGCTATGTGGTCGTCAGCGCCGGTCTGGTGGACAGCGTGCGTGGTGCCGCCACGATTGCCTGGGCCAACATGATTTTCGCTGGGCTTCTCTATTGGGGGGACAAGGCGGGAGGCACAACCAAAAAGCTGAGCGAGATGAGCCTCGGGCAGGCACTGATCGTGGGCATGTCGCAGATAGCGGCGATCATTCCGGGCGCCAGCCGCTCGGGTGTCACCATGATGGCCGCGCGCTTTTTGGGGTTTGACCGGCGCGAAGCGGCGCGCTTCTCCATGCTTCTGGCAATCCCCACCATTCTGGGAGCCGGTGCCGCCGCGACACGTGAGCTTGCTCAGACAGCCGACATCGCATTGCAGAGTGATGCGATCATTGCGGCATTTCTCTCGTTCCTGGCGGCCTGGGCGTCTATCGCCGTCTTCATGCGATTGATGGAGACGATGTCATTGACGCCCTTCGTGATCTATCGCGTTGTACTGGGTGCCGCTTTGCTGGTCTGGCTGTATCTCTAACAGACTGCTTCAGCTGTCTTAGATGGATTCGCGCTTTATATCGTCCGCATACTGACCCTGGCGGCGGTACATCCACAGATAGCCCGGCACAATGGCTTCGACGGATTTTGGCGTGATGCCGAGATCTTCAATGGTGCGGTTGTCCGCGGTGGCGGTCTCGCTCACCACATTGTCGGTTTCAAGCATGCGCACCTGATCCAGCGTCAGCAAAGGCGCGGGCAGCAGGCCCAGAATGCTGCCCTGAAGCCGAGCCAGTGACCATGGCAGCGGCGCAAGAATGCGCTTGCGCTGGGTTTCATCCAGGACAATCTGCATCAATTCCTTGAAGCTGTAACTGCGCGGACCGCCAAGTTCATAGGTCTTGCCCCCGGCTGATGTATCTTCCAGCGCGGCGCACACGGCGTCAGCCACATCATCCACATAGACAGGCTGCATCTTCGTGTGGCCGCCCCCGATCAGCGGCAGGGCGGGCAGGAACTTGGCCATGGCCGCAAAGCGATTGAAGAAGCCGTCGCCGTTTCCAAAGATGATGGACGGGCGCAGGATGACTGCTTCCGGGAAGCCATCAAGTACGGCTGCTTCACCTTCGGCCTTGGAGGCGGCGTATTTCGCCGGGCTGTCCGCGTCAGCGCCGATCGCAGACACATGGACAAGCCGGTCAACGCCCTTGGCCTTGGCAGTCCACGCAATGCGGCCCGCGGCTTCCGCCTGCAGCGCATCGAATTTCTGTTTGCCGGTTTCATACAGTATGCCGACGAGATTGACCGCCATACCGGCGCCTGACAGCGCCCGGGCGACGGACTCGTCATCATTGATGTCGGCATAGACCGCCTCGACCTGACCCGGCAGACCCATGGTCCGCACAAACCCGGCCCGTGAGGGGTGACGGCTGGCCGCGCGCACCCGATAGCCACGCTTGGCCAGTTCGCGCACCACGTGGCGGCCTACAAAACCGGTGCCACCGAAGACTGTCACGATTGTCGCGCTCACGTCATCTCCATTCAAGGTCGGGCCGATCGAAGCGAAACGCAAATCAGGGCCGAAGCGTTGCCAAGCCTCTAAATAGCGCAGCTATCCATATGCGCCTAGGGGACTTTGTGTCGCCGTGCCAATTTGGCCCGATTGCCGTTCGTAACAGACGGGTGCTGTGCTCAAGCAGGCACAACGCTGAAGGTAGCACTTACAAACGCGCAGTCACGGCCATCTGCGGTGACCATTCCCTGCGCCATGTCCATCTGACGCCCGGTCTTGATGGCGGTGGTCACGAACTCCAGCCATTGGCCCTGTTTGACGGGCCGCAGAAAATCTACATGCAGGGTGACGGTCACAGCGCCCAGCACTTCTTTGCCCGCCTGTTTGTGCGCATGTACGCAGCTCAGGCCCATGGCATTGTCCGCAAGCGCCGAGATGAGGCCGCCATGGACAAGACCGCGTGAGTTGCAATGGCCCTCGCTAGTCAGAACGCCGAGCACAACGGCATCACCGGTAATGCGCGAGTACAAAGGTTCCCATGGGTCCGTCAGCGGACTCTTGCGAAAATGCGGCGCAAATCCTTCAGGCACTCCAGCTGCTTGGGGTTGGACATCGGTCATTCATCGATCCCGTATCAAAAAGAAACGATATAGACCAATAAGTCTAATTATGCGCTTTGCAATTGTCAGATGACGGTTTGCGTGCTGCCGACCTGAGACAGGATGTGGGAAACCGCCACTTCGACCGGCATTGTGGACGTATCAACGGTGATGTGGGGCTCCGGCCAGGGGTGATAGTCCCGCTCTTCGACGTCCTGCCAGCTTGGCAGGGTGAAGTCCCTGAGGTCGGTCTCCCGGGTCTCAACCCGCGCGCGGTGAGATACAGCGTCACTGCAGATCAGCTCAATCTCATATGGCGTTGCACTGGCATCGATGGCCGTCTGCCGCCACGCCTCCCGGGTCAATGTCCACGGATTGACGCTTTCAGCCACCACATCGAGCCCGAGTGCCAGATTGTCTGCGGCCACCGCCATGGCCACCCGGTAGCCATGATCGACTACCTCCACCGGTGCCATTTCCGACGTGCGGATAGCGTGTTCGATGCTGTCGACCCGCAGATAGGCAGCGTTCAGAGCTTCGGCCACCGGCCGGGCGAGGGTTGTTTTGCCAGTGCCCGGCAGGCCGGACAGGATGAGCAGACGGGGCATTTGGGCGTTCCTTGAGCGGGTTGGAGACAGACAGAGGCGGCAAAAGCCCGCGAATCCGGGCGCAAGGCGACATTCTATGCTTGATCCGGAAAGGCCGCAGCGCTATCACTCGCCCCCTCCTGCCGCCCATGACTTGGTTATAGGCGACCGCAGTGAGCCCAGGTGGCGGAATTGGTAGACGCGCTAGCTTCAGGTGCTAGTGTCCGAAAGGACGTGGAAGTTCGAGTCTTCTCCTGGGCACCATTTACAGACAGTCACGGTCGTGCCGGACGCTTGCCTTTGGTAGTGGGAAACTCTGTGTTGACCCTCGATGAGGGCTAGTCACAACCCAAAATTGTATCCCCATATCGCATAAGTTGAAAATGGTCCGAATACGGACGAAAAATAGTTTGATGTTATCTAAACGTTAGCGTGTATCCGGTAGCAAGGGGGTAGTTCGGGCGCTAGGGGAACTACATCATGCGTGTCAGCCTAAAGAACAAACTGATCTTTCTGGTGCTCTTTCCGCACCTCGCGATTGTTGGCCTTGCGGGCGAAGCCGTACTTGAGCGGTTTAAGGGCAAGCAGGAACTGGAAGCCCTCGTCCCGATCGAGATTGTGGCAATTGAAGCCACCGCGGTTATTCATGAGCTTCAAAAAGAGCGCGGTCTGTCAGTTGGTGTGATCAACAGCCGCTACGCGTCAGATCAACGCAGCAAGTTGAGCGAGCAACGCGGGATTAGCGATGGTGCTTTGGAAAGCTACAGCGCAAGTGTTGCTGCCTTGGAAGCGGGCACCACACCAAAGAAGATGAGCCATCTCATGGAGCTGGTGGCGACGGAAAAAACGCTGATTGCGGAACATCGACGGGTAATAGACCGGCGCCAAATGACCATCCCCAGAAATGTGGAGTTCTATTCGGAGATCATCGACCAGTTGGTTGAGATCATCGCCGTAAGTTCTGAGCAGAGCCCTGCTCAGGAAGTCACGTCATTGCTCTTGCCTTTCCTGGCCCTTGTTGAGGCCAAGGAGAACTCAGGCCTGGAACGCGCCCTTGGGGCCGCGCTTCTCGACAGTGCCAAGCGGGGCGTCGTCGATCCCGCCCAGTATCAGGCCTACCGGTCACGCCTTGTCGGCGAGCACCTTTTTCTCGAGGAGTTCGCTCGTTTTGCGACCGAGGAAGAGACGGCACGTCTGCATGAAGCACTGGACAGCCCGGAGCTGAGCAAGGTCGAAGAATGGCGCAAGGTCATTGCAACATTGCCACAGACGCGTGATCCACAGGGCATTTCCGGCGCTGAGTGGTTTGCTTTGGCAACAAAGCGCATCGACAAGATCAAGGAAATCGAGGACCGGACTGCGCATGAGATCAAGGACGTCACGCAGCGGCTGATTGACGAAGCCGAGCAAAGCATTTGGACCATCGTGGTCATCAATGCGTTGGTGGTTCTGGCTTTCGCAACGGTAGGTCTCCTCGGCGCTTTGCCGATCGCACGCCGAATTGGTGTGTTTGTGGAAAACCTCAAACAGCTTGCGGGCGGCAATATCCAGCTATCTCTCGTCAAGGACACAAAAGAGGACGACATCGGCGAGATGAACAAGGCCCTGGTGAGTTTTCGCGACAACATCGTCAAAGCTGAAAAAGAACAGCAGGTGGCGATGGAACTGGAGGCGGCCTCGGCGGCGGAAAAAGTGGAAGCATTAAGGTCGCTGGCGGATGCCGTTGAAGGTGAATTGCAGACCACTGTCAGCACCATCTCCGAGAACGGTGTGGCTCTGGCAGACCAGTCTGCACAGCTCTCCAGAATTAGCGCCGAAGCCTCGTCGGGCCGCGAAGCGGTGGCAAATGCGGCAGGCCAGGCAACCCAGAATGCGGAAGCCGTTTCAAGCCTGCTGGATGAAGTGAACCAGTCGCTTCAGTCTGTTGCGGACCAGGTGGCGGAAACCCGTGCGGCAGCAGACAAGGCGTCTGACACCACCGGCAATACGGAAAGCGTGGTGACCAAGCTTCAGGAGGCCGCCAATGAAGTGGGCTCCGTTATTGGTCTGATCAGCGAAATTGCGGAGCAGACAAATCTCCTGGCGCTGAATGCAACCATTGAAGCGGCGCGTGCCGGCGACGCCGGCAAGGGCTTTGCAGTTGTCGCCAGCGAAGTGAAGTCGCTGGCCACGCAGACACAAAAATCTGTGGCGGAAATCACCACCCATGTGAACCTCATGCAGGGCACGACCGAAGAAGTTGCAACCGCCATGGGCGACATCACCGATGTGATCGGCCAGATCAACTCTGCAGCTGCCCAGATCGACGACGCCGTTCAACAGCAACGTGCATCGACATCCGAGATCGCCAGCAATGCGATGGAATCGACACAGGGATCGAAGGAGGTCTCCCGTCAGATCGAGCACATCGCCGAAAGCCTCTCCCAGGTGGATGGGGTTGCGAACGGACTTTCGGAGGTCTCCGGCGTGCTCAAGGATGACATAGACGGGCTTCAGAACACGGTGCGGCGCATCGTGCGGACGTCTGCGCCGGAGGTTGATCCGCGGGATTCGTCTGACAGGCGTGTTCGCAATGTAGCGGTCGAGGTCGACAACCGATCCAGTGGTGACCGCCGCGACAACGTCAAACTTGGTGTCGCCGCAGATTGAGATCACGGCCTGAAGCCGATTGCCGGACGGGGCATCTGACAGTGCATTGGGAGCATTCCCCACTTCACCTGCGCGGCAAATGGGGGCATTGTCGCCCCCATGACAACGACACTTCACAAGGGCGATCTGCCCGACGGTCTGAACCTCGGCGCTGTTGTTGCGGTCGACACGGAAACCATGGGGCTCAATCCACATCGTGATGAGCTGTGCGTGGTGCAGCTATCGTCCGGTGACGGCACCGCCCATGTGGTGCAGATGAACCGCGCCACATACGACTGCCCCAATCTGAAGGCGCTGTTTGCCGACACCGGCAGCGTGAAGCTGTTTCACTTCGCACGGTTTGATGTGGGGATGGTCAAAAAATATCTCGGTGTCGAGTGCGCGCCGGTCTATTGCACCAAGATCGCCTCCAAGCTCGTGCGCACCTACACGGATCGCCACGGGCTGAAGGATCTGAGCCGGGAATTGCTGGGGCTCGACATGTCCAAGCAGCAGCAAAGCTCTGACTGGGGGGCCGACACGCTCAGTGACGCCCAGCTGGCCTATGCAGCCTCCGACGTGCTGCACCTGCACAAGCTGAAGGACCGTCTGGACATGATGTTGGCGCGCGAAGGTCGGACGGAACTGGCCCAGGCGTGTTTCGACTTCCTGCCGACCCGCGCCGATCTTGATTTGGCCGGGTGGCCGGACGTCGATATTTTTGCGCATTAGGGTCCGGCTTGGTTCTGGCAGCCTGCCTCCAAAACGCCTGATTTTTGGGCATTTATGTTGACCCCACAGCGTCACCGGACCCATACTCCGGCGCAGGGTCTTGCTTCTGGCAAGGTTTTTGCTTAAACGCGCCGCTTGCGCTCGTCCTTCTACCGGCAAGCGCGCCCTCCAGATCGCAAGATCCGTCGCAACAGTCCTGGGAAAACGGCACTCTACAAGATGGCGAAAAGAGAAAACCCAGTGCCCGCAGACCCTGTCCTTGATCCCGCGGACCGCGAAGCTGCAGGCCGTGTGCTGACCCTGGCCGCTGACGCATTGGGCAAGCTGCGCGACACGCTGGACGCCCGGTTCTCCGAAGCAGCCGACGCCATGCAGAGCACCGAGGGCCGGATCATCGTCAGTGGCATGGGCAAGAGCGGCCATGTCGCGCGCAAGATTGCCGCGACCCTGGCCTCCACCGGCACCCCGGCGCATTACGTGCATCCTGGCGAAGCCAGCCATGGTGACCTTGGCATGGTCACGCGCGGCGACTGCCTGCTGGTCCTGTCCAATTCGGGCGAGAACCAGGAACTTGGTGACATCATTGCCCATGGCAAACGCATCAATACGCCGCTGATTGCAATCACCAGCAAGCCGGAGTCAACGCTGGCGCGCGCCGCTTCCGTGCTGCTTCACCTGCCCGCCGCCGAAGAGGCCTGCCCCATGGGCATGGCCCCGACGACGTCCTCAACGATGATGATTGCCCTGGGCGATGCACTTGCAGTTGCCCTGATGGAGCGGCGCGGCTTTACCAAGGACAAATATCGCGAGCTGCACCCGGGTGGCCGCCTCGGCCAGATGCTGGTGCGCGTTTCGGATGTCATGCATCCGCCTCACAAGGTGCCCATGGTCAAGCGCGACACCGCTGTCCCGGAGGCGGTTGATCAGATCACGGCCAATGGCTTTGGCTGTACTGGTGTGGCTGATGTGGCCGGGCGGCTTATTGGCGTCATCACCGACGGGGATTTGCGTCGCCATCTGGGCGCTGACATTGTCGGTAAGACCGCGGCCGAAGTCATGACTGCATCACCGCGCACCATCGCCAAGGATGCGCTGGCGGGTGAAGCCATTGCGCATATGAACGAAGTCAGTCCACCTGTCACAGTCCTGTTCGTCGTGGACACGGCGTCTCCTGATCCGCAGGCGCCTGTGGGCATCTTGCATATGCATGACCTGTTGCGGGCGGGCTTTGCGTGAGCGCGAGCAACACATCTGATTTGCCGCCGCGCAGGCTGCGTCCGTCGAGGGTGCGCAAACAGGCAAATGCCGCCCAGGCCCGGGCCTATAGCCGCTTTGTGTGGGCCATGAAGCTGGGGCTCGCGCTGACAGCTGTTGTCCTCATTGTGTCCCTGTTGTTTCTGTCCGGCACTTTTGACGGACCGGATGAACTCGACATCACCTTCTCTGAAGTGACATCCAGAACGGATGATCTGCGCATGGTGAGCCCGCGTATTTCAGACATAGATGACGAAGGCCAGCCTTACACCATCACGGCCACAAGCGCCGTTCAGGATGCGGACAATCCGGCACTCATTCATTTGGATGACGTGCAGGGTGATCTGGAAAGCGCCAGCCAGACATCATGGACGTCGGTGACATCCAAGACGGGTCTTCTGAATACGGACGAAGAGTGGATTGATCTGGAAACAGATGTGATGCTGTTTACGGATGGCGGCTTCCAGTTTCAGGGGGAACTGGTGAGGGTCAATCTGGCATCCGGGGACATCTCGAGCGATAAGCCTGTGTTCAGTCAGGGTCCGGACGGAACGGCTGAAGGCGGTGGCCTGCGTGTGACCGAGTCGGGCCAGACGATCACGCTGACCAACCGGGCCAAGGTCGTGATTTTTGATGCAGGCGGCGACGGGGGATCGTCAAGCCTGTTTGGCATCGCAGGAGAGTAAGTATCGGTGCGCCGGGGCGGCATGTTGGGGCACAAGCGAAGAAGCAAATGGACTGATTGAAGATGACAGCTGAACTGAAGTGGGGCTTCCCCGCCATGCGCCTGCCCACCACATGCCTCGCCCTCGGGTTGCTTGCTGTGCCCGCAACCCTGATGGCGCAGGAAACAGATGGCGGTTTCACCGATGATCCCGGTGAACCTATTGAGGTAGTGTCTGACACGGCTGAATGGAAGCGGCTGGAAAATCTGGCGATCTTTACCGGCAAGGTCGATGCCGTGCAGGGCACCATGCGCCTGCGCGCCGACAAGGTGTTTGTCCACTACGTCCAGAAGGAAGATGCAAAACAGGCACCGGCCGAAGACGTGCCGGAAGGGTTTGAAGCAGATCCATCGCCCGGCCCGGCCCCGGGCCAGAGCATCACCAAGATTGATGCCAAGGGAAATGTCATCATCACCGACATCGACGGCCAGACCGCCGTGGGCGACTGGGCGCTCTACGATATGCGCAAACGGGAAATCTATATGGGCGACACCGTCGTGCTCACGCAGGGTGAAAATGTCATCCGCGGGCAGAAGCTGGTCATGAATCTGGACACCGGCCAGACCGTAGTGGATGCGGGCACCGCAGGGGCAGGCGGCAGCCAGGGGGGACGCGTCCGGTCCGTTTTCGTGCCGGCAGATGAAGATGAGGGGGCGGGGGGAAACTAGCCCGGAACAGACAATCCGGCAGCAAATACGACTCTCAATTGCTGCTATTCACGTCGGGAGAGGCAAAAATCATGCCTTTTTTGGTGCCGGACCAATATGGTTCACAGAATTTTAAGCGCGCAGGCTAACTAATGACTGGTATGGATGGGGAAACCACAGGTGAAATGGCGACCATGACGGGTACGGAGAAATCCGGCGGCCCGCGGCTCGTTGCGGCTACGTCCGGCCTGGTGGTGGAAGGCATTGGCAAGAGCTTCAACAAACGACCGGTGGTGCGTGGCGTTTCCATGAATGTGGAACGCGGCGAGGCCGTTGGCCTGCTTGGCCCCAATGGTGCTGGCAAGACCACCTGCTTCTACATGATTGCGGGCCTTATTGAGGCTGACTACGGCGCCGTCGAGTTGGACGGTGTCGATATCTCAAATCTGCCGATGTATCGCCGCGCCCGCATGGGCATCGGGTACCTCCCTCAGGAAGCGTCAATCTTCCGTGGTCTGACGGTTGAGGAAAACATCCGGGCTGTCATCGAGCTGGTTGAAAGCGATCACGGCAGCCGCGAGAATATGCTGGACGAGTTGCTGGCGGAGTTTTCCATCACTCACCTGCGCCGCACGCCCTCTGTTGCCCTGTCTGGCGGCGAGCGCCGTCGCGTGGAAATCGCGCGCGCCATGGCGGCTCAACCCAACTACATGCTTCTCGATGAGCCGTTTGCCGGCATTGACCCGATTGCGACGGGCGATATCCATGAGCTGGTTAGCCACCTCAAAGACCGTGGCATCGGTGTGTTGATCACCGACCACAATGTGCGTGAGACGCTGGAACTGATCGACCGCGCATACATCATTCACGATGGGCGCCTTCTGCTGGAAGGCCTGCCCTCCGAGATTGTCGGCAACGAAGACGTACGCCGGCTTTATCTCGGCGAGCGCTTTTCGCTGTAGGCGGGGAAGCGGGGCGCGATGGCACTAGCACCACGTCTGGAAATGCGCCAGGGCCAGTCCCTGGTCATGACGCCCCAGCTGCAGCAGGCCATCAAGCTCCTGCAGCTTTCCAACATCGAACTTGCCTCTTTCGTTGAGCAGGAGCTGGAAAAAAACCCGCTTCTGGATCGCGATGAGCGTGCCGAAATTCCAGACCTCGCCGGCGAAAGCGCTGAGCGCGAACGGGCCGACATAGCCAACACGGATAGGGCCAACACTGATACAGCCAACACGGATACGAACGCGCAAAGCGGGTCAATCGACATAGCCACCAGTGATGCGGGCGAGAGCAACCTGGCCGAGCCTGATCCCGCACCTGTGTCTTTGGACGATGCGGCTCCGACAACGGAAATAGACTCCGGCTTTGAGGATATGTATCCGGAAGATGTGGGGTCGGACCGGTCCGGCACCGAAGCAGACACAACACCGGCGGCCCTTGGTGGGTCCGACTGGTCATCCTCCGCGGGTGGATCAGGGGGCGGCGTTGGCGGTGACAGCGAGCTTGACCTTGAAAGCCGTCTCACCCGTGATCTGACCCTGCCTGAACATCTGACAGAGCAGCTGGATGTGGCGATCTTTGACCCCGCCAAAAGAATGATTGGGCGCTTCCTCATCGACTGCATGGATGATGCCGGCTATCTGCGGTTTGACGATCTTGAAGATGGTGTTGACGGTCTTGACGACATTGCGGCGCGTCTGGGTACACCGCGCACGGATGTGGAAGATGTGCTCACAACGATGCAGAGCTTCGAGCCGACAGGCGTGATGGCGCGCTCGCTCAAGGAATGCATGGCGCTGCAACTGGCTGAGATGGACCGGCTGGACCCTGCCATGCAGTGCTTCCTCGATAATCTCGAACTTGTCGCCCGGCGCGACCTTGGGCAGCTCTGCAAGCTGTGCAGTGTGGATGAAGAAGACATCCGCGACATGATTGCGGAGATCCGCGCGCTGGACCCGCGTCCCGGCCTGATGTTTGGCGGTGAGACCGCGGCCCCGGTTGTGCCGGATGTGTTTGTCCGCGCAGCGCAAGGCGGCGGGTGGACAGTGGAACTCAACACCGAGACCCTGCCGCGCGTGCTGGTCAATCAGCAATACTACGCGACGGTCTCAGGTGCGACGCAGAAGAAAGACGATAAGCTTTATCTGTCGGACTGCCTGCAGAGCGCCAATTGGCTGGTCAAAAGCCTCGACCAGCGCGCTCGGACGATCCTGAAGGTAAGCCGCGAGATTGTGCGTCAGCAGGATGGGTTCTTTGCCCACGGCATTTCCCATCTGCGCCCGCTTAATCTCAAGACGATTGCCGATGCCATCGAAATGCATGAGTCGACGGTGAGCCGAGTCACATCCAACAAGTTCATGGCAACCTCCCGCGGCGTTTTTGAACTGAAGTATTTCTTCACGTCGGCCATCTCCTCTACCGACGGAGGGGACGCCCACTCAGCTGAAGCCGTCCGTCATCGCATCCGCGAACTTGTGGACGCGGAAAGCGCCAGCAAGATTCTTTCCGATGACAAGATCGTTGAAATTCTGAAGGTCAGCGGCATTGATATCGCCCGGCGCACGGTGGCGAAATACCGTGAAGCCATGCACATTCCATCGTCTGTTGAACGCCGCCGGGCGAAACGCCTAAGCGCTTGACAAATAAGGATTGTTTGCCCTGATTTTGGTGTGGAATCAGGGGGTAAAACACCGTGTTGACACCCCCCTGTGACCTCACTAGGGTCCGGCGCTCGTAAGTAAGGGGCCTGCCGATGAGGACGCCTTTTTCGCAAAGTCAGGCGGACCGCCGCCAACGCCCCAAACGGGCAGCGTTTTGCACTTCAACGACTGATTATTGAGGCTCCATGCAGGTTCAGGTTACCGGCAAGCATATTGATGTTGGGGACGCGCTGCGCACCCATGTCACGGATCGTCTTGAGGCTTCGGCGGAAAAGTTTCTGGGCCGCGCCACCGACGCCCACGTGGTGTTCTCCAAGGAAGGCCATGAGTTCCAGGCCGACTGCACTCTGCGTCTTGGACACGGAGTTGTGCTGCAAAGTAAGGACCGTGCGGGGGACATCTATGCCTCCTTTGATGGCGCCGCTGAGAAGATGGAAAAGCGCCTGCGCCGCCACAAGCGCCGGCTGAAAGACCATCATGCGGAAGGCCGTCAGGCACCCGTAGAGATCGAACTGCCTGCGCGCGTTCTGTCCGGGGAGCCTGAAGAGAGCGAAAGTGATGCAGCGGCAGCAGATGATCAGCCGATCATCATTGCCGAGACGACAACCAAACTGCAGCATCTGTCTGTAGGTGAAGCGGTGATGCGCATGGATCTTGCGGATGCACCATTCCTGCTTTTCAAGGCGGGAGATACAGAGGCGGTGAACATGGTCTACCGCCGCGACGATGGAAACATTGGATGGGTGGAACTGGGCAGCAAAGGCTGACCGTCACCAGGATCTGGATCGGAATGTGCACCGCCTGAGATCAGGCGACAGCACAGCAATTTGATTTTTTACATGCGGTGGCTGCATCTGGTGTAAGCACGCATGACAAGCAAGGACGTGACATGGATCTTTCTGATCTCTTGGCGGCCGATCGTGTGTTTGCAAGCCTGCACGCAGGCAGCAAGAAGCAGGTGCTTCAGGACCTCGCCACACGCGCAAGCGATGCCAGCGGCATCGACGCGCGGGTGATATTCGAGGCACTGATTGAACGTGAACGTCTGGGTTCAACAGGCGTCGGACATGGCATCGCCATCCCCCATGCGCGCCTGCCGGAGATGACAAAGCTCGAAGGCTTTTTCGCACGGCTTGAAACGCCGATTGAGTTTGATGCTGTGGATGACGAGCCCGTAGACCTGGTGTTCCTGCTGCTGGTACCCGAAGAATCCGGTGCGGATCACTTGAAGGCTCTGGCACGCATCTCGCGCCTGCTGCGCAATGAAGGCGTCACCAACGCGCTGCGCAACGCGAGCTCAGCAGCAGAGATTTACGAAACGCTGACCCGATCGCCGGAAAGCCACGCGGCGTAAAGCGGCCCACACATTGTTAGAGAAATGACGCGCCGGTCAGTGAACGCTGACCGGGTCGAGGTCGTATTGGCGCGCGCCTGCAAAGGCGGCATCGCGGTCATCGACGATGGCCATGCGCGTGCCGTCGGCGGCGTGCACCGCGAAGAAGCGGGCATCAGTCGGAATGTCGGTTTCATCCCCGATGACTTCGCGCACGGCATCCGGCCCCACTTCACGGACATAGACCGTCTTGGGCGCGCCGAAGGCGGCAAAGTCCTGAGAGTTCATGGGCCCCGAGGGGCTGGGTGAAAAAGCATCATTGTTCATTGGTCGTACTCCTTACTCCTGCCTCTATCTAGACGGCAGTCTTCTTGGGCACAGGAACTTCTTGGGCGTCGACTTCCTTTGCATCACGGGCGCGGTTGTCTTCGACCGATGCGCCGATCTCGATGCGCCGGGCGGTCTGGCTTGGTTCCGGCTTTACGAGGTCGATGCTCAACAGGCCGTTCTCAAGATCGGCTGTCTCCACATCAAGCCCGTCCGCCAGGACAAAGACCCTCACAAACTGCCGGGCGGCGATGCCACGGTGCAGAAAGGCGCGATCTTCATCGTCAGCCTGCTTGCCTTTGATGATGAGCTCATTGCCTTCAACAGTGACCGACAGCTCGTCGCGAGTGAAACCGGCGACAGCCAGCGTGATGCGAAAGCGGTGGACGCCACCATCTTCGCCCTCATCGGGACTCGTCTGCTCGATGTTGAAAGGGGGATAACCGTCATTCGACAGCCGTCCGACCCGGTCCAGAAGCTGCTCGAGCCCGTCAAAGCCCAGCAGCAGTGGATGGGTAAAAGGGGTAACCCGTGCCATATCCTAAAGCCCTCATCAAAAGCGGCTTTCTCTCGGGTTGGTGCGGTTTCTGGCCACAAACCAACCCATCCGGCCCCAGTATGGGCACCGAACGCTTAATAAATGGGGCTGAAGCTGGCGAAGATCAAGATACGCAGACCGTATTGCAGAGTGCGAATTTCCTTTGGAGAAACGTGTGTATTGCCATAAAGTTCTAAAAATGAACTGACAATTGGGAGCACGGTGACATGGCCAACGCAGCAGGGTCTAAAAAAGCAGACAGCGAATGGATGAGCACGGCGTGCAACCTCTGCTATGCCAATTGCGGCATTCAGGTGCAGGTGGGCGGTGACGATGATCGCCACATCACCCGGGTGAAGGGCGATAAGAACCATCCGGCGTCACGCGGCTATACCTGCAACAAGGCGCTGCAGATCGACTACTACGTCAATGGCAAGGACCGACTGACGTCCCCCCTGCGCCGCCGGCCCGATGGCACCTTCGAAGAGATCGACTGGGATACCGCCATCTCGGAGGTCGCCTCCAAGATGGCTGCGATCCGCGACGAGCATGGCGGCGACAAGATTTTCCGCTATGGCGGTGGTGGCCAGGGCAACCACTTAGGCGGCGCCTATTTCTCAAGTGTTCGCGCGGCGTTGGGCATGAAGTACCACTCCAACGCGCTGGCACAGGAAAAGACCGGCATGGCCTGGATCATGGGCCGTATGTACGGCGCCAATGTGCATGGCGAAGTGCATGACGCCCAGGCCGTCATGATCATCGGCAAGAACCCCTGGCAGTCCAACGGCTACCAGCGCGCCCGCGTAATGATCCGCCAGATTGCCAAGGATGAGAACCGCTCCCTGATCGTCATCGACCCGCGCCGTTCGGAAACCGCCGAATTCGCCGACTACCATCTGGCCGTAAAGCCCGGTCGCGACGCCTGGTGCCTCTCGGCCATGGTGGCGCATGTCGTTCAGCAGGACTTGATACCGCATGACTGGCACGAAGCGCACACCACCGGCCTTGATGCTGTGATCGAACGATTCAAGTCGATCGATGTTGATGCGTATGCAGAATATTCGGGCGTTGAACCCTCACTGTTGAAAGCTGCGGCTGAAGCCGTTGGCCGCGCGGAGACGGCAGCGACATATGAAGATGTGGGCCTGGAGATGGCGCCTCACTCGACGCTCAATACCTACCTTCACTACATGCTGATGACCCTGACCGGTAACTTCGGCAAGCCACATACCATGTCGCCCCTGACACAGCTCGTCGGCCCATTTTTCGGCTTTGACGATGTAGGCGACGGCGACGAGAACGGCTATGAGGCCGACTTCCGAAAATCGCCGGTGGCTGGTGCGCGCATCGTCTCCGGGCTTGTGCCGTGCAACACAGTGCCGGACGAAATCCTCACCGATCACCCCAACCGCTACCGGGCCATGTGGATTGAAAGCGGCAACCCAGCGCATTCCATGGCCGACAGCACCAAATGGCGCGAGGCCTTGCGGGCGCTTGATCTGGTTGTCGTGATTGATGTGGCCATGACGGAGACGGCGCGTGAGGCGGACTATGTCCTCCCTGCGCCCAGCCAGTACGAGAAGTGGGAAGCCACATTCTTCAATTTCGAGTTTCCCAAGAACGTGCATCACCTGCGTCCGCCCGTCCTCAAGCCGCGCGGCAATGTGCTGCCGGAACCTGAAATCCATGCCCGTATCATGGACGCGCTGGGCGTTATCGATCCGGCGGAACTGGCACCGCTGCGCGCGGCTGCGGAAGAGGGCCTGGAGGCCTATACAGCTGCGGCCATGGAGTATTTCGGCGCCAATCCGGGCCGCTTCTCCTATCTGAGCTACATCCTTTACCGCACCATGGGCCCGGCACTGCCAAAAGGCGCTGACTCAGCCGCCCTTTACTGGGGCGCCACCCAGCGTTTTGCCATGGGCAACGAGGCGTCCATCCGACGCGCGGGCTTTGAAGGCGAGGGACCCCAACTCGGGCTCAATCTCTTCAAGGCGATCATCGAGGGCCATTCAGGCGTGGTGTTTGCTGAAGACGACATTGAAGAGGCATTCGACAAGCTGCGCTACGAAGACAAGCGCCTGCGTCTTAACATCGGTGAGATGCTGGATGAGGTCAGCGGCCTGTCAGCCATGCAAGACCTGGTTGAAATGGAGGACGGATACGATTTCGTTCTTGCTGCCGGCGAGCGCCGTTCCTACACGGCCAATACAATCATTCGCGACCCGGCGTGGCAGAAGAGCAATGATTCCATTTCCATGTCGGTGAACCCGGAAGATGCCATGGGCGTCGGTATCAAGGATGGTGGGCGTGCCCGCGTGGTGACGGAGGCTGGAGAAGCTGAAGTGCTCATCGCTTATGATGACCGCATGCGCCAGGGAACCTTGTCCCTGCCAAATGGTCTTGGTCTTCTGTACCCGGATGAAAAGGGCAATGACGTGCCCAACGGTGTCTCAGTTAATGGGCTGACGTCCCTGCACAACAAGGACAAGTATCTCGGCACCCCGCACCACAAATTCGTACCCGCAAGGCTGGAGGCTATCTAGCCTCCAGCTACGCCTGACGATGCTAGCCGGTGACCACGATGTGCCCGTCCTTGGGCGACACGCCCTTGAGCAGAAGGGCGTAGGTGTCGCCCATATCCACAAAGCTGTGGGTCTGGGTGTCGATCCAGTTCTGCGCAGCTTTGTAGAAGGCTGTTGATCCCGCAACGATGCGCACGTCGTGGCCTGCCAGGCCGTCGCGCTCGCGGTGCTCCACCATGTGCGTCGGCACGAAGAAGAAGTCCGGCGTCGGGCCGGGCAGGCTGTCGGCGCCATCGCGTGGGGCGTCCCAATGGGTGGCCCCCACGCTCGTGCTGTTCTTGAGCGCGTCGCCAAGATGGCTGTGCACCTGTGTCAGCACACCCACATTGCCCGACATGTCCACATAGACACTTGGCTCGTTCGTATTGAGCTGGCCGATCTCGTCATAGGACAGCACTGTGTCGTAGATGCCGAGGCCTTCAACAAATGCCTTGTTGGACGCGGACGTCAGGCCGACCACCTTGATGCCAGGCCGCTTGCTGGCAAGAAAGGCAAGCCCGTATCCGGTCTTGCTCGATGCACTGCCGATGATGAGCGTGGACGCGCCGAAGAAATCATTGGCGGCAAAGTGATCATCCATATGCATAGAGGTGACGAACAGAATGCGCAGGATGCATTGCAGGTCATCGCTTGTGCCATCAAATCCATTGGCCGGGGTCACAGCCAGATACTCCTGGTAGATCGCCGGCAATTGCGCACGATGGGCAGACCCGTCGCTGAAGCCGCGCGCCGACACATCTACTGGTGTCATCACCACTTCTTCGGACATGGGGACATACCCAAAGAACTTGTCGCCGACCGCAATGTCCGCATGGTTGCTCTGCGTCACCCGCGCGATGCCCCAGGCAGGAATGCGGCCCTGGCCTTCAGGCGCAGGGAAAAAGTTCCAGTAGCCCAGCATGTCGCCCGCCATGCCGTAAGAGATGTTGTTGGCGGTGAGGGCAAAGCGTTCGATGGCAAGAACGATCTCTCCATCACCCGCCTCAAGGGGCGTGGCTGAGGCAAGCCCAGCGTCGCGAAGGTCTGCACGATTGACGATGAAATCCTGGGGCATGGGCGTCTTTACTCCTCGCTGCCTGAGTGCGGCAGAAATTGGGGTTGTTTGAAACTAGGAAGTGTCGCGTATCGTCCACAGCAGTGCGTCTGCGTTGCGCTCTACTGTGCAGGTCTTGCGGATGCGGTGGGAGTTGAGCGTCCCCCGCCACAGTTCGATCCAGCACGCCAGCAGATCCTCTGAATGATCGTCGTCCAGTCCGCGCAGAATTCGCAGGCCGGACTGGTGCACTGTTGCGCCAGACCCGTCGGGGTCGATTTTGACGGTGCAGGTATCACCCATGCCTTCGAACATGGTCGCCAGAAACGACGCAGCGTCGGCGGCAGTCCCGTCACGCGCGCCGACCATGGCGGCCAGTCTTTGAAAGGTCTGCAGGCCGATGAGCCGCGCGGCCTTGCCGCCCAGCGCACGCGTCTCGTCGCGACCGATCACCTCCACCAGCGCTTTTGATCCGTTGCGGATGTATTCCATCGCGTAGTTGCGGTTGGCCTTTGCCAAGCGCTCCGAGCTCCAGTCCTGATCAGGTGGTTTGGGCTGCTGATCCGGATCAAAGGGTGGTGGTGTTTCATCGCGGGCGAACTGCAACCGCTCATCTTCTGCGAGATTATGATCGTACTCGCGGAAATACCCGCACAGGCCGAACTCTCCGGTCATGTCTTCTGATACACATACAAAGCCAAGACGCGGGTTACCCAGCGACACGCCATTTTGAGCGTACCAGCCACGCAGGAACCCGCGGCTGGCTTCCACCGGGACACCGCAAATGGTGGCGCCGTCATACATCCAGCGCGGAAACCGAAAGCGCACCCACGCCTTGGTGTCGCTTTCCTCCATGTATTCGACGGCCACCCCGCCCATGGAATTCGACAGCACATGGTAGCGCGCACTGGCAACCGCATGCGGCAGGTCAGCCAGGCCCAGCTTCTCGAAGCTTGAGAGAAATTTCTCCTCGTGTTGACGGCGGAACAGCCGGAACATCCAGTCACCGACAATGTCGGGACCTTTCGTCGTGGCGACCATCAGCTGCAAACCGAGAAGATATTGATGATGCATCACGGCCTGAGCGTCGATGGCCTGATTGGTCATGGACGGGCCGGCGGTCATTGCTCGTTGATGGCCTTGTCAAAAGCCGGGCGCGCGGTAATGCGGGCCACATAGGCCTTGAGGTTCGGCATGTCGTCTGTGACGCAGCCCATGCGGTTGGCCATGAAGATGGAGTGGCCGAGCATGATGTCGGCACCGGAGAAATCACCAATGAGATAGTCGCGCCCCGCAATCGCTTCTTCCACAGGGACCAGCGCCTTTGTCAGCAGCCGCTGCGCCTGGCCGAGCACCGTGGCGTCACGCCGGTCTTCCGGCAGCAGGATTGTGTGCACCACGATTGTGTTGATCGGCGGCATGATCATGCCTTCGCAATAGTGGAACCACTGCAGATATTCCGGATACATCTTGTCGTCGACAGCCGGCTTGAGGCCACCATTCTTGTGGCGCTCCAGAATGTATTCGACGATGGCACCGGATTCGTAGATGGAGACGTCACCGTCATCGAGTACCGGGATGCGGCCGAGCGGATGGCGGGCGCGGTGCTCGTCGGATTTCAGATCCTTGGGGTGAAACGCCATCTTGTTCAGCTCATAAGGCAGCTCGAGTTCTTCCAGCAGCCACATGATGCGGCCGGCGCGGGAGTTGGGGGCGAAGTGAAGAGTAAGCATGGCGTTTCCTGATGTGTTTCCGTTTGTTTTGCTAGAAGTGTCGCCTGCGCAGGAGTGTTGATCAAGAGGTGTCAGGGCGTATGGTGCGCCTGAAACCATATTGAAGGACCACGCACATGATCGACTATCAGCCGCTTGACCGCTCCATCACGGGCCGCACCGCCATCATCACCGGCGCCGCCAGCGGCATGGGCCGCGCGACGGCCCATCTGTTTGCCCGCGAAGGCGCCAATGTCGCCGTTACCGACCTAAGCCAGGATGCCTGTGAGGCCGTCGTCGCTGAAATCGAAGCCGCCGGCTTCAAGACTGCGATAGCCTGGGCGCTGGATGTGGGTGACGCCGACGCCATCAAGCGCGTGGCGGCGCAAACCGCTGAGACCTTCGGCGGCATCGACATTGTCGTGAACAATGCCGGCCTCGCGCGTCCGGTGCCGCTGGGCGAAGACGGCTATGACGACAGTTGGGATCTGAGCCTCAATGTCATGCTGACCTCGCACCAGCGCATGGTGCAGGCGGCACTGCCGCATCTGCGCAAGTCAGACGCTGCGCGCATCGTCAATGTGGCGTCAACCGAAGGGCTGGGCGCGACCACCATGAACTCAGCCTATGTCGCCGCCAAGACCGGTGTCATCGGCCTGACCCGTGCCATGGCCGTTGAGTTCGGCAAGGAGGGCATCACCGCCAACTGCATCTGCCCCGGTCCGATCATCACCGGCATCACCGCCGGTATCTCGGACGAGCACAAGGAAATCTTCGCCAACCGCCGCACGGCCCTGCGACGCTACGGCATTCCCGAAGAAGTTGCCAACATCACGCTTTCAGTGGTGCTGCCCGCTGCCAGCTATCTGACAGGTGTTGTCATTCCCGTGGACGGCGGCCTGACGATCCGCAACGCATGAACGTCACCGGCGTCACTCGCTGATCACCGGCAGTTGAACCGGATTGACTCCAGCCTGTCGCGGCTCTGCCCTAGATTGTCTCCAGACGAAAACTTCTCGTAACCGGAGACAACCATGCGGCGGGTCTTTCCCAGCCTCTCAATTCTTGCAGCCCTCGCCATGGCAGGTGTGAGCACAACGGCGTTTGCTATTGAGCGCGACGGCTGGCGGCTGCTTGGCGTGCCCGGTGTCAAGGAGTCAGCCATAGGCTGGCAGGATGATGACACCATGGAGGTCATCTCCGACAGTTCAGTCGCCTTCTACTACCGCGAAGTCATGCCGGAAACTCAGACGCTTTCGTGGCGCTGGCGGGTGATGGACGCAGGTGTTCAGACAGATCTGCGCACGCCCGGCGAGGATGACCGGCCTGTCGCGCTGCATCTTTGGTTCCCCAAGGATGACGAGAGTGGCTCGCTGTTCGGCTGGGCCGCATCGCTGCTCGGCTATCCGCCGGTCGGGCGGGCCATCACTTATGTATGGGGTGGCACCGAACCGCGCGGGACAGCTTTCATCAATCCACACCTGGCCGACAGCCAGGGCATGATCATCGTGCTACGGACGACAGCCGCCTCCGAGGATGGCTGGGCGGAAGAGACAGTAGACTTTGCCGCTGACTACGAGCGCTACTTTGGCGGCCCGTCTCCCAAACCCTCCCACATAGCCATCTCCGGCGACAGTGACGACCTCGGTGGCCTGCGGTCTGCGCGTATTTCCGACCTGCGGTTCGGTGACCCGGACCAAGAACAGTAGCGCCATGCAGTTTTCCGTTATTATTCCGACGCTCAACGAAGCGCCGCGCATTGCCGGGCTCTTAGAGCGCGTACGTGCAGACGCCCCGGACTGCGAAATCATCGTCGTGGACGGTGGCAGCACAGATGACACGGCTGCCTTGGCAGCTGCGTCAGGTGCAACTGTTTTACAGGCTGGTCGCGGACGCGGCAGGCAGTTGGCTTTTGGGGCCGGAGAGGCACGTGGCAATGTCCTGGTGTTTCTCCACGCAGACACCGTATGGCCCGCCGGAGCCTTTACCGCTTTACGCCGGGAGACATCTGACGTCGATGTCATCGGTGGCAACTTCCGGCTTGTCTTTGACGGTGGTACGCGCTTTGCGGATTGGCTGACCGACTTTTACGCCTGGTTCCGCGGTCACGGACTCTATTATGGCGACAGCGTCATCTTCATCCGCCGCGACATCTATCAGGCGCTGGGCGGCATTCGTCCCATGCCGGTGATGGAGGATTTTGACCTGCGGCAGAGGATGGAGCGCCACGGCGGCACCGTGTGTGTGCAGGACCCACCAATCGTCACGTCCTCACGCCGGTTCAAGAACCGCCATCCCGCCGCGATCTTCATGCACTGGCTTGTGGTGCATGGGCTCTACTATGCCGGCCTGTCGAACGGCCGGCTGATTGCGTGGGTGTATGATTCCGAGCGCAGGCGTACCGCAGACAGCTAGGCGCTATCGTGCGGCGGCGATGATCTCGGGCGCATTCAACTGCCAGTCATAGTCTGACTCGTGCAGCTTGCCGATGGTCTCCAGCTGAGCGGCCAAGTCCGCGTCCGCGTACTGGATCAGATGCGCGATCAGTGTTTCTTCCGTGCCACCAAAGTCTTCAAAGAACCAGTCATAGATGCTGGATACCTGAACCTTGTCGCCGGTGATGGAAACGCCGCGGGCGTCATTGATGTAGTCCCACGCCGCGGCATCAAGCGTCGCCTCAAGGTTCGCGCCGGTGAAGGCATCAAGATGCAGGTCGGGGCAGCCGATGGAGGCGCAGTTGACCCCGTAATGAATGCGCGCGTCCTGCCAGATCGGCCGCAGGATGCGATGCTCGATGTCGTTGAGCGTCAGATCTTCATTCTCGATACGGATCAGTTCTTGATCCCACGGCCCGTCCGCAAACCAGCCGGGAGATGTATCGATGTCGCGAATGCTTGCGACCGGATAATGCTCGAGAATGACCTCGACCGTCAGGGCGTTGTAGAGGTTGAGCCAGTACGCCATCTGCTCGGGCCGGCTATAGGTGCTGATCGTCAGCGCCGCCATGTCCGCAAGGTAGGCCTGAAGCGCAGCTCTGTCGTCAGCGGTGACAGCGGCATAGTCAAAGACATCCACCCCGTCCGGGTCCGGCTGCAGATAGGTCTTGATCAACCGGTCCCACGCAGACGCGTCAATGGTTGCGGTACTGGTGGCGTCGTGCGTCTGCCAGCGCGGCCAGAGGTCAGAACTGGGGGCAAAGTTCGCTTCAAAGCTGCGGAACCCGCCAAGTCCGATGACGAGACCGGCGGCAAGTGCCGTGCTCATGAGAACACGGCGTGTCTGTGTGAAGGCAGTTAGCGCAACCATTGCGGCTCCCTTTTTGATCCAACAAATTGTGAAGCAAGTGTGCCGGGCGGCCTGTTCAACAGCAAATAAACTTACAGCGAGTGCACTTGATCGCGTGATGCGCCTTAGGAAAAGTCACCCGAGTTCTTCAGCATGTGGGCGGCCCCATGGGGCAGATTCAGAACGGAGTCCTCTCCAAACAGCCGCTGTTTCTGATCACCAAACAACTCGCGGTTGGCGCCCAGCGGTGCGGACTGCTCGGCAATCTGCTGTGCAAGGGCGGGAATGTCCTCGAGCGGGGCTGTGTGCTGAACGACGCCTGCTGCCTTACCATCCAGCCCGCCCCAGCGGCGGGAGAACTGCACGGTCTCATAGAACGCGCTGCCGGAGAGTTTGTGGCGGAACAATGCCAGCTCAGCGGACGGGATGCGGAAGCCGATGGCCATTTCATTGGCGCACATAAAGCCACGATCCTCGCGCATGATCCGGATGTCGTGGCATAGGGCCACCATGAAACCGGCCCCGAAGGCGTGGCCGTTGATGGCGCAGATGGTGGGGACGGGCAGGGTGATGAAGCGGCCCATCAGCGCCATGAACTCTGTGCCGAACACGGCCTGGTCGCCGCCCTCAGGGTGATCGTCAGGTGCCTGCATCCACGCCAGATCCAGCCCGTTGGAAAAGAACTTGTCATCTGTGGAGCGGGTGACGAGCGCCGCCGGGCCGGTGGACGCTTCCACCTCGTCCAGGGCCTTGTTGATGTCGCGTACGAATGTCGTGTTCCAGCGGTTTTCGCCCGCATCCATGGTGAGGGTGAAAACATCGTTCTCGCGGGTGAGGGAAATCATCGGCGCGGGCTCCATCAAAAATCTGATAGGTAGGTTCTAATACAAAACGGACCCTTTGACCAAGGCGAATTGCAAATTGGTTTTGTCCGCACCGGCCAGTTGATAGGGTTCTGGCCACCCTTGGCTGATCAATCGGAAAAATAAAAATGAAACGTGTGTTGCTGGGCGTCGTGGCTTTTCTCCTTCTGCTTGTCACTATCGTGCTCATACGCACATTCATGTACACGCCGCCCGCTTTGGATGAGCGTGAGCTGGTCACACACAACCCGGACCGGGACGTACTGGCGCAGCGCCTCTCCCAGGCTATCCAATTCAAAACCATTTCCCGCCAGGAGCCGCAGGCAGACGATGTTGCGGCCTTTGAGGCGTTCATCAAATGGTTTGAAGCGACATACCCGGTCGCCCACGCGGCCATGGAACGGACGCTCATCTCCGAGCACACAATCCTGATGAGGTGGCAGGGCAAGGACATATTGGCAAAGCCTGTGCTGCTGACGGCACACTATGATGTGGTGCCGGTTATTCCCGGTACGGAGGAGTTGTGGACACAGGACCCCTATGCCGGTGTGATTGACGATGGGTATGTCTGGGGGCGCGGCGCGCTCGACGACAAGGGCGCGATGATCGCCATGATGGAAGCGGCAACGCTTCTGCTCGAGCGGGGGTTCCAGCCCGAACGTACTGTCTATTTCAGCTTCGGCCACAACGAAGAGATCGGTGGGGCCGGAGGGGCATCGGCGGTTGTCGAATATCTGCAGGCGCAGGACATCCGGCTGGCCTGGTCGCTCGACGAGGGCTCATTCGTACTGGACGGTCTGGTACCCGGCGTGAGCGAAAACGTGGCGATGATCAATGTGGCCGAGAAGGGCTATGTCACCATCGACCTTGTGGCCAGCGCGCAGGGGGGCCACTCGTCCATGCCGCCACAGGACTCAGCCGTCACTCTCCTCGCCGAAGCAATCGTCAAGCTGCGCAACGCCCCCGTGCCCGGCGGCCTGGAAGGCATCAGCGGCGAAGCATACGGCACGCTGGCCCGCCACATGCCGTTCGCGCAGCGCATGGCATTTGCCAATCAGTGGCTGTTCGGCGGCATGATCGAAGACCAGCTGTCCAACATCCCGACCGGCAATGCCATGCTGCGGACCACGACAGCGCCGACCATGCTCACAGCCAGCATCAAGGAGAACGTGCTGCCGATTGATGCAGTTGCGACGGTGAACTTCCGGCTCCACCCGCGCGATACAGTCCAATCAGTTGTCGCCCATGTGCAGCAGGCCGTTGGCCCGGACATCACTGTGAAGCCGCGACCGCGCGGCGGCGAGGCGTCGCCGGTCGCCAGCACGTCATCTGAAGGGTTTACCTCGATCGCAAGTGCAACGCGGGATGTATTCGAGAATGTGATTATCGCGCCTGGTTTGACGGTGGCGGGCACCGACAGCAAACACTACGCCAAGGTTGCGGATGATGCCTATCGCTTCCTGCCCTTCATCGTCACAGCAGAAGACATCGTTACAATTCACGGGACGAATGAACGCCTCTCCATCGACAATCTGGTGCGCGGTGCCGACTTCTTCACCCAGCTCCTCATAACGACAAAAGCGCCCGGCGAATAAGCCGGACGCTTTCATGGCAATCATGGTTTGACGACGCGGCTAAGCCGTCTCGCCGCGCTGATACCTGTCCAGCTCATCGGGATCAAACCCTTCATCATTGTCGATGAGCTCGTCCCGCATGAAGTCCTTCTCCGGGTCGACAGTTGTCGCGCGCACGATGATCTTGCGGCACACCCGGTCGATCAAGGTCTTGTTGCGGGAGCTGCGCGCGGCCATCCACATCATCAGCCGGGCACTGCGTTCGTGTTTGCGGATTTCCTTATCTGTAAGACTCATTCCGCAGGCTCCATGACCGGGCGTGAGGCTTCGACCTTGGTGGGTGCGGCAGCCACAAGTGGGACGACACGGCACGGAATGCCCTTGATGTGGGGAATACCCTGCTCGCGGTCGAGGAAGTCCGGGTCATCGCGGCACAGCTGCGAGTCACCATAGTCGAGCGCGCCACTGAGATGGCCCACGCCCTGCTGCATTTCCGGTTTCCACCAGCCATGGGGTACCCGCACCAGATCATCGGGCATGGCATCCTTGATGGCGAGTTTGGCTTTGATGCTGCCGAGCTGGTTTTCAACTGTGACCCACTCGCCTTCCTTGACGCCTCGGGCAGCAGCGGTCTTGGCGTTGAGATAAATTTCCGGCTCGGGGTGGCGCGCCCGCATTTCCGGGATGTGCCTGTGACCCGTCTGGAAAAACCCGTCTTCACGCACACCGGTGAACATCTTGAGCGGGTAGTCTGCGTCCTGCGGCGGATCCTCGCGGAAATATGGCAGGGGATCAAAGCCGAGGTCGTCAAGAATGGATGACTTCAGTTCGACCTTGCCGCTTGGGGTCGCAAAGCCTGTCTTCTCATATTGGCGGAAGGCCGGTGTCTTGAAGTGAACTTCCGTTTCGACAATCTCTTCCCATGTCATGCCGGTGCGTGCCACGCGGTAGTCATAGAAGTCCTCAAGCGTGTCCCACGGCACGACCTCCGGCATGTCCAGGGCGCCGGCAATCTGCTTCCAGAACTCGAACGTGCTGCGGCATTCACCGGGAGGGTCCATCGCCTTTTCAGAAAAGCGCACGGTGGACATCCAGCCGAACATGTCATGCAGCCACGGGCGTTCGAGCCAGCTGTCCGCAGGCAGAACGTAGTCCGCCAGCTGCGCCGAAGGTGTCATGAATTGCTCGTGCGCCACGATGAGATCCTGATTCATCATGGCTTTTTGGATGAGCGGCATATTGGCGTAGCTCAAGAGCGGGTTGTTGCCGAGGAAGAAGAACGCCTTCACCGGATACTCGCCTTCGCCCGCCATCGCCTTGAACGTTTCGGACGGCGTCGCCATGTGGCAGCCCATGACGAGGTTGGCGTATTCCTGTCCGTAGACGCGCTTGGTGGGTTCGCGGAACGGAAGCTGTGCGCGATAGGTGAAGGCCGGGTGATCCTTCGAGCCCAGCTGCTTCATCTTCTGCTCGTCCGAAAGCACGTCGTGCATCTCGATTTCGGACTCGTTGATGATGTCCGGGTTGAAGCCCTGCAGCAGCTCACCGCCGGGCACATCCAGGTTGCCGCAAATGGCCCGCAGGATCGTCTGCAGCCGGATGCCGGACGTGCTGTTGCGCTGCATGTCCGTGATCGGCGTCCAGGGAATGACTGCCGGGCCGCTGGTCGCATAGACGCGGGCGGCTTCCGCGATCATTTCCGGATCACAGCCGGTGAGCTTGGCAACGCGCTCAAGAGGAAATTCGTCGACGCGCTTCTTCAGGTCTTCAAATCCAATGGTCCAGGTCTTGACGAAATCCTTGTCGTACAGCTCTTCGTCGATGATGACCTTGAGCCAGCCGAACATCATGGCCGCGTCACTGCCTACCTTGAGCGGTAACCAGATGTCGGCGCGCTCGGCACTGGAGCTGCGGCGCGGATCCATGACAATGAGCTTGGCGCCTTTCGCCTGCGCGCCGCGGATGGAGTTGTACAGCGGCGTCCAGCTATGCCGGCGCGGGTTGTGGCCCATCAGCACGATACATTTGGTGTTGCCGAAATCCCCGAACGGGAACCAGCCATAGGTGAAGCGGTTGACGGCGGCTGTGTTGCCAGCGCACAGCGCCACGCCGCTGATCCAGTTGGGGGAGCCCACATGGTTCATGATGCGGCGGCCAAGGCCGTGGTCGGTCGAGGTGTTCCACTGACTGGTCGAGACGGCCCAGGCTTCAGGTCCGTGGTCAGCGATGACTTTCTTGAGGCGCGAGCCGATGTCGCTCATCGCCTCCTCCCACGTCACCTGCTCCCATTCGCCCGAGCCGCGTTCGCCGACGCGCTTCATGGGATGCAGGATGCGGTTGGGATGGGCGAGGCCCTTGGGCGCAATGATGCCCTTCATGCAGATATTGTCGCGAAAGATCGGGTTGTCCGACGAGCGCACCTTGGTGACCCGGCCCTTCTGGACTTCGCCAACCACCGTGCAGGCAATGTCGCAGGCGGCGCAGATCAGTTTCTTTGTGGTCACGCCCTCTTTAACGGGCCGTTCCGTGTATTTAGCGTTTGCAATGTCTTCCGGGTTAAAGGGCGCAGCTGCGGGCATGATGACGGTCCTGTCCGGTTGTTGGATCCACGAATCTGAAACACGTTAGTCCAGAAACTGGACTTAGTCGAGTCCCTATGCTACAAAGATGTCGAAGAATCAATTTCGGCGGCACGTGATCGTCCGCTGGGAGACAGCGCCGGGAGACCGAAGATGAAATGGGAAGACCTGCCCGAGCAGCAATGCTCCATGGCCCGCACATCAGTTGTGCTGGGTGATCGTTGGACGCTGGTCATTCTGAGTGACGTGTTCCTCGGCGTCCGCCGGTTTGACGACTTTCAGAAGCGATTGGGCATTTCCCGCACGACCCTTGCCAACCGGCTGAAGCTGCTGGAAGAGCATGGCGTTCTGACCCAGCAGCAGTATCAGGATGGTCCGCCGCGCTTTGAGTATCGCCTGACCGAAAAGGGCCTGGGTCTTTATCCCGCTATCATCGCTTTGCTGGACTGGGGCGATGAGCATTACGCCGACGAGGCGGGCGCGCCGATCCTGCGCCGTCACAAGACCTGCGGCCACGACTTCCGCGGTGTCATGCACTGCAGCGAATGCGGCGAGCCGGTGACCCCGCGCGATGTCGAGGCGCGCAAGCGTGCGCCGGACGACCGCTTCCCGGAAGTCAAACGTGGACCCCTGACCTACGCGTCGTGACCTGCGCGTCATGAGGCACCCAATACCGATCCTTGTTTTATCCCAGAGTCCCCTGCGTCAGCACTGATTGGTTTGGCGGACATGCATCTGCATGCCAGTCTTCCCGGCAAAACACGCTGTGGGAGGCAACAAACTGTGACAAATCATGTGGCGAACAAGGTCATCGTGGTGACCGGTGCAGGCGGCGGCTTTGGTCGCCTGGTGGCACACAAGGCGTCTGCGCTGGGCGCAAAGATCGTCTGCGCGGACATCGACCAAGCCGCGCTGGCGGAAACCGTGCTGCAGGTAACGGACGCTGGCGGCAGCGCATCCGGCATTGCCACCAACGTGGCGGACTTGGCTCAGATGCGCGCCATGGCGAAGCACGCGGTGGATACCTACGGCACCATCGACGTGATGATCAACAATGCGGGCACCATGCCGCTGGCCTTCTTCGCGGATCATGAAGCGGCTGCCGACCAGTGGTCACGCTGCATCGACGTCAACATCAAGGGCGTGCTCAACGGCATCTCTGCGGTCTACGACCAGATGATGGCCCAGGGCCGTGGCCATGTGATCAACCTGTCATCGATCTACGGCAACTATCCGGTGCTCGGCTCGGGCGTCTATCAGGCCACCAAGACGGCCGTGAACTATCTGTCTGAGTCCCTGCGCGTGGAAGCCCAGGGCAAGATCAAGGTCACCATCATCAAGCCGACAGGTGTGCCCGGCACAGCCCTTGGCACGGGTGTTGTCAATCCCGATGCTGTCGTCGGCATCCTCGGCCAGAACGCACTGAGCTATGGCGAGACCATGGGGAAATATGCAGAAGGCCAGTTGTCAGCCGAGGAAGCGGACCCCAACAGCGCCGAATATGCCGTGCTTGACCCCGGCTATATCGCCGACGCGATCGTCATGGCGATCAATCAGCCCTGGGGCATATCTCTGGGCGACATCACCATCCGTGCGACGGGTGACAGCTACATTCTTTAAGAAAACAAATCCGTACAGGGAATAAAATCATGCAGATAGACAGCATAACAGCTGCCGTCGTGACCGGCGGCGCATCGGGATTGGGCAAAGCCAGCGCGCAGGCATTGGGTGATGCAGGCGTCAAGGTCGCAATCTTCGACGTCAACGAAGAAGCCGGTGAAGAAATGGCCAAGTCCATAGGCGGGGTGTTCTGCAAGGTGGATGTGACCGACGAAGACAGTGTCATTGCCGGCTTTGACAAGGCCCGTGCCGCTCACGGGCAGGAGCGCATCTGCGTTCATTGCGCCATGACATCGAAGGGCGGCAAGAAGACCGTCGGTCGCAACCGCGAGACCGGCGAATTCATGCGCTTTCCAACGGAAGACTATGCCTACTCGATCAACGGCATTCTCGTTGCCAGTTACCGGGTCGCGTCCCTGTCAGCTTTGGGCATGGCATCACTTGACCCAATGGAAGACGGCGAGCGCGGTGTCATTACCCTGACGGCATCCGTCGCAGCGCAGGACGCTCAGATGGGCCAGGTCGGCTATGGCTCCGGCAAGGCGGGCGTCAATGGACTGGTCCTGCCCATGGCGCGCGACATGATGGATCTGGGCATTCGCGTAAACTCGATCATGCCTGGCATCTTCGCCACGCCCCCCATGCAGGCGGCACCACCAAAGGTGCTGCAGGGCCTGGCAGCCTCTGTGCCGTTCCCCAAACGCCTAGGCAATCCGCCGGAATTTGCCAGCTTCGTGATGGAACTCGTCCGTAACACCTACTTCAACGGCCAGGCCATCCGCCTCGACGGCGGCATCCGCATGCCGGCCCGGTAAGGTTTTACCTAGCCACCAACACAGCGACGATAGCAGCGCCGGCCAGGGCAAACTGGGCAGCATCCATGAAGAAGATAAACCGCATTGGCCCGGACATGACCGGCCAGTAGCGCTCCCCCTGCCGTTCCCCATTGCGCAGAATGGGAACATTCCCGATGAATTGGGAAATGTGAGCGGCGGCAATTGCTAGCAACACGACGGCCCGCTCAGAAACGGAGGTGAAGTGCGGGCTTCCCGTAAGGAGCAAGGCGAACAGGCAGACGCATAGAAGGGCAAAGGCGCCGTTGAACCCGCCAAGAAACCGGACCCCCGCCGCCATGCTGTCAAACACCGGGGACGATCGCGCCGATTTCGGCACCATCACTTTCGCGGCGGCGTAGTGCTGGAAGCCGAAATACCGCAGCCCGGCAGAAAACCAAAGCAGGCTCGCCAGAAGGGCGGCCCCGTAGATCACATCAACAAGCATCACATACCTCTTTGGATCCGACCTTGCGGCGGGCCCATCTATCTGGAAAATTAGTCCAAGGTTGGCTCATTTATATTCCAAGGTTGGATTATTGTCAAAGTCCCGGAAAACCCACAGAGATCCCCGTGTCTTCTTCCTTCTGCAACAAGCCAATGCATCCCTGTTTCGCGTTGCAGACTCGCTCCTGCGCGAACGCGAAGGCATTCTGACGGCGCATCAGGTAATCCTCTTCGCGCTGGACGCTGAAGACGGTCTCGCGATGTCCGACCTGGCGGCACGGGTCGGCATGTCCCGCACGCGCCTCACCAATCTTCTGGATACGCTGGAAGAAAAGAAGTTTGTACACCGTGCCCAGTCAGACACGGACGGTCGTGTGTTCAATGTGTTCATTGAGCCGTCTGGCAGTGATCTGATCGCACGCAGCAGGGCACAGGTCAGGGAAATGAATGAGCAACTGCTGGCACCCTTCGACAAGACAGAACGCGACACAATCGGCACGTTCCTGAGCCATGTGATCAAGACATCGAAGTCTCTGGGTTAGTACATCCCGATCGGCAGTTGGCTCAGACCCGCTCCAGCGGAACGTGTGGCTTGGGCGGCAGGGTCACGTCTATTCCGTCTCCCGGGCGGATGATCCCTTCAAGGACAACAACACCCATGACACCAGCCTTGCGGACAAGCTGTCCGTTGGCGTTCTTATGAGCCACCCGCTTGAGCAGGCCCGGACGAAATGCTTCGATCTGCTGACAGGGGTTGCGCAGGCCGGTGATCGCAATCAGAGCCGTCTCACCGATCTTGAGAGTGGCACCGGTCGGCAGGGACAAGATGTCTATGCCCTGGGTGGTGATGTTCTCGCCCAGATCGCCACCCTTGATTTCATAATCCGGGTGCAGCTCGGCGAACAGCTCTGTATGCATCAGATGCACCTGTCGCAGGTTTGGCTGCGTCGGATCTGCAGCGACGCGGGACCGGTGCTTGACCTGGGCCCCCTTGTGGCAGTCACCCGCCACGCCGAGGCCGGCCACAAGCTCGATCTCATCGACCGGCTGTTTCGAGAAACTGTGGTCCGTGCTGGTATAGACGCCAAGGACCTTTGCTGGTGCCTGTGTGCTCATTGCCGGGATGTAGTCGCACAGGTGAGTAGGCAGCAGCAACTCAAGGCAGCCATGCGCGGCGGCAACGGTGTGCCGCCGCGCATGTGTTCAGTTTGCTTTGTTTGCGGTCTCAGGTGCGGTCATGGGCGCGCCGACCGGAGAAGGCGTCGTGCTGATCAGCGGCCACAGAAGCTGCTCAGCGATGCTGGTGTCCGGCAGGTTTTCCACGCCGATATCTTCCGGGTACTGACGGGTGATCTTGGCGGTGCCGAACAGCACATCCCAGAAGAACAGCAGATTGCCGAAATTGCCCTTGTAGTTGGTGATGCCGTCAGCAGCGTACTTGCCGTGATGGGCGCTGTGGGTGGCCGGCGTCGAGATGGTACGTTCAACGACCCACATAACCGGTGACAGCCAGCTGATCTTGTAGAGCGGCGCATCCCAGCGCACATCCGAGTGTGCGCCATAAATGACCGACATCTTGATGGCGATATAGACCGCATAGACCCAGCCGCCGCCCAGGAAGATCATCGCGCCCGAAAGCCACAGGCCCGGCATCAAGAGATAATAGAACAGATTGTTGCGGTAGACGATGCGGATCGACATGTAGGGCGCGTTGTGGTGCGGGCGGTGCAGCTTGTAGAGCGCCGGAATGGTGTGCGACAGCCGGTGCCACCAGTACTGCGTCATGTCGTCAAAGATCAGGAACAGGGCAAAGACCGCGAGGAACGGCCAGTCCGCCAGAATGCCTGCGGCATCGGGAGCGACAAAGGCAGCGACTGTCGCGCCGCCTGCCAGCACAAATGGCTGCGTCACAGCGGACAACATGCCCGTCGACACGATTTCCACAATGGCGTCGCCGCGCGTCTGGCCCGGTTTCTTGAAAAACCCGGTGAACAGAATTTCCAGAAGCACAAACCCGACGAGGATTGCGAAGATAATGGCGATTTCCGGCTGCATGGCGGCCTCCCTGGCGGTTCGTATTGACCCTATGCACCATCAGGTAGCAGCAGTGGTTGCCCAAGATTGTTAAGTATTTTACATTCTTGGGCATTATGCGCGATCTTCTTCAGCTCAATATCGGCAGCTTCATGGAAGCGCTTTCGCCCCAGATGGCTGACCGGGTGCGTGCCGAGGCAACAATCTCAAAGTTCAGCGACGGGCAGATCATTCAAAGCCGGGGCGACACGCGGGCCGGGCTGTCGATCATCAAATCCGGTGCCGGGCAGATGGGCGTCTTCGGTGAGGACGGGACATTCGTGATGATGTCGGTCATGGGCCACGGGCAGACCTTCGGCGAGGTGACGTTGTTCACCGATATTCCCCGCACTCAGGACTTTGTCGCCATCGGCCCGACGGAAATCTATCAGCTCTCTGCCAGCCGGTTCCGCGCGCTGTGCGCACAGGAGCCCGGCCTCCTTGAAACCCTGCTGTCCATAACCCTCGCGCGGTCGCATTTTCTTCTGGATGTTCTGGACTCGCTGCGCCGTCTTGGCCTGCGCGAGCGCGTGGCGAAGACCTTGTATTCCATGGACCTGACTGCCGGTCTGCCGGGACATGTCCAGTGCCGCCAGTCTGATCTCGCCGACATGATCGGTGTCTCCCGCGTCTCCCTGAGCAAGGCGCTCAAGGATCTGAGCGAGCGCGGACTGATTACGCTGGGCTACGGCAGCATCAGCTTTCCCGATCCGGACAGGTTCCGCAGATGGGTAGCGCGCAACTGCAATGTGGCCATTGTCAGTTAGGCTGCATGCGACCCTTGAATGCAGCGGGCACCCTGCCTAATTTGATCACAATAATGACCGGCGGTCATGTTCGCCGCATCTACATATCGATCGCTGCTCAAAGCAACAAACAAATGCGTCGTCCGGCGCAGTCAAAGGGGAAGATCAATGCAATACATCAATCTTGGACCCACCGGCCTCAAGGTCTCCCGTCTGTGCCTTGGCTGCATGTCCTTTGGCGGTGCCGACAGCGGCAACCATGCCTGGACACTGGGTGAAGAAGACAGCCGCGCCATCATCCGCCGGGCGCTTGAGCTGGGACTCAATTTCTTTGATACGGCGAACGGCTACTCGGATGGTGAGTCCGAAGAGATCACCGGCCGCGCCCTTAATGACATGGCCCATCGCGACGAAATCGTCGTGGCCACAAAGGCCTTCTGGCCGTGGAAGGGCGCGCCCAACACGGGCGGCCTGTCGCGCAAGGCTTTGTTCGCGGCCATTGACGACAGCTTGACCCGCCTTGGCATGGACTATGTCGACCTGTTCCAGATTCACCGCTGGGACCATGCGACCCCCATCGAGGAAACCATGGAAGCACTCCATGACATCGTGAAGTCAGGCAAGGTCCGCTATATCGGCGCGTCGTCCATGATGTCATGGCAGTTCATGAAGGCTCTGCATGTGGCGGACAAGAACGGCTGGACGCGGTTCATCTCCATGCAGAATCATCTGAACCTGATCTACCGCGAAGAGGAACGCGAAATGCTGCCCCTGTGCGAAGACCAGGGCATTGGGGTCATTCCCTGGAGCCCACTGGCGCGTGGCCGCCTGACCCGCCCGAATGGCGCCACGACAACGCGAACTGAAACAGACCAGTTCATGACCTATCTTTATCAGCGTACGGAAGAAAGTGATGCCAAGGTGGTCGATGCCGTCGGCACGGTAGCAGAGCGCATCGGCAAAACCCGCGCCGAGGTGGCCATGGCGTGGCTGCTGGCCAAGTCCGAAGTGACATCGCCCATCATCGGCGCCACCAAGGTCTCGCATCTTGAAGGCGGCGTGGATGCCCTGGACGTTACCCTCTCGGCAGAAGACATCGCGGAACTGGAAGCACCCTATGTGCCCCATGAAGTGTCCGGCCTGTTCCCGAAGATGCCGTTCACCGGCAAGGTCTCGCCGGTGAAATAAGGCCGGTTAGTCGTAGATAACCATGCAGCGCACTTCGATGCTCCAGCGGTCCGGTGCATCGTCGGGGGTAGCCGCATCGTAAAACGCTGTGTGGAAGCTGAAGGTGCAGGGCGCTGTTGCATCTGAGCCATCGCCCTGTGCGCCGTCTGACTGAGCCAACGGGCCTGCTGAATCCCACTGCTTGATCAGCAGCGCCTCGTCGCGGGTCATCTTCGGGAAATAGTACATGCGGTGGGCGTCGGACGCTTTGGCGAAATAGTTCTCGCCGATGCGGTCTTCATAGTGGATTTCGAACACCACCAGATCTTCCGGCGCGACGGTCTGGCTGTCGCACAGGGCCAGCGGGTGGGTCGCCACCGGGTCGGCCAAAATGTTGCGCCAGACATTGATGATGGCAAAGCGCCCGCCGGGTGCCAGTGCCTTGTCCACGTCCTTCTGAGAGATCGGTGTTTCGCCAGGCTTTAGCACGTCACGCAATGTGTCGTTGATGCCGGGCTCCTGCGCCAGCTGCCGCAGACGGTCAGGGGCCGAGGTCAGCGTATAGTCGCCGTGGATGATGTGCGCAGGCTCCTGCACGTTCTGGCCGCCTGAAACGGCTTTGCCGCCCTTGTGGCCACCGGCAGAGCGCACATTGTGATCAAAGGCAAAGGCCCGCGCACCCGTTGCATTGTGCACGATCTCTTCACATTCCTGGTAGTAGCGCGCCACCACGTCCTTGTGGTCCATGAAGTCTATATCGGTCGTGGCAAGGGGTTGGTCGAGCAGCTCAAACCCATTGCGTTCACAGGTAAACGCGCCGGGTTCGGCATCCCGGGCGTCATGGACGGTCAGCATCTGCTTGTCCACATTGACGCCGGTGGAGCCCGCCGTATTGCCGGTTGTGGCGCGCTGCATCAACACCTTGCCATTGCGATAGAGCGATGACTCGGTGTCCGCCACCAGATAGTTGAAGCGGCCTGTTGTGGTCTGGCCTGTGACATCTGCCGGCTGTACCGCGTGCTGGCTCATCTGCATCGCTCCCCGTGTGGGCGCCTGAACGTCAGGACGCCATGATTTCTTCTTCCATCTGTCCCAGGCGTTCTTTGCCGAAGAACATTTCGTCCCCCACATAGAAGGTGGGAATGCCGAAGGCACCACGGTCCACCGCGGCGGCTGTGTTGTCCACCAACTTTTGCTTGACCGCCGGGTCCTGGGTCCGCGCCAGCAGGTCAGCACCATCGAAGCCAGCCTTGGTCATGGCCGCCGCATAGACCTCCGGGTCATCCATCTTGAGGCCCTCTTCCCACATATGGGCGACGCCTGCGTCCACATACTCCATCAGCCGACCGTCCATTTCAGCCGCAATGGCGCCACGCATCAGCAGCAGGGTGATGACTGGGAAGTGCGAGTTCATGGTGAACTTAGTCAGGCCATGCTTCTTGATGAAGCGCTGCATCTCCAGGCCGTCATATTCCAGTTTTCCCTTGATGCCGTTGAAGGCCATCATCGGGGCCTGGTTGCCGGTACCCTTGAAGATGCCGCCCAGCAGGCAGGGGATGTAGTTGAACGTCGCACCCGTGCGCGCTGAAATTTCCGGCAGCACCTTGTGGCACATGTAGGCGTTGGGGCTTGCGAAATCGAAAATGAAGTCAACTGTCTTGGTCATCTGTTCTTGTCCTTACCAGGTTTCTTTCCAGGGGCGCATATCAAGCTCATGCGTCCATGCGGTGCGTGGCTGCTTGTGCAGCATCACATAATTCTGGGCGATGTGATCCGGGTTGAGGATCGCGTCCTCGGCGCGCAGCTCATCCACATTGGGATATTGCTCGCGGATAAAGTTGGAATCGATGGCGCCGTCGATGATGGTATGCGCCACGTGAATGTTCTTGGGCCCAAGCTCCCGCGCCATGCTCTGCGCCAGGGCGCGCAGGGCATGCTTGGCGCCTGAGAAGGCCGACAGCCGCTCCCGGCCGCGGAAACTGGCGGTGGCACCGGTAAAGATGATGGTGCCGCGCTCACGCTCCATCATCCGCTTGGCGACTTCGCGGCCCATCAGGAACCCGGCAAAGCACGCCATCTCCCAGACCTTGCGGTACACGCGGGCGGTGGTGTCCGCAATCGGGAACTGCACATTGGCGCCGATATTGAAGACCGCAACTTCGAGCGGGCCGACATCTTTTTCAATCCGGTCGATCAGCGCCACCATCTCGTCTTCGTCACGGGCATCAGCCGGCATGGCAATCGCCTCGTTGCCTTCATCACGAATGCTCTGGGCCAATGCTTCAAGGGCATCCGCATGGCGGGCCCGCCGTACAAGGCACGACACCATGCCTTCGCGGGCAAAGGCGCGCGCGACAGCGCTGCCGGTGTCATCTCCGGCGCCGATCACCAGACAGGATTGTGCGTCAGCCATGATGTTCCCTCCTGCTGCCCCTGTATGGTCGGGGGCGGTCAATTTAGTTGTTTATCAATACTAAATATGTTTAGTTGCAAATAACAACTCTTTTCTGAGGTGCAAGACATTATCTGCATCCAAGGAGGCCGACCGTGACCCATAAGCACACCCACACCTGCGCCATTGCCGGCATGTTGAATATCTTTGGTGATCACTGGACGTGGTTGGTGGTGCGTGAAGCGTTTTATGGCGCCACCCGGTTCAAGGATTTTCAGCGCAACACGGGGATTTCCCGCAACATTCTGGCAGACCGGCTGGCGGTACTGGTCGACGAAGGCATTCTTGAAAAAGTCGACATCGGCACCCAGGGCACTCGCCATGAATATGTGCTTACCGACAAGGGCAGGTCATTGCGGCCGGTTCTTACGGCCATGACCCTGTGGGGCAATGAGCATGTCTACGGCGCGGGAAAGGAGCCCGTGTTGCTGGTCGATACAAAGACCGGTCTGCCGGTCCAGGCCCTGCAGCCCGTAAACAGCGCCGGACGCAAGGTGACCCCTGAGAACATCACGGCCCAGCCCGGCCCCGGTGCCAGCAGGGCAACAGTGGCAAGACTGGGAGACGCGGATCGGATAGAGTGATGGCTGTATCCACGGTCCTGGCCGCCCAGGCCATGGCCGTCCATTGTCCAGGCATCTTTCTGAACCCATGACCACAAGCAACTATCTGAAGCTCAACTGCCCAATTGCGGAATCGCTCAGCCATGTGGGCGACCAGTGGACGTTGCTCATTATGCGCGATGCGCTGATGGGCATCTCCAGCTTCACCGGTTTTGAGGAAAGCCTCGGCATTTCCCGCCGACTGCTCAGCCGCCGGCTGACCGAAATGGTCGAGTCCGGACTGTTGGACAAGGTTGCGGCCAAAGAAGGTGGGGCGCGGATGTCTTATGTGCCCACGCAGAAGGGCCGCGAGCTTGCCATGGTCCTCCTGTCGCTCTCGGAGTGGGGCGAGCGGTGGCATCCCAACGCCCGTGGGCCGCGATATCAGAATGTCCATCTGCCAAGTGGCGCCGAAGTGGCGCCGCGTATGGCGAAGGTGAGCACGGGGCGCGTGGTTGAACTTGGTCAGTGTGCGTCCCTGCCCGGCCCGGGTGCTGATAAAGAACAGGTCCAGCGTTTGAAGGACCTGACCGGATCGGCTGAACCCTCGTCCTGAATACCCGCCTTGCGGCTCAAACGGTCCCTGCGGGTCTTCGCCGGAAATAGAGAACTCCACCTATCATGACGGCGACGATCTCGAAGGCAAGGAGCGCATTGATCATCGGATGCGCAGGGCCCAGCGCGGCAATGCTGACAAGCCGTCCAAGCGCAGCTCCTGCCATGAGCAGGCAGACGAGTCCGACGGCATCGTGAGTCCTGTCGGTTCTGATGGCGCCTAACAGGATGTAGGCGGCAGCGGCTAGGAAAATCCCGCCATAGGCGGACCGAAGCATGTTGTCCATGTCCGCATCGGCGACGGATAGGTCGTAGCGGGACAGCAGCAGGTTGGGCTCAATGAGGTAGTTGAGACCCACGAACCCCAGACCCAAGGCAATGAAGAGCAGAAAGATACGGCTGACGAGCATGTGAGCCTCCCTGTGGTTCACGATGAAGCAGTACAATTTGGTACACAAAAGAAACAAAGACGACTCAGCTGACCGGTTTGGTCCAGTAGCTACGTCTCAAGATTATGCTGCAAAGACCGGCGACAGGGTCCCAAGCGCCTGCCGTTCCGACTCCAAGATGTGTTGGAACGAGGGCCTTGCATGCATCCGCGTCACATAGGCAGCAAGTTCAGGCCATCGGCTGCTGTCGACCTCTTCACCGCCATGACGCATGTTGAGAAAAATGCTGCCCGCGGTAAGGTCCGTCAGTGTCAGAGTATCCGACGCCAGGAATTCCCGGCCTCCGATCTGCTGCTCCAGATAGTCATAGAAGCCGGGCATCTGTGCGAGCGCATCTGCGACCGCATCGTGATCTGTCTCCTGTTGCAGAAAGTTGGGATTGATAAATCGGTTGATAAAGATAGGCACCTCAACGCGTGAGAAGAAACCTGAACCAAGGTAGTCGCACAGCCACAACATCCAGGCTTTATTCCACGGATCAGAAGGAAACAGAGCCGGATCAGGCCTGATGTCCTCAAGATAGGTGCACGCAGCCAGGGAGTCCGGCAGGTAACGGCCATCAACTTCAAGAAGCGGTACCTTGCCCAGTGGGCTGATCTTCAGATAGTCCGGGTCCGGCTCGCCCAATGGCACCACATTGACCAACTCATAGGCCAGATCCTTCTCGACGAGGAAGGTGATAAGCCGCCGTACCCATGGCGACATGGTTGTTCCGTGCACTTTGATGTTCATTGGGGTCCCCTCCCGGACTACAGCGCACCTCGCGCCCTTAAAAGTATACAAAAAATACTTATTAGGCGATAGCGGTGGTTTCAAGCCTTGGGGAGGGATTTTCTGTTGGGAGCCAGTCTTCACCTACTCCGGCGAGGCAACCACATGACGCCACAGGATTG